>LNFM01010491.1_pt1 | contig 33245 bp, 33 predicted proteins | sample 596031 | NCBI WGS metagenome assembly LNFM01 (sample SAMN04254537, study PRJNA301005) | activated carbon metagenome | isolation source: dual media filters at the Ann Arbor, Michigan drinking water treatment plant | place: USA: Ann Arbor | reverse complement strand
CCACCCGCTACGAAAAAACCGCCCGCAACTACCTCGCCATCGTGACACTCGCCGCCACCATCCTGTGGCTCAGGTAAGTGTCCACAAACCCTAGTGGACTCGGCCGTGGTGCTGGCCGCCGGCGAGATGGGCCCGGACCTCCAGATGCAGCGCCTGATGCGCCGCGCCGGCCGCGGCTTCCCCGGCGGGCTGCCGGTGCTGGAGGTGAACCCGCGCCACGCGCTGATCCGCCGCCTGGCGGAGAAGGCCGCGACGGAGACGGACCTGGCCGACAGCGCCGGCCTGCTGCTGGACCTGGCCCGGGTGCAGGATGGCGACACGCCGCGCGACCCCGTGGCCTTCGCGCGCCGCGTGGCGGAGGCGCTGGCGATCGGCGGCTGAGGTGGGCGTCCGCGCCGGGCAACCCCCGGCGCGCGGCCGTGCCTAGACTATACCCGAGCGCAGCAGATCGTGCAGGTGGACGATACCGACCGGCACGCCGGCCTCATCCACCACGAAGATGCTGGTGATGTTGCGTTCGTTCATCAGGCCGAGCAGGTCCGGCGCCAGCGCGTCCGGTGGCACGGTCAGCGGCCGGCGGGTCATCGCCTCGGCCACCGGGCCATTGACGAAGCCGCGCTGGAAGGCGCGGCGCAGGTCGCCGTCGGTCAGGATGCCGATGATCCGCCCGCCGGAATCGACGATGCCGGTCACGCCGAAGCGGCGCGACGTCATCTGCACGATCGCCTCGGCCAGCATGGCGCTGTCCGTCACCAGCGGCACCTCGCCCGCCGCATGCATCAGGTCCCGCGCCCGCTTCAGCCGCGCGCCGAGCTTGCCGCCCGGGTGGAATTCGCGGAAATCGGCCGGGGAGAAGCCCCGCGCCTCCAGCAGGCACATCGCCAGCGCATCGCCCATCGCCAATTGCATGGCGGTGGAGGTGGTGGGCGCCAGGCCGTTCGGGCAGGCCTCCGCCATCCGCGGCAGGGTCAGGCAGTAATCCGCCGCGGAACCCAGCGCGCTAGTGTCGCGGGAGGTGATGGCGATCAGCGGCACGTCGAAGCGGCGGGTATAGCTGATGATATCGGCCAGCTCCGGCGCCTCCCCGGACCAGGACAGGGCCAGCACGGTATCCTCCGGCCGGATCATGCCGAGGTCGCCGTGGCTCGCCTCGGCCGGATGCACGAAGTGGGAGGGCGTGCCGGTGGAGGCCAGCGTCGCGGTGATCTTGCGGCCGATATGGCCGGACTTGCCCATGCCGGTGACCATTACCCGGCCATTGCCGCGCAGGATGAGGTCCACCACCGCCAGCACGCGATCCCCGAGTTCGCCCTCCAGCGCAGCATCCAGCGCCACCAGGCCCTCGGCCTCCAGCGCCACGGTCCGGCGCAGCGTGGCGCGGCGGCGGGCCTCGTCATCCGGCCTGGCTGCGGGACCGTCCATCATGCTGCTCCTGCCAGGATGTCGCGGGCGCGCTGCAGATCCTCGGGCGTATCGACGCCGAGCGGCACGTCATCCACCACCACCGCATCGATCCGCATGCCGGCTTCCAGCGCGCGAAGCTGTTCCAGCTTCTCCCGCAGCTCCAGCGGCGAAGGCGGCAGCGCCACCATGCGCTGCATCGGGCCGCGCCGCCACGCATAGAGGCCGATATGGTGCCAGAGCGGCCCGTCGCCGGTCGGCGCGGTGGCGCGGGTGAAATACAGGCAGCGGAAGCGGCCCGGCGCGATCTCGCTGCCCACCATCTTCACCACCGAAGGCGCCACGCGCTCCTCCGCCCGGTGGATCTGCGCCACCAGCGTCGCGGCATCCACCGCCGCATCGGCCAGCGGGCCGAGCGAGGCGCGGATGGCGGCGGGCGCGATGGTGGGCAGGTCGCCCTGCACATTCACCACCACGTCGTGCAGGCCGCCCGGATCCACCGCCGCCAGCGCCTCCGCAATCCGGTCGGTGCCGGAGGGGTGGTCGTCGCGCGTCATCTGCACCCGGCCACCGGCGGCGCGGATCGCCGCGGCCACCTCCGGGCTGTCGGTCGCCACCAGCACGGGGCCGATCCCGGCCTCCATCGCCCTGCGCCAGACATGCACGATCATCGGCTGGCCGAGGATATCCGCCATCGGCTTGCCGGGCAGCCGCGTGGCCGCCATGCGCGCCGGAATCACGACGATCGGGTTCAACCCTCGAAACCCTTCACCAGCGCGTCGATCTGCATGAGGCGGCGGATCAGTGCCTCGAACTGCGCGAGCGGCACCATGTTGGGGCCGTCGGAGGGGGCGTTGTCCGGATCCTCATGCGTCTCGATGAACAGGCCGGCGACGCCGACGGCGCAGGCGGCGCGGGACAGGGTCTCGACGAATTCGCGCTGGCCGCCCGATGACGTGCCCTGCCCGCCGGGCTGTTGCACGGAATGGGTGGCGTCGAAGATCACCGGCAGGCCGGTATCGCGCGCCATGATCGGCAGCGATCGCATGTCGGAGACGAGGGTGTTGTAGCCGAAGGAGGCGCCGCGTTCCGTCAGCAGCACATTCGGGTTGCCGGCGCCGGTCAGCTTGGCCGCGACATTCTTCATGTCCCACGGCGCCAGGAACTGGCCTTTCTTGACATTGACCGCGCGGCCCGTGGCGGGAAGGCCGGGATCTGCAACACATCCACCGCCTCCGCCACCGGGGCGCATTGGGCGGCGTCATGCACATCGGTCAGCACCGGCAGGCCGAGGCTTTCGCGGATTTCGGCGAAGACCGGCAGGGCGGCGGCCAGCCCCAGGCCGCGGGCGGCGGTGGCGGAGGTGCGGTTGGCCTTGTCGAAGGAGGATTTGTAGATCAGCCCGATGCCGAGCCGGCCGCAGATTTCCTTCAGCGTCGTCGCCGTTTCCAGCGCATGGGCGCGGCTTTCCATCTGGCAGGGGCCGGCGATCAGCGCGATCGGCAGGTGATTGCCCAGGGTGACAGGGCCGATCTGCACGCTTTTCGACTTGTCCAACGCGAATACTCCATGCCCGAGGGCGATTGAGATCACCCCAAGCCAAGGGCGCCGTGACTTATCCCAACGCCGGGGGCCATTCAATCTGCGGAACCGGAGGGGGCGCTTGCCTCCGCCGCACTTCCGGCGATGCTGGGCGCAAATGGGCAGGAGCGACGGGCATGGCGGATGCGACAATTCAGCAGGCGGCAGGGTTCTGCCACCGGCGCGTGGGGGACATCCTGGTCACCGCGCTGAATGACGGCCACCAGGACGCGCCGCTGACCACGATGGCCGGCATCCCGACGGAAGACGCCGCCGCGCTGCTGCACGCCGCCTTCCGCCCGGTGCCGCGGCGCACCGCGGTGAACGGCTTCCTGATCCGCAGCGGCGGGCGCCTCGCCCTGGTCGATACCGGCTGCGGGCCGATCAAGCCCACCACCGGCCGCCTGGCGGCGAATTTACGGGCCGCCGGGGTGGCGCCGGATGCGATCGACACGGTGCTGATGACCCATCTGCACCCCGACCATACCGGCGGCCTGACTGGCGCCGATGGCGCGCCCGTATTCCCCGCCGCCACGCTGCATCTGCATGAGGCCGAGCTGGCCCATTGGCAGGATGATGCCGCGATGGAGCGCGAGGACCCGGCCCGCCGCGCCGCCTTCTTCGGCGGCGCCCGCGCCCGTCTCGCCGCCTATGCCGGCCGCACCAGCCTGTTCACCGGCGGCGAGGTCTTTCCCGGCGTCACCGCCCTGCCGCTGCCCGGCCACACCCCCGGCCATACCGGCTTCCTGATCGCCTCTGGCGGCAAATCCCTGCTGATCTGGGGCGACATCGTGCATGTGCCGGAGGTGCAGGTGCCGCGGCCGGAGGCGACGATGGCGGTGGATGTGGACCCGGCCCAGGCCGCCGCCACCCGCCGCCGGCTGTTCGACCAGGTGGCCACGGACCGCCAGGCGATCGCCGGCATGCACCTACATTTCCCCGCCTTCGCCCATCTCGCCCGCGACGGCGCCGGCTACCGCCTGGTGCCGGATGCCTGGTCGATCGCGCTGGAGGGAGACCTCTGATGCCCTGGATCGCCACCCCCGACATCGCGCTGCGCTACGAGATCTCCGGCCAGGGCGCGCAGACCCTGCTGCTGCTGCACGAGATGGGCGGCTGCCTGGAAAGCTGGGACCCCGTGCTGCCCCTGCTGCACCCAAACTTCCGGGTGCTGCGGCACGACCAGCGCAATGCCGGCCTATCCGAAAAACCGCCCGGCCCGATGACGCTGGCGGAATCCGGCAATGATGCCGTGGCGCTGCTGGATGCGCTCGGCCTGACCGAGCCGGTGGTGGTGATGGGCACGGCGGTGGGCGGCGCCGTCGCGCTGCACCTGGCCGCCGCGCATCCCGGCCGGGTGCGGGCCGCCATCGTCACCTCGCCGGCCACCGGCCTGCCGGAAGCCGCCCGCCCCGCCACGCTGGAGCGTGCGGCGCTGCTGGAGCGGGAGGGAACGCGCGCCGTGGTCGATGCGGGGCTGGCCCAGGCCTGGCCGGAGGTGCTGCGCGGCGATGCCGCCCGCTTCGCCGCCACCCGCGCCCAGCGCCTGTCCGCCGATGCAAGGGGTTGGGCGGCGACGATGCGGATGCTGGCGGGGCTGGACATGGCGGCGGACCTCGCCAGCATCGCCTGCCCCGTGCTGGTGCTGGCCGGGGTGCATGACCACACCCGCCCACCGGATCGCGTCGCCCCCGTCGCCGCCGCGATCCGGGGCGCGGTGTTCCGCACCGTGGAAAGCGGGCACTTCATGGCGCTACAGACGCCCGAGATTCTGGCGGCGGAAGTCCTGGGCTTTCTCGCCGATCAGTAGGCGGGGCTGGCTTCCGTGACGGAAACATGGGCGGAGACGACCTTCCAGCCGACATCCGGAAACCGGACCCAGCTCTGGCTCTGCCGCCCCGGCATATCCCGCCCGCGCATGTCGAATTCCAGGTTCACGGTCGCGAAATCCCGCCCCAGCGTGGTGATCACCAGCCGCCGCTGGCAGAGCTTGATGCCCGGCCCCGGCGGGCGGCGCACCCGATGCGCGTGGATCTCGTCGAAGCCGTAGCCATTCTCATGAATCGCGTAGCGGATGGTATGCGGCGACTGCCAGAAGGTGGCGTCCAGCACGTCCACGTCCTTGTCGATCAGCGCCTGTTCGTAGCGGTCGAACAGCGCGCGGATTTCCGCAACGACCTCGGGGATATTCACGTCCATCAGGCTTTCTCCATCTCCAGCGCCGCACGCAGCAGCAAGGTATCCGCGCCCCGCGCCGCGATCAGCGACAGGCCCACGGGCCGCCCCGCCACGCTCGCGCCCGGCAGGCTGACCTGCGGATGCCCGGCCAGGCCACCCATGGCGCACAGGCTCAGGATCTGGTCGCGGATCGGGCCCAGCGCGGGCAGCGGCAGCCCGGCCTTGGGTGCCGGGAAGGGCGTGGTCGGCATGGCGAGCACCGTGCCGGGCGGCAGCAGATGGCGCAACCGGCCGCGCACCTCCTGCCGCGTCAGCGCCGCCCAGCCGCGCTCGGCCTCCGGCGTCGCGGCGCCCATCGCCAGGCCGCGGGCGACGGAGAAGGCGAAGCGCGGATTGTCGCGCTCGATCCAGGCGCGGAAGGTCTCCCACGCCTCCACCGGTTGCAGCGTGCGCTGGGCGCGGCCCCAGGCGACCAGGCCGGGCGGGGCCAGCACCTCCTCCCGCCAATCGGGGATGAGCGTCTTCAATCGGTCGAGCATCGGGGCCAGCGCCGCCGCCGTCTCCGGCTCGGCGAAGCCGAAGGCGTCCACCGCGATGACCAGGCGGGTGGGCGGCGCCTCCGCCACCTTCTCCAGCAACAGCACCTCCGACACGCGGGCGAAGGTGGCGGCGTCCCGGGCGAACCAGCCCGTGGTGTCGGAGCTCGGCGCCTGCGGCAGCATGCCGTCCAGCTTCATCCGGCCATGCGTCGGGCGAATGCCGTAGAGGCCGCAGAAACTGGCCGGTACGCGGACGGAGCCGCCGGTATCCGTGCCGAGTGCCACCTCGCAAAGCTCCTGCGCCACCGCGCTGGCGGAGCCGGAGGAGGATCCGCCCGCCACATGGCCCGGCGCAGCGGGGTTCAGCGGCGTGCCATCGAAGGGGTTCTCGCCGAGGATGCCCAGCGAGACCTCGTCCGTGATGGTCTTGCCGATCAGCGTGGCGCCGGCATCCAGCAGCGCCTGCACCGCCCAGGCATGGCGCGTCGGCACCGGGTTCTGGCGTGCCCAGTCCGGGTTGCCGCCGCCGGTCGGGTGGCCGGCGACGTCGAACAAATCCTTGGCCGCGAAGCGCAGGCCGGAGAGCGGGCCGCCTGGGCGGCCCTCGATGTGGATGTCGGTGCCGGGGACGAAGGGGGACATGGCGGTTCCTGCGCTGCGCCGCACAACCATGCCGCAGCCCGCTCGGGTTGTCGCGGTCTCGGGACCATCAGCGGCGAATCAGGATGTAGTTCACCGTCAGGTCGATGGTCACACCCTCCGGGTCCGCCGGCGGCGGGAAGGCCGGAAGCTGCGCGCCGCTGAAGGGAAAGGTGGTGCCGAAATTCAGCGAGGGCGAGCCGGAGGGGCCGGTCAGCCGCACGCTGCGCACCCGCCCATCCGGCCCGGCGATGACGCGGACGCGGACGGTACCGGATTCACCCTCGCGCAGCGCCCCCATCGGGTAGCTGATATTCTGGTCCAGCCAGCGGCGGAAGGCGCCGCGCCAATCGGCGCCAACCTGGGCGCCGGTGACGCGCAGATTTGCATCCGCACTGGCCTCCCCCTCCACAATGCGCGGATCGAAGCGGAGATCGAGGCCGCGTGCCGAGGGCCGGCCCGCCGGGGCGGAGGGCCTTGGCTGGCCGAGCTGCACCCCGCCTGGCGCCCAGATCACCCCGGGCGGCAGCGCCGGCGCGGCGCGGCGGGGTGGGGGCGGAGCAGGCGGCGGCGGCTCCGGCAGCGGATCATCCGAGACGGGCAGGTCCTGTGACGCAGCAGGCGGCGGCGCGGGCACCGCCTGCGGTGAGGCAGGCGCGGCCGGGGACGGCGCAGGTGCGGCCTGGAGCGGCGCGGGTGGAGGTGGCGGGGGCGCGACCGCGGGCGGCACGGGCGCGGTCTGGGGTGGCGCAGGCGCGACCAGGGGCGGCGCAGGCGCGGCCGGAGGTGGTGCAGGCGCGGCCTGGGGTGGCGCGGGCGCGGCTGCCGGAGGCGCTGGAACCGGCTGCGGCGGTGCTGGCGGCAGGCTTGGCGGCCCCGCAATGCCCGGGGGCGGCTCCGCGTCCGGCCGCAAGGCCCCGCCGCCTTCGAACACCACCTCGACCGCCGGCGGCGGCAGGTCCCGCACCTCGCGCGGGCGGGCGATGAAATACAGCGCCAGAAGACCGTGCAGCAGCAACGAGGCCAGCAACCAGGCGAGGATCCAGCGCCGCCGCCCCGCCCCTGGCGGCAGCAGCCGGCCGGCGGGCTCGCCCCCACCAGGCGGCGGCGGCGGCGGGTCACGCCGGACCGTCGCGCCGGGCGTGGCACGGAACCGCGGCAGGGTGCTGGTGGAGGACTGGGAGGCGACTGGCACGGTGCCCGATATGAAGCGCCACCCGCCATAGAGCATCCCGCGCCAGCACGGAAATCAGCCCCGGTGACCCGGCCCGCTCAGGAACCCGAGAGGCAGGGTGAGCGGTTCAGCCCGGCCGGTGCAACTCCGCCGGCTGGCGCGTCACGGTGCGGCGGCCGCGCTTGAAGGCGGCCAGCACGGGTGCGATGCCGCGCAGCGCCGCCACCTCATCCGGCGCATCCACGACAACGAGGTCGGCGGGCGCGCCGACCGCGATGCCGTAATCCGGCTGCCGCAGGATGCGCGCCGAGGCATCCGTGATCATGCTCCACATCGCCCGCACATCGGCATCGTTGCCGCGCTGGATGACGGTGCCGTAGAGATTGGCCTGGCGGATCAACTGCCCATCGCCGAACGGCGTGAACGGATTCTGGATGTTGTTCGAGGACAGCGAGCACACCACGCCCGCCGCCACCAGCCGGTTCGCATCCACCACGCTGCGCGGCACATCGGCATCCTTGTGCCGGCCGCCGAGATACAGATCCGTCGCCGGCAGCACCGTCAGCGCCACGCCGGCATCGGCCATGCGCTTCGCCACGGCATCCACCTCCGCCGGCGGCATGGTGGACAGCTTGGTGACATGGCCGATGGCCACCCGGCCACCCCAGCCAAATTGCTCCGTCAGGTCACAGACCAGGCGGGTGTCGAGGTCCGCCCCGCTGGTGCCGCTGTCCAGGTGCATGTCGATGTAGACGTCGAATTCGCGCGCCATCTCGAACACGCGGCGGATCTGCGCGGCGCGGTCGCTGTCGTAGTTCGGCGCGGCGCCGACCACCTTCGCACCGTTGCGCAGCGCGGCGACCATCAGCTCATCGGTGCCGGGATTATTCGTCATGCCTTCCTGCGGCATCACGCAGATCTCGACATCGATGGCCCAGGCGTAGCTGTCGATCAGCGCCTTCACGCCCTCGAAGAAACGCAGGCCGATGCGCGGGTCCACCTCCACATGCGTGCGCATGCGGGTGCAGCCGTGCAGCACGCACATCTCCAGGGTGCGGCTGGCGCGCTGCGTCACATCCTCCACCGTGATCTCCGGCTTGATGGCGGAGACACGTTCCATCGCCAGGTGCGGGAATCGCGTGGTCTCACAATCGCAGCGGTTGAACAGGCAGGATTTGTCGAGGTGGATGTGGGTTTCCACGAAGCCGGCGCAGACCAGCCGGCCCTTGCCTTGCACCTGGTCCTTCGCCTCGCCTTCCAGATTCGGCGCGACTGCGGCGATGCGGCCATCCTGCACGCCGATGTCCATCAACGGATCAGATGCTGCCGAATTGGGCAGACGCATCCCGCGCAGGATCAGGTCGAAGGCCATGCAGTGCTCCTGGATACCAGTGGTGTCGCAGGTAGCGAAACATGCAGGGTCGGTTTCGTCTACGGCACCGATGTTGCTTCGCCCCGGCTGAACGCACAGGGGAGATTTCGCATGCCTGTTTCCGCCAACCCGACCCGACGCCTGCTGCTCGGTGGCCTTGCCGGCGCACTGGCCGCACCGGCCGTGGCGCGCGCCCAGGCCGCCTGGCCGGAGCGACCGATCCGCTGGATCGTGAACTTCCCGCCGGGCGGTGCGGCCGACATCCTGTCCCGCATCCTGGCCGAGTGGTTCGGCGCAAAGCTCGGCCAGCCCATCGTGGTGGAAAACCGGCCCGGCGCCGGCGGCATGGTGGGCAGCGACCTGCTGGCGAAGGCGCGTGGCGACCAGCACATGGTGATGATCTCCAACGCCGCCTCGCACGGCATCGGGCCGGTGCTCTACGCCAATGTGCCCTATGACCCGGTGGCGGATTTCTCGCATATCCACCTGATCGGCACCTTCCCGAGCGTGCTTGCCGTCGGGCCGAACGTGACCGCGGCGGACCTTGCCGGCTTCCTCGCCCAGGCGCGCGCCAGGCCGGGCGAGATGACCTACGGCTCCGGCGGCAACGGCACGATGAACCACCTGATCGGGCAGTTGCTGGCCCGCGCCGCGGGGGTCGAACTCACCCATGTGCCCTATCGCGGATCGGCCCCGGCGATGACGGATGTGATGGGCGGGCAGATCCCGGCGCTGATGGAAAGCCTGCCCACCGCCCTGCCCAATCTCCGCGCCGGCCGCATGCGCCCGATCGCGACCAGCGAGGCCGAACGCTCCCCCGCCCTGTCCGATGTGCCGACCTTCGCCGAGGCCGGCTTCCCCGCCGTGGCCTCGACCAACTGGTTCGGCTTCTCCGCCGCCGCCGGCATCCCGCCTGCCGTGAAGGCGCGGTGGGAGGAGGAGATGGCGAAGGCCATGGCCTCCCCCGAAATCGCGGAGAGATTCGGCCGCATCGGCGTGCGCCCCGGCACGCTGGGCGCGGAGGCCTATACCGCCATGATCCAAGGCGAGCTGGACAAGTGGCGGGAGGTGATCCGAGTCGGCAACATCAAGGTGGATTAGCCGGTCAACGCGCCGCTCACCCGCAGCGCGGCGATCTCCGCCGCGGTGTAGCCCAGCTCCGCCGCGATCGCCGCGCCATCGGCGCCCGGCGCGCGCAGATCGCCCGTGCCGCCCGGCCGCGCGCCGTCGATCGAGACCGGCAGCGCGGGCAGGTCGATCGGCGTGCCATCGGGCAAGGTCAGCGGCACCAGGCCACCGCTGCCCAGCAGATGCCGGTCCTCGAACAGGTCGGCCGGCTTGCCGATGGGCGCGAAGGGCAGGCCCAGCGCCTCGCACTTCGTCATCAATTCGGGCTTGGTATAGGCGGCGAGTGCAGCGGCGATGCGCGGGATGGTGTGCTCGCGCCGTTCCACGCGCTGCTGCTTGGTGGCGAGCGAGGCATCGGCGGCCAGATCCTCCAGACCGAAGGCCACGCAGAAGGCCGGCCACTGCGTATCCGTCACCACGCCGACGAAGACCTGGCCACCATCGGACGTCGCGAAGATGTCGTAGACCGGCCAGGCGGGGCGGCGGACGGACATGGGCGGCGGCGCCTGCCCGGTGATCTTCGTCTGCGCCATGTGCTGCGCCATCAGCAGGGCCACCGTCTCGAACAGCCCCGCCTGGATCTCCCCGCCCAGGCCCGTGCGCTGGCGCTCCGTGATGGCCGCCAGGATGCCGATGACGGCGGACAACCCGCCCATGATGTCGATGACGGAGGATCCGGCCCGCAGCGGCCGCCCCTCCAGCCCGGTCATGTAGGCCAGGCCGCCCATCATCTGCACCACCTCATCCAGCGCCGTGCGGTGTTCATAGGGGCCGGGCAGGAAGCCCTTGCAGGAACAATAGACCAGGCCGGGGTTGGTGGCGGAAAGCTGGGCGAAACCCAGGCCGAGCTTGGCCATGGCGCCGGGCCGGAAATTCTCCACCACCACATCCGCGCGGGCCGCCAGCTTCTGGACCAGCGCCAGGCCCTCTGCCTGCTTGAGGTCCACGCACAGGCTGCGGCGGCCGCGGCCAAAGGCGGCGTAGAAGCCGGTGCCGGACCCGGTGAGGCGCCGCGTGCTGTCGCCATCCGGTGCCGGCTCCACCTTGATGACCTCCGCGCCGAGGTCGGCCAGGGTCATGCCCACGGTCGGGCCCATTACCATATGGGTGAATTCGAGAACGCGGATCCCGGCGAGCGGGGTCGGGCTGGTCATGCGGATGCTCCGGTGCGCGGCTTCGGCCGGCGCGGCAGGATGTGGTTATGCGTCGGCAGCATCAGGGCGCCGGGATGTCCGCTGCCAGCAGGCTGCCGGATTGGCTTTCGGTGATCACCAGCGTACGGCCATCCGGCGCGAAGGCGCAGTTGGTCGGCGCGCGGCCGAAGCCCGTGCAATCCACCCGATGCGTCGCCACGCCATGCGGGTCCACCACCCAGACCTGGCCATGGCCGGGATTCGCCACGAAAAGCCGGTCATGCGCATCCACCGCCAGCCCATCGGGGCCGGCGGTGCCGGCCGGCACCCGGAAGAACAGGTTCGCCTTCGCCACCACCGCATCCGCCCGCAACACGAAGCGCCAGATCTCGCAGGACCGCGTCATCGCCACCAGCAGATGCGTCCCGGCGCGGTTCAGCACCAGGCCATTGGGGCTGGGCCCGTTCGAGATCAGCCGGTCCATCCGCCCATCCGGATGCAGCCGCCAGACCCGGCCGGTGGGATCCTGCAGGCCGGTCTGGCCCTGGTCGGTCAGCAGGATCGAGCCATCCGGGTGCAGGATCAGGTCGTTGATCCCGCGGAATCCCTCGCTGTTGATGTTCTCCGCCACCGCCGTCATGGCGCCGGTCCGCGGGTCCAGGGTCAGTACGCCGTGGCGGTAGTCTGCCACCAGCAGCTCATCCTCCCGCGCCGCCAGGCCGTTCGGCCAGCCCTCGTATTCCGCCACCACCTCCCACTGGCTGCCGGCGATGCGGAAGATGCGGCCATGCGGGATGTCCGTGCAGAACAGATTGCCGCCGCCGTCGAAGCAGGGGCCTTCCAGGAAGCTGTCCACCGGTGCGCCAGCGCGGTTGGCATCCGCCCAGGCGCTGCGGCGCGGCCGGCGCAGGGCATCCGGCAGGCGGGAGAGCAGGGTCGGGGTGATGACGGCAGGGGGCGTGTTCCACATGGCTTGAACCTGCCCGGGTCTTGCCTGGCCGCCAAGCCGGCGCCAGTGTCAGGGGATGGGACAGACGCTATTTCAAAAAATCTGGGACGCGCATGTGGTGCAGGCCCGCGATGACGGGCTGGCGCTGCTGTATGTGGACCGCCATTATTTCCATGAGGGCAGTTTTCACGCCTTCAACATGCTGAAGGCGCGCGGGCTGAAGGTGCGCCGGCCGGACCTCAGCTTCGGCTTCGGCGACCACTACGCCCCCACCGTTGGCCGCAGCACGCCGCAGGTGGCGGACCCCGAAATCCGCGGCATCATCGAGACCTTCGAGGAAAACGCCCGCGCCAACCGCATCCGCGCCTTCGAGCTGGCGGACCCGGACCAGGGCATCGTCCATGTCGCCGGGCCGGAACAGGGCCTGACCCTGCCGGGCATGACGGTGGTCTGCGGCGACAGCCACACCTCCACCCATGGCGCGCTGGGCGCGCTGGCCTTCGGCATCGGCGCCAGTGAGGTCGCGCATGTGCTGGCGACCCAGACCATCTGGCAGTCCCCGCCGAAGCAGATCCGCTGCCATTTCGAGGGCGCCCTGCCCGCCGGCAGCACCGCCAAGGACATGGCGCTGGCGCTGATCGCCCAGATCGGCACCGGCGGCGGGCTGGGGGGCGCCATCGAATTCGCCGGCCCCGCCGTGCGGGCCCTGTCCATCGAGGCCCGCCTGACGCTGTGCAACATGGCGATCGAGGCCGGCGCGCGGACCGGCATGGTGGCGCCCGATGCGGTGACGCGCGCCTGGCTCGCCGGCCGCCCCTATGCGCCGGCCGAACCCGACCCGGCCTGGGACGCGCTGTTCAGCGATGCCGACGCCCCCTTCGACTCGGAAGTCATGATCGACGCCAGCGCGATCCGCCCCATGGCCACCTGGGGCACCAGCCCGGAGGAGGCCGTGCCCCTTTCAGGCTACGTCCCCCGCCCGGAGGACGCGCCCGACGAGGCCCGGAAAAAAGCCTGGGCGCGCAGCCTGGACTACATGGGGCTGAGGGGTGGGGAGGCGATGGCGGATGTCGCGCTGGACCGCGTCTTCCTCGGCTCCTGCACCAATGCGCGGATCGAGGATCTGCGCGACGCCGCCGCCGTGCTGCGCGGCCGCCGCATCGCCGTGCCCATGCTGGTCTCGCCCGGTTCCTCCCGCGTCAAGCGCGCGGCGGAGGCGGAGGGGCTGGACCGGGTGTTCAAGGAAGCCGGCGCACGTTGGGAGGAAAGCTCCTGCGCGCTTTGCGTCTCCATGCATGGGGAGGTGGTGGGCGAGGGCGAGCGCTGCGCCTCCACCTCCAACCGCAACTTCGCGGGGCGCCAGGGGCGGGGCGCGCGGACGCATCTGGTCTCCCCGGCCTCGGCGGCCGCCTCCGCCGTGGCGGGGCGGCTGGTGAGTGCAGGCTGATGGAACCCTTCATCCGCTACACGGCGATCGCCGCGCCGCTCGACCTCGCCAATGTCGATACCGACCAAATCATGCCCGCCCGCTTCATGCGGCGCCCGCGGGATGAGCGCTACGTGACCTATGGCTTCCACGACCAGCGATTCACGCCGGAGGGCGCCGCGCGGCCCGACTTCATCCTGAACCAGCCGCCATTCGATACCGCCGGCATCCTGGTGGCGGGCCGCAATTTCGGCGTCGGCTCCTCGCGGGAAGCGGCGGTCTATGCGCTGGCGGCCATGGGCTATCGCTGCGTGGTCGCTTCCTCCTTCGGCGACATCTTCTTCTCCAATGCGTTGAAGAACGGCCTGCTGCCGGTGCGGCTGCCCGAATCGACGGTGGGGGCGCTGCGCCAGGCGGTAGCCGCCGCGCCGGGCACGCAAATTTCCGTTGACCTGGAGGCGCAGATCCTGACCGCGCCGGATGGCTCGGCGCATGAATTCGTCATCCCCGGCTTCGCGCGCGATTGTCTGCTGCGCGGATTGGATGAAATTGGACTGACCATGACCCTGGAGCCGGACATCGCGGCCTATGAGGCGCGCCGCAACGGGCGGTAGTAACGTTCTGGAAACTTGACGCGGCAGGTTGTGATCGGTTTGGCTGCCTTCCAAATCTTGGATCGCTCCCATGCTGACGCAAACGGCGGCCGCGCCCCGCGTGGTCTTTTTCGGCTTGGCCGCCCTGCTGGGCCTCTGCCTGATGACCGCCCCCGCCCAGGCGCAATTCGGCCCGCAGGGGCCGCCCGCGGTCGGGGTGGTGGCGGTGGAACGGCGGCCGGTGACGGAAAGCACCGAATTCGTCGGGCGGGTGGAGGCGCAGGACCGGGTCGACCTCCGTGCCCGCATCACCGGCTTCCTGCAGGAACGCACCTTCCGGGAAGGCCAGGAAGTCACCGAGGGCCAGGTGCTGTTCCGCCTGGAACGCCCGCCCTTCGAGGCCGAGGTGGCCCGCGCCCGCGCCGCCGTCGCCTCCGCCGAGGCCGAGTTGCAGAACGCCAACAGCGCGCTGGCCCGCGCCCGGGACCTCGTCCGCAGCCAGGCCGGCACGCAGGTTCGGGTGGAGGAAGCCACCGCCGCCCAGCGCACCGCCCAGGCCAACGTCCTGGCCGCCCAGGCGCAGCTTCGGGTGGCGGAGATCAACCTCGGCTACACCGAGGTCACCGCCCCCTTCGCCGGCAAGATCGGCCGCTCCACCTTCTCCGTCGGCGCCGTGGTCGGGCCGACCAGCGAACCGCTCGCCACCGTGGTCAGCCAGGACCCGATGCGGATCTCCTTCCCCGTCAACCTTCGCACCGGGACGGAGCTGCGGGACCGCTATGCCGGGCGCGGCGGGGCGGGTGCCACGCGGGTGCGAATTCGCCTGGTGACCGGCGAGATCTACGACCAGGCCGGGCGGATCGAGTTCATCGACCCGCAGGTGGACCGCAACACGGATACGGTGCTGGTCCGCGCCCTGATCCCGAACCCGCCCCGCGGCCCGGGGCAGGAGGGTGCGGCCGACCGCACGCTGATCGACGGCATGTTCGTGAACGTCTTCGTCGAAGGCGCCGAGCCGGTCCAGGCCGTGGTGATCCCGCGCAGCGCCGTGCTGCAGGACCAGGGCGGCAACTATGTCTGGGTGCTGGACGCCGAGAACCGGCCGGCCCGCCGCCCGCTCACGCTCGGCCGCAGCATCGCCGACCAGGTGGTGGTGGAATCCGGGCTGGAGGCCGGGGAGACGGTGGTGGTGGAGGGCGTGCAGCGCGTGCGCCCCGGCCAGCCGGTGCAGCCCGGCCCGGCCTCGGCCCCCATCCGTGCGCCAGGCGCCGCCCCCGCTGGCCGGGCGGGCTGACCGGCCATGATCTCCGCCGTCTTCGTCGATCGCCCGCGGCTGGCGATCGTGCTCTCCATCCTGCTGACGCTGGCGGGTGCGCTGGCCATGCTGCGCATTCCGGTGGCGCAATTCCCGGACATCGTGCCGCCGCTGGAAGCGACCGTGGGCCAGGTGATCGAAAGCGCGGTGAACGGGGTGGAGGGCATGATCTACATGTCCTCCAACAGCGCCAATGACGGCAGCTACACCCTGTCCGTTTCCTTCGCGCTCGGCACCGACCCGGACATCGCCACCGTCAACGTCAACAACCGCGTGCAATCGGCCCTGGCCCGATTGCCGGCGGAGGTGCAGCGCAGCGGCGTGACGGTGCGGAAGCAATCCTCGGCCGTGCTGCAGTTCATCACCATCACCTCGGACAACCCCGAGCATGATGCGCTGTTCCTGTCCAACTACGTCACCATCAACATGCTGGACCGGCTGGCGCGCACCCCCGGCATCGGCTCGGCGCAGATCTTCGGCGCACTCGATTATTCCATGCGCATCTGGTTCGAGCTGGACCGGCTGATCAGCCTGAACCTGACGCCGGCCGACGTGATCGCGGCGATCCAGGCGCAGAACGTGCAGGCGGCGGTGGGCCGCATCGGCGCGCAGCCGATCTCGGACGACCAGCAATACCAGATCAACCTGCAGACCCAGGGCCGCCTGACCACGCCGGAGGAATTCGGCGCCATCGTCATCCGCGCCAATGCCGAGGGGTCGCTGCTGCGGCTGCGCGACGTGGCGCGGGTGGAACTCGGCGCGGCGCGGATCGACACCGAAAGCCGCCTGAACGGCCGCCCGGCCATCACGCTCGCCACCTACCTCTCGCCCGGCGCCAATGCGGTGACGGCGGCCTCCGGCCTGGCCACGGTACTGGAGGACATGTCCCGGCGCTTCCCGGAGGGGATGCAGACGGCGGTGTTCTACGACACCTCCACCTTCGTCGTGGATACGATCTATGAGGTGATCATCACCCTGCTCGAGGCCTTCGTGCTGGTGGTGCTGGTGGTGCTGCTGTTCCTCGGCAGTTTCCGGGCGACGGTGATCCCCACCATCGCCGTGCCGGTCAGCCTGATCGGCACCTTCGCGGTGCTGCTGCTGCTGGGCTTCTCGGCCAATACCGTCTCCCTGCTGGCGATGGTGCTGGCGATTGGCATCGTCGTCGATGACGCCATCGTGGTGGTGGAGAATGTCGAGCGGGTGATGTCCGAGAACCCCGAAATGTCGCCGGCGGATGCCACCAAGCAGGCGATGCGGGAGATCACGGCACCGATCATCGCCATCACGCTGGTGCTGCTTTCGGTCTTCGTGCCGGTGGGTTTCATCCCGGGCCTGTCCGGCGTGCTGTTCAGCCAGTTCGCCATCACCGTCTCCGCCGCCATGGTGATTTCCGCGATCAACGCGCTGACGCTTTCTCCGGCGCTGTGTGCCCTGCTGCTGCGGCCCCACCCGCCCGGGCATGGGCCGCGAAAAGGCTTCCTGGCCGCGGTGATGCGCGGCATCGACTGGGTGCGGGACAAGTACGGCAATATCGTCGCCCGGCTGGTGCGGTTTTCCGTGCTGTCGCTGGTGCTGGTGGCAGTCTCCGGCGCCGGCATCCTGCTGATCGGCAGCCGCACGCCGCAGGGCTTCCTGCCGGAGGAAGACCAGGGCGCCTTCTTCGTGCAGATGCAGTTGCCCGCCGGTGCCAGCCTGTCGCGCACCCGCGCGGCGGTGGAACAGGTGGAGGCGATCATCGCCCCGGTGCCGGGGGTGGACCGCGTTCTGTCGATCGTCGGCTTCAGCCTGATCGATGGCGGCGCGCAATCCAACGCCGCCTTCATCGTGGTGCGGATGAAGCCCTTCGAGGATCGCGGATCGGCGCAGGAAAGCGTCTTCGCCGCCATCGGCACGGTGTTCGGCGCGACGCAGCAGGTGCGATCGGCCAATACCTTCGCCTTCAACATCCCGGCGATCATCGGCCTCGGCACCGGTGGCGGCTTCGAATACCAGATGCAGAACCTGGAGGGCCGCCCGCCGGAGGAGATGTTCGCCGCCATGCAGGGGCTGGCGGCGGCCGCCAACCAGGACCCGCGGCTGAGCGCAGTGTTCTCCACCTTCACCGCCAATACGCCGTCGCTGTTCCTGGATGTGGACCGCGACAAGGCGCAGGCGCTCGGCATCCGCATCAGCGACATCTTCAGCGCGCTGCAGACCACGCTGGGCGGCTTCTATGTGAACGACTTCAACCTTTTCGGCCGGTCCTGGCAGGTGAACATCCAGGGCGAGGCGACGGACCGCGACGACATCCCGGACCTCTGGCGCATCCATGTGCGGAACAGCGCGGGGGAGATGGTGCCGCTGCGCTCCATCGCCGATATCCGCATCGTGCTCGGCCCGCAGACCATCAACCGCTACAACAATGTGCGATCGGTCCGCATCGGCGGTTCGCCGGCGCCGGGGGTTTCTTCCGGCGATGCGCTGGCGGCGATGGAAGAACTGTCCGAAACCGCGCTGCCCGCCGGCTATGGCTATGAATGGACCGGCACCGCCTTCCAGGAAAAGCAGGCCAGCGGGCAGACCGGCGTGATCATGGCGCTGGCCCTGCTGTTCGCCTACCTGTTCCTGGTCGCGCTGTATGAAAGCTGGGTGATCCCGATCCCGGTGCTGCTGTCGATCTCGGTCGGCGCGCTGGGGTCCTTCGGGGCGATATGGATCGCGGGCATGTCGCTGGACGTCTATGCCCAGGTCGGGTTGGTGGTGCTGATCGCACTCGCCGCCAAGAACGGCATCCTGATCGTCGAATTCGCCAAGGAAAGGCGGGAGGCAGGGATGCCGATCCGGGAGGCGGCGGTGATGGGCGCGCGGCTGCGCTTCCGGGCCGTCATCATGACCTCGGTGGCCTTCATCCTGGGCCTGGTGCCGCTGGTGATTGCATCTGGTGCCGCGAGTGCTTCGCGCCGCGCGGTCGGCACGCCGGTCTTCGGCGGCATGCTGGCGGCCTCGCTGATCGGCATCTTCATCATCCCGATGCTCTATGTCGTGTTCCAGACGATGCGGGAGGGGGTGAAGCGGCGCTTCGGCGGCAAGCCGGCGGCCACACCGGCGGAATAGGCACAACGGGGGTCTTCACGGCGACCCACCAAGCAACAGATACTCAGCGGAACCAAGCGGGGATGTGACGCCATGGCGAAGTTCGGATTGAGCCAGTCGGTACGCCGGGTCGAGGACCCGCGCCTTTTGACCGGCCGGGGCGAATACACGGATGACCTGGCCATGCCGGGCCAGGCACATGCCATCGTGCTGCGAAGCCCGCAGGCGCATGCCACCATCACCCGCATCGACACCACCGCCGCCCTGGCCCTGCCGGGCGTGCTGGCGGTGATCACCGCCGCCGATCTGAAGGCGGAGGGCATCGGCGAGCTGCCCTGCCTGATCCCGATGAAGAACCGGGATGGCACGCCGCGCGGCAACACCCCCCGCCCGGCCCTGGCCGATGGCGTGGTGCGCCATGTGGGTGACCCGGTCGCCTTCATCGTCGCCGAAACCCCCCAGGCCGCCCGCGACGGCGCCGAGGCGGTGGAGGTGGAATACGACCAGCTTCCGGCCGCGACCGACCTCGCCACGGCGTGGGAGCCGGGGCAGCCCGCCGTCTGGCCGGATATCGCCAACAATGTGGTGTTCGACTGGGAGGCCGGCGACAAGGCCAAGGCCGATGCCGCCTTCGCCCGCGCCGCCCATGTCACCCGCCTGACCGTGGTGAACAACCGCGTCGTCGTCGCCAGCATGGAAGCCCGCGCGGCCGTCGCCGCCTGGGAGGGCGACAAGCTGACCCTGCACACCAATACGCAGGGGTCCTGGCTGCTGAAGAACATCCTGTCCGGCAACATCTTCAACATCCCGGCGGAGAATGTCCGCGTGGTGACGCCAGATGTCGGCGGCGGCTTCGGGATGAAGATCTTCCTCTATCCGGAACACGTCCTGGTCGCCGCGGCGGCGCGCAAGGTCGGCCGGCCGGTGAAGTGGGCCAGCGACCGCAGCGAGGCCTTCCTGTCCGACACGCATGGCCGGGACAACATCACCCTGGGCGAGCTGGCAACCGACGCGGACGGCAAGTTCCTGGCCCTGCGGACCCGCAACTACGCCGGCATGGGCGCCTACCTCTCCACCTTCGCCCCCTTCATCCCGACCGGCGCCGGCACCAAGGTGCTGGCCAGCGTCTATGGGTTCGAGGCGATCCACGCCCATGTCATCGGCGTCCTGACCAACACGGTCCCGGTCGATGCCTATCGCGGCGCCGGGCGGCCGGAGAGCAACTACCTGGTCGAGCGCCTGATCGATGCCACGGCGCGCGAGATCGGCATCGACCGGATCGAGCTGCGCCGCCGCAACATGGTGAAGCAGAGCGCCATGCCCTGGGTCTCCGCCATGGGCCAGCGCTATGACAGCGGCGATTTCGGCCAGCTGATGGACGCCGCGCTGGCGAAGATCGACTGGGACGGCTTCCCCGCCCGGCGCGCGGAAGCCGCCCGGCGCGGCAAGCAGCGCGGCATCGGCCTCGCCTATTACCTGGAGGCCACCGGCGGCGCGGCGACGGAGAATGCCAAGGTGGTCTTCGCCGATGACGGGCTGGTGGACCTCTACGTCGGCACGCAATCGACGGGCCAGGGGCACGAGACCGCCTATGCCATGATGACCAGCCACGAGCTGGGCATCCCGATCGACAAGATCAGGGTCCGGCAGGGCGACAGCGAAAGCCTGCCCTCCGGTGGCGGCACCGGCGGCGCGCGCAGCCTGTACTCCGAAGGCCAGGCCATCCTGGTGACCACGGCGAGCGTGGTGGAGAAGGGCAAGCAGGCGGCGGCCGAGCAGCTCGAGACCTCCGTCATCGACATTGAATTCACCGGCGGCCGCTTCGCCGTGGCCGGCACCGACCGGGGCGTGGATATCCTCGACCTGGCCGCGGTGCAGCGGAAGCGCGTGGCCTCCGGCGAAAGCGCCATCCTGCTGGATGCGATGGAGACCGCCAACATCGACAGCCACACCTTCCCCAATGGCTGCCATGTGGCGGAGGTGGAGGTGGACCCGGAGACCGGCATCGTCACCGTGCCGCGCTACATCGTGGTGGATGATGTGGGCCATGCGCTGAACCCGCTGATCGTGCGCGGCCAGGTGCATGGCGGCGTGGCGCAGGGCATCGGCCAGGCGCTGCATGAGCGGACCAGCTACGACAACGGCTCCGGCCAGCTTCTGTCCGCCTCCTTCATGGACTACGCCCTGCCGCGGGCGGAGGATTTGCCGGATATCGATGTCGACCTCATCGAGGTGACCTGCGAGACCAACCCGATGGGCGTGAAGGGTGCCGGCGAGGCCGGCGCCGTGGGCTCCCCGCCCGCCGCGATCAACGCGCTGGTCGATGCGCTGTCGGGGTCCGGCGTGAAGCACATCGACATGCCGGCGACGCCGGAGACGGTGTGGAAGGCGCTGGAGGCGGCGAAGGCCGCCTGAGCAAAGGGGGGGGCTTCGCGCCCCCTCATTCCCGGCGCAGGACCATGCAACCTGCGGCGCGCAGCGCCGAGGCGCCTGAGGGCGCCCGGCGTTCGAGGGGCACGAAGCTGGACGCTTCGTGCGTTCCGTATCAGTCGATCAGAAGCTGGGGGCCCAGGCCTGGCGGCGGGCCAGCGCGTTCTCCTCCGGCATTGCCAGGAAGTCCCACAGCCCCGGGGTGCGATCCGCTTCCAGGAACAACTCGCGCGTCGGCAGTGGCGTGCCGACAATGTCGAACAGCGTGTATCGGCGGGTCGCAAACCAGTCGTAGACCTCGGCCGGCTTCACGCCATAGGCGCCGTAGGACCGCACGCCAAATTCGAAGCTGATCGCCGGGCGCAGCCGCTCCACCAGCCCGGCGCCGCCGCGCAACGCATCGAATTCGCCGCCCTCGATGTCGATCTTGATGAAGGCCAGCGCCGGCAGGTGGCCCAGCAGCGTGTCCAGCTTCACGGTGCGGACGGTGATATGCTCCGTCCGCATATTGGGCTGATCGTATTTGCGCTGCTGCAGGCCGCTATAGCCGGGGCTGTCCACGGCGATAACGTAGGTGGCTTCGCCATCCGCGGCGCCGACCGCACATTCATGCAGCGTCACATGCTCCCGCCCCGGCTTGGCCAGCACCGGGCGCAGCGCGGCGGCCATGGCGGGATTCGCCTCGAAGGCATGCAGCGCGGCGCCGGGGCCGCGAATGGCGTCCGCCATCGGCACGGCGTGGGTGGCCTTGAAGCAGCCGATATCCAGCGCGATGTCGCCGGGCTTCAGCAGGCCGGCATAGAATTTCCGCAGCAGCGCCTCGAAATCCACCGGCTTGCCGGCCTTTCGGCGTTCCCGCAGCCGCGCATAGGTCTCGGCGATCGTCGGCATCGGGGATGTCCTGAGGGTGTCAGCGGAAGATCAGGTTCACCAGCCTGCAGGTGTCGATGCGCCGCCGCTCCTCGCTGCGGCCATCCATCCAGACGATCCGCACATCGTTCACGCAGTCGCCGGAAGGCAGCCGCACCGCCAGATGCCGGCCCGGCGGCAGGACCTGCTGGCCCAGCCGGTCCTCGCCCCAATTGTCCTCCTGGGCGGAGGAGACATAGACCTCCCGGATCACCGCGCCGCCATGGTTCACCAGGTTGAAGGACGGGTTGGCGGCCCGGGCACCCGATGCGGCCCCCGGTCGCGCACCCGGTGCCGCGCCGCCCTGGACGCCGAACACCATCTGCACGATCCGGCAGGTATCCTGCCGCCGCCGCTCCTCCGACCGTCCATCCACATAGACCACCCGCACATCCTGCAGGCAGCCGGCCGAGGGAGCGATCCGCAGCGGAAAGCTGCCGCCATCCTGCAGCAGATCCGATTCCAGCAGGTCATGCCCCCAATAGCGATCCTCGCTGGGGGAGACATAGACCTCCCGGATCGGCTGGCCGCTGCGATTCACCAGGTTGAAGGACGGGTCGCGCTGGGCCTGCACCGGGGTTGCCAGGGCGACCCCGCACAGCAGCAGCAGGCAGCCCAGGATATGGGCGAGGCGCGGGTGAGCAAGGCGCATCGGCGTCGGGTCCGTTCCGGGTCTGGCTCAAGGTTACAACCTGGACCCGCCTCGTCCAAGCCGCACCCGCTTCAGCCCGCCATGGTCTGCGGCGCCAGGGTGGAGCCGGCGGGGTTGTGGCCGGTCCAGCCGGCCAGGTCCTCCAGCGCGCGCCGGTTCAGGATCTCCAGCCTCCCCTTGTTCAGCGTGGCGATGGCGTCCTTGCGGAGTGCGGCCAGCGCCCGGTTCGCGTGTTCCACGGACAGCCCCAGCGCATCCGCCAGATGCGCCTGCTTCAGCGGCACCGCCGCGCCCCGTGCATCCCCGCCGCCGCGGCGCAGCAGCCGGCCATGCAGTTCCAGCAGCAGATGCGCGACGCGCCCGGCGGCATCGCGGCGGCCGAGGCTGGTCAGCCTTTCGCGCATCCGCGCGCGGTCCCGCGTCAGCCCCTCCACATAGGACAGCGCCAGGCCGGGATCATGGCCCATGAAGGCGCAGAGCCGTTCCTTGGACAGGATGCAGAAGGAGGCATCGGTCAGCGCCTCGACCTCCGCCGCATCCTCGGTGCGTTCCACCAGGTCGCCGGGCAGGTGGAAATCCAGGATCTGGCGGCGGCCGTCATTGGTCGCGGTCCAGGTGAAGGCCCAGCCGGCATACATGGTGAAGACGCCATCCATGATGGCTTCCCCCGCCCGCACCAACCGTACGCCGGACCGGATGCGCGCAATCTCCCCGACCCGCGCCTGCGGGATCACCCGGAACAACGCGAAGGGCCGCACGGTGCAGGCGGCACAGCTACCGGGTAGCGGGGTCAGGTTGGCGTTGCGGCTCATGTGTTGATTCCTGACAGTACGAGACTGCCGTCCAAGTCTTGCAACCTACGCTGACAGGAGTTTGATGGGAACCTTTAACCAAGCATCCCTGGGGTGCTTGACGGCACCGCGAAGATGCCGCTTGCCGCCCCTTCCCCACCGGTGGAACCTGCGGCGCAACAGGGAGCCAACGCAGATGTCCGGATTCGCCTCCGCCAACGACATGGCCGAAAAAACCGTGTCCTTCGACGAGCTCGGCCCGGGCCTGTTCGCCTATACGGCGGAGGGGGACCCCAATTCCGGGATCATCATCGGCCCGGATGGCGTGGTGGTGGTGGATGCGCAGGCGACGCCCGCCATGGCCCAGGACGTCATGGCCCGCATCGCCACCGTCACCCCGCGCCATGTCGGCCAGGTGGTGCTGACCCATTACCACGCGGTGCGGGTGCTCGGCGCTTCCGGCTACGGCAACCCGGTGATCCTGGCCAGCGCGGCGACCCGCGACCTGATCGTGGAGCGCGGCCGCCAGGACATGGACAGCGAGATCGGCCGTTTCCCGCGCCTGTTCCGTGGCAAGGAAAGCATCCCCGGGCTCACCTGGCCAACCCACACCTTCGAGGCGCGCATGACGCTCTGGCTGGGGGACCGGGAGGCGCAGGTCATCCATGTCGGCCGCAGCCACACCGCCGGCGACACGGTGGTCTGGCTGCCGAAGGAAAAGGTGCTGTTCGCCGGCGACACGGTGGAATTCGGCGCCACCCCCTATTGCGGCGACGCCCACTTCGCCGACTGGTCGGCGACGCTGGATGCCGTGGCAGCGCTCGGCGCCGAGAAGCTGGTACCCGGCCGCGGTCGCGCGCTGCTCACCAAATCTGATTGCGCCGAGGCGATCGAAGGTACCCGCGCCTTCACCACGGACCTGTTCACCCGCGTGCAGGCCGGCGTGGCGAAAGGCTGCTTCATGCGCCCGAAATATGGGCATTGGGTGATCTTCGAGCACTGCATGCCCTTCAACGTCACCCGCGCCTTCGACGAGGCGCAGGGCCTGGCGCATCCGCGCATCTGGACGGCGGAACGCGACGTGGCGATGTGGCAGGCGCTGGAACACGGCACGGCGATGAAGCCCGCCGAGGCCTGACGCCGTGCCGCACACCAACCCACGCTATGCCGCCTCGCCACCCCCCGCCTCCGGTCAGGACCACCGCCGCGTGGTGGTGGTCGGCGGTGGCCTGGTCGGGCTGACGCTGGCGCTGGATCTCGCCCGCCATGGCGTGGCGGTGACGCTGCTGGATGAGGAGGACAGCGTCGCCACCGGCTCCCGCGCCATCTGCTTCGCCAAGCGCACGCTGGAGATCTATGGCCGCCTCGGCCTGGGCGAGCGCCTGCTGGCGAAGGGCGTCACCTGGAAGACCGGCCGCGTCTTCCACCAGGACCGGCAGGCCTACGAATTCGACCTGCTGCCGGAGGAAGGCCACCGCTATCCGGCCTTCGTCAACGTCCAGCAATACCATGTCGAGGCCTGGCTGGTGGAAGCCTGCGCCGAGGCCGGCGTGGATCTGCGCTGGCGCCACGCCGTCACCGGCCTCGCCAGCGATGCGGCGGGTGCGACGCTGGCGGTTGCCACCCCCGAGGGCGCCTACACGCTGCGCGCCGACTGGCTGCTGGCCTGCGACGGGGCGCGCAGTTTTGTCCGCCGCAGCCTGGGCCTGGCCTTTCAGGGCCAGGTCTTCCAGGACCGCTTCCTGATCGCCGATGTGGTGATCCCAAGGGGCGGCGGGGGCGAGGTCGCCTTCCCCGCCGAGCGCTGGTTCTGGTTCGACCCGCCCTTCCACCCCGGCCAATCCGTGCTGCTGCACAAGCAGCCGGACGACCTGTGGCGCATCGACTTCCAACTCGGCGCGGAGGCCGATCCGGAGGCGGAATTGCAGCCGGACCGCGTGCGCGCCCGCGTCGCCGCCATGCTGGGGCCGGAAGTGCCCTTCGATCTGGAATGGGTCAGCCTCTACACCTTCCGCTGCCGGCGGCTGGAACGCTTCGTGCAGGACCGGGTGATCTTCGCCGGCGATTCCGCGCATCAGGTCAGCCCCTTCGGCGCGCGCGGCGGCAATGGCGGCGTGCAGGATGCGGACAACCTGGCCTGGAAGCTGGCCGCCATCCTGCGGGGCGAGGCCGGCCCGGCGCTGCTCGACAGCTATGAGGCGGAGCGGATCGCGGCGGCGGAGGAGAATATCCTGCACTCCACCCGGGCGACCGACTTCATCTCGCCGAAGACGGAGGCCGCGCGGGCCTACCGCGACGCGGTGCTGGAACTGGCGGAGGGCCACGCCTTCGCCCGCGCCCTGGTCAATTCCGGCCGCCTGTCCCGCCCCGCGCTGCTCGCGGCCAGCCCGCTGAACGCGCCCGATGACGGGCACTGGCCAGGCGGTGCCGCGCCCGGCAGCCCGGCGCCGGATGCGCCGGTGCTGCGGGATGGCGCGCCGGACTGGCTGCTGCGCCATCTCGGCGGCGATTTTGCGCTGTTGGTCTTTGATGCGGTCTGGACCCCTGTGCCGGGCCTGCGCGCCGTCTTCGTGACGGCGGAGGAAACGCCCGGGGCGCTGTGGGACCATGCCGGGCTGGCCGTCGCCCGCTTCGGCGCGCCGCCGGGCGGGGCGGTGCTGATCCGCCCGGACCAGCACATCGCCGCCCGCTTCGCCGCCCCCCGGCTCAGCGCCGTGCGGGCCGCACTGGCCCGCGCGCTCGGCCAGATGGAGCATGCGGCATGACGCTGGACACCACGCCCCGGCTGACCGACCCGGATGCGATTTTCGCCCTGCTGGTGGAGGCGCATCGCGGCCTGGATGCGGCGGCCTCGCGCCGCCTGGATGCCAGGCTGGTGCTGATCCTGGCCAACCATATCGGCGAGGATGCGGTTCTGCGCCAGGCGATCGCCCTGGCGCAGCAACCTGTCAGACCAACGACTTCAGCGCAGGGCGCTGAGCCGCATCGGCGGCGGGGCGAATAGCGGCTCGCGGTTGTCCATCCGCACGCCGGTCACCTGCCAGCGCGGCGTGGGCGCCGCGCCGGTCAGCTCGATCTGCAGCCGGATGGGGGCGACGCTGCCCTCCAGCGCCATCTCGAAGCGGGTCAGGCCGGTTGGCACGGTGCCGCGCAGTGCCTGCGCCGCCGCACCGGCCGGCACGCCGCGGGCGCGGGCGACCTCGGCCAGGGCGGTCGGGCTGGCCCAGGCCGCGGCGATGTCCTCCGCCATGCCGGCCAGGAAGGCACGCGCCTCCGGCGTGCGGTCGCCCGCGGTGGCATGTGGCATCAGGCTGTCACGCAGCGCGGCCTGCACCGCGGGCACGTCGAGGTGGCGGGACATTTCGACGCCGTCGCGTGCCTCCAGCGCCTGCGCCAGGTTCCACGCCACGGCGTAGGGGCTGCCCATCCAGCCCAGGGCGAGCATCGGCAGCAGGATCAGCGCAGACCATGTGCGGCGCGAACGGCCGGACTGGCGGCGCACCTCACCGCCGCTGGCCGCCACCGGCGAGGCCGCCAATTCGGGCTGAGGCGGGGCGTGCCGTACCTGCGCGGGCGCCGGATGGCGCCGGTCGTATTCCGCCCAGACTTCGTCCCAGCTCGCAGCGCCCAACTCACGTGTGCCCACAATCGCCTCACCAGCTAAAGTTGCGCCGCCTTCCGAACAAGCAAGAAAGGCAACCTTAAGTTGCGTTGCAACTCGTGAGACGCCCTGGCGAAGTTTGCGCTGAGCCCCGCCCCGGCAGGGCTGCCGCCTCTCTCCGCCAGAGACGAAACAGGTTCGCTCTCCGCTTCTCGAGAATGCGGTCCGAGTGGTGGGAAAAGGATTAACAGGACCCGGTGTATCGTATCTTTTATGGGATACGTCCCGTGGGAGAAGCGCTATCCCGCGGTCGGGAGATCGCCGCGGCTCGCAGGAGCGCGGTCAATAGACTGTGACTTTTGGCCTCGGGGCCAGCTGATGCCGCCGGCCTGCCGCGCGGGCGGGCCCCTCATGCGAGAGGCCCGGCGGAACAGAAGGGGACGCTTCAGGTGGAGGGTCGCGCGACGGCGGTGGCTCAAGACGGTCCGCAAAACCGGCCACGCCGCGGGGCAGGCGGCCAGTGGCGCTCATCCGGAAGGGCGCGCACCTACCGGCTCACTGAGTTGCCCCTACCGGGCCACCGACTACCGGGCCACCGACTACCGGGCCACCGACTACCGGGCCACCGACGCCAGCCGCGTCTCCAGGCTGGCCATCGCCACCCCCAGCGCCTGCGTCATGGCCAGCGCCATGGCCGGGGCCTCCGCATCCGGCGCCAGCGGCGCTTCACCCGTCACCGCCAGCGTGTCCACGACGCGGGATGCCAGCCGTTCCTCCCGCAGCAGCACGCCGGACAGGCCCGCCCGGGCGCGGCCCCAGGCGGGGATCGCCTCCAGCGCCGTCAATTGCAGTTCCAGCACCAGGCTGGCCTCCGCCCGGCTGCCCTGCGGCACCACGGCGGAGAACAGGCCGGAGGCCTGCAACCAGGCCCGCAGCGCCGCATCGACCAGCCCGGCCGGCGGTGCGATCCATTCCTCATAGACCAGGATTTCGTAGGACCCGTCCGGCAGGACCCGGCGCAGGCCGAGATCCTGCAGCCCCGGCACGGCCCGCACCAGCCGCACCAGCAGCACCGGCGCCCCGGGCCGCGCCCCCTGCTGCGAACTCCGCACCGGGGAAAGCGGATAGCGCCGGACCGGAACATAGGGCCGGTCCGGAAATATCGAACAGCCCGCGGCCAGCAGCGGCAGGGCGGAGATCAAGGCGCGGCGGTTCATCGGCGGCGATCCGGGGTCGGCGGCGCGCCGAACAGCATCTGCGAGGGCGCGCGTCGCAACTGTTCGGCGGTGGCCCGCAGGTTGGCGGTGGTGGCACGCAGGTCGATCAGGATGGGCAGCAGCTCGGCCTGGACATCCACCGTGGTCTCCCGCGCCGTGCGCATGGTGCGCTCCATGCCCTCCACCGCGCCGGGCAGGCTCCGCGCCGCACGGCGCAGTTCCTCGGCCGCGCCGGCCGCATTGGCCATGGCGCCGCGGATTTCCGGGCCGCTGATCAGGGCGCGGGCATCGGTGGCGGCGGCACGGAATTCACCCACCGCGCCGGCCAGGTCACCACCCTCCACCGCCGTGCGCAGCAAGGCCATGGTGGTCGCGGCCTCCCGCAGGATCTGCGCCAGGTCACCATCGCCGGTCTGCCGGTTGAGGTTGGACAGCAACCCGGCGATGTCGTTCGAGATCTGGTCCACCGGCAGATCCGCCAGCCGCTGGATCAGCAGCTCCGCCGCATTGGTCACCTGCGCGACGGTGGACGGCACGCCCGGGATCACGGGGTATTGCGGCTGCCAGGGCTGGGCCGAGACCGGGAAGCGCTGCGGGCTGACAAAATCCAGCTCCAGGTAGTTCACCCCGGTGATGCCCTGCGCCGTGATGCGCGCGCGCAGGCCCAGCCGCACGGCCTCATCGATGTCCGGCGTTTCGCCCACCTGCCGCAGGTCCAGGCCGAAGCGCAGGAAGACGCGCTGGAAGCCGGCGGAATAGGGTGTGCCGGCCGGGCGCGGATATTCCGCCGTGACCAGGCCGATCTCCGTCACCCGTCCCACCGCCACGCCGCGGTAGCGCACCGGCGCGCCGACATCGAGGCCCTGGACCGATTCCTCGAAATAGGTTTCGAACATCTGCGTCGCCTGCAGCCCGCGTCCGCCGGCCAGGAACAGCACGAAGGCGACCGCCAGCACGATGCCCACCAGCACCAATGCGCCGACGCGCGCGTAAAGCGCCTTGCCGGAGGGCATCAGGCCGCCTTCCGCAGGAAGAAGGCCTGCACGGTCGGGTGGGGGCTGTGGTCGCGCAGCTCGCGCGGGTCGCCTTCGGCAATCATCCCCTTGGCTTCCTTGTCCAGCATGATGCAGCGGTCGCCGATGGCCAGGATCGAGGCCAGCTCATGCGTCACCACCACGAAGGTTGTCCCGAGTGAACGCGACAGGTCCCGGATCAGCGCATCCAGCCCGGCGGAGGTCACAGGATCCAGCCCGGCGGAGGGTTCGTCGAGGAACAATATGGGTGGGTCCAGCGCCAATGCGCGGGCGATGCCGGCGCGTTTCAGCATGCCGCCCGAAATTTCCGAGGGAAGCTGGTTGGCCGCCGCCGAAAGCCCGACCAGGCCGAGCTTCGCCCGCGCCACCTCCCGCCGCGCATCCGGCGGCAGGGTGGTGTGCTCGGCCAGCGGCATTTCGACATTTTCCAAGAGTGTCTGCGACCCGAACAGCGCGCCCTGCTGCCACATCACGCCGATGCGCTTCAGCAGGCCGAGCCGCTCCGCGCCCTCGGTCGCCCAGATATCGGTGCCGAGCAGGTCCACCTTGCCCGCCGCCGGCGGCACCAGGCCGATCATCAGCTTCAGCAGGGTGGATTTGCCGCAGCCGGACCCGCCGAGGATGACGAAGACCTCGCCGCGGCGCACATCGAAGCTGACGTTGCGGAACAGCACGTTGCTGCCGAAGGCGGCGGTCAGGTCCCGCGCCTCGATCACCGCCGGCGTGTCGGGGCCGGGCGCGTCCTGGTCCAGCGCCTCGCTCACAATCCCAGCCTTTCATACAGCACGGCAAACACGCCATCGAGCACGACGATGGCGACGATGCCGCCGACCACCGCGGCGGTCGCCGCATCGCCCACCGCGCGCGGCCCACGCCCGGCGCCGAGGCCCGCCCGGCAGCCGACCACCGCAATCGCCAGCCCGAACACCGCCGCCTTGAACAGCCCGCCCAGCAGGTCCCGCAGGCTGACGAAATTGGTCAGCTGCTGCGCCACCGTGGTCATGGTGAAACCGAGCAGCGACATCACGAAGGCCATGCCAACCAGCCCCGCCAGGGTCAGCACCAGGGACAGCACCGGCATCACCAGCATCCCGGCCAGCACCCGGGGCAGCACCAGCAGGGCCATCGGATCGATGCCCATGATCCGCAGCGCCGCCACTTCCTCATTCACCGTCATGGTGCCGAGTTCGGCGGCGTAGGCGGAACCGGTGCGCCCGGCGAGCACCACGCCGGCCATCAGCGGCCCCAATTCCCGCAGCAGGGAGATGCCGACCAGGCTGGGCACGAAGACCTCCGCGCCGAATTGGCGCAGAGGTATCGCCGATTGGAAGGCGAGGATCACGCCGAGCAGCGAGCCCAGCAGCACCGCCAGCCCGAAGGCCCGGGTGCCCGCCTCATCCAGGTGGCGCAGCAACTCCCGCGCCCGCAGCCGGCCGGGGCGGATCAGCGTGCCGAGGCCGACGAACAGCAATTCACCGAGGAAGGCCAGCCACTCCACGCCGCCGCGCAGCGCGTTCATCACGCGGCGGCCGACGCCGGAAAGCGGCGAGAAGCGGTAGGGCACCACCTGCGGCCGAGGTGCCGCCAGCGCGTCCCGCACACGGTCCAGCACCGCCACCACGCCGGGACTGGCGTTTTCGATCCGCCCACCCTCGGCCGCGCCCTGCGCCGTGATCAGCAGGGCGGCGCCGGTGGTGTCCACCGCCTCCACCGCCGACAGGTCGAGCACCAGCGGCCCGCCCGGCTTGCGCGCCTCCGCCATCAATTCGGCCCAGAGCGAGGCGGCGGCCAGCGTGTCCAGGCGGCCGGACAGGCTGACCACGCGACCGAACCCTTCCTCCCGCACCTGCAAGCTGTCCGCCAGAATCCCGCTCCTCACTCGCACCTGGAACTACTGCAACGCAGCAAGAACCGCTTCGGCTGCAACCAAACCGGATCGCCAGGCGCCGCCGACCGTGCCGGCCAGCCGGGCATGGCAGGCCTCGCCCGCCAGGTAGAGGCGACCGCCGGCCAGGGGCTGCGCCAGGATGCCGCGCGCCGCGGCGCGGCCCGGCCGGGCATAGCTGTACACGCCGCGGGAGAAGGGGTCCCGCTGCCAATTTGTCACGATCGGTTTCGGCGCCAGGGCGCGGGCCGCCTCGTGGCCGAAGCGGCGGGCCACTTCCTCCCGCATGAAATCCTCCAGCGCCGCATCGCCCGCCGCTTCCAGCGCCGCCGCGGCGTCACCGCCGACATGGCAGGCCAGCAGGTCGCGGCCGAAGGGCCGAGCGCTCATCGCGACCAGCGCCTCCCCCGGTGCCACCTGGCGGTCGATCGAGGTGAAGGCGGGCAGGCCCAGCGCATCCGCGCCACGAAAGCCGACCTTGGCCACCTGGCCGAGCGGCAGATCCTCGGCGGCCTGCAGCACCGCCGCCGGCAAGGGCGGGTCGAAGCGCAGCGCCGCCGCCGCGATCAGGCTGCTGGGCAGGGTGGCTATGACGGCGCCGGCGCGGATGCTGCCGAAGCTGCCATGTGCCACCGCCTGCGCGCCGCCCCATTCCAACCGCTCGACCGGCGCCGAAAGCCGCACCGGCAGCCCCGCCGCCAGCCGCGCGAACAGGGTGCCGATGCCGGCCTCCACCATCAGGTTCTGGCCGTCGAGGGCGGTCGCGGCGAAATCCGCCAGGCTCAGGCGGTCCAGCGGCGCGGAGGCGATGATGTCGCCCTGCCAGGCGGCGACCGTCGCATCCCATGGCCCGCCCTGCGGCACCGCCGCCGCGACGCTACAATCCAGCCTGTTATCGGCGGCACGCTCCAGCACCGCGGCCTGGAAGGCGGCCCAGGCTGAATCATAGCTGGCCAATTCGGCCGCCGAGGCCGGGCGGTCGCCCACCAGCGTGCGTTCCTGCCGCAGCGCGTCCGAATCAGCCAGCTCCAGGCCCAGTTCGTGCGCCAGCGGCACCAGCGGGTTGTCCTCCGCATTGTGCAGCCAGGCGGCGCCGAGATCGAAGGGCAGGCCGAGGCGATGGTCCGTCACCGCCCGCCCGCCGACGCGATCCCGCGCCTCCAGCACCAGCACGCTGCGCCCGGCTGCCCGCACCGCGCGCGCCGCGGCGATGCCCGCCGCGCCGGCGCCGATCACCAGCACATCCGGCTCGGTCATGCCATTTGGCCGCGCTCAGGCCGACATGGCATGCAGCAGCACGGCGGCGGCGACGCCGACATTCAGGCTTTCCACCTTGCCGCTGCCCGGCAGCGTCACCCGATGCGTGCAGGCGGCCGCCGTCAGGCCGGGCAGGCCCACTTCCTCATTGCCGAGTGCCAACACGAAGGGCTTGCCGCGCGGCAGCGCCTCGGGCGGCATGCCGCCGGCGGCGACCGCGGCGACAGTGGTGAATTTCGGCGCCAGCGCCCGCAGCCCCACGGCCGGGTCGGGCAGGCGCAGCACCTCCAGATGCTCCAGCCCACCTTCCGCGATCCGGTAGGCGGCGTCCGAAAGCCCCGCCTGGCGCGGGTCGCCGGACAGCAGCATGCCGGTGCAGCCGAAGAAGGCGGCCGACCGCGCAATGGCGCCGAGGTTGTGCGGATTGCCGATGCCATCCAGCAGCGGCAGCACCTTCGCCGTCAGCAGCGCGGCCGGGAAGGGGCCGACGCCGATCTCGGCGATGGTGCGCGGCACGGCGATGGCGACGACGCCGCCATGATGTTCCGTGCCGGCGATGCGGACCAGTTCCTCCGCCGTCACTTCGCGGTAGGGGCGGCGGTTGCGGGCCATCTGGGCGCAGAGCGGCCCGACCTCCCGCCGCCTGGACTCGGTGTAGAACATCCGCAGCACCGCATCCGGCCGCACGGCGAAGGCGGCGGTGGCGGCGGCGGGGCCGCACAACCGATCCAGGTCGGAATCGCGCCAGCCGCGCACCGGCACCTGGCCGGGTTCGACCGGCGGGCGCGGGTTGCTGGAGGGGCGGTTCAGGCCGCGCTCGTCGCCGTCCCGGCCGAATCCGCCGCGGAAGCCGCCTCTTTCTGGTCCAGGAATTGTGCACCCTCCTCGCGAATGGCCGCGGCCGCGTCATCATACAGGAACGGCAGGAAGGCGTATCGCCGCCCGCGCGTCACCGGGCGCGCCTCATGC
>LNFM01008989.1_pt1 | contig 33263 bp, 26 predicted proteins | sample 596031 | NCBI WGS metagenome assembly LNFM01 (sample SAMN04254537, study PRJNA301005) | activated carbon metagenome | isolation source: dual media filters at the Ann Arbor, Michigan drinking water treatment plant | place: USA: Ann Arbor | reverse complement strand
GGGCCGCCGCGCGGCTCGATGTCAACCGTCGTTTCGTCGCTCGATTTGCAACTCCAAGTCGCTGTTTGTGTCGTGGAGTTTTCGGCGCCTATGGCCCACACACGTCCGGGGGCCGCTGAATTCCCATACGGATCACTTCGCGGGCAGTCCGCCGCCCCGAGCGCCGCCTCCGCCCTTCTTGCCGCCGAGTACGGCTGCGAACACCTCGGCCAGGTCGGGGCGCTTTCGAAACGCGAAGCGACCGCACTCGTGTGTGATTGCAGATTGTGCGCAGCGACCGCGAAGGGAGGCTCGAGTCGCGTCGCCGCAGACGCGCTGCAAACTGGACCGACCTGGCAGCGAGGCTGCTTCTCGTTGAGCGTCTCAGCGTCTCATGAGGAAGCCGTCGCGAAGTACGTTCGCAATCAGCGGAGCGCGTCGGTGCTGTCGCCTATCCCCGCACTTGTCCTTCGCCGTACACGACAAATTTCTCCGCGGTCAGCTCGCGAAGTCCCATCGGTCCCCAGGCGTGCATGCGCGACGTCGAGATCCCGATCTCCGCTCCCAGCCCGAGCTCTCCGCCGTCGTTGAAGCGCGTGCTGGCGTTCCACAAGACGCACGAGGCCTCGACCTCGCGCAGAAAGCGCTCGGCTCGCGCGGGGTCTTCGGTGACGATCGACGCGGTGTGCTCGGTGCCGTGCTTCGCGATGTGCTCGAGCGCCTCGTCCAGCGAATCGACGGCGCGCACCGCGAGCTCGAGCGAGAGAAACTCCGTGTCCCAGTCGCTCTCCTTCGCGGACAACACCGTCACGCCCGCGCCGTCCAGCGCCCGCGCGCAGCGCTCGTCGCAGTGGAGAATCACGCCGTTGTCCCGCATCCGCCTGGCGATCTCCACCCACAGGCCGTTGTCCAGGGCGCTCTTGTGCACGAGCAGCGTCTCCATCGCGTTGCACACGCCTGGCCTCGAGACCTTCGCGTTGACCGCGATTTCGACGGCCATTCGCGGGTTCGCGCCCTCGTCCACGTACACGTGACAGATCCCCTGCCCGTGCCGGATCACAGGAACCTTCGCGCACGCATCCACCAGCTCCATGAGCTTCGCGCCGCCGCGAGGGATGCAAAGGTCGACTCTTCCTGTGGCGCCGAGCAACGCCGCCACGTGCTCGCGCCCCGTCTCGTTGACGAGCTGCACGCAGTCGATCGGCAGCGACGCGTAGGACAACCCTTCTCTCACCGCGCTGGCGAGGGTTCGATTCGAGCCCATCGCTTCTTTTCCGCCGCGCAAGATGATCGCGTTGCCGCTCTTGATGCAGAGCGCCGCGCACTCGACGGTGACGTTGGGCCGCGCCTCGTACACGACGGCGATCACCCCGAGGGGCGCGCGACGCTTGGTCACCTTCAAGCCGTTCGGTCGCGTCCCGAGCACGCGCTCTTCGGCGAGGGGATCTGGCAGCGCCCGCACCGCCAGCGCGCTCTCGGAGATCGCGCGCAGCCGCGCCTCGTCGAGCCTCAAGCGATCGAGCATCGAGTCCGAGAGCTCGAGCTCTCGCGCGACGCTCATGTCGCTCGCGTTGCAAGAGAGCGTCAGGCTCGCGTTGCGCCCGATCGCCTCGGCGATCTTGCCGAGCGCGTCGTCGCGCTGCGCGGTCGAGGCCGAGGCGAGCGCCCGTCGCGCCTCGCGGGCGCGTCGCAACATGTCATCGATGATGGCGGTCATGAATGTGCTCCGTTATAGCGCCCTGCTCGGCCGTCACGCCCCGAGCAGCACGATATCGTCGGCGTGAACCACCTCGTCGCCGAGGTGATAGCCGAGGATGCCCTCGATTTCGGCGCTCTTTTTGCCGCGGATCTGCGCGAGCTCGTCCGCGCCGTACGCGCAGAGGCCGCGCGCGATCGGGGCTCCGTTGGCGTGCGCGATGTCCACCGCTTCGCCCTGCTCGAAGGAGCCCGATTGGTCGATCACGCCCTTGGGCAGCAGGCTCTTGCCGGCGACGATGGCCCGCGCCGCACCGTCATCGACGACGATCGTGCCCTTGCTCCTCAGCGTGTGCGCGATCCAGTGCTTTCGACTCGCGAGCCGCTCGACCGCAGGAACAAAGAACGTCCCCACGTCCTCGCCCGCCATCACCCGCCCGAGCATGCCCTGGACTCTCCCCGCGGCGATCACCGCGCCCGCACCAACACTCGCCGCGGCCCGTCCCGCGCGAACCTTGGTGACCATCCCGCCCTTGCCGCCAGAGCTCGTCTCGGTTCGGACGAACCCCTCGGCGGTCGGGTCGTCGACGCGCACGATCGGCACTCGGTGTTCACCATTCAAGAGCGCCGGCGCGACCGAGAGCATCACGAGCAGCTCGGCGCCGACGAGGTTGGCCACCTGCGCGCTGAGCGCGTCGTTGTCGCCGAAGGCGATCTCGTCCACCGAGACCGTGTCGTTCTCGTTGATCACCGCGATCGCGCCGCGCCGCGCCAGCTCCGCGAGCGCGCGCCGCGCGTTGAGAAAGCGCTTTCGGTCCGCGAGGTCCGAGTGCGTGAGCAGCACCTGCGCCACGACACGTCCGTGCGGCCGAAAGGCCTCTTGCCACAGACGAATGAGCTCGCCCTGCCCCGCCGCGGCGCACGCCTGCAGCGCGTCCATGGTCTTGGGCCGCGCTGGATATCCCAGCGCGCCGACGCCCAGCGCGATCGCGCCAGACGAGACCACCACGACCTCGCGCCCGCTCGCGGCGAGCTGCGCACAATCTGCGGCGATCCCGTCGAGCACCGCGCGATCGATGCGCCCGGCGGTGGTGAGCACGCCGGTTCCGATCTTCACGACGACGCGGCGCACGCCGCGCATCCACTTTTCGACGTATTGCAAAGGCTGTTGAGGGTCGTCCATGAGCGGCGGCGAGGGTACACTCCCAGGCTTCGTAGACAATGAAGCTCCAGGGTAGACGCATCGCGTTCGTCGGCGCAGGAAACATGGCCGAGGCGCTGATCAAGGGTCTCTGTCGCGCCGAAGGCGTAGGTTCTGCTGCGATTTCTGCGGCGGATCGACGGCAAGAGCGCACCGCGCTCCTCGCGCAGAAGTACGGGATCACGACGACGACCGACAACGGGGCGTGCGTTCGCGACGCCGACATCGTCGTGCTCTCGGTCAAGCCGCAGGTGATGGGCTCGGTCGTGCCGGCCCTTCGCCCGCATGTGGCCAAGGGAGCGCTCGTTCTCTCGGTCGCCGCGGGGATCACCACGTCGACGATCGAGTCGATGCTCGAGCCCGGCTCCCGCGTGGTCCGCTCGATGCCCAACACCGCGGCGATGGTCGGCATGTCGGCCACCGCGATCTCCGGCGGAACGCACGCGACCGACGAAGACATCGAGATCGCCCGCGCCGTCTTCGAAGCGGTCGGACGCGTGGTCGTCGTGGACGAATACCAGCTCGACGCGGTCACCGGGCTGTCCGGCTCGGGCCCGGCGTACATCTTCTTGATCATCGAGGCCCTCGCGGACGGCGGCGTAAAAGTGGGCCTCTCGCGCGAGATCGCGCTGCAGCTCGCCGCGCAGACCCTGCTCGGAAGCGCGCACATGCTCCTCGAGACCGGCGAGCACCCGGGCCGATTGAAGGACCAGGTGACCTCCCCCGGCGGCACGGCGATCGCCGGCTTGCACACGCTCGAGGCCGGAGGACTGCGCACGACCCTCATCGACGCGGTCGAGGCTGCGACGCGACGCGCGCGGGAGCTCGGCGATGCGCGGAAGTGAGGGCCTCGCTCGCGAGTGGTATCACGTGGACAACGGCGACGGCTGGGACCTGGCGCTGTATCGCACGCACCATCCGACGAGGATCGACCGTGAAAAACGCCCGGTGTTCATCGTTCCGGGCTACGGGATGAACTCGTACATTTTTCACTATCACCCCACGCGTCGATCGCTCGCGGCGTCGCTCGCGGACCGAGGGCACGAGGTCTTCACCGTCGATCTCCGCGAGCAGGGTCGCTCGAAGAAGCTCACCCCCGGAAAGCAGGGCCGCTACGGCCTGCGCGACCTCGCGCTCGTCGATTTCGCCGCGGCCATCACCGCCGCGCGGGAGCACACTGTCTCTCGCACACACGAAATCGACCTGCTCGGCGCTTCGCTGGGCGGGACGATCACGATGCTCTACCGCTCGCAGGCCAAGGACCCCGCGCCCGGCCGCGTCGCGCTGCTCGGCTCGCCCATCCGTTGGACCAACGTGCACCCGCTGTTGAAGGTGCTCTTCGGCTCTCCGAGGCTCGCGGGCGCGGTCGAGCTGAAGAAGACCCGCGCCCTGGCCGGCGTCGCGCTGCCCGTCGCCGCGAAGCTCGCGCCGTGGGCGCTCAAGATCTACATGAACACCGAGGCCACGGACCTCGAGCACTACAGCGAGATGGTCAACACCGTCGAAGACCCCTCGCGCTACGTCAACCGCGAGATCGCCGAGTGGATCAAGCGCGGCGACCTGATCGTCAACGGCCGAAACCTCACCGACGACGTCGCCCGCTTCGAAGAGCCGCTCTGTACGATCTACGCCAACGGCGACGGGATCGTGCCCAAAGAGACCGCCACGTTCGCGCACTACCACGCGCGGAGCCAGCGCAAGCTGCTCGTGACCGCCGGGGACCGCTCGGTTCCGTACTCGCACGCGGACATGTTTATCGGCCGAGACGCGTCCAATCAGGTGTTCGAGCCGCTGATCGCGTTTCTCGAAGAAGGCCGCTAGGCACACAGCAAATCAACGTCCGCAGGCGGGGAGGTCTAGCACCGACTGTGCGATCGCGCTCGGATCGACGGGCGCGTACGTCAGCGCTTGCATTGCCGCGATCGCGCGTCACCTTGAGCCTTGTAATGAACAATCAAGGTTCTCTCGACGCGGTCGCCGCCGAGGTGCACGGCCTCCGGCTCGTTCTCGCGCAGTCCCCTGTCCCCCACTTCACGCTCATGGCCGAGGGCGCCGTGTCACTCCCCTCGGTGCGCGAGGCGCTTCGCGCGCTCGAGGACGCTCGCCGCGCGAATCCGACGCTCGATACGCTGGTGATCGACTCGCTCGACGTCTCGCGGTTCGGCCGCGGCGCGGTGGTCGAGATCGCCCGGTGGATTCCCCGCAACGGCGCGGGGCTCGAGCGCGTCGTGCTCGTGAGCACCTCGGCGCAGCTCCGCTCGTCGGTGCACGCGCTGGCAGCCTGCGCGCGGTCCGTTCGCGTCGAGAGCGTCGAGACCCGAGAGGACGCCCTCGCGCTCCTCGGCGCTCCCACCCTGTCTCTGACTGGCTGAGCGCGGTCACCGAAGGCGCTTCGCCGATCCGAGTCAGCCGGTGGTCGAAACAAACTTCGAACCAACCGACGGCAGAGCTGCGGTAGAATACCCTGTGACGATGCGTATCGATTCGTTCGCTCGCGGCGCGCTCGCCGTCGCGGTCCTTGCGTCGGCGGCAGCGACGATCACTGTGACCGGCGAAGCCCACGGCCAGACCTGCACAATGAACCGACGCGTCGCCGCCAGCGTCTCGGCGGCGCTGCGTCCACGCGCTCCTGCGTGGGCCGCGCCGCTGCTCACGCCGGCGCTCGTGTTGCGCTACGAGCGAGAGAACCTGAGGCCGTTCTCGTTTTTGCTCGGCTACGCGCTCTTGCCCGTCGAGCGGCTCGGGATCCGAGGCGCACCGCCCTTCGCGGCCTCCGTCGTAGTGCGATGCCGCGACGCCCGAGCGGAGGTCGTCGCAGACCCGATCGCGTGGGCGAACGAGCGCGCGAGGGAGCTTCGCCTGGCCGTCGGCAACGCCGAGATCGCCGCGGGCCTCGCGGCAGAGGTTATCTCGCTTCAGGCCGGACGCCGGCCCGACAGCGCCAACGCCTCGCGCGCCGCTGGCTCGTCGGTGTTTCGCGTCACCGTCTCGCTCGCGCCGCGACAGGGTGAGACGCAGCCGCAGACGATCCTGCTCGACATCGAGCGGGACGGCACGATGCGCCGCGCGAACTGAGCGCCCGAACAGGGTCCCGGATTGTCAAATGACTGGCGTCGATTCGTCGGACGCCCGATCCGCCTGTCTGGGGGGGGGCTGTTTGCCGTCGGCGAGATGGACTAAAGTTCTCGAGTTGGCGCGTTTGCTCCGAAAGGTCCCCTCGCTGATGACCCTGACTCGATTCGTTTCGTCGCGCGCAGTCCTCACCATCAGCCTCGCACTCGCGAGCGCATCGATGGTCGGCACGGGCTGTTCGCGGTCCGATCGCGCGGCATCCAGACCGGCGCCAGCGGCGCTCGGCAGCGCGATCTCGTCCCACTCGAACAACGCGGTCAGCCCGGAGGAGCGCGAAGGCAACCGTCGCCGACAGCTCTCCGAGCAGGCGCCCGCGATCCGCGTCGAGTCTGGCGCGCTCGTGGTTCGGTCGGACGAAGATCACGTGGACGCCCACGCGACGCGCACCACCAACGGCTGGGCGGTCTCGTGGGGCGACAAATCGCACCAGCGGGCGTTCATGATGGTGGCCGACGAGCGAGGCTCCATCAGCGCCGCACCGGCGATGGTCCGGCAAGCGGTCAGCGAAGAAGAAGAGGTCTATCCGCCGGACGTCGTCGCGGTGGGCAACGGGTTCATCGTCGCGTGGACCGACCCGAGCAACGGACGTGTTCGGTTTGCTCGACTGGATAGCAATCGCCGCCCCGTGGGGCGCCCGAGCATCGTTCACGACGGGCTCGAGTCCCCACGATCGACCCGCCTCGCCGCGGGAACGAACGAGCACGGCGTCGCCGTTCAGCTCGATCAAGGCGTCTACTTCGCGCGCGTCAACGCCGAAGGCGCGCGGCAGGGCGAAGGCGTTCTCCTCGCGGAAGACACGCAAATCGCGGCGATCGAGGCCGTTCGCGCGGCGGCCCACGGATTCGAGGTTCGCTGGCGAGAAGCCAACGGCGCCGTGCGCTCGGCGACCGTGGGGCGCGATGGACGCGTCGCCACGCGAACCATCACCGACCCGGCACAGGTCGCAGCGCGCTGACCGGCAACCGTAGGCGGAGCCGTCGTACGAGGGGCTTGGTGACAGGCGCCGTTTCGCGGTAGACGCTTCCCGCGTCGCCAGCCTGTGGAAACGCGGCGGCCGGGCGCCTATAAGAGTCGCTCGCGTCGAACCGAGCCCGCGGTCACCAACCAAGAGTCCCATGAGCACCACCGAGTCCACCACCGAGTCCGCTGCGTCCGAGCCCACGCAGTCGATGTTGTCCCAACGAGTAGGGTCGTTTCTGGCGTTTGCGCCGCTCGCCGTCTGGACCACCTGGCACCTGTACTCGAATCTCTCGGCCTTTCAGGGACCGCAGCAGTGGGAGCAGTCGGTCACCGCCGCGCGAGCGCCGCTCGTCGAGGTGATCACCAGCACCATCGTCTTGCTGCCGCTGGTGATTCACACGGTGTGGGGCATCCGACGGCTGCGGATCGTCAAGTACAACAACGGGTCGTACTCGAACTTCGACAACCTGAAGTTCTTGCTCCAGCGCTTGAGCGCCATCGGCCTCGTGCTCTTCCTCGGCGCGCACATTGTCATGGCGCGGTTCAAGCCGCTTATCACGACCGGCCACCACGAGACGTTCGCGGACATCTCGTACGAGATGCACCACAACCCGCCGACCTTCGTCGTGTACCTGCTCGGCGTGCTCGCCACCGCGTATCACTTGTCCAACGGCATCGCGACCGGAGGCCTGACGTGGGGCTACGCCGCCACCGAGACCGCGCGAAAGCGCGTGCAAAACATCTCCTACCTCTTCTTCGTTCTGCTCATCGGGATGGGCTGGGGCACCATCTTCGCGCTCTGGAACGCGGGCGAGCACCAACGCCGCATGGAGCAGCGCGCGACCTCCCCGGCAGTTCCTGCGCTCCCGGCTCGCTGAGCCGCTGTCGCCGTCGAAACGACGCGGGACCGACAACCATCGCCCGCTCCTGTGTTCGACGCGCTACGATCCCAGCACGCGCCGATGCGGGCCCGAAGTCGATCGAAGTACACGCCGCACGCTTCGTCGCGCGCGACCTTCGCGGTGATCGCGGCGGCGCTCATGGCGCCGATCGCCGCGCGCGCTGACAGCCCGCCGAGGCTCTTGCGCGCCCCATCCGTCGAGGCCCCGGCAGACCTGACGTCCGGCGCGTCGGTGCTGCTCGAAGTCGAGATCGACGAGACAGGAAGGGTCGCTTCCGCGAGGGTCGTCGAGGGCGCGCGCGACGACGTCGACGCGCTCGCGACAGACGCAGCGCGAGCCATGACCTTCGCGCCGGCTGAACAAAATGGCCGACCGGTGCGCGCGCGCGTTCGATTTCGTTTTCGACTCCGCCCCGCCGCGCGGAGCGGCGCCGACGCCAATCCGCAGGGCGCGCAGGGCACGCAGGGCACACAGAGCGCCCCGACCGGCCCGACGTTCGACCCGAGGGCGCCGATCCCAGAGAACCCCTTCGGTCCTGCGCCCGCGAGCGCGCCGCAGAACAGCGACGGTCGGCGCGGGCGCGTCGGACGCACACCAAATCAAGTTCGTCGACGCGCAGCGCAGGACCAGGGCGTGACGGTGCGCGGCCTGCGCCCCGAGCCCGGCGCGGCGACCCGCATGACCTTTCGCGCCGAAGAGCTCACGACCGTTCCAGGAACGTTCGGAGAGCCGACCAGGGTCGTCGCGACGCTCCCGGGCGTGGCGCGCACGCCGTTCGGCCTCGGGTTCTTCGTCGTCCGCGGGGCGTCCTTCGAGAACACAGGGTTCTTCATCGACGGCTATCCCGTGCTGATTCTGTATCACCTCGCGGCGGGCCCCGCGGTGATCTCGTCGAGGCTGGTCGGCCAGCTCGACTTCTATCCCGGCGGCTATCCGCTGCAGTACGGGCGCTTCTCCGCAGGCGTAATCTCGCTCGAGACCGCGGCGCCGCCCACGGATCGACCCAGGGCCGAGCTCGAGATCGACATCTTTCGCGCGAGCGCGCTCGCCGTGCTCGCGCGCGGTCGCGGCTCGGTCGCCCTGGCCGCGCGACGCTCGTACTACGACCTTCTGCTGCCGCTCGTGTCGCCAGGGGTCAACGTCAACTTCGGCGACGCGCAGGTGCGCGCGGATTACCGAATCACCGACCGATTGCGGGCGAGCATCTTCGGGTTCATCTCGTCGGACACCTTCGATCGCACCGAGGCCACGGGCGTCGGCGCGACCGCAGCGTCCGCGCGAGACGCGCTCAAGTACGACTTCGGGCGCGCGATCGCGCGGCTCGACTACACGACGCCCGAGCTCAGCGCGCACTGGAGCGGGATGCTCGGCTTCGATCGAACGGGGATCGTGCAGGTGGACCCGGGCCGCCCCGATCGAGGCATCACCGCGTTCGGCGCAACGATGGGCACGCGCGCGTTTCTTCGATGGAAGACCGGCGCCGTCGCGACCACGACGGTGGGCGTCGACGCGCTCGGCTACGACTACACGCTGGACCTCGACTACTCTTCGCCCCCTGGATTTGCAGCGGTTCCCGCGCCGCAGACGAACAGCAGGGTCGTGCGCATCCAGACGGGCGTCGCGCAGCTCGGCGTCGGCGCGTGGGTCGAAGAGATCCTCCGCCTCCCGCGCGTCGAGATCACCGCCGGAACGCGCGTCGAGATCATGGCCTACCAGGGCAATCGGCACGTCGTGGCCGACCCGCGAACGGTCATTCGCGTCCGCGCTCACGAGCGCGTCTCGATCATCGGCTCGACAGGGATCTTTCATCAGGCGCCTCCCGTGTTCGGGCTGATTCCCCTCGTGGGATCTCCCAACCTGTTGCCGCAGCGCGCCTGGCAGTCGAGCGTCGGCACCGAGGTCGACCTCCCGTTCAACCTCGATCTGCGCGTCACGGGGTTCTTCAATCGCCTGTGGCAGCTCCCGCGCGCCTCGTTCGAGTTCGTCGAAGGCCAAGGCGGTCAAGGCGCCATGCGCGCCAGAGCCCTCTCCGACGGCGAGGGCCACGCGTACGGCCTCGAAGTGCAGCTCCGACGCAAGATCGAGCGCGGGATCTACGGCTGGGTGAGCTACACGCTCTCGCGCAGCGAGCGCTTCATCGGCAACGGAAAGGTCGTTCCTTTCACCTACGACCAGACGCACATCCTGAACGTCGCGCTCTCGTGGGACATCGGGAGTCGACTGCGGCTCGGGGCCCGCTTTCAGCTCGCCACGGGCGCGCCGACCTCCCTCGTCAACTGCAGCCGCTGGACCACCATGCCGACCAACGCGACGTGCGGCGTGTACGACTCGGACGTCGACGGATTTCGACCGCAGTACATCGCCGAGGCCGATCGACTGCCCACGTATCACCAGCTCGACGTTCGCGCGGACTACAAGTTCATGCTCGGACCCCTGCAAATGTCCGCGTACGTCGACGTGCTCAACGCGTACTACGCCCGCACCGCAGAGGGCTGGGTCTATCAGCACGACTTCACGGATCGCCGCCCGAGGCCCGGCCTCCCCATCCTTCCGACCATCGGAATCCGAGGCGAGCTGTGACCGCTCGTCGCTCGGCCTCGCGCCCTGCCGACGCGTCCCGCGCGTGCGGTGGAGCCTTGATTTCGTGGGCGCTGATAGGGTGCGACCCTCCGCCGCTCGAGCCTCGGCACAAGGTCACCTCTCCGCGCATCCTCGCGATCATCGCAGACTCGCCCGAGCTGCGGCCGGGACAGAGCACCGAGCTTCGCGTGATCACCGGCGGCCTCAAGGTCGAGCCCGAGTTCACCTGGTATGTCTGCGCGCGAGCCGAGGCGACGGCGACGTTCGTCGCGCAGAGCACCTTCGGGCAGGCAGAGCCCAACGACGCATGCTTCGGCGACGCGGGCGCGGGCAACGTGCGGCTGCCGTTCACGGGACCCAACGCGCTGTTCGCGGTGCCCGCTGACCTCTTGCGCAGGATCGAAGCGCTGCGCGCGGTGTACGGCTCGAACATCTCGACCGGGCGGCTCACGGACATCGCCAGGACCGCGGGGCTGCCCCTCACCATCGCCGTCGAGATGCGCCACAACGACCCCGGAGCCGACGGCGGCGCCCCAGCAAACACCGTCGTTCGCGCGCTCAAGCGCGTGGTGGTCATCGATCGAAGCCAGCTCAACAACAACCCTCCGGGGCCCTCGTTTCGCTTCAGCGCGCCGCGCGACGGCGGCGCAGGCGGCGTCGCGATGCGCTACGTCCGCGACGCGACCGAAGAGCGATGCGAGCCCGACGACGGCTCGGGGCCCCTCGTGGTGCGGCCCGGCTCGGTGCACGAGATCGCCCCCGCGCCCACCGAGCAGCCGTGGCTCGAGCGGTACTTCATCCTCGACACGTTCGGGCAACCCGCAGAGCAGGTGGAGACCGCGTTCTACTCGTTCTACTCGACCGGCGGGGCGTACCGCGACGATCGCACGAGAATTCCCACGAGAAACACGATCTGGGAGGCGCCGCTGAGGCTCGGTCCGATCGACCACTGGCTCGTCGTTCGCGACGGGCGCGGCGGCACCAGCGCGTGCCGGTTCACCGTGACCGTGAGCAACGACGGCGGAACGATCTCGAGCCGCGACGCCTCGTCCCTGCCCGACGTCCTCGAGACGCCGCCCTGGACGAGCTCCGACGCGGGCGCCGCAGACGTCCCGCACTCGGACGCGACCGCGCTCGACGGCGAGCGTTGACGCCTCCTTCGCCGCGTGTGAAGTGTCACGCGTTGCATTCATGGAGGCTATTTCGATGACACATAGATTCATTGTCGCCGCTGCGTTCGGCGCGACCGTGCTCGCCGCACTTCAGGGCTGCGGGCCACAAATGATGATGCCCGCCGACGTGACGACCGCTGAGTCCGGGACCGATGCGAGCGCGGACACGGCCGCGCCGCAGCCGCGCGTCTGCGACCCGGCCAACATCGTCGACCTCGCGATGGCGGGCATGCGCTCGGGCATGACGACCCGCTACACCGGCACGACCGCGAACGCCGCGAACAACCAGATGATCGCCGTGCCCGCGAACTGTGTGCAGGGCGGCGTGGTCATCCGCCAGGTCGCCCTCACCTATCGCGTCCAGAACATGGGCTTTCTGCGCGCTTCGACGGCGAACATGGGCACGCCCGGCGGCATGGGCGGGCACGACACCGTCGTCTGGATGCAAGATCGCTGCGATACGCGCGGCACGATGTCCCTCGGATGCAACGACGACGTGAGCCAGGCGGTCATCGCCTCGACCGTCGTCTCCAACCGCCTCGTGATGCCCGGCCAGATGGTGACCATCGTCGTCGGAACCTTGGCGATGGCCGCGGGAGCGCCCGGCCAGCCGTTCGAGCTCACCGTCGAAGAGGTCCCGCCGCTCGCGATGGGCGCGGACTGCAACCCGTCGGGCACCAACTTCTGCGCCACGGGCCTCTCCTGCGTCGGCAGCGGTCAGGTGGGGCGCTGCGTGGCCAACGGCTCGCTCGGCGCAGCGTGCCGCGACATGAATATGTGTGACGCGAGCCTCGAGTGCATCGAAGTGGGGACGGACACGTTCCGCTGCCTTCGCCGCGCCGCTGCTGGCGGCCTGTGCGACGGCGTGACGGTCTGCCCCGAAAGCAGCCAGTGCATTCCCGACGGAATGATGCCGGGCAACTCGCTGGGCGGCCGTTGCCGCGCAAACGGCGCCGAGGGAGGCATCTGCGGAGGCAGCTCGATGGTGTCCTGCGCGATGGGCCTCGTGTGCACCGGCGACGACATGCGCGTCGGCACGTGCGTCCGCGACATGATCGCAGTGGGCATGCCCTGTGATGCGACGGGCTTCAGCACACGGTGCGTGATGGGGACGTCCTGCGCGCGCGCGACCATGGGCTACACGTGCCAGGCCAACGGCTCGTCCGCCGGGACGACGTGCGCAGAAATGGCGCCGCGGTGCTCGGGCATGGGGCTCGCTTGCTCGACCATGATGGGCGCTGGCGTTTGTCGCTCGACGACGATGGCCGGCGGGATGTGCGACCCGCGCTTCGGGTCGATTTCGTGTGCTGGCATGGAGGCGTGCTCGTCCAACGGCGACGGCGCCGGCGTGTGCCGCGCGACCGTCGCCGAGGGCGCTGGCAACAACAACGCGCCCATGATGGCCGAGGCCGCCAGGCCCCTGCCGCTGGTGATCCGCGGCTCGCTCGCGGCGGGCGACGTCGACTGCTTCAACGTGACGCTCCCGGCAAACAACGGGCTCGTGATTCAATCGAGCGACGGCGCCGGCGGATGCCCGGCGATGACCGACTCCGTTGTCTTTCTGCTCGACTCGATGGGTCGGACGATCTCGACCAACGACGACTCGTTCAACCTGTGCTCGTACCTCGACACGCGCGACAACGCGTTTACGCGCATGCTCGCGGCGGGCACGTACACGGTGTGCGTGCGCAACTTCGCGATGGACGGCACCTTCCCCAACTACACGCTGAGCATCAGCGGCGTCGCCCCGCGGATGTGACGGCCACCGGGGGGTGGTCGAGCTCAGTTCACGAGGTGAGCGCGCGGCGGGGGCGGAAGCGCGAGCGCGCGCACCAGCTCGAGCGCCGAAATGATGCGCGCGTCGTCCAGCTCGGACGGCTCGAAGGGGACCGTGAGCTCCATCACCCCGGGCGCCACGTTGAGGTGCGCGGGTCCCAGGGCGAGCAGCGCCTGTCGGACAGGGCGCGAGATCGCGTGAAACGCCTCGACGGCGTCGTTGGCGTGCACCTTGTAAACGAGGTCGAACTCGTCGTCGCCCGTCGGGATCGTGTGCTCCCACGAGCCTCCGACGGCCTTGTCCGCGGGCGCCACGAGCAGCTTCACCGCGTGCTGCGGCAGCTCTGCGCGAATGCCCCACCAACGATCACGGCCGTCGGCCATCGCAGAGAGGCCGAACCACACGGGCGTCCCGTCGAGCACGCCGTGCAGGGCGAGGCCGTACGGGCTCTTGCGAACGAGCCTGAGCCCGGTTCTCCGAGCGATGTCGGCCCAGTGCGCCTCGATCTGACGGGTCTTGACTTCGTCGTCCTGGACCGACTCGCGGTCGATGTTCTTTTGGTAGGCGATTCCGCCGAGGATCATCAGCGCAAACGCAGCGATCACCATGAGCGCAACGAGCTCGATAGGCATGACATCGAAGGTTGTAGCTCAGGTCAGCACCGCGCGGTACGCGCCGGAATCGACGAACAGCCGCAGGAGCTCTCCGTCGAGGGCGCCGTCCTTCACTTCGGCGTGCAAAACATCGAGCGCGCGATCCACTGGGACCGCTTTTTTGTAGGGCCGATCGCTGGCCGTCAGCGCGTCGAAGATGTCGGCGATCGCCATGATTCTGGAACCTACCGGGATCTCTTCGCCCTTCAGGCCCCGCGGATAGCCGCGACCGTTGAGCTTCTCGTGGTGGCAGCCCGCGATCTGCGGGACCTGAGAGAACGACTTTCCCCAGGGAATTTTCGAGAGAAACTCGAACGTGTGCGACACGTGCAGCTGGATCTCGCGGTACTCGGCGGCGGTCAGCGAGCCGCGAGCGACCTTCAGCGACGAGAGCTCGTCGGGATCGATGTAGGGCCGCGCGTTGCCGCGCAGATCGACGTAGTTGAGCCTCCCGAGCTCGTCGAGCCGCGAGCTGGCCTCTTGCGGGAGCACGGTCGGCTCGTTGGCGTCCCGAACGAGCGACCACATCGCCTCGATCTGCCCTGCGCGGATCGCCAGCTCTTCTTCGACCTGCGAGAGCTCGGTCACCGACGCGGCGCGCGCGTAGAGCTCCACTTTGCGCTCGAGCAGCTGCACCTGCGCGGTGCGGTGCAGCAGGTCGAAGCGCGCGCGCAAGAGCTCCATCTGCCAGGGGTAGAGCTTCTTGGCTTTGACGAGGACCTGCTCGCGAACGCCGATCTTGCCGAAATCGTGCAGCAGCGAGGCGTACTCGAGCTGCCTGAGATCCGACGGAGAAAACCGCCAGGCCTTGTACGGACCGTCGGTCGCGAGAGAGACGGCGTCCGCGAGGCGGATCGAGAGCGTCGCGACGCGCTGCGAGTGACCCGAGGTCGTCGGGTCTCGCTGCTCGATCGCGTGCACGCTCGCGCGCACGAAGCCGTCGAGGATGTGGCGAATCTCGTCGTACAGCGTCGCGTTTTCCAGCGCGACGCCCGCCTGCGCGGCGAGCGAAGCGACGAGCTCGATCGAGCGCTCGTCGAACGGAACTACGTGCTCGATGGCGTCATCGGGCGTCCGCAGCCGCTCGCGCGGGTCGCGCTTCTTGTTGATGAGCTGCACGACGCCGATCACCTCGTCCTGCGCGCTCACGAGCGGCACGGCGAGGATGCTCCGGGTGCGATAGCCGACGCGCTTGTCGAAGCTCGGATCGAACTGAAACGGCGAGTCTGCGGGCAGGTTGTAGACGTCCTCGATCGCGACGAGCTTGCGGGTGATCGCCACCGAGCCGGCGATCGATCGCATCGAGATGGGCATCACGAACTCGCCCGAGGGAAGCGCGAGCGACTCGTTTTGCGAGAGCTTGAAGCGCAGCTGCCTGCGCGTGACGTCCGCGTCCGTCCCTTCGACCACGTAGATGGACCCGGCGTCGGCGCCCGCGAGAAACCGACAGCGCTCGAGCACCGTGGCGAGGAGCTTTCCCATGTCTCGCTCTCGGGCCAGGTCTCGCGCGCTCTCGATGAGCGTCCCGGCCTCGTAGCGATAGCGGCGCAGCCATCGAGCGCGGTTCTCGGCGCGCTCGCGCACCTCGAGCAGCTCGAACGCGTTGCGCAGCGCGAGCATGAGCCTCGTGTCCGTGCTCTCGCGGTCGATCACGTCGAAGATCCGTTTGGCGACGAGCGAATCGAGTCGGCTCGGGACGTCGTCCACGATGATCAGCGCGGCTTCGTCGCGCGACGCGTTGGCCAGGAGCCGCTCGGCGAAGGCGTCGCCGCGGAGCAGCACCTCGGCCTCTGCGACCACCACGGTGTGGTTTCCGACGGTCACCGCGACGACGTCGCCGCGGTCTTCGCCGAGGCTCGAGGTTCGCCCCAGCATCGCGAGCGCCGCCTTCACTCGATCCGCTAGCGTTCGTTGATCTTTGTTCATCGTCCCGCGACCTCTCGCTGATGACGTCCGTCGTCACTCTTTCTTGGGTCCGCCGTCGCCGCCAGCGCTGTGCGGAATCGAGCGCTCTTCGCGCTCTTCGCGCAGCGCGTGGCCGCGCTCGATCGCCGAGTCGCGAGCCTCGTACGCGCGGATGATCTTGCCGACGAGCGGGTGCCTCACCACGTCGACCGCGGTGAAGTTGATGATCTTGATCCCTTCGACGTCGGCCAGCAGCCTCACCGCGTCCGAGAGTCCCGACTTCTGCCCGCGCGGAAGGTCCACCTGCGTGACGTCTCCGGTGATCACCGCCTTCGACTCGAACCCGAGGCGGGTCAAGAACATCTTCATCTGCTCGGGCGAGGTGTTCTGCGCCTCGTCCATGATCACAAACGAGTCGTTGAGCGTTCGACCACGCATGAAGGCCAGCGGCGCGACCTCGATCTGACCGCGCTGAATCAGCGCCTGCGCCTTGTCGATGTCCATCATATCGTGCAGCGCGTCGTAGAGCGGCCGGAGGTACGGGTTGACCTTCTCCGCGAGATCGCCGGGCAAGAACCCGAGCTTCTCGCCCGCTTCGACGGCAGGGCGCGTCAGGATGATCCGCTTGACCTGCCGCTGCATGAGCGCGGCGACGGCCATGGCCATAGCGAGGTATGTCTTTCCTGTTCCCGCCGGGCCGATGCCGAAGACGACGTCGTGGGCGCGGATCGCCTCGATGTACTTCTTCTGCGCGAGCCCCTTGGGGGCGATCACGCGGTGCCGCGCAGAGACGAGCACGACGTCGTCGAACACGTCGCGCAGCTTCAGGCCCGGATGCTCGCGGAGCAGCCGCGCGGCGCGCGCGACGTCGTTGGGGTTGAGCGTGTTGCCGTCGCGCAGCGAACCGACGAGCTCGGCCAGGACGCGCTCTGCGAAGGCCACCTCGTCCGCAGGACCCTGCAAGTGGATCTGATTGCCCCGCAGCCCGATGGTCACCGACGCCTCTTGTTCGAGCGCGCGGAGGTTGTCGTTGCGAGGCCCCGCGAGCGCCATGAGAACGCCGTTGTCGTCGATCTCGAGCTGAGCGGAGGCGTTAGCGCGGGTGGTCCTCGATGGAGTGCGATCGTCCTTGCCGTTGGCCATGCCCGACGAACGGTACCCCGGAACCGCGCCCCGTACGCACTCTCGTGCAGTCGGATTTTCCACGCGAAATTGGCACTCGGTCAATTTGACCGAGACGCGGTCAATTTGACCACCCTCCGTTCGCGCGGCGAATCCTCGCGCGCTCGGCGACCGAGACGCTCCGGCGAATCGAGCTGGCCCTCTCGCGCCAGCAGGGGCGCGCTCAACGAATCGCCTCGTCGAGCGCCCTCCTCGTCTCGTCGAAGCCGCTCGCCTCGTCGCGACGTTGCCGCAAGAACGCCTCGATCTTCTCGATTTTCGCCAGGGCCTCGTCCGTCGCTCGGTCCGAGCCTCGCTGATATGCGCCGAGCGCCACGAGGTCTCGCTTGCTCTCGTACGCCGCCAGAATCTGCCGCATTCGCTGCGCGCTCGCGCGATGTCTCTCGTCGACGACCAAGTCCATCACGCGCGAGAGAGACACGAGCACGTCGATCGCCGGCCAGCGACCGCGGGCGCCGATCGCGCGGTCGAGGACGATGTGCCCGTCGAGGATTCCTCGCACCTCGTCGGCCACTGGCTCCTCCATGTCCCCTCCCTCGACGAGCACGGTGTAGAGCGCGGTGATCGAGCCTCGCTCGCCCGCGCCGGTGCGCTCGAGGAGCCTCGGCAAGAGCGCGAACACGCTCGGCGGATAGCCCCTTCGCGCAGGAGGCTCACCGGCGGCGAGGCCGACCTCGCGCTGCGCGCGCGCGACGCGTGTCGCCGAGTCCATCATCAGCAAGACCTTCGCGCCCTGGTCTCGAAAGTACTCGGCCACCGCCGTCGCGACGAACGCGCTTCGCAGCCTCACCAGCGCAGGAACATCGCTCGTCGCGACCACCACGCACGCCCGCTTCTGCCCCGCCTCGCCGAGGGAGTCTTCGAGAAACTCTCGCACCTCGCGGCCGCGCTCGCCGACGAGGGCGATCACGACCACATCGGCGCTGCACTGCCGGGCGATCTGGCCCATCAGCGTGCTCTTTCCCACGCCCGAGCCGGCGAAGAGACCGACGCGCTGCCCCTCGCCCGCCGTCAGCAGCCCGTCGATCACTCGAACGCCGACAGACAACGGAGTCTCGACGCGACGACGCTTCATGGGGTCGGGCGGGCTGCGCTCGACGTTCCACGTCGAGACCGAACCCTCGATCGGACCGCGCCCGTCCATCGGGCGCCCCAGCCCGTCGAGCACACGCCCGAGCACTCCCTCGCCGACGGATATCTTCATCGCCGAGCCCGTCGGGCGCACGACGTCATCGAGCCCGACGCCCGAGGCGTCTCCCAGCGGCATGAGGATGGCTGTGTGATCGTCGAACCCGACCACCTCGGCTTCGAGCGGTCCAAACGGCGGCGGACGCTCGATCACGCGCACCGAGGGGGCTACGGCGCGAACGGTCAACCCGACGAGCGCGGTCACCCGACCGCGCGACGCGAGGGGGTCTGCCGCAGAGAGCTTCTGTCGAAATCGATCGAGGCTCATCGTTGCTCCGTGGGCTCCTGCGCGGGGCGCGACGCGTCGCCCTCGGTGAGGTCGCGGCGCTGCGCGAAGTACGCAAAGACCGTCGCGGTGATCGGGCCGATCGCGAAGAGCACGTTGGCGTGCCTCGGAGACGCGTACATGCACGTCGCCGTGAGGAGCATCACCGCCGCAGGCGTCGCGAACCAGCGTCGAACCGTGACGGCCCCGAGCGCCAAAACGACCGCGACGATGAAGAGGTCGTCGCTGAGGACGTGGGCGAGGTTGCCGTCGCCCCGCGCGAACGCGACCCAGCGGTGCACGGTCATCGCGCCGATGGAGAGCGCGACGATCGCGGTCACACGACGATTGAACTCGTTGGCCAGGATCGATCGCCGCAAGGCGATCAGCGTCGTGACCGTGACCACAGAGAGCACCGTGCCGAAGTGCGCGGCGTCCCGCACCGTGAGCCAGGCGATCCCACCGCGAACCGTGGTCAAGAGCAGCAGAATGACGGCGAAGGCGCCGATCACCAAGAGCACGATGGAGCGCTCTCGGTAGGCCACGCGATCGTCGAGGTCGTTCAACACCGCGCGCGCGCGATCGGCGTCTCGGGCTCGGGCGCGAACCCGGACGGACACCGCGCGATACTCCTCTTCGAGCGCTTCGTCCGGCGCGCCCATGGCCGCGAGCTCGTCGAGCAGCGATCTGGCGCCCGCGATGTTCTCTGCGTCGAGCTCGACTCGCACGATCGCGCGAAGGCACGAGGTGAGCCCGTCGCGCGCGCCCTGGTTCTCGGGCCACTGTCGCAGCGCCTCGGTGAAGCCGAACCGACACTCCGTCGCGAGCCGATCGAACGCGGCTCTGTCGGTCGGCGCGCCCGCGGCGTTCAGCGCCCGCGCGCGGATCGCCGTGGCCCGCGCAAGCTCGCTCGAACCTCGATGACGCAGCCACTCCGCGAGCCGACAGCGAAACTGCTCGGCGGACTTCGGACGATCCGCGGCGTCCTTCGCGCAGCTCTCGTTGGCGAGCGCCGCGAGCTCCGATGGAACGTCGGACCCGTACTCGAACGCGGCGCTGTCGTACGCGCGCACGATCACCTCGTAGAGGGTCGCCCCGCCGTGTCGCGGCTCGCCGGTGAGCACCTCGTGCAGCGTCGCGCCGAGCAAGAACACATCGGTCCGGGCGTCGACGCGGGACGCGTCTCCGTCGAGCATCTCGGGAGCCATGTACGACGGGGTGCCGACGAGCCCCTTCGACGTGCGGTCGCCGAGGCGCACGGCGATCCCCCAGTCGACGAGGTAGACCTCGCCGTACGCGCCGAGCATCACGTTTTCGGGCTTGATATCGCGGTGGATCACGCCACGCGCGTGGGCGAAGTGCACCGCGTTGCACACGGCCATGAGCACTTCGATCGACGCGACGAGCCGGTCTCCCGAGCGCTCGACGAGCGCGCTCCACATGGGGTGCGCCGGGTCGCGAAGGACGTTGCGCCACGACGTTCCCTCGATTCGCTTCATCACGAGCATCGGGCGGCCGTGCGCGTCGCGGCCGAGCGCGTGGACGGGAATAATGTTCGGATGCTCGAGCGCGCCCGTGAGGAGCGCCTCGGACACGAGCGATTGCACGACGTCCCCGGCTTGGACCTCGGGCTTGACGACCTTGACGGCGACGTCGCGCGCGAGCGAGCGCTGCCTCGCGAGCAAGACGCGCCCCATCCCTCCCTCGCCGAGCACGCGGCGGGCCTCGAGGTCCGCGCTCGTCTGGGCGAGCACGACCGCGCCCGCGAGGGCGGGGTCGCCCGCGGTCACCGCCAGTGAAATGACCGGCAAATGCGCATACGGATCATCGGACGAGTGCGCGGCGACCGACGCGGCGTCCGACGAGGGCGGGGCGCTCGCGAGGACCGTGACGTCGCTGCCGATCGCGTCCGTCGTCGCTGAGCGACCCAGCGTGCGCGCGGTGATCGTGGCGTCCGGCGCGAGCGGCGCGACGGCGCGGTCCAACCCGTGCGCCGACCACAGGGCGTCGACCGGTGCCCTCGTCGCTGGGATCTCCTCGCTCATCGCCGCGGCGAGTGTACCACCCGAGTCGCTCGCCACGCGCGATCGCTCCCACGCGCGGGGTTGGTTGCGCTATCGTGCGCGCGCCGATGAGCAACGACACGACTCGCCACGACTGGACCGTCAAAGACGCGCTCGCGATCCACGAGCTGCCGCTCATGACTCTTTTGTTTCGCGCGCAGAGCGCGCACCGGGACCATCACGAGCCCGACGCCGTGCAGCTCGCGACGCTGCTCTCGGTCAAGACCGGCGGCTGCCCGGAGGACTGCGCGTACTGCCCGCAGTCGTCCAAGTACGACACCGCCGTGGGCGCCGAGCGCATGCTCGGGATCGACGAGGTCGTATCCCGCGCCCGCGCGGCGAAGGCCAAGGGCGCGACGCGGTTCTGCATGGGCGCTGCCTGGCGCGAGGTGAAGGACGGCCCGGCGTTCGACCGCGTCGTCGACATGGTCAAGGGCGTCAAAGAGATCGGGATGGAGGCGTGCTGCACGCTCGGGATGCTGTCGTCCGAGCAGGCAAAGCGGCTCAAGAGCGCCGGCCTCGACATGTACAACCACAACCTCGACACGTCGAAAGAGTTCTACGGCTCGATCATTCAGACGCGCACGTACGACGATCGACTGCGGACCCTCGAGAACGTCCGCTCCGCGGGCATCGGCGTGTGCTGCGGAGGCATCATCGGGATGGGTGAGGCCAAGCGCGATCGCGTCGCGATGCTCGTGACGCTCGCGAACATGACGCCGCACCCCGACTCGGTTCCGATCAATACGCTCGTCGCCGTCGAGGGAACGCCGCTCGAAGCGCAGAAGCCGGTCGACCCCCTCGAGCTCGTGCGCATGGTCGCGACGGCGCGAATCATGATGCCCAAGAGCACGGTGCGCCTCTCTGCGGGCCGCACGAGGCTCTCGCGCGAGGGGCAGCTGTTGTGCTTCATGGCCGGCGCCAACTCGATTTTCTACGGAGAAAAGCTGCTCACGACGCCCAACCCCGAGGCCGACGAAGACGCGCAGCTGCTGCGCGACGCCGGGCTGCGCGCCACGGGACCGACGCACGTCGATGCGTCGAGCGAGGCCCAAGAAATCAACGCAACCGACGCGGCCCATCGCTTTGCCCACGGGGAGTCCGGCGCCGGGAGCTGCGCTTCATGCGACCTCGACGCGGAGTGATTCCGCGCGCGCCAGTCGCGCCGGTCGCGCCTGTCGCGATCGTGGCGCTGCTCGGAGCGGCCGGCGCAGCGTCGTGCGGCCCGCCGCCGACGGACGTGTTCTCGGCGCTCGCTGCGATTCCTGGCGGCGCGCTGTTGTCCACCTGGGTCAACCGCGAAGGAACGAGGGCCTACCTCGTCGGCGGCCTCGTCGGCGTCGATCCCGCCATGGCGCCGGACCGATCGGCGATCGGGCGCCTCGTCCGCTACGAGAACGGTCGATTCGAGACCGTGTGCCGCAGCCCGTCGGTGCTCTGGTGGGTGCACGCCGTGGACAACGTCGTCTTCGCGAGCGGCGAGAACGGCACGGTGCTCCGCTTCGAAGAGGGCCGCGGCTGCACACAGATTCAACTGGGGCTGGATTTTCCGATGGGCGCGCCGACGCTGTGGGGCGCCTTCGCTCGCTCGCCGACCGACGTCGTCTTCGTCGGCGGCTCGGCGGCGCCCGACGGCACCAAAGGCGTCCTGCTCGAGTACGACGGCACGACGTTTCGCAGGGCCACCATCCCCGCCCGCGCCCAGAGCGAAAACCTCTTCAAGGTGGCGGCCGTCGGCGACGCGACGTTGGTGGTCGGCGCGCGAGGGATCGTCCTGCGCCGCGCGACGGGCTCGAATTCGTGGGTCGAAGAGAGCGTCCCGCCGCTGGGAGGGGACGACACGATTTTTACGGTGTCCTGCGCGAGCGCGGGCGAACGGTGCATCGCCGTCGGCGGCGTCGGGGTCGGGCGCGTCCTTCATCGAAGCGCGGCTGGCGCCTGGACGCTCGACCCGATCAGCGACGAGATTCCCGGGATGAGCGGCGTCTGGGTCCATCGCGCCGACCGCGCGTTCGTCGTGGGAAACAACGGGACGACCCTCGCCTACGCTGGCGCGAGCTTCTATCGCCCGCCCTCGACGGTCACCCGCGACGCCCTTCACGCGGTGCACGGCGCGAGCGCTGGCTCGCTCGTGATCGCCGTCGGCGGCGAGATGCTCGACCCGCGCCCCACCCAGCGCGCGACCATCCTCTTGCGCGGCGTAGACCGACGAGAGTTCACCTTCGACGGAGCGCCGCTGCGCGCGACGGGCGCCGCGCGACCCGAGCTCTAGACCAACGCAGCGCTATCGAGCTCACACATTCAAGTGAGCTGGCCGCCGCAGCTCGATCCGCTGCCCGCTGTGCAGCCGAAGCAGTGATCGCCGGTCGCGATTCGCCTGCCTTCGAGCGCCTCGAGGTCGACGTCGAAGATCGTCGGCGCGCCCTCCGCGCGAAGCTCGAGCATTTGATTGAAATCGCAGTCGTACAGGCCCCCGTCCCACGACACGCTCAGCGTGCTCTTGCACATCAGCGAGTCGATCGTCGAAGGGTTGAACGCGTCCTCGAGCGCCTGCTCGTACTCTTCGCGCTGCCCGGTCCTCTCGAGCCAGCTCTTGAAGCGACGGATCGACATGTTCGTGATCACGTACAGCGCGTCGAATCGGACGCCGTGCCGTCGGTCGAGCTCGTCGCGGTACTGCGCCTCGAGCGCTCGCTGCGAGCCCGGAAGAAACGCCCCCACCGGGTTGTGCACGAGCGCCAGGACCCGCGCGGGATCGCCGAAGCCGTAGCCGACGGCGTTGAGCCTTCGGATCGCCTCGATGCTCTTGTCGAAGACGCCCGCGCCCCGCTGGCGATCGGCGGCGCTCGCGTCGAAGTGAGGGAGCGACGAGACCACCTCGACGTCGTTGGCCGCGAAGAACTCCGGTAGATCCGACTGTCCGGGCTCGAACTGCACCGTCAGGTTGTGTCGGACGATGACCTTCGCGCCGAGGGCCCGCGCGCGCTCGACCATCCACCGGCAGTTGGCGTTGAGCTCCGGCGCCCCGCCGGTCAGGTCCAGCGTGCCGATCCGCCCGCGCTCGAGCACGTCGAGACACGCCCGGGCCGTGCGCTCGTCGATGGCCTCGGTCCTCGCGGGCCCGGCGTCGACGTGGCAGTGCTTGCAAGCCTGATTGCACACCTTGCCGACGTTGACCTGCAGCGTGCTGACCGGGCCCGCGCGAAGCACCGCTCCGCGAGCGCTCTTCACGCGTCGCGCGAAGCGGTCGTCGCCGCCCCGCAGCACTGGAAGTTGCACGCTCAACGGAATCTCCTCATCTTCGCCTGCTTTGCCGCTCGCAGCGCTCTGCCGATCGCGGCGCCGCGCCATAGATTACGCCGCGAACGGTAACAATGGTTTCGTTGCCCTTTCGTCGCGACGTGCACTTTCGTTACCCTCCCCCGCAGTGACCTCCTCCGAAAGCCTCGCGCATCACGACCTGCTGGTCCGTGGCGTGCGCATTCGATACAGCGAAATTGGCTCCGGCCCGCTGCTCATCCTCGTCCATGGCTACCTCGTCTCGGGCCGCGAGTGGCACCGCATCGTGCCCGCCCTCAGCAAGAAGTTTCGGCTCATCGTGCCGGACCTGCCCGGCTTCGGTGAGAGCGAAAAGCCGCCCGAATACAACTATTCGCGCGAAGGCTTCGCCGACACCCTGCTCGACTTGATGGCCGGCATCGACGCACCGCGCGCCCACATCTGCGGGCACTCGATGGGCGGCGCCATCGCCATGACCCTCGCGGCGGATCACCCCGATCGAGTCGATCGACTCGCGGTGATCAACTCCGTCTCCTACCCGTTCAAGCCGCCGTTCACCGCGCGCCTCGTGCAGACGCCGGGGATCGGCCCGTTCATCTTCAAGACGGTCTACAACAAGCTGATCTTCAGGGACTACTTCAAGAACAGCGTGTACGCACCAGGATTCAAGATGGACGAGGCGGACCTCGACTACTTCTACCGCTGCTTCGACCGTCCCGAGGCCCGCGAAGCCGCGTACCGCGCGTTCACCGCGGCGACGGACCTGACGTCGCTCGTGCCGAAGGTCACGCGCGTGAAGGCGCCGACGTTGATCCTCTGGGGCGAGCTCGACCCGATGTTTCCCGTTTCGCTCGCGCAGCGGCTCTCGCGGGACATCCTGGGCTCGCAGCTGCACACGCTGCCGGGCTGCGGACACGCCCCCGCCGAAGAGCAGCCCGAGCGCACAGCGTCGCTCTTGCTCGAACACTTCAGCGGTTGACCTGGTAATTCGGTACGCTCGCGGCGAGTGTTGCAGAGCCCGTGAGCATGACCGAATCGCTGTCTTCTCCTGACGGTCGCGCGTGGAAGCGCTTCAAGCGCAACCGAGGCGCGCTCGTCGGCGCCATCATCGTTTTGTGTATCGCCATCGTGGCGCTGTTCGCGCCGGTCCTGGCGCCGCACGACCCGGACACGCCGTTCAAAGAGCGGACGCTCTCGGGCGCTGGTGTTCCCATCGGGCCGGATCGACAGTTTCCGCTCGGCGCCGATCCGCTGGGCCGCTGCGAGATGTCGCGCTTGCTCTACGGCGGACGGGTCTCGCTCGCGGTCGCGCTCGCCGCCACGCTCTTGCTCGCGCTCGTGGGGACGTCCATCGGCGTCGTGTCCGGCTATTTCGGCGGGTGGACAGACAGCGTGCTGATGCGCTCGGTCGACGTGCTGCTGTCCTTTCCGTTTCTGCTCGTGTGCATGGCGATCAACAAGATCGTCGCGAAACCTGGGATTTGGGTGCTCTTTCTCGTCCTTGGATTTCTCAGCTGGACGGGCCTCGCCAGGCAAGTGCGCGCGCGCACGATGCAGCTCCGCTCGCTCGAGTTCGTCGTGGCCGCGAGGGCGCTCGGCGCGTCGCACGGGCGCATCATCGTCAGGCACATCCTGCCCAACGTCTTGTCGCTGGTGATCGTGCTCTGCACCACCCTGGTCGCGGAGATGATCATCGTCGAGAGCGTGCTCAGCTACCTCGGCGTCGGCGTCGTCCCGCCCACCAGCTCGTGGGGCTCGATGCTCCAAGAGAGCGACCCGCTCATGCGATCGGTCCCGAGGCTGCTCGCGATTCCTGGACTCGCGATCACCACCACGGTCGTGGCCTTCAACCTGCTCGGCGAGGGACTGCGCGATGCGCTCGACCCCAAGGCCTGAGCGCGCGCTCGAAGGGATCGCGCTCGCGGCGTTGGCAGCGCTCGCGAGTCTCGTGGCGGCGTGCAGAGACCCCTACCCCACGCCTCGATTTTCGGGGGCAGGAAGCACCGCCGAGCGCCGCGGCGGGGTGCTGCGCGTCGCGTTCGATACAGACCTCCGAACGCTCGACCCAGCGCAAGCGTACGACGAGCTCTCGACCGCCATCGTCCGTCACCTCAACGACACGCTGCTCGACTACGACCCGCAGACCGGCGAGCTGGTCCCAATGCTCGCTGAGCGCTTCGAGCTCGGCGCTGACCACAAGACGTACACGTTCGTCCTGCGGCCCAACCTGGTGTTCAGCGACGGAACGCCGCTCGACTCCCGCGCCTTCGTCCGCTCGTTCGAGCGCATGCTCGACCCGCAAAAAGTCCCCTGCCCCGGCACCAGCTTCTATCACTTGATCGAGGGCGCCGAAGCCTTCGGCGAACACCGCGCGCCGCACGTCACGGGCATCACCACGCCCGACGCGCGCACGATCGTGTTCAGGCTCACGCAGGCGGACCAGACGTTTCTCAACGCGATGGCGATGCCGTTCTCTGCACCCGTGCCGGTCGACTACGTCGCGCGGGTCGGCAACGACGAGTTCGCCCGCAACCCGATCGGCGTCGGCCCGTTCATGCTCGAGCGCTGGGAGGCCGGCTCGCGCGTCGTCCTGCGCCGCAATCCCCGCTACTGGAACAGCAGTCGCCCGCTGCTCGACGGAGTCGTCTACGAGCTCTCGCTCGCGAGACACCTTCAGTTCATGCGGTTTCAGCGCGCCGACCTCGACCACGCCAACGACTACGCGCTCACCACCGCGGACTACCTCTCGCTCACATCGCAGCCGGCGTGGCGCCCGTTCATCGAGCGAAAGCCCGACATCGCGATGTACGGCGTGGCGATCAACTGCGAGCTCCCGCCGTTCGACAACGTTCACGTTCGGCGCGCCCTGTCGTTCGCGATCGATCGTGACGCGATCGCGCGCTCACGCAACTACCGCATTCGACCGTTGGGCGGGCTCTATCCGCCGGGCCTGCCAGGGTACGACCCCAACGTCCCCGGAGCGCACGAGTACAACCCCGATCGCGCCCGCGCCGAGCTGCGCGAGGCCGGCTATCGCGACGGTCTGCCGGGCGAACATGATTTGTGGCTCACCGAGGGGCCCGCGGCCGCCGTGTACGGGCAGCTCTTGCAGGCGGACCTCTCGCGCGTAGGAATCCGCATTCGCCTGAAATTCGCCAGCTTTCCTGTCTTTCTCGAGATGACCCAGCGACGCCGCGCCGTCGCGCTCTCGTACTCGGGGTGGAACATGGACTTCCCCGACCCGAGCAACTTCATCGACACGCTGTTTCACTCGCGCAACGCGACGGAAGAGCACGCGCAGAACCAGAGCTTCTATCGCAACCCCACCCTCGACGCGCTGCTCGACCGCGCGCGCATCGAGCCCGACCGCGCCCGGCGCATCGCCATGTACCAAGAGGCCGAGCGCATCGTCGTGCGCGACGCTCCGTGGGCCTTCATGTTCACCCCGCAGCGGATCGAGATCGAGCAGCCGTACGTCCATCGCGGCGCGTACAGCCCTGTGTACGTCCACGACCAGCGCAACACCTGGCTCGATCTGCCACTTCGACCGTTTGTCCAGGAGGCGCGCCGATGACGAGCTTCATCCTTCGGAGAGTGCTCGCGGCGCTCGCGATCATCTGGGCCGTCTCGACGCTCACCTTCGTCGTGACGCTCAAGCTCGGCGACCCGGTCGCGACCATCCTCGGGCCGCGCGCCAACGCGCGGGACCGAGAGAACGTCCGTCGCTACTACGGCCTCGATCAGCCGACGTACGTCCAGTACGCGCGGTACATGGGTCGGCTCGTCAAGGGCGACCTCGGCGTGTCGTACCGATATCGACGGCCGGTGTCACAGCTCATCGGCGAGCGATTTCCCAGGACGATGCTGCTCGCGGTGATGTCGATCTCCTTCGAGGTCATCGTCGGCGTCGCCCTCGGCGCGCTCGCCGCAGCCCGAAAGGGAACGCGCACCGACAGCGCCATCATGGCCGGCGCGTTCGTCACGATGAGCCTCCCGACCTTCATCACCGGCAAGGTCTTTCTGCTCGTGCTCGCGTACTACCTCGGGCTCTTTCCCATCGGCGGCTACGGCGTGACGTGGCTCGACCACATCTATCACGCGATCTTGCCGGCCCTCGCGATCTCGCTGTTGTCCACCGCCGCGTACGCGAGGCTCGCGCGCAACGAGCTCGTCGAAATCCTGCAGGCCGAGTACATCCGCACCGCTCGCGCCAAGGGGCTGAGCGAAGGCGTGATCGTCTTGAAGCACGCGCTGCGCAACGCGCTCTTGCCGATCGTCACCTCGCTCGGACTGTCCTTTGGCGCGCTGTTCACAGGCGCCATCGTGACCGAGTCGATCTTCGCGTGGCCGGGCGTCGGTCGGCTCGCGTTCGACTCGGTCTCGGGCCTCGATGTGCCCGTGATCGTCGGCTGCGTGATCTTCGGCTCCTTCGGGATCCAGCTCGGAAACCTGCTGAGCGACGTCGCCTACGCGTTTCTCGACCCGCGCATCCGCCACGGTTGAGCCGCCGAGCTGGGGGGCGCCGGGCGACTCACTCGCTGGCGAAGGTCGTCCCGTAGCTCCGCTCCCACGTGGCGCGGTAGGCGCGGTGCTCGCGCTCCCAGCGAACGTTGTCCCAGCCGAGCTCTTGCTGAACGATCGTTCGAATCCGGTTCATCTCGCGCTCGGCGCCGTCCGAAAGGAGCATGCCCACGCGCGCTCGGCGCAAGAGCAGGTCGTCGAGGTGCGCGACCGCCTCGCTCCGAGCGGCCCATCGGAGCTCTCCCCACGTCGCGACCGAGCCGCCGATCCGCTCGCGCGCTTCGTCGCCGAACGCGACGATGGACGCGGTCTCGTCGCCGTGACGACCGAGCATTCGCTCGCTGAGCGCGGTGTCGAAATTCGCGGTCTCGAGCGCGGCGAGCGTCGCCTCGGAGGGATCGTCGAGGATCGTCTCGCGCTTCTTGTCGGCGTCGATCCCCAGCGTCGCTTCGAGCGCGCGCAGAACGTCGCGCGCCATGATGCGAAAGGTCGTGAGCTTGCCGCCGGTCACGGTGAAGAGCCCGTCCTCGTTCCACAGGGCGTGCTCGCGAGACTCTTTGGAGGGGTCCTTGGCGCCGGTGTTGATCACCGGTCGAACGCCGCTCCACGTCGAGATGACGTCCTTCTCCGTGAGCGAGAGCGAGGGAAACAGCGCGTGCGCCGACTCCATCAAGTACTCGGCCTCGCTCTGCGAGATCCAAGGCTCGTCATCGAGCGGGTGCTTGTGATCGATGTCCGTCGTCCCGAGGATCGTCGTGCCCTCCCACGGAACAGCGAACACCGCTCGCCCGTCGCGCGGGTGCATCAAGCTGATCGCCTCGCCGAGCGGCACGCGGCTGGTCGAAAACACGAGGTGGCTGCCGCGGATCTGCCTGAGCCGCTGCGTTCCGCCCACTTGTTTTCTGAGCACGTCCGCCCACGCGCCGGTCGCGTTGACGACGGCCTTCGCGCGCACTTCGTAGCTCTTGCCGTCGCCCGCGTGGTCCTCGACGGCGACGCCCACGACCTTGCCGTTCGCGTCTTTGAGCAGTGTTTTGACAGGCGCGTAGTTGATCGAAACGCCGCCGTGCTGGCTCGCTTCAGAGAGCACCCTCAGCACGAGCCGCGAGTCGTCGGTCTGCGCGTCGAAGTAGTGATACGCGGTCTTGACCGGCGTCTTCTCGAGCGCAGGGACCTTCTCGATGAGCTGCTTTCGCGTGAGCTTGGTGTGCTGCCACTTCATCGCGATCAGGTCGTAGATCGCGAGGCCCGCGCCGAACATCCAGCCCGGCATCTTGTCGTTGGGGAAGCTCGTCAGACAAAACCCGAGCGGAACGACGAGCCCCTTGGCCTCTTTCATCAGCCGCTCGCGCTCGACGACGCTCTCGCGCGTCACGCCGATCTGCCCCTGGCGGAGATAGCGAAGCCCGCCGTGCACGAGCTTGGTCGAGCGCGACGAGGTCCCCGCGCTAAAATCCTTGGCTTCGAACAGGACGGCCTTCAAGCCGAGCCGCGCGGCTTCGAGCAGGATTCCCGCGCCCGTGATGCCGCCGCCGATGATGATCAGGTCCCACGGATCGCTGAGCCGAGAGAACGCCTCCGAGCGCCAACCTGTCTTCCACATGCAATCTAGAGCGTTGGCATACCTTCAACGCGACGCGTTAGCGAGAGGATCTCGCGCGATTTCTCGCCAGCGGGTGAGCCCGCCCGAAACGCTCGCGCGCCGCGCAGCGCGCACGCAGCTGCGCGTCGAAGCGTCACGGATCGAAGGAGTGACCGTGCGCTCGAGGTGCACGCTCGTCGACCGGCGCGATTCGCGCTCACCACGCGGTCCGATGCGCCGAACAGAACGGGGCCGCTGAGCCTTCACGGCGCCAACTCAGCGCGATTTTCGCAGACCTCGAGGGCTCGTAGACCGGAGCTCCTCGAATGCGACGACCGTCGCGGTATTGGTTTAGCGCGGGAGTTGCCACACCCCATCGCAGCAACGAGGCTGGCGATGAATCTCGTTGCGTCGTTGCTGGCGTTCGTCCAGCCGTTGAGCGCGGCGATGATCGCGTCGACCTTCGTGTGTTGCTCTACAGCTTGGTGGTGGTTCGGTTCGCGGCCGAGGGCGTCAAGACGTCGGGCGCCCCGACGCTGCCGTGGTACCCGAGCAAGCGTCAGCCCTCGTTCGCGGACATGGTCGCGACGCTCGAACGCAACCGCCTCGAGGAAGGACTTTTCTCGCACCTGTCCGCTCGTCGCCTGCGCAAGAGAGTTCACCGCGCCCTGGTCTGCGCCGCTCAAATCGCTGCCTGAAAGGCGCGGTGGGCCCATCGGTGGGAGGCAGCCACCGGCAGAGGACGGCGCCGAGGCTACGGGCCATCGGGTCGCCTCGAGGGGACGAGTGCTCGACCGACTGCGGTTGGATGTCTTGTCCTCCAAAGGGCCTAAGGGCGCAGACGAGGCAATGGGCGATCGGGTCGCCAACAGCGGACGCGTGGGCGACGGACCGCGGTTGGAGGGCCTATCCTCCACGGTCAGCTCTTCCGTAAACGATACGCGACCACGGTTGGAGGCCAATCACTCTTGCTGCCGTCGCTCATCGCGGACTTCGCTCTGCCTCGCGCGTCGCGGCCCACCGTCTCGCGGCGCGCACATCGATGTTGACGTGAGAGAAGCCCGGGATCAGCAGCGTGCTCACCGCCGCGTCGATCGCCTCGCGCGAGCTCTCTGCGCTCGGATGTCCGTGCGCCGTCACGCCCTCCGCGGGCAGCGAGGGATCGTCGCTCAGCCATTGCGCCACGTTCGCGTCGAGCATCGCCGGCAGCGCGGCAGCGATCTCTTCTCGCATCGACGCGGTCACAGCGCTCGAAGCGAGGTGCGCCCATCCCAGCCGCGCGTGGTTGACCTCGTCGCGGAGGTGCTCACGGTTCGCTCTCTTCGCGTGGCTGACCGTGGCGACGGAGAGGCAGCGCTCGATCCACGCGGTGGCGAGCGTCTCGTTGATGCAGCACATGCCGAGCACGAGCAGCGCCACTTCGACGCGCTCGTCGCTGCGGCCGAAGCGCGGCAGCGCGACGCTCTCGAGCTGCAGCGGCTCGATCGCTTCGCCGAGATAGAGCTCAGCGAGCCGGTGACACAAGCCCGCGTGGCGCTCTTCATCGCTCGCCCCGCGCTCGAGCAGCGACACGACGATCGGCGCCGCGCCCTGCGCTCTCATCATCGGAGCCATCGCCGCGAACGCTCTGCCCACCTGCAGCTCGCTCCGCACGCGGCGACGCCAGTGCGCGCCGACCGCGCGTCGCACGCCGTCTTCGAGCGCGTCGACCGCGCGATGATCAAAGGTCACGCTCTCGACGCCGCGCTTCGCTCTCATCGTCAACGAATGTATGGCAGAATCCGCCGCAGACGCTCGTCTTGCGCAGACGGCGCGGGCTCTCGCGGCTCGCGCCGTCGTCTTCGCGCAGCGACGTTCGCCGCGGACAGAGCGTCGACCGCGACGACGATCGCCGAGAAGAGCTTGTCGCGCTTCGGCTTCACGCGCCGGACGCTAACACCTTCAGCGAATGTGATAGCAGGGCGGCACTGGACGCTCCGATCCGGGCGGGCATCGCGGCGCGCTGCTGTCGCGAGCCGCTGCGTCGAGCGCGCTGTCCGTCCCCTCCGCGACGATCACGTCCGCCGCTTCCGCTGCTGCGCCGACGCTCGCTTCGACCACCTCCGCCGCGGCCCTGTCGCCCACGGAGGGCGCGATCACGCGCTCTTCGCTGCTCGTTTGCTGCGATCGGCACGAAGCCGCGGTCAACGCCGCGCCCGCGACGACGATCGCAGAGAAGAGCTTTGTCTCTCGTGGCTTCACCGGCCAACGGTAGCACTTTGCCTATCCGCTGACTTCATCGGGATATCAGGGCTCGTGAACGATCGAACACCGTCCCCGCTGCCTCGGCTACCGCTGCGGCGGAGCGGCTTCGAGCACAGTCGCCCCGGCCTCGTCCGACTGCACGAGGATCGCGAACCGCGTGGTCGAATCCAACACAGTATCGCCTGTGAAACCAGCGGCGAACGCACGGTGCGGGGCGGTGGGACGGGCGCGTCCTCGCACCATCGGGCAGAGGTTGAGGAGAGGCAACGGGCAATCGGGTCGCCGTCGGCTCACGCGTGCCAGACCGACCTCCGTTCGATGTCCTATCCTCAGAAATACACGGTCGGTCAAATTGACCGAGCGTTGGTCAATTTGACCACCCTCGTTTTTCGCGGGGAATCACGCGATATCGTCGGGTGAACAATGGTCACCAAAGGCAAGGGCAACGTTTCCAAGGGCACGAAGGGATCGAAGGACACCAAGCGCACGAAGAGCACCGAGCGCGCCGCCGAAGAGAGCAACACCGAGCTGCTGCACGTTCCGGCGAAATTCGAGACGCGATGAAGTCGCTCGTCGGCGTCGTCCGCGTCGCGCGCAAGAAGGGCACATCGCTGTGGGACCAGCTCTACGAGTCGGTCGCCGAGATCGCCGAGCACGACCCGCCGCTGTACCTCTTCGAGCACCCGACGTTCGAAGCGTTTTGCGACAAGGAGCTCGGCGAAGAGGCGCGCAACGTTCGGCGTTGGATGCGCGTGGCGAAGTTCTTCTCGCCGCAGGACGAGACGACATACAAAGTGTCGCGCCTCGACGCGCTCGTGCGCTGGGCCGAGAAGCGCGCGAAGAAGAAGATCACCGGGCGCTTTCCGCTGAAGCTCGAGGACATTCGCATCCATGTCGTGAGGGACGGCGAGCGAAGGCGTGTTCCGGCGCTCGAGGCGTCGCCCGAAGAGATCGACGCGAACGAGCCGAAGAAGCGCGGCGAG
>LNFM01005175.1_pt1 | contig 33268 bp, 33 predicted proteins | sample 596031 | NCBI WGS metagenome assembly LNFM01 (sample SAMN04254537, study PRJNA301005) | activated carbon metagenome | isolation source: dual media filters at the Ann Arbor, Michigan drinking water treatment plant | place: USA: Ann Arbor | reverse complement strand
GTGGCCTGATCGGCAACTTCACCGGCGAAGCCGACTTCCTGGAACAGAAGGAATGCATGGCCGCCAACCCCAAGATCTACGGCCAGCTGGTCGGTGTGACTGCCAAGTACAGCAAGTTCGCCAGCGCGGGCGACAAGGCGGCGGTGCGCCAGGCCCGCACGATCGGCGCGCCTGCGGCCGAAGCACCTGCTGCCGAAGCGCCGGCAGCCCAGGCTGACAGCACCAGCCGGGGCGACGCGCCCTTCTGACGCTCAGGCCCGCGGCACGCGAAACCAGAAACAGGCGCCTTGCCCCGGCGCCGATTCGGCCCAGATGCTGCCACCGTGGCGCTCGATGATGCGCGCCACGATGGCCAGACCCACCCCCATGCCCGGCACGTCGGTGCCGGCATGCAGGCGCTGGAACAGACCGAACAGCTTGTGGGCGCGCGCCATGTCGAAACCCATGCCGTTGTCGCGCACGAAATAGGCGCTGGCGTCGGCGTCAAAACCCACCACCACCATGGGCTCGCTCTGGTGGCGTGAGTATTTCAAGGCGTTGTCCAGCAGGTTGCTGAGCACCTGGCGCAACAGCGTGGCGTCACCCAGCGCATCGGGCAGCTCACCCACCTCGATGCGCGCTTCGGGCACCTGCGGCGACAGGGAATCCGCCACCGCGCTGGCCAGGTCGGCCATGCAGACCGGCCGCGCATCCAGCTCGACCTGCACCACGCGGAGCAGCTCCAGCATGTCGGTGATCATCTGGCCCATGTTGCGCGAGGAGCGCGCGATGCGCTCGAACATCTGGCGCCCACTCTCGCTGAGCCGCTCGCCCTCCTCTTCGGCAATCACCTGTGCAAAACCATTCACCGAGCGCAGCGGCGCACGCAGGTCGTGTGCGATCGAATACGAGATCGCCTCCATGTCCCGCATGGTTCGCTCCAGCTCGGCCGTGCGCTCGCGCACCCGCTGCTCCAGGCTGGCGTTGAGGGCATGGATCTGCTCCTGCGCGGCCACACGCTCGCTGATGTCCAGATGCGTGCCCGACATGTAAAGCGCGCGGTCGTCACTGTCGCGCTGGTGCACCCGGCCCCGGGTGTTGATCCAGACCCAGTGACCGTCCTTGTGCTTCAGGCGCAGGTCGCAGTCGTAGAACGGCAACTCGCCCTTCATGTGGCGGTCGCGCGCCGCATCGGCCTTGACCAGGTCATCGGGGTGTACGCGGGATTCCCAGGTGTCGTAGGTGACGGGGGTCAATTCGGCCAGGGTGTGGCCCACCATCTCGGCCCAGCGTTCGTTGATGGTGAGGGTCCGCTCGGTGAGGTTGGTCTCCCAGATGCCTGGGCGTGTGGCGTCCAGCACCCAGGCCAGGCGCTGGCGCTCTTCCCGCAGGGCCTCCTGCGTGGAGATGTAGGAGGTCACATCGGTGAAGGTGCGCACCACCCCGCCGTCCGGCAGCTGGCGAGACCGGATCTCCAGCGTGCGCCCATCCCTGGTCTTTCGCCAGTAGTGGTCGGGCAAGGAGACCGGAGCCGTCTGGTTTTCCAGATAGCGTCTCGCCGCGGGGTCGATCCATTGCAGCTGGTCGCCAAAATCACCCCGCTCGCGCTGAAACTTCACCATGTCCTCGTGCGTGGGTCGTCTGGCCATCAGCTCGTCGGGCAGGTCCAGCAGCTCCAGCGTGCGGCGGTTGTAGAACAGGATCTGCCCGTCGGCCGACACCTTGGTCAGGCCCTGGCTGATGCTGTCCAGCGTGGCCTGCAAAGCCGCGCTCTTCTCGGCCAGCAAGGCACTCGTGGCCTCCAGCTGGCTGCGGGTGCGCTTGCGTTCCTGCAGGTTGCGCCAGGCCAGCACCAGCTGTCGCACCGCGCCCAGCAGTGGCTGGAGGAATTCGATGTCGGCCTCGCTGTAGCCCTCGGGCTGGTTGGCCAGCCCCACCATGGCCACGAGCCGATCCCCCACCGCCAGCGGAATGCCGAGGAAAGCGTCCATGGGCGGTTGGCCATTGGGCATGCCGGCGGCCCTCGGATCGCTGCGCGGATCGTTGGCAATCACCGGCAAGCCGGTCGACATCGCATGGCCGAACAAGGTCTTGAGGTTGCTGAAGGTCATGCCCGCATCGAGCTGGTCGGTGTACATGCGCCGCGATGCTTCGTCCCACGAGATGTCGGTAACGGCGTGTGTGCGCAGGTAGGGCTTGTCGTTGACGTCGTACAGCACCTCGCCGACGAAGCCATAGCCGCTGGTTGTGAGCTGGATGAACGCGTCCAGCAGACCCTGGAATGCGCCACGCTTGTCTTCGGTTTCGATGAATTCCGCCTGCGCGCGGCGCACCGCTTCCAGCATCTGCTGCTGCCGCTCGACGCGCTGAGCCGCCAGCCGGGCGTCGGTCACGTCTGACGTGAAACCGTGCCAGATCACCGAGCCGTCGGACTCGCGCTGGGGCACCGCCTCCACCCGGTACCAGCGCAGGCCACGCTCGGGCAGGTTCACGCGGTAGGTCTGGCGCCAGTAGCTCAGCTCGCGCGCGGAGACGGCCAGCGAGGCAATGACATCGGCGCGGTCGTCGGCGTGCACGCGCTGGAACAGGATGCGCGCGTCACTCTGCAAATCCCCGGGCTCCACGCCCAGCATGTCGCGCGCCGCGTCGTTCACATACAGGATGGTGCTCCTGCCCTCGGGCGAAAGCTTCGCCTGGAACATCATGCCGGGCACGCGCTGGGCAATGTTCTGCAGCAGATCGAGCTGCCGGGCGAGTTGTTCGGCGGCCTGGCGCTCGGCCGTGATGTCCTGCACCACACCAAAGTCGGTCTGTGGATTGCCCGCCACCGAGGTCTGGCTCAGGCGGGAGCGAAACCAGCGCTGCTCGCCGTCGGGACGCAACCACCGGAACTCAACCTCCCGGCTGTCCAGCGCGGCGCGGGCTTCGAGCCAGGCCGGCATGTCGTCGGGGTGGATACCGCCACGTCCGACGGCGCGCGGTATCGGGTGTTGGTAGGCCACACCCGCGATCTCGTACAGGCCCGGTGACCACTGCACATGCTCCTCGCTCTGCGCGTTCGTCCAGTGCCCCACCCGGGCCAGCTTCTCGATCGCAACGTGCAGCTCCACGCGCTGCTGCAATTCCACGTTGGCCCGTTTCAGCGCTTCGTTCGACTGGGCAAGGGCCGCCTCGGCCTCCTCTTCACGCGTGGTTTCGGTGAAATAGACCAGCAACAGTTTCTCGGGCTTGGCTTTCAGCGCGGTGGCGTGCACGCGCACCCGGTACGCCTGGCCACCCTTGAGGTGAAGCACCTGCACTTCGTCAGGGCCGGGCAGGTCGCGCAGAAACCGGTTCCGATCCGCTTCGCCCCGCCAGTGCCCCAGTTCCACCGTGGTGCGGCCGATGGCTTCTTCGCGCGACAGACCCGTGATCTTCACCCAGGCCTCGTTGACGGAGAGCAGACAACCATCGCTCCACCGGGACACCGAGGCCGGTAGCGGCGCAGCCATGAAGATGGCTTCGAAAGGCAGGAGGGAAGCCTCCGCCCCTGCCGGCGCCGAGGCAGGCGGTGGGAGGACCGGCTCGCGGGAAGCGGGATCTGGTGCAGCTTCGGTCATGCGTGCTTTTGTATGGGTCGACGGTTACCGGTGTCCGCACAATGGCTGGGCGACTTCTGACGGCCTGCCCTAATGTACGCGCGTGCACGGCAGGCGGGCAGCATCCCGTCCCAACCACCCGGCCATCTACAATCCGCCCCCCGATTCCTCCCCGCACCCCGATCCCATGCACATCACCGTCAACCCGGACCTCAAAGCCTACATCGACCCCCTGACCCCGGACGAATACGACGCGCTGGAGCGCAGCATCCTCAGCGAAGGTTGCCGCGACGCGCTGGTGCTTTGGGGCGACGTGCTGGTGGACGGACACAACCGCCACGGCATCTGCCAGAAACACGGCGTGCCGTTTCAGACCGTGCAGAACACGCATTTCCGGTCGATGGAAGACGTGCACCTGTGGATGATCGACCAGCACCTGGGCCGGCGCAGCGTGTCCGACTTCCAGCGCGGTGTGCTGGCCCTGCGCAAGCGCGAGATCCTGGCCGGACGGCGCTCGCGCTTTCTGGCGTCCACCCCCTCACCCGACGATCTGCCACCCGACGAGGTGATGCCCACCCCGGCCCCGGACGCGCCCGTCGCACCGCCCGCCCGACCACTGCACAGCCGCGAAGACATTGCCAAGGCGGCACGACTGAGCAGCAGCCAGGTGGTGCAGATCGAAAAAATCCAGAAACAGGCGGCGCCCGAGCTGGTGCAAGCCCTGAAGGCCGGTGCCATTTCGCTCAACGCCGCCGCCGCGGTGGCCAGCCTGCCGGCCGACGAGCAAGTGGCCGCCGCGCTCGCCGGCAAGGACGAACTCAAACTGGCCGCCAAACGGGCACGCGATGCCCGCCGCAAGCCGCCCGAGGCCAGTGACGACACACCGGCCACGTCACCGTCCGATGAACTGGCAACCCTGCGCGTGAAGGTGGGCGAACTGGAAGCCGACAACGCCGCGCTGCGCGACGAGGTGGCTGCGCTGCGCTCGCAACTGGAAGCGCAGTCCGCCTGAGCTGTGGCGCGAGCGCCTCGTGCCAGAATCATCCGCCAGCATTCGCGCCGCACCCTTCCGACAGCACTCCATGAAACTGCCCCACAAGCTCACCGGCATCGCATTTGCCGCCTACATGGCAGGCATCATTGCCTTCGTGGTGAGCGCTGCCTTGGTTGCCATCAACTCGGGCCTGGGTGCGGGCTACCTGGCGCGCGTTCTGCAAGGCTACGCAGTGGCCTTCCCGGTCGCCTTCACCTGCGTGGTGATCTTCCGGCCCGTGGTTCTTTTTCTGGTGAGGAAAACGGTGCACCCGCCGCCCTCGGCCTGAGCCCGTTTCACGGCGTGGTGGGCACCACGCGCAGAACCCGACCGTTGACGCTGTCGGTCAGCAGGTAGATCGCACCGTCGGGCCCGGCCCGCACGTCGCGGATGCGCTCGCCGAGTTCCTGAAACAGGATCTCCTGAGGTCCGGGCACACCGCCAGGCAAGGGAATACGCCGAACGCTGCGCTCTTTCAGCGCCGCCACGAACAGGCTGCCCCGCCAGGCCGGAAACAGCGGGCCGTCGTACCAGGCCAGGCCGGCCGGTGCGATCGACGGGGTCCACTCCAACAGCGCCGGCTGGATGCCCGGCAGGCTGCGGTACGGCGTGATGCGGGCGTAGGTGTAGTCGATGCCGCCCGTGGTCACGGGCCAGCCGTAGTTGGCTCCGGGTTCGATGCGGTTCAACTCGTCGCCGCCGCGCGCGCCATGCTCGTGGGCATAAGGCACGCCGTCCACCACCACCACGCCTTGCGGGTTGCGGTGGCCGATGCTGTAGATCTCGGGCCGGGCATTCGGGCGCTGAAGAAACGGGTTGTCGCCGGGCACACTGCCGTCGGGCTGGATGCGCAGCAACTTGCCCAGGTGGGTGTGCAGCCGTTGCGCATCGGTGCGATCGAGGTTGCCGTCACCCATGCCCAGCAACAAGCTGCCGTCGGCCAGCCAGGCCATGCGGCCACCGAAATGTTGTGTCTCGGTCTTGGCCGGCTGCGACGTGAAGATGGGTTGCACGTCCAGCAACTGGCGGCCGTCAAAGCGGGCGCGCACCACACGCAGGTGGTTGGCCTCGGTCTGTCCATGGGCAAAAGACAGCAACACCCGGCCATTGACCACAAAGGCCGGGTCCACCACCACATCAAACAGTCCGGCCTGCCCACGCGCCAGCACCGCGGGCACACCGGCCACCGGTTCAGGACGCAACTGCGGGCGGCCATCGGGCCCGGGCTCGATCAGGCGCAGCCGCCCCGGTCGCTCGGTCACCAGCAGTCGGCCACCGGGCAGGAAGGCCAGCGACCAGGGGTGTTCCAGGCCGCTGGCCACGGTCTCCACGCGGTAACCAGCGGCTTGCGCCGACGTCACCAGGACCCATGCACCCACGAAGAAAGCCAGCACGTATTTCATAATTCAAACGATTATGAGATCCCTCACCGCGAACGATTCCCCGAGCCCACGCTGGACGCGGCATCTCGTGCCGCTGTTGCTGGCCTGGCTGCTGGCCACGGCCTGGGGCTCGGTGGTGCAGACGCAGTGGAACCTGCAAGCCCTGCTGGATCTGGGTGTGGCCATTCCGATGGCCGAACGGGCGCGAGCCACTTTGCAGGATTTGGTCGGCTTCGCCCCGGTCTACGCCGGCATCCTGGCCGCGGGTTGGTTGCCGGCACTGGCCGTGGCCGCGCTGGTGGCGCGCCGCTGGCCCAACGGGCGCAGCCCGCTGCTGGCGGTGGCCGCTGGCGCCGGCATGGTGGCTGCGGTGCGCGCCGTGGACGCGGTGGCCCCGATGCCGGTGTTCATCGACGCCACGCGCCACCTGCCCGGCCTGCTGGTGATGGCCGCCGGCGCCGTGCTTGCCGGCCTGCTTTACGCACGGCTCACCGCGGCGGAAACACGCGCCGCGTCAACACATAAGATGTAGCCCCTCACCGAAGCCGGGTCGGGCACACCGCCCGTCGGCCTTCCACCCCGGACAACCCACCTGTAAGCCGTTGATGCACAAGGAATCCGCCGCCCAGGCGCAGGTGCCCGCCGACCTGTCTTCCCACACCCCCATGATGCATAGGGTCATAAGCCGCTAAAACACTGGGTTTCAAGGGGGTAGCCCGCAAAACCACACTGCCACCTACACCTGCCAAGTGGACAAGGGTGGACAAGTCGAACAGGCGGTGCCCCTATCATCCGGCGCATGGCCATCCCCACCTACACAGACTGCCTTCTCCCCTTCCTGAGCCAGCTCAAGGATGGAGAGGAGCGGCACATCCGAGAGCTCGGCGAGGTGCTCGCCGGCCACTTCGCACTGACGCCGGCCGAACGCGCCGAGATGCTCCCCAGCGGCCAGACAGGAATATTTGTCAACAGGGTCGGCTGGGCGCGCACGTACCTGAAAAAGGCAGCGCTCATCGAGTCGCCCCGCCGCGGCGTCTTCAAGATCACTGAGCGCGGTCTGGGCGTCCTTGCCGAAGGCGTTACGTCGCTGGACTCGAAGTACCTCGCCCGCTTCCCAGAGTTTCAGGAATTCCAGCGCGCATCGCAGCCGCAGAACGACAGCGCAGCCACTTCACTTTCCACCATTGCAAACGAAGCTGAAGCCACGCCTGAGGAATCCATCGAGAGCGCCTATCAAGGACTGCGCCAGCAACTCGCCCAAGAACTGCTGACCAAGATCCTTAGTTGCTCACCGACCTTCTTCGAATACCTCGTGGTGGAGCTACTTGTGAAGATGGGATATGGCGGCAGCCGCAAGGATGCGGGTGAGCGAATCGGCCAGAGTGGTGACGGCGGTATCGACGGCATCATCAAGGAAGACAGGTTGGGGCTCGACACCATCTTCATTCAAGCCAAGCGCTGGCAAGGCTCCGTGGGGCGCCCCGAGATCCAAAAATTCGTTGGTGCCCTGCAGGGGCAGCGTGCCCGCAAGGGTGTGTTTATCACCACGTCGACCTACACCTCCGACGCCACCGCATATGCGGGCCAGATCGACACCAAGGTAGTGCTCATCGACGGCCAAAAGCTGGCCAGCCTGATGATCGACTTCGATGTCGGTGTTTCTGCCGCCGCCAGCTACACCGTCAAGCGGATCGATTCCGACTACTTTGAAGAGGCCTGAGTGTTGAAATTGAAGCCACCAGTTCGATGAGCAGTGTGCACCGCGATCAGTTTCTCAATCGGCTTGCGACCGGCAGCAGAAGCGAGGCATGGGATCTACTCCAGCACACGACTCACACACCTCCCCGATTCTTTTACAAGTATCTTGCGCGAGGGTCGAAAAGCATTCGGAGCGTGATCGTTGATTCGCAGCTTTGGCTCGCCTCTCCCGGATTGCTGAATGACCCGTTTGAGATGGCCTTGCATGTCACGTTCAAGGGCACGCCAAGTCAAAAACTCAGTGCCCTAAAGGCCATGGCCAAAAGTACGGGAGTTCCATGGAAAGCCCGTCAGGAGTTTGCAAAATTGGCCTTTCAGGACAGGCGCTTCGAGTTGATGAGCCAGACACATCGACAACTCGTCGATCAATTCGGCGTTACGTGCCTCACCTCCGCTGGAGCGAGAAATTTGCTGATGTGGTCGCACTACGCGGATTCACACAAGGGCCTTTGTTTCCAGTTCCATCTCCCCAGCACGCCGATCGAGCTACTCACGGCTTTTCCGGTGAACTACTCTGACAGCTACCCGATCATCAACTGGGTAAAACGAGACAAGGTTGAGTCAAAGCTTGGAGATGTTCTCTATCAAAAATCGAACGCATGGTCATATGAGCGTGAGTATCGAATCGTCGAGCGCGAGAGGGCAAACACTGCCTACCAATTGAAGCCACGCGGCGTATCCGCTGTGATTCTTGGCGTGAAAGCATCCGATGACTTGGCCGACGAAGTGGCCGAGTTGATTCGCGAACGGATCTCCTCGGGCTCGCCAAAGATCAAAGTTTTTCGAGCCAAGCTCGCGAACACTCGATACCACTTGGTTGTCGAGCGAGCAACCGATCTCGAGTCGAAGTGCTACGGCTAGAGTTCGCAGCGCAGATGCAGCCAGATCCACCCATCGCCGCTTTTTGCCACATCAAGACACATGACACTGCCTCGAACATTGACACTAGCCTCCTCCAGCAGCCTTGAGGCAGTTGTAGCGGCCAAGACTTCAGAGGGGCCTCACCTCGAGTTCAAGCGCACACTGCCCGGGTCCGACTCGTCGGGAAAGCACGAGCTTGTCGCCGACGTCTCTGCGTTCGCCAACAGCACTGGGGGTGACATCGTTTTCGGCATCCATGAGGACGGAGAAGGTCGAGCATCGGAGCTAGTCCCGTTGACAGGAAACGCAGATGAAACGGCGCTGCGCATTCAGGATGTGCTGATGAGCATGATTGAGCCCCGCATACCCGGGCTCCAAGTTCACCCGGTGGCCTGTGAAGGTGGTTTTTGCCTCGTGGTCCGTGTGCCGCAAAGCTGGGCTGGCCCGCACCGAGTCAAGACGAACCAGCACTTCTTCATCCGAGAGGGTGCGAGGAAACGGCAGATCGACATTCCAGAGATCCGCGGTCTGTTTCTTCGCACCGCCGAGCAAGCCCGCGCGGTGCGTGACTTCAGAACAGAGCGAGTCGGAAAAATCATCAGCGGGCAAGCGCCACAGCAGCTTGCGCAAGGCCCTTGCTTGATCGTGCACCTTGTCCCCACGCAAGCGGCACTGGGCATGGTTCAGATCGACCCTGTGGAATACACCCGCGGCCGTACTGTGGCCTATTTCGGGGGCGTGAGCGCCTATGCACAACTCAACCTCGATGGAGCCGTTGTTGTGGGCGCTAACAATTCAAACGGAACCTACGCTTACAGCCTGCAGTTCAGGAATGGATATTTCGAGTCTGTGCGCGTCTGGAACAGCAGGCTCGACGATGGACAGATCAATATTCCATCGCTCGCGTACGAAGAGCAAACGATTCGCTTGGTCGATCACTTTCGCGCAGAGCTCGACCATCTGGGAGTCGGCAAAGAATTGACCTGCATGCTCACGTTGACGAACGCGAAGCAACTCCGGTTGGGTGTAGATCGCATGATGTTTGCACAAGCCAACGAAGGTTTGTTTGATCGTGACGTCGTAGCAATTCCTGACGTCCTGCTTCCATCGGATACAGACCCCCGCCTTTCGCTGAAGCCGGCGTTCGACATGCTCTGGCAATCAGCCGGTTATCGCTGGTCACTCAACTACAACGACGACGGAACTTGGAAAGGCCAGCCATGAGAGTCGCGCTGCTCTCGGGACGGTAAAATGAAGCCAAGCTCCAAACGGCCGATGTCCGCCCGGGGCAAATCATCGATCTAAGCGCTCTGCCCCTCAAGGGCACCGCCTCGGTCATGGCCGTATGCACCTCGGCGCAAAGGGTGCCCAACTGGAGCCACCCATGAGCCCTCAAGACGCTCTCAACCTCGCCCAGCAGCTGCACGCCGGCCAAGTCGACAAAGCCGGCAAGCCCTACATCGGCCACCTCGCGCGAGTGCAGTCCAGGCTGCACGACCAGCCCGACCACATACAGATCGCCGCGGCCCTGCACGACAGCATTGAAGATCAGGGTCTGAACGCCGAGGCACTGCTGGCGCACGGCGTGCCGCCCGAGTCCATTCGCATCGTCGAGATGCTGAGCAAGCCCTATGGCGGCGACTACGGCGCGTACCTGCGCGCCATCGCTGCAGACGACGGTGCACGGCTGGTGAAGCTGGCCGACGTGGCCGACAACAGCTGCCCGCTGCGGCTGGCGGCGCTGCCGGCCGAGAAGCGCGCCAAGCTGCGCGCGAAGTACAACGCTGCCCTTGACATCCTGCTGCCCTGATCGGCGCGCCGTGGGCCGCTGCGTGCGGCGCTGAGCCCGTTTTGGTCAGGGCTGCGTCAGGAGCTCTCTGAGCATCATCGCCGCCAGTGGCTTCGCGGGCATCCCGCCGATCACTGCCGTGGTGGCCTGACCTTGAGGCGTGGTGACCCGCAGCATGTCGTCGTCCAACCGGTGGGCAACGCCGAACAGCACGAGCGGGCCGCCCAGCATCGTGGGCTTGTCCTGCACGACTTCGATCACGAGCCACGAGCGATCCACGTCAGAACTCCATATCCACGGTTCTGAGCGGGTTGTAATTGAGCACCCGCTGCCGCTCTGCCTCGCCATACCTTGAGATCTCAGCATCGGGGGTGCCGGCAATGGGCACCGGTACGGCGAAGGTCACGGCCAGCGCGTCGGCCGAGTCAGGCGACGCGAGGCCGCGCGCCTTCATCGATTCCTTGCGCTCGAGTTGGATCTGATCCTGCGCATTGAAACCGTACTCGGGACTGGTGAGATCGATCGCGAGATCCTCGTCTCGAGGCAGCGCGCCCACCTGCAGCCATTCCTTCATGGCGCCCCAGATCTCGGCGCGCCGGTTGGCGTATTTTTTTGGGTCCATCGCGCGGGATCCGAACTGCACTTCGTTCACGTCATAGCCGACCGAGCGCAGGCGATCGATCACGCCACCGCCGACACCACCGCCATCGACGTTGACGATCACGTGATGGCCGGCCGTGCGCAGAAAGTTGATGTGCTCTGCAGTGCGTGCGGCCAACGTCATGGTGTCGACCCCGCGCATGCGAATCGGCGGCCACAGCCTTGCATCGCGCCCTGCCCTCGTGAAGATCACGCTGCTGTCACTGCCAAACCGCGCGGGGTCCACGCCAACCACGACAGCATCACCGCGGGATGGGTGCAACTCGCGCCCCATGGCCTGATCCACGAGGTCGCGCCCGATGAACTGCAGGCTGCTGGCCGAGGGGAAGATGCCGCGCACGCGCACCTTGACGAAATCGCTGTCGGCACCGAAGTCATCCACCCACTGCTGAATGATTTCCTTGTTCGTGATCGCCACGTTGCGGCTGTCGATCTGCCACGTGGTCCAGCGGTGCCGCTGCGCGTGGAAGGTTGCGTGAAACCACCCGGTGTTGCGGGTCGGGTTGCCGAACGCGAAGAGGAATGGCTCGCCGTCGGTCAAACCGCCCTGCATCACCTCGTGGATTGCATCCGGCACGCCCGAGGCTTCGTCGACGAGGTAGAACGGGCTGGAGTCTGCCGCGTGCAGACCGGCGAAGCTCTCTGCGTTCTCTTGCCTTGCGGTCTGCGCGTAGCAGTTCCACGTCTCGGCATGGTCCTTGTGCACCATCTTCATGGAGCCGCGGCCCGTGTTGATGTCCCACCAGTCGCGCGTGATGCAGCGCTTGCCCCACGCCGCGATCTGCGCCCATGTCTTCGACTCCAGCTGGGGCTGCGTGCTGGCGGTGACCACGCCGCGCGCATTCGGGCGAGTGGACATGAGCCAGTGCGTGAGCCACGCGGTCACCGCGGATTTCCCGATGCCGTGGCCAGACGCCACCGCCATGCGCACCGCCTCGACCGCCTGCGTGCCGTTGAATCCTCGCTCGAGCGTCTGCGCACCGAGGGTGGCCAGCAGTTCGCACGCCCATGCATCCGGCCCGAACTCGCTGTCGAATCGTTCCTGCCACTGCTCAGGCAGGCGCACCACCCGCATGCTGGCCTCGGTGCCCCAGTCAAACGACCACAGCACGAAGCCCAGCGGATCATTGAAAAACTCACCCATGGCCTGCGCGAGCTCGACCGCGGGGTCGATGGCCAACACAGACTCACCAAAACGGCGCAGACGAAGGTCACCCCGGGCCATGCGACCAGCGATGCCCGGAAGGCCCGCCAAGGCCTGCAGCGTGGCCTCTGTGCGTCGAGGGCGCACCTCACGCCCTCGCGCCTGCACGATGGCCTCGGCGAGGCTGGCAGCGCCTGCTGCCTTGGCTTGGGTGGCCTCGGCGCGTTGCAGGCGTTTTGCGATGTCGTTGGTGGATGCCATGGCGTTTAAGCAAACTCAGAAAACGGGGAATCGTCAACGCCCAACGTGGGCACGTGCTCGCGGATCAGCACCGGTGCGCGTGCCTGCTCGAGCGCCTTGAGGCGTCGTTCGTGCTCATCGGCCACCACGACCCGCACCACCTTCTCGAGCAGGCTGAGCGCGGTCATGCCGGCCGCGGCGCTGATCTGGCCCTTGGACACGGCGGCGACGATCGCCGCGGCCTTGCCCTCCAGCGTCGCCGCGCTCTCCAGACCAGGCACAACGATCTTTTCGTCTTCAGGCCGCGCGCCCGGTGAGAAGTAGCGCAGGAAAAGCTCCATGCTGCGCGGATCCCCCAAGCCGGCGAGCTCGGCCAGCTTGTTCAAGACCGCTTCCTTCTTGGGCTCGAGGTGGGCGCGGATGATTTCCGCCTCGGTCGGCCCCACTGGGCGCCCGGGGCTCTTGGGGGGCGTGATGAACCGGCCATTTGGATGGCGCTGCACCCCCGCATCGTCGCGTGGCAGATCCGGTGTCTGGGTCATTCACAACCGCCCTTTGTTTTTGAGCGCCATCGCTCGCTTGGCAGCGACGCGCACGAACGCGGGGTGGTCACCGAGGCGGGTTTCTTCGAGGAACTGCACGAGGGCCGGATCACGCCGCACCAACTTGATGGTGGCGGCGAGCACTTCAGCTGCCCGGTCCCCGTACTCGCCGATAAGCGCGGCCTTGGAATCCTTCTGCCATCCCAGCACTGTCTCTTCCGATGGCGGATTCAGCGCTACAGCCACGCCCGTCTCGGTCAAGAGCTCGGCGTCGGGTGGCGACAGACCAAAGGATCGAAACGACGGCTCCCACTCGGCCGCACCGGCGCGGGCCTCTTCGGGTGAAGCGAGCATTTCGGACTTGAAGGCCTGCTCGATCGTGCGCTTGGCGCCTTCGTAAATCGGGCTGTCCTTGAAGAGGTGCTCGCCGAGGTCGTCCTCGTCATAGTTCTCGGGCAGCGCTGGCCGCGTCGCGTCGGGCTTGGGCGCCATCGAGGGGTAGAGCACTGCATGCTCGGATTGCTGCGACGGCACCGGCGCTGGTGCGGGCGCCTTGGCCGCCGGCGCGGTGGCCGGGTTCGCGGGCGCTGGCGCCGAGGTGGTGTTGGCCATGGCGGGGTACATGGCGCGGAGTTGGGCGTCACTGAGATCACTGTTCATGCTGGTTCTCCATCGGGTTGGGACACGGCAAGCTGGCCGCCTGCATAGGCCGGCACGACTTCACCTGCGATGAGCGAGGCCAACCGCTCGTTGCACGTCTGCAGCCTGCTGCGGATCTGCGCGCGCTCCATGGGCTTGGGGATCGGGTTGCTGAAGCTCAGAAAGGGCTGCAGGTTCGGGCCGATGCGCCCAAGGCCCGAGGCTTGAACCGCCTGCAGCAGCACGGCCACGGTCACATCCGTGGTGGCTGCGCGCTCCAGCTGCACGCGGCAGCGCTTGAGTGCTTGGTCTGCACCCAGCGCGGCCGTGCAGATAGCCCACGCCAAGCCACTGCGCTCGCGCAACGCTTCGTCCAGCTGGGTGAGCTTGGGCGCCAGCGCCTCGAGGTGGGCGAGGATGGCAAGCACGTGCGCTTCGATCTGCCCATTGGCCACGTCCAGCTGGCCCATGCGCGTCTCGTGCAGCAGCTTGGCCTCCTCGTGGTCGACGAACACGGTTTGCCGGCTGGCCTCCTGCAGCGCGAGCTCGAGGAGCTCGATTGCCTTTTGGTGGCTTTGGATCTCGGTGCGGAGCTCGTCGATGTTGGCCGCTGCAGCCGCGTCCTCGGGGTGCATCGCGAGCGTGAGCGCTTGGCGGGCGAGCTCAACCTCGGCAGTGCGGATGTGTTCGCGAAGCACAGCGACGCGGGCCGCGACGCTAGATCGATCGATAGTTGGTAGTGACATGTGGCCTCCAGATTGATGGGCCGCATGTTGAGATGGAATTGGCGCTCATGCGCGTCCGGTCACGCCGAAGTCATACGGCAGTTGCAAACGCTCGACGCTGGCCGCAAACCGGGGAAGCCAGTTCGACGTGCACTCGAGCAGCGGCGGCGTGCCCTTCACCACGAGGCGGCCCCGTTCGACCCCAATTCGGCGCAGCACGGAAGCGAGCGGGGGGTGGTGGGCCTCGACGTCCGACGCAGCGCGCCGAATTGCCTGCTGCGCGCATTTGCCCGGGGCTCGCTGGTCAGGGTAGAGCGCGCTCACCTCAAGCGGTTCAAGGTGAAGCTGCACCCCGGCAACGCAAAGCCACGCCAACTTCAGACCCATGCCGCGTGAAGGCAAGGGCTTTCCGTCGACCCAGATCTCACGTGGGGTGGGCCAAGCAAACAGAATGGGCTTCTGCAAGCCAGCAATGGCCACTCTGAGCGCTTCGTCGGCTAGGCGAAGGGTGTCCGGTTGGAATCTCAAATGCAGCCGCTGCTGCTCGCGCCAGCGTTCCAGGCACTGGGCCTCTTCCTTGGGGGTCATGCGTACCTCCTGAACTCAGTGGGATCCACGCCCGCAGCCACCAGCTGCCGGTAGTGCTCAGCGCCGATCACGTCAAAGCCGGCCGCCCGCATGCGCTCAACCTCTGCCCGCAAGGGCTCATCCCGCGGCGCCGGGCCGATCTGGGCGCCCGGCGCACGCTGGGCACGGTGTGGGTCAGGCGAACTCTGCACCGGGGTTCTCCTGCGGTTTTGGCCCGTCCGGTGTAGGTCCGGGTGTAGGTGGTACACCCGGCGCGCTGCGGGCCGCGCCCCTGCTCGCTTTGGCACCTTTGAGTGATAGGTCTGTGACGGGTGGCGTGCTCACCGCAACCGCCACAACGCGCACAGCTGGGCGCCGCGTCTTGCCGTTGACCCAACGCCACACCGTGGGCTGGGGCACGCCCAGAGCCCTCGCAATGGCTTCTGTCGAGGCCCCCGTTTCCCGCAGCGCGATGGCCTGCGCCACGGTTTCATCGGAATGACGGCAGAGCCGATTCGACTCGCCGACGGGCAGGCCGCGGGCGTTCGTTTGACGATAGATCACGTCCATTCTTCCCCCTGAAAAGTTTCGCTTGTGCAGTTCGCAAGCGGGCAACTTCTTGCAGGTGCCGCCGCCTCAATGAGCCCGCTACGGTGCGCTACGGTGTCCCTTAAAGTCCTTGGAGAGTGAATTTCAGAATTCAATGTCCAGCGCCTTTTATAGTCACCGTAGCGCACCGTAGCGGGCAAGACCAAAGGGCCAACTTGCAAAAAAACACGTGCGAATGTCTGCGTGTTCATGCGGTCACCCCACTGTCTGCGGCGAGGCCTAAAAGGAACTTCCGAAGCTCGCAGTCGGCAATTGAAGAGCCCAGCGCGACCCGCCCACGCGCCCACTCATCCTTGAGCTCGCTGCCCTCACGTTTGCTCCAAAGGTTCTTGTTCCGCACGATGCTCATGCGCGTTGGCTGTCCGTCGAGCCGGACTGGGTAGGCGAAGGCCGCTATTCCCCCGCGCTCCAACGCGCGACGGTGTGCCGGTGAGAGGCCGCCCTCCTCCGCCACCCCGAGCACCTGCCCGAGCAAAGACGATGGAGCAACATCGCAGGGCCAGTGATCCACGATCAAGTCGACCCACTGGTCGATCGGCGACTTGCTGGCCTGAATGACCGCGGCCTTCGCATCCGTCTCCCTCGCTGTGGACCCCGGGTTGAACGAGGACAGATCGCGCTGGCGGAGATACGTGGCCACCGCGGCGATGAACCTTGTATCGTCCAGGCGCTGATAGAGCGCCGCGTAGAAGCTGGGCTCGCGTGGAACAGCCTCGTTGATCACCACCTGCCACCGGCGGTCCCGATCCTCGACAGGCAATGCACTGATGTGATTGGAAAAGACCAACCAGCGGCAGGCATTGAACTCGAGCGTTCGGCGGCCGTACTTCGGATTGATCGAGCGCGTTTCCTCGTTGATCAGGCTCTTGAGCCGCTCCGCGTGCGCCCATTGCTCCCCGCGGCCACCCTCTCGTATTTCGTCGACGGTGGCAAGCACCTTGCGCGAGAGGCGACCATTGAAGCCCGAGTCCAACATATCCACGAGGTCGAGGTTGCTGGCCACGCTGCCCGCCCAGACACGGGCCAGCACCGATGCCAGCCAATTGCGACCCATGCCAAACCGCGTGGCGACGTGAAGCCATGCTGTGTGGGGGAGCACCCCCGGACGCTGCTCAATGTGAGCCAGCCAGTCGAGGAAGCGATCGGTCTCCTCACCGAAGAGGAACCGCACCTGCTCAACGAACAGGCCCACTCCCGCGTGCTCAAGGTCATCCACCTGCAGGGAGCGATCGAACGGCTTCCACGAGTTCAAAGCGAGGCGCCCGTCGGGGTCCATAAGCGTGGTTGGGCCGTCGGCCTTGAAAGTGCGGCAGATGGCCGTCTGGCGCAGCGGGCTGCACTGCCACAGTTGACTCACCGGCACCAGCTTGGGCGGGGATTCTTTTGTTTTGCCGTTGGCCAACGTCCTAGGCCGCTGCTGCACCTCGACCCTTGACGCGGCATGCGTCGCAGCCCAGTCGGCGAACGCAAGGTCGTAGTGGGGATTGAATACGTCTGCAACGCGCGAGCCCTCGGCCAGAAAAACGAAGCGACGCAATGCGCCCTCGAGGTCGATGATCTCCGCCATGGGCGGGCGCACCGCCCCTTCTCCAAGCCGCACGTTCTCTTCGATCTGATGCCTGCGACGCTCCTCCTCGAGAACGCCGCGATCTGCCACACGCGCCTGCATGGCGTCGGCGCTGCGCGGGTTCACCCAACCGTGCTGCTGCGCGAGCTCGAAGACGGTGCGGTAGGTGATGGTGCTCGGCTCGAAGCCATCCCACTTTTCACGCGCGACGATGGGGTCGAATTGCTCCGGGCACAGCGCCGAGAACTCCATCCACAGATCCACCGCTTGAGGTGCGCCCGCCTGCTCGAGGCTCTTGAGCGCCTGACCCACGCGAATCCACGAACCGTAGTCAGCCGCTTCGTCGACCAGGCAGGGCAAGGCCGAGCGCAAATCTTCGACCGTTTGATCGTCTACTTGATCCAGCGTGATCGCACGCTCGAGATCATTGGAAACAGGGCGCTGATCTGTGCGGTGGCCACCAACATCTGCCGTGGCCTTTTCAATGCCCACTTCTCTCTCGAGCATCACCTGAAGGTCGATGTACTGTTCGGGCATCAGCGTTGGGATGGCCTGCTTCGTGGGCATCATCATGCCGTCGACCTCGACAAGGCCCGAACCCAACCACGTGTAGCGCTCGCCCTCTTCGTGCGTGGAGACAGCCACAAACATCTGGCTATCGCCGAGGAATTCCACGATGCCGTTTTCGCAGCGCACCACGTGCTTCTTGCACTCACCCTCCACCCAGACTGGCATGAGGAACTTTGAACTGTTTGGCCGGCACCGGCGCGGCGAGTTTTCGTCAAGCCCCTCGAGAAACAGGAAGGTATCGATCAGCGAACGCACATGCTGGGCAAGTGTTGGATCGGTGATGTCAACATCGATTGCCCTGAGTGATCGCGCAGCGACGCCGATACCCAGCCGGGGATCACTTGACCAGTCCCTAAGCTCTGCCGGGCTCGAGGCGCGGCGGGGCCAGTCTGGAATACCAACGACCTTGCCGTGGATGTTGAAGTGGCTAGGGGTCTTGCCAATCTTCTTGAGGCTCGACCGCTCAGAGATCGCCGCGGTGACATCCGCGACCACCGGCAGCAGATCACGCTGTAGGCCCAACGCATGACGCCAGTGCTCCCACTGCGCTCGCGTGGCACCCAACACAGAAAAATCAGTAGCGGGTAAAGTCATTCGGGCGCTCTTCCTTGTGTGGTTCGCCTTCACCTTGTGGGGTGATGTTTGAGGAGTCGTCGTCATGGTCTTTTGCGCTCGGGGCTACATTGGCCTCGAGCGTTTTCTTTTTGGTTCCACCCCACGCCCGCACATGTCGCTCAAGCAACTGCAGCGCAGCCGCGGCCTTGGGCGTCGCGTCTTTGTCTTGCATGGGGCGCCCGCGGCCGCGCACCACCCGAAGCACCCGGCTCAACGAGTTGCCTCCACCTCGAGCTCGTCGGCGAAACGCTCAACGTCTTCCACCTCGGCGCAGTGCCGAGCGCGGGTAACACCGAACACGAAGTAGCTGCCGTGCATACCGCAGGGCCTGATCTGGAAACCGCGCAGTGCAAGGCGGGCCTGCACGGTGGCGAGCCGCTTCTTGGCGCTGCACTCCGGTGGGATGGGCGCGGCGCTCACTGGGTGGCCCCCTGTCGCGGCGCCTGCATTCGGCGGCGCGTGATCGCGTCAAAGCCGTCGAGATGAGCGATCGGAAGCGAGGCGACCCATTGCTCGACTTCAGCGCGCATGAATGCGACGCTGTGGGCGCCAAGCCGGCGCGGCCGCGGAAAGGCAGGATCCTTGCGCAGCTTGTTGTAGATCGACTGCCGGCTGCGCAAACCGGTCATCTGCTGGACCTCCGCCATGGAGATCAGCAGGCGCTCAACATTGGGTATCGGTGACTTCATCGTGGCCTCCGTGTCCATTCGTGGACAACATGAGGCCAATTGAATCGAGGGGTGTGCTTTTTGTCCTCCCGACTTGTCTAGAGATACCGGCGGAAGTTAGGCCTCGCCAATCGAGCGTTTGGCTCGCCTGAGAACCTCTTCATCCGTCAGGGGCTTCCAAGACGGATAGATTGAACGGGCCACACCAACCATGGCCTGACTTCGACCACCGCGGGCCCACTCTGGGGAGGGGCCGAAGCTGTCCCAGATCTCTAACGCTTGGCGAAGCTCCGGGTAGGGCTCCATACGATCGGCAAGCCCCAAGGCCTTAGTGAGGACATAGGGACGCCGCTTCGGATCAGGCTCGTCATCAGCCTGCACTACGTCGGCTGCGATCGTTTCGATCCACTCGAGGAGATCAACCGGGTCGTCTTGCTCGCGCCGGAGATCTCCAGCGGCAATGCGGCGCCAGAGCGCCAAAGCTTCAGCGCGTTTCATGCTGCCACCTTCGCCAGCTTCAGCTGGGCCTGACCCCGTGCAAGACCATCGAGGTGGTCGCCCAGCTTCGAGAGCCATTCGATCTTGGCCTGCACGTGGTCCGCGCGGTTGTAGACCGCGGCAACGCCCGGCAGCATGTGCGCCAGCAGGGCCTCACCCACCTCGAAGGGGCACCCCATTTCGGCCAGCAGCGTGCGTGCCGTGCGGCGCAGATCGTGGGGCGCCCAGTCCTTCACCGGGCACACCTTGCGGTGCTTGAACGCCTGCGCCTCCGACCGCCCGCTGCACGCATACACGTCGACGCCCAGCACCTTCTGCTCGATCGGTTTCGATGGATCCCGCGAAGGAAAAATGAACCCGGCTTTCTCGGGCGTGCGGCGCACAACGATCTCTTCGGCCGCGCCGAGCAGGGGCACTGAGTGCGGTTTTCCGCCCTTCATGCGCTCGCCGGGGATGTCGAGCCACAGCACACCATCGCGGCGCACGAGCTCGCGCGTGTGGATCCCACAGACTTCTCCCGAACGCAGGCCGGTGCGCAGCGTGAGCTCCAGCGCATCGCGCGTAGTGCGGCTGTAGGTGCCGGGCTCATGCATCCAACGCAGCAGCGCGCCCGCCTCGGCCGCGGACAACGCGCGGTCCTTTTTGCTCGCGGCCTTGAGCGTGCCGCCGCCAAGCGAATCACTCTTCGCCCCGGGCACTTTCTCGAAGGGGCTGGGCGCCTCGAGGAAACCAGCATCGATGCCGTACCGCCATGCAGCGCGGAGCTCTTGCCGTGCCATGCCGCCGGCGCGTGGTGCCGTGGTTCCGTAGGCCAACAGAAGGTTGTGAGCCGTTTCCCGCGTGAACTTGGCGGCCGGGATCTTGGCCACGTCAACCACACCTTGGGGCAGCTTTGCGCGACGCCGCCCCGGTGCGGCCTTGACCTTCTGCGCGGCCGTCCAAGTGGCGAAGGTGATCAGCTGCGTCAGCATGCGCCGGGCCTCCATGGCGCCCTTGATCTTGCGCGAGGGCTCGACCTTCTCAACGAGGTAACGCTCGACGACTCGTTCAACGGTGAGCGCCTCGGCTTTCTGCACCGCCTTGACTGCCTCGACCTTGGCCACCACCTGAGCGCGCGTCGCCTTGGCCTCCTCGCGCGGATCACCACCGTTGCGCACACGGTCGCGGAGCTTCTCCCACTCCGCGCGAATGCCGGTGAGGGTGAGGTCGGTGCCCAGCACGCCAACCTCGAACTGCCGCAGCGCGCCGGCGGGGTTGCGGTACCGATAAAAGAACACGAGTCGGTGTGACGGATCACCCGCCACGCAGCGCACCCGCAGGCCCGGATGCTCAGGATCCGCGAGCTCCTCGCCGGGTACCATCTGACGCAACGTGGCCAGAGTGAGGGACTTCCCCTCTGCCCGCAAAGTGGCCACGCCGCGCGGCGCGGCAGTATAGGTTTGAGGTGTAGGTTTCACGTTCATGGCGCCCTTTCATAGGTCTATGCACGAAAACTATACTGAAAACTACACTAAACACCAAACAAGCACAGACGGTTTTGGACAAGACTAGACAACTCAGCGACGTAATACGCGCAAAGATAACTCAATAAAATCAATGAGTTACAACGAAAAATCCAATAGTGCCGTGGACTTGAGTGGAACCCCAGTTTCCTCACATACCCCCATGATGCAGCAGTACTTTGGCCTCAAGGCCGGGTACCCGAACACGCTGCTGTTCTACCGCATGGGCGATTTTTACGAGCTGTTCTTTGCCGACGCCGAAAAGGCCGCGCGCCTGCTCGACATCACGCTGACCCAACGAGGCCAGTCGGGCGGGCAGCCGGTGGTCATGGCCGGTGTGCCCTTCCACTCGGTCGATACGTATCTGGCGCGCCTGATCAAGCTGGGCGAGTCGGTGGCCATCTGCGAGCAGGTGGGCGACGTGGCCACGTCCAAAGGCCCGGTGGAGCGCAAGGTGGTGCGCGTGGTCACGCCGGGCACGCTGACCGACAGTGAACTGCTGTCCGACAAGACCGAGGCGGTGCTCATGGCCGTGCATCCGGGCGCGCGCACCGGTTGTGGTCTCGCCTGGATGTCGGTCACACAGGGCATCGTGTTTCTCGCGCAGTGCGCCAGCGACGAGCTGGCCGACTGGGTGGCGCGCGTCAACCCCGGTGAGCTGCTCTACAGCGCCGACACCTCCACCACGTTCGAGAAGACCGTGGTGACGCTGGCGAACCAGGCCAACGGCCAGCGCCTGGTGGCGGTGCTGCGCCCGGCCTGGGCGTTTGACGCCGGCCTAGGCCAGCGCAAGCTGCTGGAGCAGTTGCAGGCCGCGAGCCTCGCTGCCTGGGACGCACAAGATCTGGGCGACGCCCACGCCGCGGCGTCCGCGCTGCTCAACTACGCCGAACACACGCAGGGCCGTGCGCTCAGCCACGTGAAGAGCCTGCAGGTGGCGCGCAGTGGCGAACTGATCGACCTGCCGCTGAACACCCGGCGCAACCTCGAACTCACCCAGACCCTGCGCGGCGAGACAAGCCCCACGCTGCTGTCGTTGCTCGACGTGTGCTGCACCGGCATGGGCAGCCGCGCGCTGCGCAGCTGGCTGCTGGAGCCCCGGCGCGACCGCGCCCAGGCACGCTCGCGCCTGGTCGCCATCAACACCCTGCGCGGCGGCCTGTGGCAGGGCCTGCGCGCTTCGCTCAAGGGCGCGAGCGACGTGGAGCGCATCACCGCGCGCACGGCCTTGCGTCAGGTCAAGCCACGCGAGCTGGTGGGCCTGGGCCAGACGCTGGAGCGTGCGCAGCAGTTGGCTCGCCAGCTCGGCCCGCAGGATCCCGGCGGATTGCTGCACGGCATCGGCCAGCACCTCACGCCGCCCGAAGGTTGCGCCGAGCTGCTGCGCAGTGCCCTGCTGGCCGAGCCGGCCGCGCTGGTGCGCGACGGCGGCGTGATCGCCGACGGCTTCGACGCCGATCTCGACGAGCTGCGCGCGATCCAGAACAACTGCGACGGTTTCCTGATCGAGCTGGAGCAGCGCGAGCGTGCGCGCACCGGCATCACCAACCTGCGTGTGCAGTTCAACAAGGTGCACGGCTTCTACATCGAGGTCACGCAGGGCCAGGCCTCCAAGGTGCCCGACGACTACCGCCGCCGCCAGACGCTCAAAAACGCCGAGCGTTTCATCACGCCCGAACTCAAGGCGTTTGAAGACAAGGCGCTCTCCGCACAAGACCGGGCGCTGGCGCGCGAGAAGTGGCTCTACGACCACCTGCTCGACGAACTGCAGGCCTTCATAGCACCACTCACGCAACTGGCGCGCGCCATGGCCGCGCTGGACGCGCTGTGCGCGCTGACCGAGCGTTCGCTCACGCTGAACTGGAACGCACCGCAGTTCGTGCCCGAACCCTGCATCGACATCCGTGGCGGTCGCCACCCGGTGGTGGAGGCGCGGCTGAACGATCATCGCCAACGACACGGTGCTGGGTCCCAAACAGCGCATGCAGGTGATCACCGGCCCCAACATGGGCGGCAAGAGCACCTACATGCGCCAGGTCGCGGTGATCGTGCTGCTCGCCAGCATGGGCAGTTTCGTGCCGGCGGCGAGTTGCCGGCTGGGGCCGATCGACGCCATCCACACCCGCATCGGTGCGGCCGACGACCTGGCCAACGCCCAGTCCACCTTCATGGTGGAGATGACCGAGGCCGCGCAGATATTGCACGCCGCGACACCCGAGAGCCTGGTGCTCATGGACGAGATCGGCCGCGGCACCTCCACCTTTGATGGCCTGGCGCTGGCCGGCGGCATTGCCACGCACCTGCACGACAAGTCGCGCGCCTTCACGCTGTTCGCCACCCACTACTTCGAACTGACCGAATTCCCGGCCGGCCATCACGCCGCAGTGAACGTGCACGTGAGCGCCGTCGAGGCGGGCGGCAAGGCGGGCGGCATCGTGTTCCTGCACCAGATCGAGCCCGGCCCGGCCAGCCGCAGCTACGGCATTCAGGTGGCGCGGCTGGCCGGTGTGCCCGCCGGTGTGGTGCAGCATGCCCGCCACGTCCTGGCCGCACTGGAAGCCCAGAGCACCGAGTCCCGCAGCCAGGTCGACCTGTTCGCGCCGCCACCTGCGACACTGGAGGCCGACGCACACCCGCTTCAGACAGCGCTGGAGCGGATCGACCCCGACACCCTGAGCCCGCGCGAAGCGCTGGAACAGCTCTACACCTTGAAAAAACTGGCTTCCTCATCATGACTTACTGCGTCGCCGTCAAGCTCAACGCCGGCATGGTCTTCCTCTCGGATTCGCGCACCAACGCGGGCCTGGACCAGATCAGCACCTTCCGAAAAATGATCGTCTACGAAAAGCCGGGCGACCGCTTCATGTGCCTGCTATCGGCCGGCAACCTGAGCGTCTCGCAGTCGGTGCGCGAGATCCTGCAAGTCGAGCAGCTCGAAGACGTGGACGGGGGCGAACCCATCACCATCTGGAACGCCAAAAGCATGTTCGACGCCGCGCGCGTGCTGGGTGCGGCCGTGCGCCACGTGTACGAGCGCGACGGCGATTCGTTGCAGCGCGCGGGCGTGGAGTTCAACGTGTCCATGATCTTCGGTGGCCAGATCCAGGGCGAAGGCATGCGCCTGTTCCAGGTCTATTCGGCCGGCAACTTCATTGAAGCCACTTCGGAAACACCGTTTTTCCAGGTCGGCGAATCCAAGTACGGCAAGCCCGTGCTCGACCGCGTGATCACGCCCGAGACCCCGCTGGACGAAGCCGCCAAGTGCGTCCTGGTGTCGATGGACTCCACGCTCAAGTCCAACCTGTCGGTGGGTCTGCCGCTGGATCTGGTGGTGTACGAGGCGAACCGGCTGCAGTCCGACAAGATCATCTGCATCGACAACGAGAATCCCTACTTCCGCATGCTGCACAACACCTGGGGCCAGAAGCTGCGCGAGGTGTTCGACAGCATCGAGCACCCGACCTGGGACGGCGCCCACACCGAAGTTCCTTTGCTGAGCACCGGCCCGCGCTGCCAGCCGCTGAAGAAGATCACCAACGCCAAAGAAAAACTGATCTAGGCATGTCGCTGATCATCTTCTCCCACGCCAACAGCTTCCCCGCCAGCACCTACCGCGTCCTTTTCAAGTCCCTGCGCGCCCGCGGGCATGCGGTGCGCGCGGTGGACAAGTTCGGACACGACCCGCAGTACCCCGTCACGAGCAACTGGCCGCACCTGGTGCAGCAGCTCGCCGACTTCGCTGCGCCCGAGATCGCAACCCACGGTCGGGGCGCCTGGCTGGTCGGCCATTCGTTGGGCGGTTTTCTGAGCCTCATGTGCGCGGCACGCCACCCGCAATTGGGCGGTCACACGGTGCGTGGCGTGGTGCTGATCGATTCACCCGTGCTCGGCGGCTGGCGTGCGCGCACGCTGGAGCTGATCAAACGAGCGCAACTGGTGGGCTCGGTCTCGCCGGGCAAGGTCAGCCGCAAGCGACGCAACACCTGGCCCGACGCCGACGCGGCGCACGCGCATTTCGCCAGCAAGAAGGCGTTTGCCGCGTGGGATCCGCAGGTGCTGCAGGACTACATCGACCACGGCACATGCGATGGGACCGATGCACATGGCAAACCGCACCGCACGCTGGACTTCGACCGCGAGGTGGAAACCGCGATCTACAACACCCTGCCGCACAACCTGGACCGCCTGCTGCGCCGCCACCCGCTGCCCTGCCCGGTGGGCTTCATCGGTGGCACACGTTCGCTGGAAATGAAACAGGTCGGCATGGCCATGACGCACCGCCTGGTGGACTCCGGGCACCCCGAGCGCATGGCCATGATCGAAGGCAGCCACCTGTTCCCGATGGAGCAACCGCTGCAGACCGCTGCGGCCATCGACGCCATGCTGCAGGCGCTGGCATGAGAACGGGCAGACCCGCAGTGCTGGTGGTGCGCCGCTCCGGTATAACCGAAGCTGCAGCATCCACCACAGCCACAGAAGCTCAAACCCAGCGGTCAACCCCATGACGCCCCCCTCCCCACCGGGCAGCCCCTTGCAGAGGGTGTGGCAGCGCTTGGCAGACTGGCAACCCGACCGCCACAGCCTGTGGATGCGTCTGGCGGTGGCCTTGGTCATCACGCTGCTGGCGGCCTGGATGCGCGTGGCGCTGGCACCGGCCGAATCGGGCGGGCGCTTCATCACACTCTCTCTTGCGGCGGCCATCTCCGCGCTCTACGGCGGCTTCCGGGTCGGCATGTTCAGCACCGTGCTGGGCATGCTGATGATCAACTTCATGCTGGTCAAGCCCTACTTCAGTTTCGCATTCGAGAACCCGGTCGAGGCCTTCTGGCTCAACCTGTGGCACCTGCTCACGCAGCTCGTGGTGGTGGGCGCGATCGCCCTGATGCAGCGACAGAACCGCCACCTGCGCGAGGCCACCGTGCTGATCCAGCAAGGCAAGCAGCAACTGGAAGACACCTTCGAGCAAGGCGCCACCGGCATGACCCACAGCCACCTCAACGGCGAGTGGATCCGCATCAACCAGACCTACTGCGACATCTTCGGCTACACCAAAGACGAAATGCTGAAGATGCATTTCCGGGACTTCACGCACCCGGACGACCTGGAGGTCGACCTCGCCCAGTTCCACCGCGCCCTGAACGACGAGATCCACCACTACAGCTTCGAGAAGCGCTACATCCACAAGCTCGGCCATGTGGTCTGGGCTTACCTCACGATCTCGCTGGTGCGCAAGGCCACGGGCGAAGCCGACTACGTGATCGCCGTGGTGCAGGACATCTCCGCCCTCAAGAATGCCGAGCAGGCCTTGCGCACCAGCGAGCACCTGCTGCGCCAGGCGCACGAACTGGCCGGTCTGGCGAGCTGGCAGGCCGACGTGGCCGCGCGCCGTTTCACCACGCTGTCGGGTTCGCACGAAATTCTGGGACTGCCACAGGCCGATTTCACCGACGCAGAACTGCTCGCGCTCACCCACCCTGAAGACCGGCCCCAGGTGTTGCGCCTGTGGGCGTTGGCGGTGCAAGGCAAGGCGGAGTACGACATCGAATACCGACTCCAGTTCGACGACGAGTGGCGATGGTTCACGGTTCGGGCGGAGTTCGAACGCGACGCACAAGGTCGTGCCGTGCGTGCCCTGGGCGTGACGCGCGACGTCACCGAACGCAAGCGCAACGAGATGGAAATCCAGCAGCTCAACGCGTCGCTGGAGCAACGCATCGACGGGCGCACACGCGCCCTCAAGGCCGCGTACGACGAGCTGGAGAGCTACTCCTACGCGGTGGCGCACGACCTGCGCTCGCCGCTGCGCATCATCAACGGCTTTGCCCAGGCCTTGCGCGAAGACAACCCCAGGCTTGACGAAGGCAGCCAGGCGCACCTTGCGCGCATCATGGGCGCGAGCAAAAAGATGGGCGAACTCATCGACGGCCTGCTCACGCTGTCACAGTTCTCGCGCGGCGAGCTGCAGCGCAAGCCGGTCAACATCAGCCAAATCGCCAGCCGCCTGCTGGACGAATTCGCCAGTGCCGATCCGCAGCGCGATGTGCGCTGGGAGATCGAGTCCGATCTCACTGTGATGGCCGATCCACCGTTGGTCGAAGCCCTCATGCAGAACCTGCTGAACAACGCCTGGAAATACACCGCCAAAACGCCACAGGCGCTGATCCGGGTCCATGCACAAGAAGTTCAGGGCCAGATGCGTTTCTGCGTCAGCGACAACGGCGCGGGCTTCGACATGGCGCGCGCGAACAAGCTGTTCCAGCCGTTTCAGCGACTGCACATGCCGCACGAATTCGCCGGCCTGGGCATCGGCCTGGCCACTTCGCTGCGCATCGTGCAGCGCCACGGAGGCAGCATGTCGGCCTCCGGCGAACCCGGCAAAGGCGCCATGTTCTGTTTCAGCCTCTACGCGCCCCTGTCTGCGTAGTCGGCGATCAGGCCACCCAGTCGACCCAGCCCAGGGTCGCAGTCAACAGGATCAGCGCACCGAAGGCGATCCGGTACCAGGCAAACGCGACAAAGGTGTGATTGGCCACAAAACGCAGCAACCAGCGCACACACACCCAGGCCGAGAGCCACGAAAAAAGCAGGCCGACCGCGAACAACGGGACGTCGGACATGCTCAACAGATCGCGATTTTTGTAGAGGTCGTAGGCGGCGGCGCCGAAGAGCATGGGAATCGCGAGGAAGAAGCTGAACTCGGTGGCGGCCTTGCGGTTGAAGCCGAGCAACATGGCACCAATGATGGTCGCGCCCGAGCGGCTCACCCCGGGAACCAGGGCAGTGCACTGCACCAGGCCGACCTTGAGTGCATCCGTCCAGCGCACCTGGTCGACCGCCTCGATGTGCACACGGCTTCCGCGTTTCTGCAGCCATTCGGCCCACAGGATCACAACGCCGCCGACGATGAAGCCCAAGGCCACCACCAGCGGTTGAAACAACACACCCTTGATGAAGTCGATGAACAGAAAGCCGGCGAGTGCTGCCGGGAAAAATCCGATCAGCACATTGGCCGTGAAGCGCTGAGCCACCGCTTCGCGCGGCAGGCCCACCAGGGTGTCCCAGAGCTTGCCCGCATAGAGCGAGATGATGGCCATGATCGCGCCGGTCTGGATCACCACCTCGAAGAGCTTGATCTTCTCGCATGAGGTGGCCGGTGGAGGACACCGGGATGAACTCGGTGAGGCCTTCCACCACGCCCATGATGGCGGCCTTGATCAACAACACAAAATCCATGGAACGGGGGTCGCCTTGGCGGCGTTTCTCAGGTGGTGCGTGGTCCCGACAAGGGGCCGACAAGCAGGCCGGTATCGTACCCGCTGGCCTCCCCCCGGCCGGGCGCACTCACTCGTGGCGCAAGGCCTGGATCGGCAGCAGCGCCGAGGCCCGTCTGGCCGGGTAGAAGCCAAAGAACACGCCCACCAGCGCCGAGAAGCCCGCCGCCAGCACGATGGACTGCAGCGTCATGCTGACCTGCCAGCCGGCAAACTGGCCGACCGCCCAGGTGGCGATGGCGCCCAGCAACACACCGACAGCACCCCCCATCAGGCTCAGCGTGATGGCCTCGATCAGGAACTGCGCGAGGATGTCGCGCCCCGATCTCGCGGGTGCGCTCGGTCACGCTCACCAGCATGATGTTCATGATGCCGATGCCGCCCACGATCAGGCTCACGCCGGCCACGGCCGACAGCAGCAGCGTCATCACCTGGCTCGAAGCCTCTTGCGCCTGCAGCATCTCGGTGAGGTTGCGGATGCGGAAGGGCTCGTCGCCGTCGACCTGCACCCGCATGCGCTGGCGCAGCAGTTCCCGGATGTTGTCCTCGGCCGCTTTCATGTCGTAACCGTCGCGCACCTTCACCGAAATGCTGCCCACGCGTTTGAGCCGCCCTGCAGCGTCGCCCTGCACCCGGTTGCGAAACGTGCTGATGGGCACGATGGCCACATCGTCCTGGTCCGAGCCCCACGAGTTCTGACCTTTGCGCTCGAGCACGCCGATCACGGTCATGGGCACGTTGCGCAGGCGGATCACCTGGTCCACCGGGTCCTCGTCGCCGAACAGTTCGCGCGCCACGGTCTGCCCGATCAGCACCACCTTGGCCGCGCCCTGCAGCTCGCCGGTCTCGAACAGGCGACCCGATGCCAGCGGCCAGTCGCGCGCCTCCAGGTAGTCGTTGGTGGCGCCGAACACCGGGGTGCTCCAGTTGGTACCCCCAAACACCGCCTGCACCGTGGCACGTGAACTCGGCGCGGCCACCTGCACCTCCGGCACCTCCAGCGCGATCGCCATCGCATCGGCTTCGGTGAGCGCCTGGCTGGTCTGCGCGCCCTGTCGCACACCGCCGGTGTTCACCGTGCCGGGCAGCACCAGCATCACGTTGGCGCCCAGCACCTTCATGTGCTCCTGCACACGCTCGGTGGCGCCCTGCCCGATCGCGATCATGGTGATGCCCAGCATGGTCAGCAGGCTGCGCAAGGGGTTGGCCAGCAGGGCCCGCCAGGCGCTGCGCATGGCCGCCAGCGCGTTCATGCGGCCACCCCGGGTGCCGCCCGGCCAGGCTGGGTGACGTCCTCGTGCAGGTGGCCGTCGCGAAACACCAGGCGGCGGCGAGCCCAGTCGGCAATCTCGTGTTCGTGCGTGACCAGCACCACCGTGATGCCCTGTGCATTGAGCCCGGCCAGCAGGCCCATCACGTCTTCACTCGTGTGGGTGTCCAGCGCCCCGGTGGGCTCGTCGGCCAGGATGAGCTGGGGCCGGTTGACCAGCGCGCGCGCAATCGCCACGCGCTGCTGCTGACCACCCGAGAGTTCGGCCGGCGTGTGGCCGGTGCGATCCCCCAGACCCACCCGTTCCAGTGCTTCGCGCGCGCGCCGCTGCCGCTCGGCCGTGGGCACACCGGCGTACACCATGGGCAGCTCCACGTTTTCCAGCGCGCTGGTGCGCGGCAACAGGTTGAACTGCTGGAACACAAAACCGATGCGGCGGTTGCGCACCGCGGCCAGCGCGTCGGCGCTCATGTGCTGAACCGCTTCGCCAGCCAGGCGGTACTCGCCACCATCGGGCAGGTCCAGGCAGCCCAGGATGTTCATCAGCGTGGACTTGCCCGAGCCGGACGCCCCCATGATGGCCACGAACTCCCCGACCTCGATGTCGAGCGACACACCCGCCAGCGCATGCACCGCGTGACCGCCCATGCGGTAGGTCTTGGTGAGGGAGCGGGCTTCGATGAGGGACATGGCGGGTACCTGCGCAGCGCTCAGAACGACATGCGCGGGCCGCTGGTGCGCGGGCCGCTGGCCTTGGCGGTGACCCCCGTGACCACTTGTGCGCCTTCGACCAACACACCCGCCTCGGAAGACCCGGGCGCCACCAGCAGTTCGGTGGCCGTGCCGTCGCTCACACCCAGTCGCACCGGGTAGGCCACCGGCTGGCCCTTGGCGTCGAGCAGGTGGATGCGGCCGGCGCGGCCGGGAGACGCGGGCGCCGCGGGTGCATCGGCCGGGCCCGCGGATGCAGGCTCCACTCCCGGCACACGCACCCGCAGCGCCGCGTTCGGCACCTTGAGCACGCTCTCGCGCGACTCGGTCACCACACGCACGTTGGCCGTCATGCCCGGCAGCAAACGGCCCGACGCGTTGGCGAAGCGCACCACCGCCACATAGGTCACCACATTCGACACGTTGGTCGCCGCCTTGCGCACCTGGCGCACCTCGCCCTCGAAGGTCTGGCCCGGGAAGGCGTCCACCGTGAAACTGGCTTTCAGGCCCGGCTGGATGCGGCCCACGTCGGCCTCGTCGATGCTGGCGTCCACCTGCATGTCGGAGAGGTTCTGCGCGATCACGAACAGCTCGGGCGCCTGCAGGCTGGCGGCCACGGTCTGGCCCTTTTCCACGGTGCGCTTGATCACGATGCCGTTGACCGGCGAGGTGATGCGCGTGCGTGAGAGGTCGATGCGCGCCTGCGCCAGCGCCGCCTCGCGCTGGGCCACGCTGGCCTGCGCGCTCTGGATCTGCGCCTCGCTCACCCCCACCAGCGCCTGCACCGCGCGCAGCGACTCCTGCGCCGAGACCAGCACGGCGCGCGTGCGGTCGGCCTCACTCTGCGCAATGAATCCCTGCGCCACCAGGCTCAGGTTGCGCTCGTGCGTGCGCTGCGCTTCGGCCAGGTCGGATTGCACACGCGACACATTGGCCCGGCTTGACGCCGCGTTGGCCACCGCAATCGCCACCGCCGCGCGTGCCGCGTTCACATCGGCCTGGGCCGAACTCACGCGGTATTCAAAGGTCTGGGGGTCGATCTCGGCGATCAACTGGCCCGCCTTGACCTCGGTGTTGAAGTCCACATACACCGCGCGCACCTGGCCCGACACCTGCGTGCCCACCGATACCTGGGTGACCGGGTTCACCGTGCCACTGGCCGACACGCTGACCTGCAAGCCACCGCGCTCGATGGGCGCGGTGCGGTACTGCACGGCCGGTTGCGCGCTGCGCTGGCTCCACCACCAGGCACCACCCGCCACCAGGGCCAGCACCACCACACCCGTCATCCACTGCGATCTTTTCATGGCGAGATTGTAGGAATGGGGACCACAGCAGGCGGGCTGTGGGGGATCTGCCCGCTGCATTTCGCGCCGCGCTGCGCGCGTTTCGCGCCGCGGCTGCGCCGATCCGTCGCAAGCCGCTGGGCCCGTGCCCGGCCGCTGGGCACAGTGCGCTCACCCACCCACCGGAGAGCGCCATGCAACTCACCCCTCTCATCGCCGTTCACATGACCGCCGCCCTGGCCGCCGTGGCCATCGGCCCCATTGCCCTGTGGGCGCGCCGCGGGCACGCCAGCCGCCAGCCGCACAGCCAGCGCCCCCGGCTGCACCGCGCCGCGGGCTACGCCTGGGTCACGCTGATGCTGATCTCCGCGCTCTCGGCCATCTTCATCCGCGACTTCAACCTGCCCAACATCGCCGGCTACACCCCCATCCACCTGCTGGTGCCGATCGTGCTGGTCAGCCTCTTCCTCGCGTTCTGGCAACTGTTTCGCGGCAACGTGAGCGGCCACCGCAAGACCATGGTCACGCTGTACGTGGGTGCCTGTCTGGTGGCCGGCGCCTTCACCCTGCTGCCTGCGCGCTTCCTCGGCCAACTCGTCTGGGGCCAATGGCTCGGCCTGATCTGACCCACCTCATCGCTTCAACTTGAAAGCCCACCATGAACCTGCACAACCCCAACTCCACCCCCCTCTCCACCGACGCGGACCTGGACCGCATCGCCCGGCGCCGCGCCGGCGCCCGCATGGGCTGGTACATCCACGCCCTGGTGTTTCTGGCCGTCAACACCGCGCTCATGGGCATCTCGCTGGCCAGCGGGCGCCACTGGGCCATCTACCCCGCGCTGGGCTGGGGCCTGGGCCTGCTCATGCACGGCGTGGGGGTGTGGATGGCGCTGGGCGGCGGGGGGCTGCAGGCGCGGCTGGTGGCGCAGGAACGCGAGCGCCTGAGCCGGGAGCGCCAGGGTCTGTGAACCCCGCCCGGGCCTTGCGGGATACTGCGACCATGCCGCCGCTCAACCCCGCCACCATCGCCCGCCGGGCGCTTGCCGCCGTGGTGTTCAACACCGTGATTGCCCTGGCCATCACGGCGGTCAGCGGTGAAAGCTTCGCGGTGAACATGCTGTATTCGCAGTTCATCGGTCTGTTCATCTGGGGCCTGATCGACGGCGGGCGCTTCGTGCTGCACCCCAGCGGCTGGCCGGGCGCGATGCGAATGGCCGCGCTGGTCGTGGGCGCTGTGCTCGTGGCCTACCCGCTGGGCAGCGCAAGCGCCAACCTGCTGATGGGCCGCGAGTTGCTGCTGGGCCTGAACAACTTCCCCCGCGCCACCCTGGGCTTTGTGCTGATGTCGCTCTCGGCCGGCGCCTTTGGTGCGTACTACTTCACCAGCCGTGAGATGCTGGCCCGCGCCCGGCTGGCCGAGGAAGAAGCCCAGCGCCAGGCCACCGAGGCCCGCCTGCGGCTGCTCGAATCGCAGCTGGAGCCCCACATGCTGTTCAACACCCTGGCCAACCTGCGCGCCTTGATCGGCACCGACCCCGTGCGCGCCGTGACCATGCTGGACAGGCTCAACGACTTCCTGCGCGCCACGCTCAAGGCATCGCGCGCGGACGCCACCGCCGGCCACCACACCCTGGCGGACGAATTCGCGCGGCTGCGCGACTACCTCGAACTCATGGCCGTGCGCATGGGCCCTCGGCTGCGCTACACGCTCGAACTCCCCGAGACCCTGAGCCACCAGAGCGTGCCGCCGCTGCTGCTGCAGCCGCTCGTGGAAAACTGCATCCGCCACGGGCTGGAGCCCA
>LNFM01003134.1_pt1 | contig 33271 bp, 29 predicted proteins | sample 596031 | NCBI WGS metagenome assembly LNFM01 (sample SAMN04254537, study PRJNA301005) | activated carbon metagenome | isolation source: dual media filters at the Ann Arbor, Michigan drinking water treatment plant | place: USA: Ann Arbor | reverse complement strand
AGCCCTTTTACTCAGAATTTTTGTATTGCTCCGAATGGAAATCATAATGATTTAGAAATTGTAGTTGCTCCAGTAGTTGCAGCTAGACCAGGATTTGATGCAATTTATAAAATTTTATATAAAAATAAAGGAACATCCACTCAATCAGGTACAATCAATTTATCTTATAATGATGCGGTTTTAGATTTTGTTTCTGCAACGCAATCGACTTCTAGCCAAACTACAAATAATTTAAATTGGAATTTTTCTAATCTAGCTCCATTTGAAACTAAAACGATTACTGTTACTTTAAATGTTAACGCGCCAACAGAAACTCCTGCTGTTAATGGTGGTGATGTTTTAAATTATTCAGCTACAATTTCTGGATTAACAGATGAAATGCCACAAGATAATACTGCTTCGCTTGCACAAATTGTGGTTAATTCATTTGATCCAAATGACAAAACTTGTTTAGAAGGAACTACAGTTTCTCCTTCTGTAATTGGACAATATGTTCACTATATGATTCGTTTTGAAAATACTGGAACTTTTAATGCCGAAAATGTTGTAATTAAAGATATTATTGATACTTCAAAATTTGATATTTCTAGCTTAGTAGCACTTGATGGAAGTCATAATTTTGAAACAAGAATCTCAAATACAAACAAAGTTGAATTTATCTTTCAAAATATTAATTTACCTTTTGATGACGCTAATAATGATGGTTATGTAATTTTTAAAATTAAAACAAAACCTAATTTAGTTGTTGGAACGTCTTTCTCAAATAATGCAAGTATTTATTTTGATTATAATTTTCCTATAGTTACCAACACTTATACAACTACAATTTCAGCATTGAATAATCAAGATGCAAATTTTAATAATAACTTTGGAATAGCACCAAATCCTATTAAAGATAATTTAAATCTTTCGATTAAATCTAATACTCAAGTTTCCTCTTTAAGTATTTATAATTCTATTGGTCAGTTGATAATGACTATCACGGAACCTCAAAATACTATAGATGTTTCAAATCTTAAAACAGGTAATTATATAATAAAAGTTGTTTCCGATAAAGGAATTACTACTAGTAAGTTTATTAAAGAATAATAAGAAATTTACATAATTAGAGATAAAAAAACTACAGCAAAAATTGAAAGATTCTTTGCTGTAGTTTTTTATTTAAAGTTCTATAAAAATTATTCTTTTATTATTTTGTTAGTGTAAATAACCTTATCTGAATCTAACAATTTTACAAAGTAAATGCCTTTATTTAATGAACTAATATCAATAGTAAAACTGTTGTTTTCAATCGCATTTATCTTAGTTTCAAAAACTTTCAATCCTCTTATGTCATAGAGAACTGCCGTTTGTGGCAATACAGATTGTGTAGCGTCTGTTTGAATAGTGAATTGATCTTTTGTTGGATTTGGATAAAGTTTAAAAAAACTATTAGTAACTTCACTATTATTTAACGTCAAAGTATAATTAATTTTAAATGGATAGTCTTGAGGTAAATTTTGAGAAATTACTGGATATCCTCCATCTATACCATTAACCCAAGAATTTCCAGGACTTGTATTCCAAAATTTTCCAGCAGCATTTACAGGAACTCCTCTTGAACCAATATATCTGTTATATGGAACCCATGTGTCATCAGAAGTTGTATTTATTGGAACCATTTGAAAAACAATCCAATAGGTTCCTGAATTTAGAGTTACGTTTACATTTCCTCTAATTCTCCATATTTTTTTTATTGGAATTGCTGGTTCTCCACTTCCAGTATTTGTTGCAAAATTAGTGTTTTTTAGGGAATACATCATTGCTTCACCACTATTGGCAATATCCAAAATATTAGTTGTTAGGTCTCCATAAATTTTATTTGACCCAATAGCATTAGGCACACCATCCCAAATCTCTGCTTTAAGAGCATTTACTGGAATTGAACTTACTGCAACAAACCTAAAAACATAAAATTCTAAAGTTTGAATATTCCATATTTGTCCCGTAGGAATAATAAAGTCATCTGCAAATTTGTAAATAAAAAAATTACCAACACTCTCACCTTCCTGATTATTTGTAATACTTGGTTCACCTACATTACTTTGTAACTCAGACCAAGTATAACCTGCCGGTGCAGTAACGCCACTATTAGATACAGTTCCAGTTGAGAGATTTCCATTAACATATTGTTGAGAAAATGTGGTGTATGTCAACAATAGAAAAACTAATTGTAAAATTTGCTTCATAGGATATAGCTTAAATTAAAATTTCTCAAAAATAAAGAAATAATTTACAAGTCTATATTTATTTATAATTAATAATCGGCAATTTTTCTAGTTTTCCTTGAAAGGTCGGTTCCAAATCATATTATTGAAATTTTTTCCCATCATGAAAAAATAATAAGCTATAGTTCCTACCATAGATTTAAACATAAATAAAAAAATGATCAATGGAGCAAGAGCTACCGATTTACTCAAATTGTTGGTAGGAGTTAAGTAGGTTGCCAGCAAACTCACAACCAAACAGAATAACAGGAAGTACACAATATTTTTAAATGGTAAAACCACAAGTTTTCTATACCAAACCAAATCAGTTCCCCATTGGTGTATCAAATAATAATAGTCATTTCCTATAGGCACAAAAAGAAGCGGATCATCATAATTCTTTAAATTGAACGCTTTACTTGGAGCAACAATTTTGAAACCCTCTAATTTTATATTGTGGTCTTTTTCTAAAGCACTAATTTTGGTTATAGCCTCCTCTGGAATTTTGTTCGCAAAAAGAGCACTATTTAAAAAGCGTAATCGATAGTCAATGCAAATTTTCTTGATTTGATTTTCGTGAAATATTTTCTCTGTTTCCAATAAACTAAAGTTAAAATCATTAGAATTTGTTGAACTTTCACCTTTCAAGTTGTTCGAAATTCGCTCTCGTTCTATTTCATTTTGATTTAAAATGGAATAGACTTCTTCAAGAAGTTGCTCTTCTGATAGTGTTTTTTTTCTGTTCATCAACAACTCTTCAACCAAGGTTCTGTTTTTTAGTAACATGATTTTACTTTATTTAAATGAATATACTTCCTTTTCAATAAGTTCTAAATTAATTAATTAGTATGAATTTGAAAAATTTTTCACCAAAATTCATTTATTAAACTAATGTTAATTTTCAACATTATAAAACCAAATGAAAAGTATCAGCGTAAATGCTTGTATAAACTTTTAAAAAATAAATTATTATGAAAACTAGAAACATTTTTTCAGCTGTAGTATTGTCCTTATCTCTTTTTGCAACAACATTGACTTTTGCTCAAAAAGAAAAAACAGTTAATGTAGGTGGAGCACCAATGTATCCTTCAAAAAATATTGTTGAAAATGCTGTAAACTCAAAAGATCACACCACTTTGGTTGCGGCTGTGAAAGCTGCTGGTTTAGTTGAAACATTACAATCTAAAGGACCATTCACCGTTTTTGCCCCAACCAATACTGCATTTGATAAATTACCAAAAGGAACTGTCGAAACTTTATTGAAACCAGAAAATCTAAAAACGCTACAAACTATTTTAACTTATCACGTAGTTTCAGGTAAATTAAATGCTTCAGATTTAATGAGTTTGATTAAAAAAGGAAATGGAAAAGCAACATTAAAAACAGTTTCAGGTGGAACTTTAACAGCTTGGATGAAAGGAAAAGATATTTATTTAACTGATGAAAATGGAAACAGTTCGAAAGTTACTATTGCAGATGTAAATCAATCTAATGGAGTTATTCACGTTGTTGATAGCGTTGTAACACCAAAAGCATAAGGTTGTTATTTTGTTTGGTTAAAAGAAGAAACCCATCTCAATTGAGATGGGTTTCTTTATTTATATTATTTTCTGTTATCTTAATTGTGCTCCTAATTCACTTTCAAAATTAGATTGAAGTTTGCTCATGATTTTATCAATTTGAACATCAGTCAATGTTTTGGTAGTATCTTGAATTGTAAAACTTACAGCATAAGATTTTTTTCCTTCTGGCAAATTCTTACCTTCATAAACATCAAATAAATTAATGTCTTTTAGAAGTGATTTCTCTGTTTGACGAGCAATTTTGTATATAGATTCAAAAGCAACATTAGTATCTACTAGCAAAGCAAAATCTCTTCTAACTTCAGGATATTTAGGAATTGCAGTAAACTTAATTTTATTTGAAAGTAATTTAATTACCAAATCCCAGTTGAATTCTGCATAAAAAACTTCTTGCTTGATGTCAAAATGTTTTAAAATGGATTTTTTAACGGTTCCCATTTCAACTAAAGTATCATTTCCTAATGCAAATGCAATTCCTTCTGAAAAAATATCGTTTTCTACAGGTAAATTTTGAGTTTTATCAAATCCTAATCGCGATAAAATTGAGTTTACATATCCTTTAAATAAAAAGAAGTCTGTAGGTTTTTGAACATTTGTCCAACTTTCTGAAACTCTATTTCCTGAAACAAATAAGGTTAAATGTTTCTTTTCGTTGTATCCAGATAATAATTTACGGTAGCTTTTTCCGAATTCAAATAACTTTAAATCGCTATTTTTTCTGTTGATATTATAAGAAATTGCCTCCAATCCAGAGTACAACATCGATTGTCTCATAACAGATAATTCGCTACTCAACGGATTCAACATTGTTACATTATATTCTTCTTTCAATAGTTCTGAAAGCTGAACATAATCTGGAGTAGTTAATGAATTGGCCATCATTTCGTGAAATCCAAAAGAATTTAACTGAGATGCAATGATATTTTGAACCTTATAATCTTCTGTTCTAGCAGATTTTGCTACAGTTGCATTTAATTTTTTAGAGAAAGTAATGTTGTTATATCCATAAACTCTCAATATTTCTTCAATAACATCGACTTCTCTCTGAACGTCAACTCTATAAGCTGGAATAATTAATCCTAAACCTGCATCAGATGAATTATTCACTTTGATATCTAATGAAGCAACAATTTTTTTGATAGTCTCTTTCGGAAGTTCTTGACCAATTAGTTTGAATGCTTTCTCATAGTTTAAGAAAACAGTAAAGTCTTCAATTTTCTTTGGATAAACATCAATAACATCCGAAGTGATTTCTCCACCTGCAACTTCTTGAATTAATAATGCTGCACGTTTTAAAGCATACTCAGTAATAGTTGGATCAATTCCTCTTTCAAAACGGAAAGAAGCATCCGTACTCAAGGTATGACGTTTTGCAGTTTTACGAATAGTCACAGGATTAAAGTAGGCACTTTCTAAAAAAATAGTAGTTGTATTTTCTGAAACTCCTGAATTTTTTCCACCAAAAACTCCTGCCAAACACATTGGACCTTTATCATCACAAATTAATAAATCTTCTTCGTGTAAAGTACGTTCAACATCATCAAGAGTTACAAATTTTGTTCCTGCTTCAACAGTTTTCACAGTTACTTTTCCATTTATTTTTGCTGCATCGAAGGCATGAAGTGGCTGACCTAATTCGTGCAATACATAATTAGTAACGTCAATAACATTATTTTTTGGAGTTAATCCAATAGCTTTCAATCTGTTTTGTAACCAACTTGGAGAAGGTTTTATAGTAACACCAGAAATGGTCACACCACAATATCTTGGAGCTAAAGAAGAATCTTTAACATCAACATCAATTTTTAAAGTACGTTTGTCAACTTTAAATTTTGATACTGAAGGAGTGATTAATTCCAAAGAAGCGTTTTTCTGAATCAAAGCAGCACGTAAATCACGAGCAACTCCCATATGCGACATGGCATCGGCACGATTTGGTGTTAAACCAATTTCAAAAACTTCGTCATTTTCAATATTGAATACTTTCGCAGCTGGTGTTCCTGGTTTTAAATTAGAATCCAGAACCATAATTCCGTCGTGACTTGTTCCTAAACCTAATTCGTCTTCGGCACAAATCATTCCGTGACTTTCTTGTCCACGAATTTTACCTTTTTTGATTTCAAATTCATTTCCGTCTTTGTCAAAAAGTTTTGTACCAATAGTTGCAACTGGTACTTTTTGTCCAGCAGCTACATTAGTTGCACCACAAACAATTTGAATAGGAGTTCCTTCGCCTAAATCTACAGTTGTAATATTAAGTCTGTCAGCATCTGGATGTTTTTCACAAGTTAAAACATGACCAACAACAACGCCTTCCAATCCTCCTTTTACGGATTGATATTTTTCAACTATTTCTACTTCAAGACCTAAATCGGTCAATATATCTGATACTTCAGCAGAAGGTAAATCGATTTTTAAGAATTGTTTTATCCAGTTGTAAGAAATCTTCATTTTGTATATGTAATTTTTTGAGAGGCAAAGATAAAATTAATTGAGCAATGTGCCAATTAGCCTAGCATTTAATTTGAATGGTTTATTAACAAAATAATAAAGATTACAACAATTCCTCGACGTGTTTTTTAATATTTGAAGCAATTTTTGCAGTTGGCAAATCATTTTCGTCACCTCCAAATGGATCTTCAATTTCTTCGGCAATTAATTCTAAACTTGCTAAAACATAGAAAATAAAAATCACAACAGGAATAACATAATATCCAAGACTAAAGACAAATCCGAAGGGTAATGTCATTACAAAAAAGAAAATAAACTTTTTGATAAATGCACTATAGGAATAAGGAATTGGAGTGTTTTTTATTCGTTCGCACGCACCACAAACATCTGTAAAAGATTGTAATTCAGAATTCAAAATTATCAATTGGTCACCAGTTATTTTTCCTAATGTATATAGTTCGTTTACTTTATTAAAAATCATTTTGCTACTTGATTTGGATAATGCTTGTGATGATCAATTTGTAAATCTAAACCTTCAAATAATTCTTTGGCAGTATCTTCATCACTTAAATGTTTTTGTAAAATAGAGGCATAAGCTGGAATTAATCGTTTAAAATAGTTTCGGTCTTTGTCTTCTTTTAAAATGGCTGAAAGTTTTAAAGCCAAATTTCTAGAATTATTAACTAATGAACCCCAAAGTTTTCGTCCTTCCCACCAGCGATCGTATGCAGTATTAGTTCTATAGGCAAGCAATAGGGACAAAACAAATCCCACTGTTGTGTGCATCAACGTTAAATTCTTAACATGACTTTTTTCAGATAAATTCCAATATTCCAGTTCTAAATAAGCAATTGCACCTGAATAAATTCCAATAAAAAACATCATTGGTAATAACTGACGAAATGTATCCGATTTGTGAAATTTGAAAATGAATGTAATCCAATCTTTTGGGTTGTATTGTACCATTTGTATAGTTTAAAAGTTTATCTGTTTAAGAGTTTAAAAGGTTTTGAAAATGTGCTACTAACTAATATAATTCCAAATATTTTTCTTCGCACTCATTTCTATAAAAATGTTTCTAAGATTTTGATGTTCAGGTTTTTCCATTGATGCGTCGTCTTTTAGAAGTTTTATGGCATACTCGCGTGCAACCATTAAAATATCCCGGTCTTTTACTAAATCGGCTATTTGTAAGTTTAAAATTCCACTTTGTTGTGTTCCTAAAATATCTCCTGGACCACGAAGTTTCAAATCGACTTCGGCTATTTCAAATCCGTCGTTGGTTTGACACATGGTTTCCAATCTAGTTTTACTATCGTTGCTTAATTTGAAACCAGTCATTAAAATACAATAACTTTGATCGGCACCACGACCAACACGTCCGCGCAATTGATGCAACTGAGATAACCCAAATCGTTCGGCACTTTCTATTACCATAACACTTGCATTTGGTACGTTAACACCAACTTCGATAACGGTTGTTGCAACCATAATATTTGTTTTCCCAGCTACAAATCGTTGCATTTCGGACTCTTTATCTGCAGGTTTCATTTGTCCATGTACTATTGAAATGGAATAGTCTGGCAAAGGAAAATCTCTGGAAATACTTTCATAACCATCCATTAAATCCTTATAATCTTGTGTAGAACTTTCATTAATTAATGGATAAACAATATAAACTTGTCTTCCTTTTGCGATTTCATCTTTCAAGAATTTCCAAACTTTCAATCGGTTCGAATCAAATCGATGCACCGTTTGAATTGGTTTTCTTCCTGGAGGCAATTCGTCAATTACAGAAATATCTAAATCGCCATACAAACTCATCGCTAAAGTTCTAGGAATAGGAGTAGCCGTCATTACTAAAACGTGTGGTGGAATTTCATTTTTCTTCCACAATTTACTTCGTTGTTCTACACCAAAACGATGTTGTTCATCAATTACTGCCAATCCTAAATTATGAAATTTTACTTTATCTTCAAGCAAAGCATGTGTTCCTATAATAATGTCTAAATTGCCATTTTCAAGTTCTTCATGAATGATTTTTCTTTCTGAAGTTTTACTTGAACCTGTCAGTATTTTTATGTTAATATTCAAGTCTTTAGCTAATTCTGATAATCCAATAAAATGTTGGTTGGCAAGAATTTCTGTTGGCGCCATTAGGCAACTTTGAAAACCATTATCTTTTGCTAAAAGCATACACATCAATGCCACAATTGTTTTGCCCGAACCAACATCACCTTGAAGCAAACGATTCATTTGAGCATTGCTTCCCATGTCGTTTCTAATTTCTTTAATCACTCTTTTTTGAGCATTGGTCAATTCAAATGGTAAATGATTGTTGTAGAAATCGGTAAAATTTGTCCCAACTTTATCAAAAGGATGTCCTTTTATTTTATGTTTTCTAATTAAGTTTTTGGTTATTAATTGTAATTGAATGAAAAACAATTCTTCAAATTTTAATCGAAATTGCGCTTTCGCTAAAAGTTCTTGACTCTTCGGAAAATGTATGTTGAACATCGCCTCATTTTTAGAAATCAATTTCAAATTTTCTAAAATATTGCTTGGTAATGTTTCTATAAATTGTGCTTTGGTTTCAATAAAAAGTTGTTGCATGGCTTTGTTTACAACTTTATTGGTAATGCCACGTTGCGTCAGTTTTTCAGTACTAGGATAAACCGGTTGCATGGCACTTCTCAAACTTGCTTTATGTTCTGCCAATAGTTCCATTTCTGGATGCGCCATTGAAAATTGTCCTTTAAAATCGGCTATTTTTCCAAAAATAACATAGGTTTCGTTAAGTTTTATGCTTTCACTAATCCATTTTACACCTTGAAACCACGTTAAATCCATTTGACCAGTTTCGTCAGTAAATGTTGCTACCAATCGTTTTTGATTTTTCCCAAATTCAACCGTTTTCACATGAATTATTTTGCCAATAATTTGAACTTCGGCTGTTGTTCCTTGCAATTGATTGATTTTGTAATATCGAGTTCGGTCAATATATCTATTTGGAAATAAATTCATTAAATCTCCATAGCGATGGATATTGAGTTCTTTTCGAAGCAATTCGCCTCGAGAAGGACCAATACCTTTTAGATATTCGATAGGAGTTTGTAATGGATTATTGGACATTTAGATTTTTGTACTTCTTAGAATTTTAGATTTATGCGAAGATAGATTTTTATTAGATAAATTGAAAATGTATGATTTGAAAACTCTGTATATTTGTAATTCAATTATAATGCTATGAAATATTTAATTTTGTTTTTCTTTTCATTTTTATCTTTTGGTCAACAAATTCCAAAAGTTGATTTCATAAAATGTGATGCCGAAGTTGCACCAGTTTTTGAAACAAAATCTATTTCTGGCAAAGTCACCTATCTTTTTAAAGTAAAAGAAATGATTGATACCATTGCAATTGATGCTAAAAACATGACGTTTTATGATATAATTATCAATGGAAAATTAGTAAAATATAAAGCAACTGACAAAAAGTTATTGCTATATGAAGGATTCAAAAAAGGTAAAAATATATTGAATTTACGATATAGTGCAACTCCAAAACAAACAGTTTATTTCACAGGAATTGATAATGGGCAACAAATTTGGACTCAAGGTCAAGGAAAATATACAAGTCATTGGTTACCAGGTTTTGATGATGTAAACGAGAAAATGATTTTTACTATTTCTATTACCTATAATAACAAATTTACGGCAATTTCTAATGGTGTTTTAAATGCTATTGACGATAATGGTAAATTGAAAACTTGGAAATATATTATGCAAAAACCAATGTCATCTTATCTCGCTATGTTTGCCATTGGAAAATTTGACTCAAAATTTGAAATTTCAAATTCTAATATCACACTTACTAACTACTACAAACCAGTTGACGAGGATAAATATCAATATACTTATAAAGATTCAAAAACCATTTTTGATTTCCTTGAAAAAGAAATAGGAGTGAAGTTTTCATGGGAAGTTTATCGTCAAGTTCCAGTAGAAGATTTTCTTTATGCAGGAATGGAAAATACTTCTGCAACGATTTTCTCGCAAGATTATGTAGTTGATGAAAGCGGATTTAATGATAGAAATTATTTGAATGTTAACGCACATGAGTTGGCACATCAATGGTTTGGCGATTTGGTTACAGCAAAATCAGGAAAGCATCATTGGCTTCAAGAAGGATTTGCTACTTATTATGCTTCGCTTGCTGAGCGTGAAGTTTTTGGAGATGATTATTTTTATAACCAATTATTTAGTTACGCCAATCGTTTGAAAGTTGCAGCTAAAACCGATACAATTCCTATAATGAATGAAAAGGCTAGTTCGTTAAGTTTTTATCAAAAAGGAGCCTGGGCTTTACATTTTATAAGAGAATCTATTGGAGAAAAGAAGTTTAGAAAAGCTGTAAAAAGTTATTTAAAGAAATACCAATATAAAAATGTTGAAACAGACGACTTTCTAGCCCAAATTAGAAAAGTATCTGATTTTGATACTGAAAAATTTAAGAAAGTTTGGTTAGAGGATTATAAGTATCCAGCAAATGATATTAATTTTCTATTGACTAAAAATGGGTTCATGCGTGATTTACTGAAATTGCAATATGAAAGGAAATCCAAATTGGAAGACAAATACAATTTGTTGAAAGTAATTTTAACATCCGATAGTTATTCCGCATTGAAAGTTGAAGCGCTTTATCAAATTAGAAACGAACCTTTTGAAAAAGTATCAGAATTGTATGATTTAGCAATGAAATCTAACAATATTGCTGTTAGAAGATTTGTGGCACAATCAATTGAAAAGATTCCAGAGTCGTTTAAGTCTGAATTTGAAACGCTTTTAAATGATAAATCATATGAAACTAATCAGGCAGCCTTTATAGCGTTATGGAAAAATTTTCCAAATGAACAATCTAAATATTTAGAAATTGCCAAAAATTGGGAAGGTAGAAACGATAAAGAATTAAGAATATTATACTTAAATGCTTGTATGAATTTTGCGGATGTTCACGAACTAGATGATAAAATGGCTTCAATTAACGCTTTAAAAGCTTTGAATGAATTAGTTAAATATACTTCACCAAGTTATGAAAGTTCAATTCGTCAAAATGCTTTTGAGAGTTTATTGTCAAATTACACAGAAAATAATGAAGTTCTTAAAAATTTAGTTAACGCTACAATACATCATAAATGGCAATTTACTAAATATGCTCGTGACAAAATTCGAGAACTAATTAAGAACGAAAAGTATTCGAATCAATTTAAAAAGTTACTTCCTGAATTGTCAGTTGATGAACAAAATCAGCTAAATAAGCTTTTGGGAATTTAATATTTAGGTTTTAAAATATTGATGTAGCATAATTTCTACATTTCTAATAAGCCTTTTATCACTTTAATGTTTGTTTAGTTATCCAAAAGTGTAGTTTATCGATTTTCAATGATTCATAACGATTTTTTTTTTAATATAGGATTTAACTCATTTCATTTGCAATGTGAATTATTAACCCTTATTAAAAACTTTAATCAAGAAAATATGAAAACTAACAAACTTTTAGTATTAGGAGTTGCTCTTTTAACATTAGTGTTTACAAATTGTAATAGTAGTGATGAAGCTTCTGAAACTTATTCATTCAATTTTGGAAATAATACAACAAGTGATTTTGCAGGTAAAATTGTTGATGTAAACAATCAACCTATTTCAGGTGTAACAATTGAAATGAGTGGTCAAACTATTACAACTGCTGCTGATGGAACATTTACTTTATCTAATGTTTCTGTAAAAGAGAGATTTGCATATATGACTGCTACTAAATCTGGATATATCAATGGTTCAAGAATGGTTTTTCCTCATGCAGGAGTAAACAATGTAACAATCATGATGTTAGAAAGAAACGTTGTTGCAACAATTCCTTCAGGTCAAACAACAGTAGTAAGCTTACCAAGTTCAACAAGAGTTACTTTTGACGGAGCTTTTATGTTAGAAAATGGTCAACCATATACTGGAAACGTTAAAGTTTCTATGCACTTCTTAGATTCAAGAGATGTTAATGTATTTGACAAAATGCCAGGTAACTTAATTGGAACAAGAGAAGATGGTTCTATTTCTGGTATGGAAACTTACGGAATGGTGAATGTTGAATTATATGGTGATAATGACGAAAAACTACAAATAGCTACTGGTCACACTGCTAACGTGTCTATGCCAATTGCTACTAACCAATTAGATACTGCTCCAGCTACAATTCCATTATGGCATTTTGATGAAGCTACAGGTCTTTGGAAAGAAGAAGGTTTCTCTAGAAAAATTGGTAACAGATACATCGGTAACGTTTCTCACTTTACATGGTGGAATAACGATTACGCTTATGTAGTTGCTACTTTGAATGTTGTTGTTACAAACTTTGATGGTACTCCAGTAAATGGTGTTAGAGTTACAATTTCAAGACAAGATGGAAGTACAGGAGATGTATTAATGAATTTAGGAATAACTGGTCCAAATGGTACTTTGAGTGCTGGTGTACCAAGAAATGAAGTTTTAACTTTCAGAGCTTACACTGCAGACGGACAATTAATTAATACACAAGTTTTACCTGCTTCAAATGAAATGGTTAGAACTGTTTATGTTGTAATTCCGGTTGCTAACAAACCATAATTATATTAAATCTTAATTATATAAAAAAAAGCCGTTTCAATTTTGAAACGGCTTTTTTTTATATTTAATAATTTTTTATAAAAAATCCTTAACCTCAGTTTTTAAATAACTTAACGCAACATTAGTTGCAGACTCTCCACTTTCAAAAAGATTACTTAGTATTGTTTCTCTTAGTTTATCAGCATTAGCAACTTCAGGATTCATTGTAGTCTTTCTTATGTTTTGAATTACTGTGTTTTTTGCAGTTGCAATCATTGTCCAACATTCATCAGTTACATATATTTGTTGCGTCAAATTGTGTTGGAATTCTTGCTCAATGTGATGAATCAATAAATTTTGATAATCACTTTTATTATCATTTAATGGAGCAACTCTAATCAATAATTTAGAAGGATTAATGCGTTCTAATAACAATGCTAATCGTTCATAAGCTTGTAGTTTTAATGGCAAAGATTGTTTCTGATTTTCTTTAAGTAAATGAAATCTCCTTCTTTTCTCTTCGCTATTAGAAAAGGTTTGAAAAGAATAGTAGGCAACTCCACCAGTAATTAAAGCTGGTAATGTATAAAAGGCTAATTCGATAATTTTATCTGTATTCATAATTGTTTAAAATTGTATTTGAGGTGCTTTTTTCTTGAACCATTCTTTATCTCGATCCAAATTGTTTTCTACAGTATATTTTTTTTCTTGAGTATTTATGGTTAATTGTCCATAATACGTTGTTTTTCCTTTTTCAACAACAAATTTATGATTCAATGGAATTACAAATTCAGATTGTCTTTCGCGAGTATTGTCATAAATTTTAATTTTTGCAAACTTGTATTTTCCTTCAGGTTTTACAATTGAAAAAAGAAAATAGGTTTTTCCTTTTTCTCTAAAATCACCACTAGAATTTTTATAGGTAATTTCATTACTTTGGTTTGCATAATCAGCAACAGCTGGTAAATCATCTGTGTAAACAAAAGTATAACCGCTATAAGTTTTATTTTTAATGCAAATTGTTCCTACAATCATTCCTTCATTGTTTATTTCACTATAAGATGTTTTAAGATTTTTAGAAGGAGAAGAACATCCAAAAAATACAACTAAAGCAGTACTGAATAACAAAATTTTTGATTTCATGTGTTTGAAAATTAGTTTGTATACAAAGAAAAACAATTTTTAAGTTGGATGCAAAAAATAGTTAATAAATCAAGCTTTAAAATATTGTTATTAATAGTTAGTAAACCTATTTTTGTAATTCTCAAAATTATACAGAACGAATTCTTATGATGCAGAAATATATCAGCCAACTAAACGAAGCACAGCAACAACCAGTTTTACAGAAAGATGGTCCAATGATTATTATTGCTGGTGCAGGTTCCGGTAAAACGCGTGTACTTACTATGCGTATTGCTTATCTTATGAGTTTAGGAGTTGATGCTTTCAATATTTTAGCTTTGACTTTTACCAATAAAGCAGCACGTGAAATGAAAAAGCGTATCGCTGATATTGTAGGAACCAACGAAGCTAAAAACCTTTGGATGGGTACTTTTCATTCCGTTTTTGCAAGAATTCTTAGAAGTGAAGCCGATAAATTAGGTTTTCCGTCCAATTTTACGATTTATGATACTCAAGATTCTGTTCGATTGATTTCTTCAATTATCAAAGAAATGCAATTGGATAAAGATGTATACAAACCAAAACAAGTTTTAAGTAGAATTTCATCTTATAAAAATTCACTAATTACGGTAAAAGCTTATCTAAATAATCCGGAGCTTCAAGAGCAAGACGCGATGTCTAAAAAACCTCGTTTGGGTGAAGTTTATGCCAATTATGTTGATAGATGTTTTAAAGCAGGAGCCATGGATTTTGATGATTTATTATTAAAAACCAACGAATTATTAAATCGTTTCCCAGATGTTTTAGCTAAATATCAAGATAGATTTAGATATATAATGGTAGATGAGTATCAAGACACAAATCACTCGCAGTATTTGATTGTAAGGGCTTTATCTGATAGATTTCAAAATATATGTGTTGTGGGTGATGATGCTCAGAGTATTTATGCTTTTCGTGGTGCTAACATTAATAATATTTTGAATTTTCAAAAAGATTACGATAATGTTCAGACTTATAGATTGGAACAAAATTATCGTTCAACCAAGAATATAGTAGAAGCAGCCAATTCTATTATTGATAAGAATAAAACCAAATTAGATAAGATTGTTTGGACAGCAAATGATTTCGGACCAAAAATAAAAGTTCATAGAAGTGTTACTGATGGTGAAGAAGGACGTTTTGTAGCAGGTGAAATATTTGAACAAAAAATGCGAAACCAAATGCTAAATGGTCAATTTGCTATTTTGTACAGAACCAATGCGCAATCTCGTTCAATGGAAGATGCTTTAAGAAAAAGAGACATTCCTTACAGAATTTATGGTGGATTATCGTTCTATCAAAGAAAAGAAATTAAAGATGTTTTGTGTTATTTAAGATTGGTTATCAATCCAAAGGATGAAGAAGCTTTAATTAGAGTTATCAATTATCCTGCAAGAGGAATTGGAGATACAACTGTTGAAAAACTGACGGTTGCTGCCAATCATTACAAGCGTTCCATATTTGAAGTCATGGAACATATTGATAAAATTGATTTGAAATTAAATTCCGGAACAAAAGCCAAATTGCAAGATTTTGTTACCATGATAAAAAGTTTTCAAGTTATTAATGAAAATCAAGATGCTTTTTATTTAACCGATCATGTTACTAAAAAAACTGGATTAGTTCAGGAGTTAAAAAAGGATGGTACTCCAGAAGGAATTGCACGAATTGAAAACATTGAAGTTTTAATGGGTGGTATCAAAGATTTTATTGAAGGTCAAAAAGAAATTGATGGTGCTCGTGGAGCTTTGTCTGAGTTTATGGAAGATGTAGCTTTAGCAACCGATTTAGATAATGATACTGGTGATGATGATAGGGTAGCGCTTATGACCATTCACTTAGCTAAAGGTTTAGAATTTCCTTATGTTTTTGTGGTTGGAATGGAAGAAGATTTGTTCCCAAGTGCGATGAGTTTAAATACTAGAAGCGATCTCGAGGAAGAACGTCGTTTGTTTTATGTTGCCTTAACTCGTGCAGAACATCAAGCGTATCTTACTTATGCGCAATCGCGTTATCGTTGGGGAAAACTTACAGACAGTGAGCCATCTCGTTTTATAGAAGAAATTAAAGAGGAATATTTAGAATACATAAACTCTTCAGATAATGGAGGTTATCGATATAAACCAATGATGGATATTGATATTTTTGGTGATATTGATAAATCAAAATTGCGTTTGGCAAAACCCGTGACAGGAACTCCGCCAAAGAAGTATGGAGACGAACCTGATTCTTCTGCAAATATTCGCAAATTGAAACCTGTCTCAAATAATGCTCCAAGTAATTCCAATTCCAATTTGTTTGACAATAAGCTTACTATTGGAAATGTTGTTATGCATGAACGTTTTGGTAAAGGTGAAGTAATCAATCTAGAAGGAGTAGGAGCTGATAAAAAAGCTGAAATTAGATTTGATGTTGGTGGAATAAAAAAGTTGTTGTTACGCTTTGCAAAGCTTGATATAATTGGATAGTTTAAATTGTTCAATGTTGTTTAAAATGGTTTAATTTCGTAATCCAACAACTTTAAACTTTTAAACTCTTTTAAACTTAAAAAAAAAATATGTCACAATTTATAAAAATATACGACGATAAACCCAACGAATCAGCTATCAAAAAAGTAGTTGATGTTTTAAAAAATGGAGGTTTAATAATTTATCCAACCGACACTGTATATGGATTAGGTTGCGATATTACTAATTTAAAAGCTTTAGAAAAAGTTGCAAAGATTAAAGGAATCAAACTTGAAAAAGCCAATTTGTCTTTCATTTGTTATGATTTAAGTCACATTTCTGACTATGTCAAACAAATTGACACTTCAACTTTTAAATTACTTAAACGCGCTCTACCCGGACCATATACTTTTATTTTGCCAGGAAATAATGATTTGCCAAAAGTATTCAAGAATAAAAAAACGGTTGGAATTCGTGTACCTGATAACAACATTATTCGCGCTATTGTTAAAGAATTGGGTAATCCAATCATTTCAACTTCTATTTATGACGAAGATGAAGTATTAGAATATTCTACAGATCCTGAATTGATTTTTGAGAAATGGCAAAATATAGTCGATGTTGTAATTGATGGTGGTTATGGTTATAATATTCCATCAACAATAATTGATTTATCAGGATTTGAGCCAGAAGTTGTTCGTGAAGGTAAAGGAAGTTTAGATATTTTGTAAGTATGAAATTAGTGAAGTCACTTTTTGTATTTTTTATCATTACTTCTATTTCTTATGCTCAAGTTGTAAAGGGTAAAATTGTTGATGAAAAAAACCAACCTTTGCCAGGTGCAAACATTTATTTTGACGGAACTTCAATTGCAACAATTGCTGATAAAGATGGAGCATTTCAATTGCAATATGGAGGTAAAATCAATAGTATTTTAGCAGTTAGTTTTATTGGATATCAAACACAATATATTAAAGATTATGATAATGGTAAAGAGCTTAATATAGTTCTAAAAGAAGCTGTTAACATGCTAAATGAAGTTGTTTTAAAAAAAGATCGCTTTTCAAGAAAGCAAAAATTAAAACTATTTCGCGAACAATTTTTAGGACAAACTGCAGTTGGAAGAAAAGCCAAAATTGAAAATGAAGACGATTTATATTTTGATTATGATGAATCTACAAACACTTTCAAAGCATATTCAGACAAACCTTTAATAATCAATAATGCACTTTTAGGTTACAAAATAAACTATGAATTGGTTGATTTTGAAGTTAAGTTTTTTTCCACAAGTATAAGTTCGTCAGATGTTTATAGAAGTTTTTATTTAGGATTATCTCGATATGAAGAAATAGAAACTAATCCTAAAATACTAAAACAACGCCAAAAATGTTATGAAGGTTCACAATTACAATTCTTTAGAAATTTAGTAAATAATATTTGGGACAAAGACAATTTTCTTCTGTTTGTAGGTAGTTTTCAAGAAAATCCAAATGATTATTTTAAGATAACTGGAGATTCTGACACTAAGCAAGTTTTCGTCACTAAACAAAATAAATCCTTAGTAGGGAAAAAGTTTGTTGCCGAATTCAATTTGCTATACAAAAAGAAACAACAATCAAAAATAATATTTGAAACCGATACTTTTTTTGTAGATCAATTTGGTAATAATTCCAATATAGAAAACATGATTTTCTCTGGATATATAGCACAGTTGAAAGTTGCCGATATGGTTCCGTTGAATTATGGTATAAAATAAAAAAAGCCTCGATTTCTCAAGGCGTTTTATAAAATTCTAAATTTCGTACTTCGTACTTCTGACTTCGTACTTCAATTTATTGTTTCTTCATTTCTTTTTCAATCATTTCGTAGAATTCGTCAATTTTTGGTAAAACAACTATTCTAGTTCTTCTATTGGTAGCTCTATTTTCAGCAGTTTTGTTATCTACTAATGGCACATATTCGCCACGTCCAGCAGCTATTAATTGAGAAGGTTTTACACCTAAATCTTTAGTTAAAACTCTAACAATTGCAGTTGAACGTTTTACACTTAAATCCCAGTTGTCTAACAAAACAGCATTACCTGTAAAAGGAACGCTATCTGTATGTCCTTCTACCATACATTCAAATGTTGGCTTGTCGTTAACTACCTTTGCTACTTTTGCCAAAACTTCTTTAGCTCTGTCGCTTACTACATAACTTCCGCTTTTGAAAAGTAATTTATCAGCAATAGAAATAAAAACTACTCCTTTTTCTACATTAACTTCAATATCTGGATCTGAAATTCCAACCGAACTTTTTAAACTTGTTACCAATGCTAGAGTAACACTATCTTTTTTAGTTAAAGCATCTTGCATTCTAGAAATTTTCAAATCTTTTTCTTTAATAGACTCTAATGCTTTTTCAATATTAGCAGCTCCTTGTTGTGTCAATGTTGTCATATTCCCAACATTATTAATCAACTCGGAATTGTTTTTCTTTAAATATTCGTTTTGCTTTTCAAGTGCTTCTCTTTCTGTTAAGCACATATTTAATTTTACTGTTGTAGAATTTAATAAATCCTGACACTCTTTGTTTTTTTGCTCTAATTCAGCTAGTTTCTTTTTGGTTCCACACGATGTTAATGTCAATGCAGCCAATGAAAACATAAAAATTACTTTTCTCATAATGAATTTGATTTTTGATATTGCAAAATTACAATTTCTTGATTGTTTAAACGTACATTTACTATAAAGTATTGTTAATTATCTCTCAAAAACCTTGCCTCCTTTAACAAAATAGGAGTATACAATGCTTTTTGTATGAAAGTAATTTGCTTTTTGAACAGTGTTCCTTTTCTTTAAGTTTTTGGAAATCAAATGATAAAAATGAAAGTGTGCCTTTATAATTGCAAAAAAATGTTTGAATTTTCCTTGAAAAATAAATTTGATTCCTGCAATTCCATCTAAGACCAATCTAAGGAAGATTATTGAAAACAATTTGTTTTTTGGCAAATTTTTCAATAGCATTAACAAAGAATTCCTAAAGTTTAAAAATGTTTTCTTCGGATTTCCTTCATTCAAAGTTGCACCTCCAACATGATAAACAACAGATTTTGAAATATATTTTGCTTTATATCCAAGATTGAATGCTCTCCAGCATAAATCAATTTCCTCTTGATGTGCAAAAAAATCACCATCAAAACCGTTTAGTTTTCTATAAATATCTTTTCGAATAAAAAAACAAGCGCCACTTGCCCAAAAGATATCTTTTTCATCATCATATTGATGGTTGTCTTTTTCAAGAGTTTCAAAAATTCTTCCTCGACAAAAAGGATAGCCATATTTGTCAATAAAACCGCCTGCTGCACCAGCATACTCAAAAGATTCTTTATTTTTAAAATCAAGAATTTTTGGCTGAATTATAGCAACATCTTTTTCAGATTCAAATAAGGAAAGGATAGGAGTAAGCCAGTTTTCTGTTACTTCTACATCTGAATTTAAAAGACAATAATATTCTTCTTCAACTTGTTGTAAAGCAATGTTATAGCCATTTGCAAAGCCATAATTCCCATCGTTTTTGATGATTTTTATGGTTGGATAATTGTCTTTTATAAATTGAATTGAATTATCAGAAGAAGCATTATCAACAACATAAATCGTAGCTTCATTAGAAAATGAAATGACAGATGGTAAAAACTGTTCTAACAATTTCACACCATTCCAATTCAATACAACGACAGCTATTTTTTTCAAAATTTATTTATTTGTAGTTTCAAATTCAGGAAGTTCTTTTAGAAAAACGTATTTTTCATTTTCAAAATCCATTTGGCAAAAATAATGATTTAAGCCATTAGTTACCATAAGATATTTGGCTTTTAAAATTAAGTTATATCTTGCAATTTGATCAAAGGTTTGTTGAGCTATTTTAACTTCAGGAGCCTTGCATTCTATTAATAAAAATAATTCTCCATTTGGTTGATATACAACTATATCATAACGCTTATTTAAATCATTAATTTTAATTAATTTTTCAACATTAACATACGATTTAGGATATTTTTTCTCTTGTAATAAAAACTGAACTACATGCTGACGAACCCATTCTTCTGGAGTGAGAATGATAAATTTTTTCCTAATTTCATCGAAGATAGCTACTTTATTTTCACTATTTTTGAACCGAAACGTAAATGTTGGAAAATTGAGTTTTTGCATGAAGCAAAAATAGTTAATTTATACAAACTGCCAACTGCTACTGAACACTGAATACTTTAAAAAAGATACTGAAATAAATTCAGCATAAAATGGATGAAGTTGTAAAAATTATCAATGATATAAAAGCAGGAAATATCAAACCTATTTATTTTTTAATGGGTGACGAACCTTATTATATTGATAAATTAACAGAGTATATTGAACAAAATGTTTTGCAAGAACACGAACGCGATTTCAATCAAACCATTTTATATGGAAGAGATGTTACTATTGAAGATGTTGTTGGAAATGCAAAACGTTTTCCAATGATGGCAGACAGGCAAGTAGTTGTAGTTCGAGAAGCTCAAGAATTGTCAAGAACCATTGATAAGATTGAGAGTTATGTCGAAAATCCACAACCTACAACAGTTTTAGTTTTTGCTTACAAATACAAAACACTTGATAAACGAAAAAAAGTTACCAAACTTTTAGACAAACATGGAGTAGTTTTCGAAAGTAAAAAAATGTATGACAATCAAGTTGGTACATGGATTTCAAGAGTTTTACAAGGTAAAGGCTACTCTATAGAACCCAAAGCCAACGCAATGTTGGTTGAGTTTCTAGGAAATGATTTAAGTCGAATTAGCAATGAATTGAATAAATTGCAAATCATTTTACCAAAAGGACATACAATTAATCCTAAAGACATTGAGGAAAACATCGGTTTCAGTAAAGATTTTAATGTCTTTGAATTGCAAAATGCTCTTGGCTCACGAAATCAACTAAAAGCCTATCAAATTGCTCAATATTTTGCTGATAATCCAAAGGATAATCCAATGGTTGTTACAACGAGTTTGGTTTTTAGTTTCTTTATCAAGCTATTAAAGTATCATGGATTGAAAGATAAAAATCCTAAAAATGTTGCGGCTGTTTTGGGTGTTAGTCCCTATTTCTTAAAGGATTATGATGTTGCTTTAAAAAACTATCCAATGAAAAAAGTGAGTTCAATTGTAGCAACATTGCGAGATATTGATGTAAAAAGCAAAGGTGTAGGTGCTAATTCGTTACCAAATCACGATTTATTAAAGGAAATGCTGGTTAAGATTTTTAATTAGTATTAAGTTTTATGAACCCATTTAATATTCAAAGATTACTTTTTCTATTTTTATTTGTTGTTACAATTGTCTCAGGTATAAGCTTTTTGTTGATTTACGAAGTATTATTTTACCTATCATTTGAATACTTAAATTCTAATTCAAATTATTTAAAAATTGAATCACATAAGTTTTATAATTCGTTGTTTTTATCTTTTTTAGGTTTTATTGTTTTTGTAAGAATAGATATTTTTAATTTTTCTAAAACTATTGATTATCATTTAAATAGTTTAGAACACTTGTTTTTTGCTTTTGTGATTTGCCTAACATTATATGTTTATATGCAGATTTTCAATTTGATTTCAAGTAAATTTTATCTGAATTTATTAATAGTGTTTATTGCATTTAATGGAATAGGATTTTTGAATGAGTATTTTCAGAATTTTTATCAGCAACAACCTATTTTTTATTTAAAAGAAACTAACATAAAAGATATAATTATTAATGTTATTGGTTCGTTATTAGTTGTAATGCTATCATTGTTTTATAAATTTAAAAATTAGTTTAAAATTTCATCAATATTCACGATATTTGTCCTCCTCAAAAAAATTAAATTGCAAATTATGGGAATGAATAAAAATACCGTTTTTGGTTGGGCTACTTTAATAATGATTGTAATGGGATTAATTTTAATTGCATTAGGCGCATTCAGATATGATGAAACAGCTGGTTGGGGTTTTGGAGCAACTGGCGTAGGCTTTTTAGCCAATGCATGGGTTTTTAATGCCTTAAAAGGAAGAGTTTAGTTTTAAATTAATATAACAAGATAAAAATGTCAGACGATAAGAAAGTGATTTTCTCAATGCAAAAATTGAGCAAGTCGTATCAAGGAAGTGATAAGCAAGTATTGAAAAACATCTATTTAAGTTTCTTTTATGGAGCTAAAATTGGTATTCTTGGACTTAATGGTTCTGGAAAATCATCTTTATTAAAAATCATTGCTGGAGTTGATAAAAACTATCAAGGCGATGTGGTTTTTCAACCTGGTTATACAGTTGGTTATTTAGAGCAAGAACCGCAATTAGATGATACTAAAACAGTTATTGAAATAGTAAAAGAAGGTGTTGCTGAAACTGTTGCTGTTCTTGAAGAGTTCAACAAAATCAACGATATGTTTGGTTTGCCAGAGGTGTATGAAGATGCAGATAAAATGCAGAAACTGATGGACAGACAAGCCGATTTACAAGATAAAATTGACGCTTCTGGTGCTTGGGAATTAGATACCAAATTAGAAATTGCAATGGATGCTTTACGTACTCCAGAAGGTGATACACCAATCAAACATTTATCTGGTGGAGAGCGTCGTCGTGTAGCTTTGTGTCGTTTATTATTGCAACAACCTGACGTTTTATTACTAGATGAACCAACGAATCACTTAGATGCAGAATCAGTTCTTTGGTTAGAACAACACTTAGCTCAATATGCTGGAACTGTAATTGCAGTAACGCACGATAGATATTTCTTAGACAACGTTGCTGGTTGGATTTTAGAACTTGATAGAGGTGAAGGTATTCCATGGAAAGGAAACTACTCTTCTTGGTTAGATCAAAAATCTAAACGAATGGAGCAAGAAGAAAAAACTGCTTCAAAACGTAGAAAAACTTTAGAACGTGAGTTGGATTGGGTTCGTCAAGGAGCAAAAGGAAGGCAAACCAAACAAAAAGCACGTCTTCAGAACTATGATAAATTATTAAACGAAGACCAAAAAGAATTAGATGAAAAATTAGAAATCTACATTCCAAATGGGCCACGATTAGGAACTAATGTTATTCAAGCTAAAGGTGTTGCCAAAGCTTATGGAGACAAATTATTGTATGATGATTTGAACTTCACTTTACCTCAAGCAGGAATTGTTGGAATTATTGGACCAAATGGTGCAGGAAAATCAACTATTTTTAGAATGATTATGGGTGAAGAAACTCCAGATGCAGGAACGTTTGAAATTGGAGAAACAGTTAAAATAGCTTATGTAGATCAAGCGCATTCTAACATTGATCCGAATAAATCTATTTGGGAAAACTTCTGTGATGGTCAAGAACTTATTATGATGGGTGGACGACAAGTTAATTCAAGAGCTTATTTATCTCGTTTTAATTTCGGTGGAAGTGAACAAAACAAAAAAGTATCTGCACTTTCTGGTGGTGAGCGAAACCGTTTACATCTTGCTATGACTTTAAAAGAAGAAGGAAACGTACTTTTATTAGATGAGCCAACCAACGATTTAGATATTAATACACTAAGAGCTTTAGAAGAAGGTTTGGAAAACTTTGCAGGATGTGCTGTAGTTATCTCTCACGATAGATGGTTTTTAGATAGAATTTGTACGCACATTCTAGCTTTTGAAGGAGATTCTCAAGTATATTACTTTGAAGGTGGTTTCTCTGAATATGAAGAAAATAAGAAAAAACGATTGGGTGGAGATTTAACACCTAAACGATTGAAATATAAAAAGTTAATAAGAAATTAAATGTTTTTATAAAAAAATCCCAAATTTGTTTGGGATTTTTTTGTAATTTTAACTTATAAAGGTACTTTCAAAAAAATACTATATCTATAATAATTGAAAATTAATAAAAATATATTTCTGTTAATTGCTTTAACTTTTTTACAGTTGGCAATTTCTCAAGTGCAATCAAAAAAACAGATTGAGAAAACGCTTATTGATGCAGGAGATGCTTTTTTTAATTTAGATGTAGATAAATCACTTAAATTATCTAAATCAGCTTTAGATAATGCCTACAAAATTAAGGATGATGCTTTAATGGCAAAAGCTTATAATGTAATTGGACTAAATTTTGAAGAATTTTATAACCCAGACAAAGGATTTGATTATTACCAAAAAGCACTTAGACACGCCGAATTAGCCCAAAATGATTCCATTAGAGATTGGGTAAATAACAATATTGGAAGTTATTATTCTTACAGAAAAAATAATTTTAAGAAAAGTATTGAATACTATAAGAAAGCGCTATTTTTTTCTGAAAAAATAAAAGATTCTATAGAAATAATGTATACTAAACTCAATATTGCGTCTGCTTATTTTGCAATTAATGATTTCAAAAATGGGATTGTCTATCTTGAAAGTACAAAGGATTATGTATTAAAAAGTAAAGAGTTAGAAGCAAAAATTTCTTTATACTCAATGTTTGGTTCATATTATAGTTTTTATAATGACAATGTAAAAGCCGAACAGAATTTTAATGAAGCTGTAAATTTGAGTAAAAAGAATACTTCAAAACTTGTTGATTCCAATGTTTGTGATGTTTATAATGACTTTTCTAAGCATTACAAAAAAAATAAGAATTACGAAAAAGCATTTTATTACTTAAATCTTCATCAAGAACTTAAAGAAAAAGTTTATAATGATGAACGAATAAAAAAAGTAAAATTAGCCGGAAGTGAAATTGAATTAGCGGAATATCAAAGACAGATTGATAAAATTGAAGTAGAAAAATCAAAGCAATCTAAAGATTTGAAAGAATCGAAATTAATTGTTTTGCTTTTTGTAATTATACTTTTCATTTTGTTGTTATTGCTTTATTCATTGTATAAAAATAACGTCTTTAGAGAACAATCTAATCGAGAGTTAAAAATTGCAAATGAGGAATTAAAGATTGCTAAAGAAAAAGCAGAGGTTGCATCTCAATTAAAAACTCAATTCGTATCTACAATTAGTCATGAATTAAGAACGCCACTTTATGGAGTTGTCGGAATTACTAATATTATTCTTGATGAACACAAAGAGCTTGCAAATAGTCCGCATTTAAATTCTTTAAAATTTTCAGCAAGATATCTTTTGTCATTGGTGAATGATTTACTTCAAATCAACAAAATTGAAGAAAATAAAATCACGTTGGAAAATATGATTTTTAATGTTTCTGACGAAATTAAAACCATTGTTGATTCCTTAGAATTCATTGCAGTAAAAAACAACAATAAATTAATTGCCGATATTGATGCCAATATTCCTGAATTCTTAATTGGTGATAAACTGCGATTGTCACAAGTATTCATGAATTTAGTAAGTAATGCTTTGAAATTTACTAAAGATGGTAAAGTTATAGTAACAGCAAAACAAGAAAGAATAGAAGGAACTAAACATTTTATTCATTTCAGTGTTGAAGATAACGGTGTAGGTATTGCCAAAGAAGATCAAGAGAAAATTTTCGAAAAATTTGTACAAATTGAACGTAAAGAAGGAGATTATCAAGGCACTGGTTTAGGTTTATCTATTGTACAAAAATTAACCGAATTGTTTGGAAGTAAAATTCATCTTGAAAGTGAAGAAGGAGTTGGAACAACTTTCTCATTTACCATTGGTTTTGAAGCTGATGAAACTAAAAAGAACGAAATAATAAATAACATTGTTGTCGATTTGTCATCCAATCATTTTTATAAAATTCTTGTGGTGGAAGACAATAAAATCAATCAAATAGTTACTAAGAAAATTTTAGAAAGTAATAATTTCAAATGTACCATTCTAGATGATGGTTATGCTGCTATAGAATTATTAGATAATGAAAACTTTGATGTGATTTTAATGGATATCAATATGCCAATCATTAATGGATTTGATACTACAAAACTCATTAGAAAAAAAGGAATTACTACTCCAGTAATAGCTTTAACGGCATTTGATAAACAAGAAATTACCGAGCAAGCATTGTCATGTGGAATGAATGATATTATCATAAAGCCATTTGAACAAGGTAAGTTATTTCAAGTTATTAATAATCTTGTGACAAAAAAAAACGTTGATTAATACCAACGTTTTTTATTCTTTTTAGAAGCATCTGATTTTCTTGAATTTCCAGATTCTGGTTTCTTTTTATTTCTCAAATCTGGTTTTGCATCCGGATTAGGAATTTCGTCTGTGTAAGGATAAGGATGTTCTTTTTCTACTTTTACATTAATCTTGATTAGCTTCTCAATATCTTTCCAATAAGGTTGCTCGTCTTTTGCACAAAAGGAAATTGCCAAACCAGTATTTCCAGCTCTTCCGGTTCTTCCAATTCGGTGAACATAGGTTTCTGAAATGTTTGGAATGTCAAAATTGATTACATAAGGCAAACTTTCTATATCAATTCCACGAGCTGCAATATCGGTGGCAACTAATACAGATATTTCTTTATTTTTGAATGCATCTAAAACACGTTGTCTTGCGTTTTGCGATTTATCTCCGTGAATTGCTTCAGCAGTTACATTGTTTTTCTTTAATGCTTTTACCACATTATCTGCACCATGTTTAGTTCTTGTAAAAACCAATACATTTTCGATTTTATCGTTTCTGATGATGTGATATAATAATTTTCTTTTGTCTTCTTTTCCAACAAAATATACTTTTTGATTTACTTTTTCTGCTGTTGATGAAACTGGATCTACCGAAACATATTTTGGTTTGGTCAAAAAAGTATCTGCCAATTCACGAATAGCCATTGGCATTGTTGCAGAAAATAAAAGTGTTTGTCTGTTGTCTGGTGTTAGTTTTACAATTTTCTTTACATCGTTAATAAAACCCATATCCAACATTTGATCGGCTTCATCTAATACTAGAAAATGCAAATGATCTAAATCAATAAATCCTTGTTTGTGTAAATCCAAAAGTCTTCCTGGCGTTGCTATTAGAATATCAATTCCTTTTTTTAGTTGATCAACTTGTGGCACTTGGCTAACACCACCAAAAATAACCATTGAACGAATATTGGTATATTTTCCGTAAGTATTGAAACTTTCGTCAATTTGAATAGCTAATTCACGAGTAGGAGTGACCACCAAAGTTCTTATTACTTTTCTCTTGGCAGAAGAACCTACCAAACGATGTAACATGTTTATAATAGGAATAGCAAATGCAGCTGTTTTTCCTGTACCAGTTTGAGCGCAACCTACTAAATCGGTTCCTTCAAGAATTACAGGAATAGCTTGTTGTTGAATAGGAGTAGGCGATTCGTAACCTTCTTCGGTTAATGCCTGTTGTATGTTTTTTAATAAATTTAAATCGCTGAATGTCATAAGTGTATTCGTCTTGAACTGTTTCAAGTGGTTGCAAAGATAGGTTATATTTATTAAACCTTGTTTTTAGTCAATAAATTGGGAAGTTGTAGCGATTTTCTATCTAACTCCTCAATATCTTTTCCATGGTTCTACCTTTAGCCAATTCGTCTATTAGTTTATCTAAATAACGAATCTTTTGCATCAATTTGTTTTCGATTTCTTCTATTCTATAGCCACAAATTACTCCAGTTATTTTAGTAACATTTTCGTTTAATTGTGGAGCATCTTCAAAGAAGGTTTCGAATGTAGTCTTGTTATCTAAAATTTGTTGCAATTGCTCTTGGTTGTATCCAGTAAGCCAACAAATGATTGTATCAACTTCTTCTTTGGTACGACCTTTTTTTTCCGCTTTGTTTACATAATGCGGATAGACGCTTGCAAATGAAGTACTGAATATTCTATGATTTTCCATGATTATTGATTTTTAGTAGCGCTTCAAGTAAAGTTTCTTATTGATTATAAAATCAAAACTAACTCAATTCCACTAATGTCTTCGCTTTAATAAAATCGGTTACAAGATATCCAATTAATTTTCCAACCAAATGATTGTTTTTTTCATTGTCTAAACTTGGTGCGCCTTCGCAAATGTGTAAGTAAGCGGCATTTTGGTGTTTGCCAAAGAAGTAAATAAATTGACGCACTTCTTCTACAGAAAAACCACTTAGTGTCATAGCACTACAAGGTATGTTTGGAATTGAATCTAAGTCGATTTCTACACCATAGGAATCATTTTTTATAAAGTCTAGAGCAAATTGCATTTCGCTATTAAAATTTTTAGTCATTTTAATCTTCATGCTATCGTATGTATTGTACAAAACTCTATCTTTTAAGGTTTTGAGTTTGTCTAAAACACTTTTAGAAGTATAGCAATGGTGTAAACCAAAAATGAAATATTTCTTAAGAAAACCTTCTTCAAAAGCATATGAAAATCCGTTTCCACTGTGTCGACCTTCTAAAATTCTAAAATCGGAATGCGCATCAAAGTTTACAGCATTAATTGGTTTTCCTTTGGCTAAAGCTGTTCCTTTTATGTTTCCGTAGGCATTGTTGTGACCACCACCAATAACCAAAGGTATTTTTCCAGCAGTAACAATTAGAGAGATTATATGAGCTACTTCTTTGTCAATTTTTACAACTAATTCGCTTAATTTTTTTCTATCGGCAGTTACGTTAAAATCAAGATTTTGAACTAATTCCATTTCTTCGGCTACGTCTAATGCACCCAAAACTACAATCTGTGATCCTTTGCAAAAACGATTGTGCTGAATATTAGCAATACTTTTGATGGCACTTTCCCAAGCGGTGCTTGCTCCAGGTCGGCCATAATTGGCTCTTACTCCAATATCTTCTGGAATTCCGAATAATACAAACTGTTGCTCACATTCTTTGAGGAATTTAGCCACATCTTGCTCTTTTGGAATGGTTACCATTTTTTCTCCAAATTTCACTTCACCGCTACGATGATTAGTAATCTTTGACAAATCGGATGCTGTAAAGCGAATAAGTTTTTCCATTAAAAAAATAAATCTTTCTCCAAAAATAATATATTTATGTTAACATACGTTTATGCTTAAAGTAATATTGCTAAATTTGTTCAAATTAATTCTACAAAAAATGGAAAATCAAAAAGGTAACACGTCGTTAAAAGCCATCATATTAGTGCTTTCACTATTGTTGTTGGGAAGTTTGTTTTATATATTCAAATTGACAACAGAAACCAAAACTCTTGAAACAGAGGTTTCGTCTGTAAAAACAGAAAAAGATAATGTTCTTAAAGATTTGGAAGAACTAAAAGCTACTTATGATGCCGCAATTGCAGAAAACACATCAATGTCTGATGAGTTAATTGCTGAAAGAGAAAAAGTTGTAGGATTGATGGCGCAATTAGAGAAAACTAAAGGTGATGTAAATGCTATGGCAAAATACAAACAACAAGTAGCAGCATTGCAAACTAAAATGAACAGTTTGATGCAAGAAGTTGCTGTTTTGAAAAAAGAAAATCAAACACTTACTACAAATTTAGATAGTACAAAAGTAGTTTTGGCAGATTCTAAAAATTACAATCAAGTACTTGTAGGTCAAAATGAAGAACTTTCTAAAACTGTAGAAAAAGCTTCTAAATTATCTGTATTAAATTTGAAAACTGGTTCTTATAAATTGAAAGGTTCTGGAAAACAAGTAGAAACAGATAAAGCGAGTAGAGTAGATATCTTGAAAGTGAGTTTTACTATTGCTGAAAATAGCGTAGCAAAATCTGGAGATAAAACTTACTATGTTCAAGTAATTGATAGCAAAAACAATGTTCTTGGAGATAAAATCACTACAAGTTTTGGAGACAAATCCTTGACTTATAGTTTTACCTCTACTGTGAAATATGAAAATAAAACGGTTGATGTGGTTAAAGATTTGCCAGGAAAAGATTTTCAAAAAGGAACGTATTTTGTAAATGTATTTGACAAAGCAGAATTGGTTTCAAAATCTAGTTTTACATTGCGATAAAACAATTATTAATTCAAAATAGGAAAAGGTGTTTACTTTCGGTAAACGCCTTTTTTGTTTATAACTTGTTAGTTTATCAACGACTGAAACACCACTTTTTGATGTTATTTTGTAGTATAATTGAAATATAATGAGCAATAAAAGAAGTATTACTATTTTAATCGGAATTATTGGTGTGTTGTTGCTGATGTTAGCAGGAACTATTGGCTATATTCTTGGCAATACCAACGAAAATGGTTCGACTTCAACTGGAATTACAGATGACAAAAAGGTAATGAAAGAAATTGAAGAATTAAAACAAATGTATGATTCTAAAATTGCTGAAAAAACCAATAATTATAATGCTCTAGAAGCAGAGCGTGAAAAAGTTCAAGCATTAGTTGCTGAGTTAGAAAAAACTAAAAATGATGCTCAAGCTTTAGTAAAATACAAAACGCAATACCAATCTTTAGAATCTAAAATGAGACTTTTGGTAGATGAAATTGTAGTTTTGAAAAACAAGAAGACAAATATTACGATCAAGCAAGAAAAAGCTCAAGTTGTCAAAAAAGTAAACCAACCAAAAATAGAAAATACAGTTACACCTGTGGCAATTCCTGCAAAGAAAGAAGTTGTTGCTGTGACTAAAACAGAACCTACAAAACCGAAATCGGATGATTTTTTTGCTAAAAAAGAATTACCTAAGCAAGAAGTTGTAGAAGTTAAAAAAACTTCGCCACAAGTTCGATTTGAGAAATTTTCTAAAGTTACTTTGTCTAATGTAAAAGCTGCTGCATACACTATTAAATCAGGTGCGAAACAAATAGAAACAAACGTTTCAGGAAAAGCCGATTTGATTAAAATTACTTTTACGCTCAATGATAATCCAACGGCTAAAAGTGGCGAAAAAAATTACTACATCCAGATTATTGACGGAAAAAACAATGTTTTAGGCAAACGCATCACTGAATATTTTGACAACGAATCATTGACATATAGCTTGAGTAAAACCCTAAATTATAACAACCAACAAATGGATTGCACCATAGAGTTTACCAAAAAAGATTTCGAAAAAGGTGTATATTTTGTCAATATTTTTGATAGAGATGAGTTAGTTGGCCGCTCTAATTTTACTTTGAAATAGAGAAGGTTTTTTTTTGATGCATCATCATGATCATTTATTGCTAAAGAACTTTTTCAATTCTAATGACAACTCTTCTATTGGCGTAACGAATGTCTTTTAGCTTTTTAGAAATAGCGATTTTTCTTGTTTCAGGTTTCGTTTCACCAAAATAACTTATTTGTATTTGGTCAGTTGTAATTCCTTGGCTAATAAGATAATCGGCTATAGCTTGAACTCTTTTTTTAGAAAGTTCAAGATTGTCTATTTCAGTTCCTACATCATCGCTGTGTCCTTCAAGGTAAACGATGAGTTTTGAAGTTTTTTCTATTTTAAACTTATTAATTACGTAGCTATCCAAAAAAGTAATGTTTTCAATGCTTACTTCCCATTGATTGGTTGGATAATACAGTGTATAGATTGGAGCTGCTAATTCCGTTTTAGATGCCGTCTGTGCCACAAGAGTAGTCAAAGCAAAGGAGGATATTAATAGGATTACTGAAAAGTTTTTGAGCATAGTAATTATAATGTTTTATCAAGGCTAATTTAATAAAATAAATGATGGTATCTGAGTATTTTATGAAACATTCTGAATTTATGCTAACTTATTTACAAGTCTAACTTTGTATTCTTAAATACACTAAATATTGTGTATATTTGAATTATAAAACTATTTTACGTTCCTATAATTTAATAAATATTCTACTACGAAAACTGAGTAGAATTACTTAATTTTTACAAAGATAAAAAAGAGTTTCGGTAGTATTTTACGGAAAATCATAAAGTGGTAAAATTTTTATTTTATGGTTCATATTCTTTTTTAAATACAAACTCCAATACTTTAGAAGTTGAAGTCATGCCTTTGTAATCAAATAGAAATTCGTTTATAGAGTTGTTGCTGATTTCACCAAAAAGAAAATTGATGAAATTTTTATTTTCCAAATTTTTGTTTTTTAATTCGAGAAGTAATTGATCAAAAAAGAATTCGGCGTCTAACAATTCTTCTCTGTAGTCATTGAGTTTAGAAACTTCTAATTTTTCAAACCACCAACTTTCTATAAAATCTTCATCGTAGTATTCAAGTGCTGCTTCTTTTCCAAAATTGGAAATTTCATCGTTTTCATAATCAAATTGTAAAAACTCTTGATACAATTTACTTTCTGAGGTTTGTGTCCCAACCCAAACGCAGATTATCTTCTTTTTAGTCATAGTTAATTATGATAATAAGTAATTGATTTGTAATTACATTGTGTATTCTTTATCAACAATAAGTTCAATTACAGGTTCGCCTTTTGGATAGCAGTCATAACCACCAACATGTCCAAAATTCGCTTTGAATTGTTCCATAATTTGCTCCATTTTAGCTTCAAAACGAACGATGTTATTACTTTTTTTTGCTGTTAGATTTAAACCTTGTCGTCCATTGGTAAAGAAAAGCATGAGGTTTGCTTTGTCATCAAAATCATTAAAAAGATAGAAGAAAACTTCAAATTGTTCTTCTATTGCTATCTTTTTTAAAGCGGCAATAAAATCATTTTTCTTATTTAATTCTATGTTACAATCTATTCGTAAAGCTGCATTTTCGGCATTACTTTTTTTCAATTCCGAACCAACAAATTGTATGAATTTTTTCTGAGGTATGCTATTTTCATCATTTTCGGTTTCTTTACTAAGTCTTTTTCGTTCTGGATTAGTGAAATCAAGTTTTTCGTGAGAAGAAACGTTGAGTTTTTTGAGGATTTTTTCTACTTCTTTTGCAAATAGAAAATCATAGTCAT
>LNFM01005978.1_pt1 | contig 33272 bp, 34 predicted proteins | sample 596031 | NCBI WGS metagenome assembly LNFM01 (sample SAMN04254537, study PRJNA301005) | activated carbon metagenome | isolation source: dual media filters at the Ann Arbor, Michigan drinking water treatment plant | place: USA: Ann Arbor | reverse complement strand
CGGCGCGGCTCCTTGCCGAAGAACTCCTTCACCTTGTCCTGCACCTTGGGCATGCGCGTCATGCCGCCGACCAGGATCACGTCGTCGATCTCGCCGACTTTCACGCCGGCGTCCTTGATCGCGATGCGGCACGGCTCGATCGTGCGCTCGACCAGTTCTTCCACCAGCGCTTCCAGCTTGGCGCGCGTGAGCTTCATGTTCAGGTGCTTCGGCCCGGAGGCATCGGCCGTGATGTACGGCAGGTTGATCTCGGTGGTCTGGGTGGAGGACAGCTCGATCTTGGCTTTCTCGGCCGAGTCCTTCAGGCGCTGCAGCGCGAGCACGTCCTTGGACAGATCCGCACCCGACTCTTTCTTGAACTCGCTCACGAGGTAATCGATGATGCGCTGGTCGAAGTCCTCTCCCCCCAGGAACGTGTCGCCGTTGGTGGAGAGCACCTCGAACTGCTTTTCGCCATCGACATCGGCGATCTCGATGATCGAGATGTCGAACGTGCCGCCGCCCAGGTCGTACACGGCGATCTTGCGGTCACCCTTCGAGGCCTTGTCGAGGCCGAAGGCGAGCGCGGCCGCGGTCGGCTCGTTGATGATGCGCTTCACATCCAGGCCGGCAATGCGACCGGCATCCTTGGTCGCCTGACGCTGGCTGTCGTTGAAATAGGCGGGCACCGTGATCACGGCTTCCGTGACCGGCTCGCCGAGATAGTCCTCGGCAGTCTTCTTCATCTTGCGCAGCACTTCGGCGCTGACCTGCGGCGGCGCGATGTTCTTGCCACGCACCTCGACCCAGGCGTCTCCGTTCGGTGCCTTGGAGATCTTGTAGGGCATCATGTTGATGTCCTTCTGGACCTCTTTCTCCTCGAAGCGACGGCCGATCAGGCGCTTGACCGCATACAGCGTGTTCTTCGGGTTGGTCACCGCCTGCCGCTTGGCCGGCGCGCCGACCAGGATCTCGCCGTCTTCCATGTAGGCGACGATCGACGGCGTAGTACGGGCACCTTCACTGTTCTCGATGACCTTGGGCGTGCCGCCTTCCAGGATGGCCACGCAGGAATTGGTGGTGCCCAGGTCGATGCCGATGATCTTTGCCATGTCTGCCTCAGTTCAAATGCGTGATCCGGCGGCGCCGGACAGGGTTCGTTGATCGCTAGTTAGGCGTTATCCACAGACTTTCAAGGGCGGTCGGGGGTCCGGCCGCGCACCAAGTTCAACCTTGCGCAACGGTGACGAGCGCTGGCCGCAACACGCGATCTGCAATCATCCAGCCCTTCTGCAGTACGGCGACCACCTGGTTGGCGGGGACGCCGTCACCGGCAGGCACCGTCGCAATCGCCTGGTGCCGGTGCGGGTCGAACTTCTGGCCCGCGGGGTTGATTTCGGCGAGCCGGTTCTTCTCGAACGCGGCGCGCACCTGACGCAGCGTGATTTCCACGCCCTCGCGCAGCTGCTCGGCGCTGGCGCCCTGGACTTCCAGGGCTTTCTCCAGCGAGTCAATCACCGGCACCATGCTCTCGGCGAACGACTCGACCGCAAACTTGTGCGCCTTGGAGATGTCATCCTGGGCGCGGCGGCGAATGTTTTCGCCTTCAGCCACCGCCCGCAGGTAAAGCTCATGGTTCTCGGAAGCCTTGGCCAATGCGACCTGTAAGTCGCGTTCGACGTCGGCCACGGTGGCAGAGCCGAGGGCGGTCGCATCAGTCATGTCGGCCGGCATGGCCGCCGTCGCCGGACGTTCGGTCTCGGCACTTGACCCGTTCCCGGAAGGACCACTCTCCGGATGGCTCATGCAACCCTCCACATCTGTTGAAAATTCAGGTACTTGGCTGACATTGGGGTAAACAGGGGAATCTCAAGTCCCCGGCCGATCGCGAGGGGCGCGCGAAATCACATTCGCCAGGATCCGGCGCAGGCGGCCTGACATCGCGGCTGTCGGGCCCTCCAGCCAGCTGCGGGCACTGTGTGTCCCGGGACCAACGATCGGGTCGGTCACTGCAGCGCGGTCAATGCCCTCCACGGAGCGGCGGCAGTAGCATCGAACGCCGCTCGCACGGAGGATCGGACATCATGGAAACGCAGAAGAAACCGTTGAGTCTGCTCGGGTTCGGACTGAGCCGACCACGCCGGCCGGTGGTATGGATCGCGGTCGGACTGGCTTTCCTGGCTGGACTGAAGTACGGCTACGACTTCGGCTACCAGATCGGTGGCGTGCTGCTGGGCGCGATCGCGGCGGTCAACGCAGCGCTGTTCTGCTCGATTCTGGCCGGCTCCGTGGTCGATCGTCTGTTCCCGGACCGCAGCATCGACCGCACCCAGGAATGAGGCGGGAATGAGGCGGGCCCGGGCGCTCGCGACTGGTCGCGGCGCGGCGGGCCCGAGGATCAACCGTAACCGTTACTTGCGCTTGTTGTAGTCGCCAAACTGCTTGAAGACCCACATGCCAAAGACGACGACCCACAGCAGAAGAACGATCTGATACACCTCCATGGCACGCTCCTGTTCGAACAGTTGTTGTTGACTGAAGGGGGATAGTCCCGGGCTGATAAGGCTCGGCTGCCGCGGCAGCCGACGCTCGTCATGGATTGGGCTGGGTGCGAGGTCGGCCGATCAGCGCGGTCATGACGAAGATCGTGATGATGAGCAGCACGATTTCGACACTATAGACAACGGCGTAGCCAACAGCAGGCCCGCTGAGCGTTTGTCCCAAGGTGCCGTTGGCCGCGATGGCCGTCATCACATCGCGGCCGATGCCGCCCAGCGCAACCGCCACGCCGGCAGCCGTGGCCTGCACTGCGCCCCAGGCACCCAATGCCAGTCCGATCTGCGCTTTGGGGGCGCTGTGCATGGTGGCCGTCAGGGTGCCGTGGCCGAACAGCCCGCCGCCGAAGCCAATCAACAGCACGCCGCCGGCAAACATCATCACCGACTCCGACGGCCCCGCAAGAATCACCGCCGCGAACGCGGGGATACCCAGCCAGGCGCCCGCAGCGGCCATGCGATATGGATCGGAACCGCGGCTCAAGACCGCGGATGCCCAGCCAAAGCCCAGCAGGCCGCCGGTTGCCAGCGCAGCAGTCAGCCAGGTCGTCTCACTCACCGTCATGCCCAGCACCTGGCCACCGTAAGGTTCGAGCAACACGTCCTGCATGCTGAAGGCCATCGTGCCCAGGCCGATAGCGATCAGGCGTCGGCGCGCGTCATCGCCCTTGATGAAGGCCTGCCACGCCGCGGCGAAGCTCGGCGGCTGCCGTCGCACCTGGCTGCGTCCGGGCGTGCGCGTCTCCTGCTTCCAAAGCGCGATGGTATTGAGGATCAGAGTCACCACCGCCGCCCCCTGGATCACCTGCACCAGCCGGGCCGGACTGAAGTCACGCAAGAGTGCACCGAAAATCAGCGCGCTGACGATGGTCCCCAGCAACAGCATCACGTACATCAGGCCGACCACCTTCGGCTGCGACTCTTCCGCGGCGAGGTCGGTCGCCAGCGCCAAGCCGGCGGTCTGTGTGGTGTGCAGGCCGGCGCCGACCAGCAGGAACGCGAGGCCCGCACCGGCCGGGCCGATCCACGCCGGCCACTGGCCCGCGTTGCCTCCCCCTGACAGCACCAGCAACGCGAACGGCATGACCGCCAGCCCGCCAAACTGCACCATCGAGCCCATCCAGATGAAGGGCACGCGGCGCCAGCCGAGCTCGGACCGATGGTTGTCGGAACGGAATCCGATCAGGGCCCGGAACGGCGCGTAGATCACGGGCAGCGACACCATGATCGCGACGAGCGACGCCGGCACGTTCAGTTCGACGATCATCACGCGATTCAGCGTGCCCACCAGCAGGACCAGCGCCATGCCCACCGACACCTGGAACAGGGCCAGGCGCAGCAGGCGCGACAGCGGCAGGTCGGGGGTGGCGACGTCGGCAAACGGCAGGAAGCGCGGCCCCAGGCCGGTCCATGTCTGCACGACCTTCTGGCTGATGAGATTCATGATCGATGCGTCACGTCGCGCCGCACGCGCGGGGGGCTCGCTGGTTGGTCTCATGCGCGGCGCCAGTGCCGCTCGTTCTGCCTGTCGCCGCGCGGATCACCGCAGCGCAAGCGCTTAGCTTCATGTCAGCAGCGCCAGCGCGCCGCCGCAATACTCAACAGAGTGCCCGGGGGAAGCGGACCGGGTCGTGCTGCGCCCGGCCCAACCCCCAAGGACTGGACCAACTACTTCTTGACTGCAGCGGCCACCGCGGGTGCGTCTGCCACGGCCGCAACCGCGACAGGCGCCTTGCCGTTGAGGAACTGCTTGACCCAGGTCGTGTTCGTCAGCAGCGCGAAGTGCACCGCCATCGAGGTGACTGCAACCGCGCCGAGGAACAGCGGGATGCCGACCGAGGGCTTAACGACCAGCCACAATTTTCCATAGATCATTTTTGTGTTCCTCCGCCTACTTCAGCCAGGGTGAATAGATGTAGGCGAACAAGTGGGCCAGCACCGCGATGAAACCGAAGATCTGCGTGCCCTGAATGATGTTCCGATGCAGCTCTTCTGACTCTGCTTCGGTTAATCCTGTCGGCCACACTTTGTTCGGGTCTGATTTCGAGTCTGCCATCGAGCGATCTCCTTGAAAGACTCTTCGTGCGCACCCCGCACGCGGGTACAACTTCTACCACCTGTCATTGTTACGTTACGACTATGGTTGTCAAGCAATTTTGACGGTCGTCCAAGACGAATGCGAAAGACCTGCCAACGGCATCTGCCGTTGCCTCTCCGCCGGGCATCACCAGATCGCGCGAGAGCCGCTGCAATGCACACCCTCGCCCGTTGCAGTTGAGCAACACGGCGACCGGGGTACGACGGCGATCGCAGAAGCGCAGCGCACCGGTAGATGACGTTCTCTTGTCGTAGCCAGATCGGATCGGGCTGGTGCAGGCAGGGTCCAGCTCGTCCGCGACCCGGCGAGAGGCACGCAATGGCAGTTGCGATCAGGTGTGCGTCTCAGGGAACCGGGTCGTGTGCGCGCGTGTGCCGCAACGAGCGGGCGGCAGCGTCAGGCGTCGAGCATGGTCTGCCGCGCACCCAACCAGCGCGCCACGTGAGCGCGCGCGGCGTCCGGGTGTTCACGCAGCATCAGCTCGGCAGCATCACGGGCCTGCTCGACCAGTGACGCATCGGACTCAAGGTCCGCAAAGCGCAGCATCGCCACGCCCGATTGGCGACTGCCGAGGAACTCGCCGGGACCTCGCAACTGCAGATCGCGGCGCGCTACCTCGAAACCGTCGGCGCTCTCGTAGATCACCTTCAGGCGTTCACGCGCAGTAGGCGACAACGGCTCGTCGTAGAGCAGCACGCAATAACTTTGGGCCGCACCCCGACCGACGCGACCGCGAAGCTGGTGCAACTGCGACAGGCCAAACCGCTGCGCATGCTCGATCACCATCAGCGCCGCGTTGGGCACGTCGACCCCGACCTCGACCACCGTGGTAGCCACCAGCACGTCGATGTCGCCACGCGCGAAGAGCTGCATCACCGCTGCCTTTTCCGCGGGTGGCAACTGCCCGTGCAGCAGGCCCCAGCGCAGGTCGGGCAGCAAGGCACGCGTGGCCTCATACATCGTGGTGGCGGCAGTCAGATCCACCGGCGAGTCGATCAGATCGCTCTCCTCCACCAGCGGGCATACCCAGTAGGCCTGCCGACCTTGCTGCACCTCGCCGCGCACGCGTTCGAGCACCTCGTCGCGGCGCGCGGTGGACACGAGCTTGGTCACCACCGGCGCGCGGCCAGGCGGCAGCTCGTCGATCACGCTGACGTCGAGATCGGCGAGGTAACTCATCGCCAGCGTGCGTGGGATCGGTGTCGCGCTGAGCATCAGCAGGTGCGGCCGCAGCGCCGGCGCCGCGTCTGCCGTCGACCCCAGCCCGGCACGCAGTCGCAAGCGCTGCGCCACGCCGAAGCGGTGCTGCTCGTCGACGATGGCCAGACCAAGCCGCGCGAACTCCACCGCCTCCTGGATCAGCGCATGGGTGCCGATCACGAGCTGGGCACGGCCCTCAGCCACCGAGGCCTGCGCAGCCCGCTTGTCGGCCGGCTTGAGCTTGCCCGCCAGCCAAGCGATCTGCACGCCGAGCGGCGCCAGCCACTGCTCGATGCGGCGAAAGTGCTGCTCGGCCAGGATCTCGGTCGGCGCCATCAACGCCGCCTGCCAGCCGGCATCGATCGTGCGCGCAGCGGCCAGTGCGGCGATCACCGTCTTGCCGCTGCCGACATCGCCCTGCACCAGCCGATGCATCGGCGTGCCAAGCGCCAGGTCGATCTCGATCTCGCGCCATACGCGCTGCTGTGCGCCGGTGAGCGTGAACGGCAGCGCCTGCAGCAGCCGCTGTGTCAGCGTGCCAGCCGCCTGCGCCACCAGCACCGGCGCCTGCAGTCGTGCACGCAGCGCGCGTGCCGTGCGCAACGAGATCTGCTGCGCCAGCAACTCATCGAACTTCACCCGGGTCCAGTGTGGATGCGTGCGGTCGGACAGCGAGATGCGATTGTCGTCCGGTTGCGGCAGGTGCAGACCGCGCAGACTCGGCGCCAGTTCGCCGAGATGGAAGCGTGCGCGGACCGCCTGCGGCAGCGAGTCGTTGCCGGCCACATCGACATCGCGCAACGCGCGCTCGATGCGTTTGCGCAGCCAGGCCTGCGGCACGCCCTCGGTGGTCGGGTAAACCGGCGTGAGGCGGTTCGGCAGCGGCGCGTCGACCGTCACGCGCACGCGCGGATGCACCATCTCCGCCATGCCGCCGTAGAACCCGGCGCGGGCCGCGCCGAACACGCGTACGCGGCGCCCCACAGCCAGCTGCTTCTGCGTCGAACCGTAGAAGTTCAGAAAACGCAGCACCAGTTCGCCGGAGTCGTCGCGCAGGCGCGCGATGAGTTGACGCCGGCCGCGGAACACCACCTCGCAACTTTCGACCACGCCTTCGGCCTGCGCCTCCACCCCGATCGGCAGATCGATGATCGGCGTGATCTGCGTCTCGTCTTCGTAACGCAGCGGCAGGTGCAGCAGGTAGTCCCAGTCGGAGCGCAGGCCGAGCTTGGCAAGGCGCGCCTGACGGTTATCGCGCGCGGCTGGCGAACTCGCGGCCGATGCGACCGCGGGCGCGTCGGCCGCAGGCGCGGCAACGCCGTCGCGGCCGGGGCGCGGTGCGAGCGGCGATCTGCTCGCCGCCATTCAGTGGGCCGGGCCGGGCGACAAGCACGACCTCATCAGCAGCAGCCCGGTGCGCAGCTCAATCGAGCACGAGGATCGCTTCGACCTCGAATTGCGCGCCCTTGGGCAGGCTCGCCACACCGATGGTGGAGCGCGCAGGAAACGGCTGCGGCACGACCTCGCCCATGATCGCGTTGACCTTGGCGAACTGGCCGAGATCGGTGAGAAACAGCGTGAACTTCACCGCATGGGCGAGCGAGCCGCCAGCGGCTTTGGCCACCTCTGCCAGGTTCTTGAACGCCTGACGCACCTGCGCCTCGAAGTCCGCGCCGACCAGGTCCGACGTCGCCGGGTCGAGTCCGATCTGCCCGGACAGATACACCGTACTGCCGACCTTGACCGCCTGCGAATAAGGTCCGATCGCCGACGGCGCAGCGGTGGTGGCAATGATCTGCTTCGACATGAGCGCACTCCAGTGAAAGGCGCGATCAGTCTAGCCGAGCAGTCTCATGACCATCGCCGACGCCCATCGGCGACGCACGCGTTCGCGCATCGACCACACGCGCCGGTTTCGATACGCTGGCGCCGACTCCTCATCATCCGTGCCATGCCAAGAACCCTGTGGGACATCTCGCCGACCGTCGCGCCGGGCTCGCCGGTGTTTCCCGGCGATACGCCGTTCTCGATGCGCTGGACCTGGTCGCTCAGCGCCACCTGCCCGGTCAACGTCTCCGAAGTCACGCTGTCCCCTCACACCGGCAGCCACACCGATGCGCCGCTGCACTATGACCCGCAGGGCGCGTCCATGGCCGAAGTACCGCTCGATGCCTACCTCGGCCCCTGTCGGGTGATGCACGCCATCGATGTCGGTCCGCTGATCGAACCGCACCATGTTGCGGCGTTCCTGGATGCGGTGCCGCCGCGTGTGCTGGTGCGCACCTACGCCAGGTCCCCCGCGACCTGGGACAGTCACTTCACCGCGTTCGCGCCGGCCACACTCGAACGACTCGCCGCCTACGGCGTGAAGCTGGTGGGATTGGATACGCCATCACTCGACCCGGAACAAAGCAAGACACTCGACAGCCACCAGGTGGTGCGGCGCCATGGCATCGCCGTGCTCGAAGGGCTGGTACTCGACGAGGTGCCCGCCGGCGACTACGAGTTGATCGCGCTGCCGCTGAAATGGCAGGGGCTGGACGCCTCGCCCGTGCGGGCCGTGCTGCGCGCCCTGCGGACGACATCATGAGCGCGCTCGTGCCTGACAGTCGCGATGCCTGTGTCGCGCGCGACGCCGCCGACCCGCTCGCTGCCCATCGCGCCGCGTTCGCCCTGCCGCCTGGCGTGGTCTATCTCGACGGCAACTCGCTCGGCGCGCTGCCACGCGCCACCGCGGCGCATCTGCACCAAGTGGTCGAACACGAATGGGGTGAGGGCCTGATCCGCTCGTGGAATGGGGCCGGCTGGATCGATGCACCGCGCCGTGTCGGCGCCAAGATCGCACAGTTGATCGGCGCCAGCGACGGCGAAGTCATCTGCGCCGATTCCACCTCGCTGAATTTGTTCAAGGTGCTGGCCTGCGCGCTGCGCATGCAGCGCAGCGCGACCGATGAGACCGAGGCGCGACGGGTGATCCTGTCGGAACGCAGCAACTTCCCGACCGACCTGTACATGGCGCAGGGACTGATCGACCTCACTGGCGCACAGCACGAATTGCGGCTGGTCGACGCCGCCGACCTCGCCGCCACCATCGACGCCCTCGGCCCCAGGCTGGCCGCGCTGATGCTCACCCACGTCAATTTCCAGACCGGTGCGATGCATGACATGGCGGCGCTGACCCGTCGCGCGCAGGCGGTCGGCGCGCTGACGATCTGGGACCTCGCCCACTCGGCCGGCGCCGTGCCGGTGGATCTACGCGCGGTCGCAGCCGACTTCGCGGTCGGCTGCGGCTACAAGTATCTGAATGGCGGACCCGGCGCGCCGGCTTTCGTGTTCGCCGCACACCGGCATCTGGCGCGGCTGAGTGACGATCGCCTGGCTCAACCGCTCGCAGGCTGGCTTGGGCACCGCGCGCCGTTCGACTTCGACCCTGCCTATGCACCGGCGGCGGGGATCGAACGCTTCACCGTCGGCACGCCATCGATCCTCGCGCTCGCCGCCCTCGACTGCGGCGTCGACACCGTGCTCGCTGCCGGCATCGAGGCACTGCGCGCCAAGAGCGTGGCGCTCACGGAACTGTTCATCCGGCTCGTCCAGACGCGCTGCCCGCACCCGGCACTGCGTCTGGTATCGCCGCGGGACGCGGCACAACGCGGCAGCCAGGTCTGCTTCGCCCATCCGCAAGCCTGGCCGGTGATGCAGGCGCTGATCGCGCGCGGCGTGATTGGCGACTTTCGCGCGCCCGACATCCTGCGCTTCGGTTTTGCACCGTTGTACGTGCGTTTCGAAGATGTGTGGGACGCGGTGGACGCGCTGCGTGACATCCTCGCCAGTGCATCCTTCCGCGACCCTCGCTTCCAGACCAAGCAGGCGGTCACGTGACGCCGGCCGTGCGCCTGACCTGTGAGCGCGACACGGACGGAACGTGCCGCCTTGACTGCGAGGCCGACCACGATGGCTTTGCCGGGCGCGGGTCGGCTTGGTTAACGGTAGAAGCCGTCAGGCGATTCTGCGACGCCCTTGACGCCTATCCACTGCCTCTGCAAGGCGCCGTGCTGGCCGCGGCACGTGGATCGGCCCCGGGTGAGGTCACGATGGACCTCGCGGTCAAACCGACCAACCGCGTGGGCGGCCTCGAACTGGTGGCCACGGTGGCCGACACGCCAGTCACCAACTGGCCAAACATGACACTACGCAGCGCCATCGTCTGCATTCCTGTGACCTACGAATCGCTGCAGCGCTTCAGCGCCACGCTGCGTGCTCTGCTCGATGGTCGCGCCGACGAAGGCGTTCTGTATGGACCGGACAGCCCATGAGCCGCGACCCCACTCAGGACGGTGCCCGGGTCGATGACACCGGCACCATGACCTACGGCGACTACCTCGGACTCGACGCCGTGCTGACCGCGCAGCATCCGCGCTCGCCCGATCCCAACGAACTGCTGTTCATCATCCAGCACCAGACGAGCGAGCTGTGGATGAAGCTCGCGCTGCATGAACTGCGCGGCGCGCGCGACGCCGTGTCGGCGGGCGACCTGCCGCCGGCGTTCAAGATGCTGTCGCGCGTGTCGCGCGTGTTCGAGCAGCTGGTGCATGCCTGGGACGTGCTGGCCACGATGACGCCATCGGAGTACAGCGCAATTCGACCGTATCTGGGGTCCAGTTCGGGCTTTCAGTCCTGGCAGTACCGGGCGATCGAGTTCATTCTCGGCAACAAGAACGAACACATGCTCAAGCCGCATGCACACCGTGCCGATATTCAGCTGGAGCTGGAACAGGCGCTGGGATCGACATCGCTGTACGACGAAGCGTTGCGTTTGCTGGCACGGGAGGGCTTTGCCATCGCCCCCGAAGTGCTGCAGCGCGACCTGCGGACCGCGTATCGGGCGGCACCGTCGGTGGAGCAGGCCTGGCTGGCGGTGTACCGTGAACCGCGCCGGTACTGGGCGCTGTACGAGCTGGCCGAGGAACTGGTGGACCTTGAAGACGCGTTTCGACAATGGCGCTTCCGGCACGTGACGACGGTGGAACGGATCATCGGCGTCAAGCGCGGTACCGGCGGCACCAGTGGGGTGTCGTACCTGCGCCGGATGCTCGACGTGGTGTTGTTTCCGGAACTGTGGACAGTGAGAACCGAGTTGTGAAGTCAGTCGTGCACGAGGATCGTTCGATCGGCAGCCGCGCCGCGGTCACGGACGCTGCCGAACGCCGGCATGCACGCATCATTTTTCAGGCAAGAGGCTGGTCATGACCTTCATCAAGCCCTACATCATTCGCCTGTCGCACTGCGACCCGACCGGGCATGTGTTCTATCCGAACTACTTCTTCATCTTCAATGCGCTGGTCGAAGACTGGTTCTACGAGGGGCTGGAGATCCCGTTCCACAGCTTCCTGATGGATCGCGGCTTGTCGCTGCCTACGGTGAAGCTGGAAACCACTTTCATTTCACCGACCAAGATGGGCGAGAGGGTCGACTTCTGGCTGACCGCCTCGCACCTTGGCAACAGTTCGATGCGCCTGACCATGGGCGTGGACTGCGCGGGTGAGCAGCGCGTGCGGTTGCATCGCGTGGTGGTATGCGTCAGCCAGAAGACCGGCAAACCGGCGCCGATCCCGCCCGACCTGCGCGAGAAGGTGCAGGAGTTCATGCGCGGCTGACGCGGCGCGGCAGCGCGCTGCCGCCTAGGTCGCGTTACTGACGGTGGAAGTCGACGGCGACTGTCTGCGGCCGCGTCGGCGAGCCGTTCTTCAGCCGCCCACTCTCGCGCTCGTAGGCCTCGGCGAACGCCTGCGCAAATGCGGCTTGGAAGCCCTCCACCGCGTTGTTGCGAATGGCCCGTTGCTGTTCGATGTAGAGGTCCCACAGACGCGCTTTGCGGTTGCCGGGAAGCAGCCGCTGCAGCATGCCGCCGCCCTGCAGTTGCTGCTCCAGCGCCTGCGGCTCGAAGCGGCCAAGCACGCGCTCGATCGCCGCGCGCATCGCCAGCCGCGTGGCGATTGCATGCACCTGCAGATCGATCATCACCTCATCCACCGCGGGCGGACCGGCGATGAAACCGGGCAGCGGCGGCTTGAGCAGCGCACTGATCGCCTTGGTGTCGTCCGGCGCGAACTTCAGCGGATTATTCTGGCGCGGGCGCAGCGTGGTGGCGTCGGCATCAAGTTCCTGCTTTACCAGCGTGCGCACCTGCAGCAGCCGGCGGATGCCGCCGACCATGCTTTTCATCATGGCGCCGAGCATGCGCATGTACTCCACACGCAGACCGTCGGGCATGTCTACCGATGCCTCTGCGCCTTCCTGGAAGGCGCGCCAAAGTTCCTCGGGCGTCGCCGGCACACGCGAGCCGCGCGGCGCCGCCACCATTGCCTGCTGCTCGCGCGACACGATCCGCGTGTGGGCGTAGATCTCCTCGCTACCGACATGCGCGTTGGCGCCGTCGGGCGGCAAGTCGCCACGCGTGACCTCCGCCGCCAGCACGTAGCCGCCGATGCGGATGCGGTCGCCGCTCTTGACTTCGAGCCGCTGCCCGGAGGCGAGCGACTGGCCGTTGACCGCTGCGGGGTTGGTGCTGCCCATGTCCTCGACCACGAACGCGCCGTTCTCGAACGCGATGTGCGCGTGAAAGCGAGAAACGGTGCGCTTCGGATCAGGCAGGACGAGGCGAGCGGTGTCAGCCCGGCCGATCAGCCCGCCGGCCTCGTCAAAGTGGGCCACCAGCGGTCCGCCGGCGTCCTCTTCCGGGCGGGCAATCACGCGCAGGGCGAGCAGCATCCGGCGTTTCCTTCAGCGCAGCCCGCGCGCGGGCTCCAGCGCGGCCAGCGCCACGCCCGTCGCCGACGGTGCCCGCGCGACTTGGATATCGACAGCAGAGCTTTGCGCCACTTTGCCGTTGACGAAGAGTTTCGATTGCACCCGATATGCGCCGGGCGGCACACCCTGAGGAAAGGTGAACTGAAGCGTGGAGACGTACGCCCCGCCCTTGCTGCCAGCCGGCGCCGGCGTCTTCTCCAGCTTGCTGCGCTCCACCCCCTTGGGGTCGAGGATCACGAACTCCTCGCGCAGCTCCTTGAGCGGTTCGGTGCGGCCCGGTACCACTTCGATGTTCGAGGTGACGGTCACGTCTTCGCCGGCACGGGCCGTGGCGCGCGCCGCCTGCGTGCGGTAGCCGGTCACGACCGGGGCCGGTGGCAGGTCGCCGCGCGCGCGGCGATAGTCGTCGCCGACCTGATCCGCGGTACGCGTCTGCTTGCTGCTGTAGTTGTAGGCGACGCAGGTGAGTGCACCCACCCCGGCACCGATGGCAGCGCCACGACCGCGGTGGCGATCGCCGCCCATCAGCGCGCCGACCGCGCCGCCGACCAGCGCGCCGACGAGCGGATTGCAGTCATCGCCACCGGCGGCGCCTCCGGACGTCGCGCAGGACGCGAGCAGCGTGCTCGCCGCCAACAGCATGGCCACGGCCGTCAGCCGGGACAATGGCGGCGCCTGGCGGTCATTGTTGTTCTGCTTCATCGTCATCACCGCATCTTCCAGTCGCTGCCGAGTGCCTGTTCCTGGGCGCTGCGGCCGTCCTTGAGCAGCGCCAACGCACCGGTGTGGTTGGGTTCTGCTTTCAACACCGATTCAGCGCGCGCGATTGTGCACGCGTACTGTTTGGCGGCCAAGCACGTGCGCCCTTCGCGCAGGGCAACATCGATCCAAGCGGGCGCAGCAGCCACGACCACTGGCGGCGCCGGCGGCGTTTCCACCGGCGCAGCAGGCGGTGGAGCAGTTCGTGGCGGTTCGGTGCGTTTGCGCACAGGTTCAGTCTTTTTAGCAACCGTCTTCGACTCGCCACTGCCGCCGCCGGTTGATCTTGCGGTCACCGTCGGCGTCGGCGGCGCGACTTGCTGTAACGAAGCGGGTGGCGGCTCGATCGGTGCGGGAGACGCGATCGGCTTCACATCAAGGGGCAACCCCACGCCGGTTCCCGGTACAGATGCTGGCGGTGTCGGCGTCGCGGCGGCCGGCGGGACGGTGAGCGGGCCCGCATTGGCAGGGGCCGGCGCCACTTTGGCCGATGCGCTGCGCGCCAATTGCTGCTCGCTCTTGACCCCCTGCCAGTAGATCGCAGACCACAGCAGGCCGACGATCAACACGCCGGCGATCGCACCGAACATCACCGCCCGCCCCCAACGCGTCGACCGCGGCGCGGCCGCCGGCACGGCCGTCGGCGTGGCGACCGCCGCCCGTGCGCCGGACGAACGCCGCTCGGTGGGTGGTGTTGCCGTGGTTAACGTCGGCACCGCCGCCGACGCATGGGTGCGTGCGGCGGTGCGCGGCTCGGTGCGGGGTGGCACGCCCGCCTCGGCATCGACCGCTGGCGCGCTGTCCGCCACGGTCGACACGGCGCTGTCAGAGGCCACCAGCATCGCGCGCCATTGCGCCACGCTGCGCGGTCGGTCATCCGGACGCGACGCCAGCACGGCGTCGATCGCCGCCAGGAAGGCCGGGCTGTAGCGGCCCGCCGCCACCTGCGACAGCGGGACCCAGGCATCGTGGATCAGGCGGCCAACCGACGGCGGCGGCGGCTTGCCGGTGATTGCCGTGTGGATCACTGCACCCAACGCGTAAAGGTCGGTCCACGGCCCCTGCTTCATGCCGGGGATCTCGTCGTACTGCTCGATCGGCGCGTAGCCGGGCTTCAGGATCACGGTGAGCGCCTGGGTCTGGCCGCCTATCACGCGCCGCGCTGCGCCGAAATCGAGCAGAACCGGGCGCGGCGTACCGCCCGTCGAGCCCGGACCCATCAGCACGTTGTCGGGGGCGATGTCGCGATGCAGGCAGTCGGCCGCGTGCAGCAACTCGATGGCGTCGAGCAGGGGCACCAGCAGCTTGCGCAGCCAGGCTTCGTCGGGCGGCGCTGCCATCGCCTTGAGCGCCTGCTTGAGCGTGCCGCCCTCGTAAAGTGGCATCGCCATGTAGGCAGTACCGTTGGCTGCCCAGAAGCGGAAAACCTTGACCAGCGCCGGATGATCGAACTGCGCCAGCAGGCGCGCTTCGTTGATGAAGCTCTTCAGGCCGATCTCGAAGGTCTCGCGGTGCTGCTCGGACTTGACCACCACGCGCGTGTCGGCCAGGCGGGAGGCGAGCGCGCTCGGCATGTACTCCTTGACCGCGACGGTCCGCTGCAACGATCGATCGTGCGCCCGATAGACGATGCCGAAACCACCCTCGCCGATCACGCCGGTGACGGTGAACTCCGCCAACTGCGTGCCCTCCGGCAGCACGTTCGAACTGGCCTGCTGGACCGGCGACGGCGCCGGGGCAGGCGCCGCGGTTGGAGATGGCCCCGCGGTCGTCGGCGCGGGCGCCCCGGTCGCGCTGACGCCAGTGACCACCACCGTCAGATCGGGGTCGACCGGTCGTGCCGCGGAGTCGTCGGAAGCAGGGGTCATCGCGAGGCCGCGGCTGCAGCCGCTGTATCGGTGCCGGCCAGTCTAATGCCGCTCTCGTAGAATCGTCCCCGACTTAATCACGTGCCCGCGGCGCGCATCGCATTTGCCGCAAGCCCCGCCTCACCCGCTGCATCGGAGAACCGCATGAACGCCCCCCACGCGCCCGCCCCCAAGGCCTCGTTCAAGTGGGACGACCCGCTGCTGCTCGACGCCCAGCTGACCGACGACGAGCGCATGGTGCGCGAGGCGGCGTTGCGCTATGCGCAGGACAAGCTGGCGCCGCGCGTGATCGAGGCGTTTCGGCATGAGACCACCGATCTGGCGATCTTCCGCGAAATGGGTGAGGTCGGCCTGCTCGGCCCGACCATCCCCGCTGCCTATGGCGGACCGGAGCTGAACTACGTCAGCTACGGGCTGATCGCGCGCGAGATCGAGCGCGTCGATTCCGGCTATCGCTCGATGATGAGCGTGCAGAGTTCGCTCGTGATGCTGCCCATTTTCGCGTTCGGCTCCGAAGCGCAGCGGCAGAAGTACCTGCCCAAGCTGGCCAGCGGCGCGTGGATCGGCTGTTTTGGCCTGACCGAGCCGAACCACGGCTCCGACCCCGGCAGCATGGAATCGCGCGCGCGCACCGCGCCCGGCGGCTTCCGGCTCAGTGGTGCGAAGGCCTGGATCAGCAACTCGCCGTTCGCCGACGTGTTCGTCGTCTGGGCCAAGAACGACGCCGGCAAGATCCGCGGCTTCATCCTCGACAAGGGCATGAAGGGCCTGTCGGCTCCGGCGATCAAGGGCAAGCTTGGCCTGCGCGCCTCGACCACCGGCGAGATCGTGATGGACGACGTGTTCGTGCCGGCCGAGAACGAACTGCCGAACGTCGAAGGCCTGAAGGGTCCGTTCACGTGCCTGAACTCGGCACGCTATGGCATCGCCTGGGGTGCGCTCGGCGCGGCCGAGGACTGCTGGCATCGCGCCCGCCAGTACGTGCTCGATCGCAAGCAGTTCGGCCGGCCGCTCGCCGCCAACCAGCTGATGCAGAAGAAGCTCGCCGACATGCAGACCGAGATCACGCTCGGCCTGCAGGGCTGCCTGCGGCTGGGCCGGATGAAGGACGAAGGCACCGCCGCGGTGGAGATCACCAGCATCATGAAGCGCAACTCCTGCGGCAAGGCGCTGGAGATCGCCCGCACTGCGCGCGACATGCTCGGCGGCAACGGCATCTCCGACGAGTACGGCGTGATGCGGCATATGGTGAACCTGGAAGCCGTCAACACCTATGAAGGCACGCATGACGTGCACGCGCTGATCCTGGGCCGCGCGCAGACCGGCATCTCCGCCTTCACGTAGCAGCGTCCAACAGCGCGCGATGTCCACGCTGCTGGAGGTCACGCACGTCACCACCTACCGCTATGCGCGGCCGGTGCGTTTCAGCGAGCACCGGGTGATGTTCCGGCCGCGACCGGGGCACGATATCCGCGTGCTGCACGCCGACCTCGCGGTGGCGCCGACCGATGCGCAGGTGCGCAGGGTCAGCGACGCCTTCTCCAACTCGATCGCGCTGGTGACGCTGCCCACGCCAGCCGACACGCTTGAGTTCACCGCGCGCTTTGCGATCGAGCACCACGGCTCGCCCAACCTGGACCTGCCGTTGTCGGCCGATGCCGCGGTGTTCCCGGTGGAGTACAGCGCCGACGAGCTGATCGACCTGCACCCGTTCCTGCAGCCCTGGGCGGCCGACCAGGACGGCGCCCTCGCCGCCTGGGCGCAACGCTTCGTGCGCGACAGCGGCGGCCATACGCGGCAGACCCTGCGCGCGATGATGGAGACGATCCGCCACACGTTCGCGTACCGCGCCCGCGAAGAAGAAGGCACCCAGCATCCGCTCGACACCATCGGCCGCGCCAGCGGTACCTGCCGCGACTACGCCCACCTGCTGATCGAAGCCTGCCGCCGGCTCGGCGTCGCCGCCCGCTTCGTCTCCGGCTACCTGTACGACCCCGGGCTCGATGGCGGCGAGGTCGGCATGGTCGGCGCCGGCAGCACGCATGCGTGGGCCGAGCTTTACCTGCCGGGCGCCGGCTGGCTCGCGTACGACCCGACCAACCTGCTGTACGGCGGCGACGCCCTGATCCGTGTGGCCGTCACCCGCACGCCGCTGCAGGCCGTGCCACTGTCGGGCAGTTACACCGGCGCCGCCAGCGATGCACTCGGCATGGAGGTGCAGGTGACCGTGCGCAAGCTCGGCAACTTGCCCGACTTCCTCAGCGACGGCACCTTGAACAAGGCCGCGGCGTGGCTGATCGGCAAGCTCGGGCGACGCAAGTAGCGCCGCATGCATGACTGGGCTTACGCGACGGGGCGCGCGCCGCGAAGCTGGCGGCGGGCTCACCGCGCAGGATCGACCGTCGCACGCAGCGCTCAGGCTTCACCTGACGCCACGGCGCTCGTACCATCCGCGCACCGCAACCGATGGCGTGTGCCCGCGCCGCGCCCTCACCGCCATGCGCCGCCTCCTGTTCGGCCTGTTGACGCTCACCGCCACCTGCGTGGCCGCCCAGCCGTCGGTCACGCGTCTCGATGAGCTGATCGCCACGCGCATTGCCGGCGATCGCAGCAACGTGTGCGTGCAGGCCGCCCGCATCGATCTCGCCGCGCTACCGACGGTGGTGGTCAGCAGCGGCTGCGCGACCGCGCGCGGCGACGCGCCGGCGCCCGACGCCCGCTTCGAGATCGGTTCGATCAGCAAGGGGCTGGTCGGGCTGCTGGCGGCCGAGATGGCGGCGCGCGGCGAACTGCGGTTCGACGAGCCGCTGCAGGCGCTGCTGCCGACAGGGATCACCGCACCCACATTCGAGGGCCGACCGATCCTGCTCGCCGACCTGCTGACCCATACCGCCGGCCTGCCCGCGTTGCCTCTGCTGTTCCGCCCGGCCAACGGCGCCGACCCCTACGCCGATCTGCGCGCCGACGTGATCTACGACTCGCTCGGCAAGCTCAAGCTCGCGGCCGCACCCGGCTCGCGCTACGCGTACTCGAACTGGGCGTTCTTGATGCTTTCCGATCTGCTGGCGCAGCGCGCCGGCCAGCCGTTCGACCAGTTGCTCACCGAGCGCGTGCTGCGCCCGCTGGGCATGACCGATACGGTGGTAGCGCGCGACGAGCGGCTGGTGCGCGGCCGCATGGCCAACGCCCAGCCCGCGTCGACCTGGAATGTGCCGGTGGCTTACGCCGGTGCCGGCGGCGTGCGCTCGACGCTCGACGACATGATCAAGCTGGCGCGCGCGTTCCTGGGCGATGTACCGGAAGGCGCACCTGCCTCGCTACGCCGCGCACTGGTCGACGCGCCTAAGGCTTTGCGTGCCGCCTATCCGCGCATCGACGTCGGCGCCGCCTGGCACACCGTCAAGCGCGACGATGGCATGCAGCTCACGTACCACAGCGGCATGACCGCCGGCTTCTCCGCCTCGTTGGTGTTCGATGCGACCGCGCGCCGCGCCGCCGTCGTGCTGGCCGATGCCGCGGGCGGGTTCGAGGATCTGGCCGTCCGCCTGGTCGACGGCAAGTTGCCGCTGGCGCTGCCGGCAAAACCGGTGAGCCTGGACCGCAGCGCGGCCGCACACGCCGCCGGCCGCTACGAACTGAAGCCCGGCTTCGTGCTGACGCTCATGATGGACGGCGACCGCCTGTACGCGCAGGCCACCGGCCAGGGCCGCTTCGAGTTGCTGCAGGACGCTCGCGGCGACTACTACACCTTGGTCGCCGATCTCGTGATCCGCATGCAGCGCAGCCCCACCGGTCAGGCCACCCGCCTCACGCTGTTCCAGGGCGGGGCCGCATTGCCGGCGCAGCGCTTGGCAGACTGATCGTTGGGAGCTGGGAGGTGAGCTGCCCGCGTTCCGATACCGGTGACGCGGGTAGCGTGCGGGGCGAGATCCCGCGCTTGAACCGCATCAGCGCTGCGCGTCGCCCCCGGTGGTCGGCCCACCGCTGTCCGGACCGCGCGAATCCGCACCTCGCTCGTCAGCCTGCGCCTGCTGCCCGCTCGTCGCCGGCCCCTGAGTATCCGGTCCGCGCTCGCCGCCCACATCGTTTGCGGCCTCGATCGCATCCGCGCGATGACGCGCGGCCACCAGGCGCCGCAACGTCATGTCGACGTCGCCCATTTCCAGTTCGATCGCCAGCAGCCGCTTCACGCAATGTGAGATCTGATATTCATCGGTCATGCCGATGCCGCCATGCATCTGGATCGACTCCTGCCCGATGCGCCGGAACGCGCGGTGTGCCATCACCTGCGCGGCGTCGAGCAGGCGCGCGCCGTCGGCGCTGCCAACCCGATGCGCAGCCGCGAGCATGAGGGCGGACACCTGCTCATGCAGAATCAGGCAATCAGCCATCCGATGCGCCAGCGCTTGAAAGCGACCGATCGGCTGGCCGAACTGGCGCCGCGTGCGCAGGTAATCGATGGTCACGTCGAGCATCGCCTTGGCCAGTCCGGTGCCTTCGGCAATGCGCCCGACGCGCGCGGCCTGATCGCCGGCGCGCCAGGCGATGCGCGCCTGCTCGCCTTCGGCCAGCGTGAACACCGATGCGCCGGGACAGCGCACACGGCCGCTGGCCGTGCCGTCAAACTGGCGCCAGAACACCTTGCGTCCGCCGGGCGTGAGCGCCAGCAGCAGCTTGTCATCGACCAGCGCGAGCACACCATCGGCGTAGCAGATGTGGTGTGCTTCGACGATCAGCACGTCGCCGCGCCAGCCGGCGCGATGCGCCGGCACCATGATCTTGTGGCCACTGGCGATCGAGCGCAGCGCGGTGTCGCGGGCGGCCACCGGCGGGCAGCCGGCCAGCATCGTGGCGGCCGACATCGCGCAATCGATGAACGGTTCGAGCAGCCAGCCGCGGCCGAGCGCCTGCGCCACCAGCGCCGCATCGAGCATCGACTGCTCGGACCCGCCGTGCGCCTGCGGCACCAGCATGCCAACCAGGCCCAGTTCGGCGAAGTCGGCCCACAGCTTGGGCCACGCCTGCGGCAGCTGGCGCGCTTGCTCGCGCCGGGCGTCGAACGTGCCCACCAGCATCGACTGCTCGTGGGTCAGGTCGAAGTCCATCCCATCGCCCGGTTCAACGTCGCGTTCCTTCTTCACCGCCGCCGTCCCTCGTGCACGCCCTACAGACCAAGCACATGCTTGGCGAGGATGTTGCGCTGAATCTCGTTGGAGCCGCCGTAGATCGACAGCTTGCGCAGGTTCAGATAGGCGGCGCTCGCCGGCGGCATCACCCAGCGGCCCGGCGGTTCGGTGTCCAGGTCACAACGCAGCGCGTTGATGCCCTGCATCTCCATCATCAGCTCGCTGATCCGCTGCAGGATCTCCGACCCCTTGATCTTGAGCATCGAAGACAGCGGCCCCGGGCTCGCACCTTTGGCGGCCTGAGTCAGCACCCGCAGCTGCATCATCTCCAGCGCGGTCAGTTCCACCTCGACCTCCGCCAGGCGCGCGGCGAACAGCGTGTCGTCGATCAGCGGTCGGCCGTGGCGCCGCAGTTCGCGCGCCAGACGCCAGGCGCGCGCCAGTTCGCGCTTGCTGATGCCGACGTTGGCGATGTTGGTGCGCTCGTGCTCGAGCAGGTACTTGGCGATGGTCCAGCCCTGGTTCTCCTCGCCCACGCGCTGGTCGATCGGCACCTCGACGTCGTCGAGGAACACGTCGTTGACCTCGGCGCCGCCTTCGAGCAGGGTGATCGGCCGCACCGTGACGCCGCGCGCCTTCATGTCGATCAGCAGGAAGCTGATGCCCTCCTGCTTGCGTGCCTCGGGATCGGTGCGCACCAGCGCGAACATCCAGTCGGCGTGCTGCGCCAGCGTGGTCCAGGTCTTCTGGCCGTTGACGACGTAATGATCGCCCTTGAGATAGGCGCGCGTCGTCACGCCGGCCAGATCGCTGCCGGCGCCCGGCTCGGAGTAGCCCTGGCACCACCAGTCGGCCGCACTGATGATGCGCGGCAAAAAGCGCAGCTTCTGCGCCTCGGTACCGAAGCGCATCAGCACCGGGCCGACCATGCGCAGACCGAACGGCAGCTGGCGCGGCGCACCGGCCAGCGCGCATTCCTCGTCGAAAATGTGCTGCTGGATCGGGTCCCAGCCGGGGCCGCCCCATTCCAGCGGCCAGCTGGGCGCGCCCCACCCCTGGGCGTGCAGGATCTTCTGCCAGCCTTCGGTCTGTTCGCGCGTCACGTGCTCGCCCTGCTCCACCGTCTCGCGCAGCTCGGCCGGCAGCGCGGTGCGCAGCCAGGCATGCACGTCGCTGCGGAACGCTTCCTGTTCGGCGGTGAAGTTCAGGTCCATCAGGGTCTCGCTGGCGGTCTCGTGGGCATCGTCACGACCGTAACAGTACCGGGTCGGACAGCGCTGCCACGGACACCCGTCGGCTGTCAGGGCGCCGCTACACTGCCCGCGCCATGACGACCGGCTTCATCGACATCGGGGCCGAGCGTCTCGAGACCCTGCGCATCGCTGCCGACCGGCCCGGTCGCACGCTGGTGTTCCTGCACGAGGGCCTGGGATCGATCGCCGCGTGGCGCGATTTTCCGCAACGGGTGTGCGATCGACTGCAGGCGCCGGGGCTCGTCTACTCGCGCCGCGGTTACGGGCAATCCTCAGCCCAGGCGCAGCCGCGCGGCACCGACTATCTCCACCGCGAGGCCCGGATCGTGCTGCCGGCCGTCCTGGCGGCGTTCGACGTGCGCGCGCCGCTGCTGATCGGCCATAGCGACGGCGGCTCGATCGCGCTGCTGCACGCGGCGCTGCCGGCGTCGGATCACTCACCGGCGGCGATCGCGGTGATGGCACCGCATGTACTCGTCGAGGACGTGACCCTCGAAGGCATTCGCGCGGCGCGGCTCGCCTGGAACATCGGCGGACCGGACGGCAAGCTGCAGTCGATGCTCGCCCGGCACCACGCCGACCCGGCCGGTGCGTTCTTCGGCTGGAACGACGCCTGGCTGGCGCCGGACTTTCGCCACTGGAACATCGAGCGCGAGATCGCCACCGTGCGCTGCCCGGTGCTGGCGATGCAGGGTTGTCAGGATCAGTACGCCACGATGGAACAGCTCGACCGCATTGCCCGCCAGGTGAACGGCCCGTGCCGGCTGCTCAAGCTGGAGGCCTGCGGTCACACACCGCAGCGCGACCAGCCTGAGGCAGTGTTGGCCGCGATCGAAGGGCTGTACCAGGAACTCGCATGAGCGGCCTCACCGATCTGGTCGGCTACGCCGCCGCCAGCCTCACCACCATCGCCTTCGTGCCGCAGGCGTGGAAAACCTGGACCACGCGCTCGGCGGCCGGCGTGTCGTTGCGGATGTACGGCATCTTCACGCTCGGTGTCGCGCTGTGGCTCGCCTATGGCCTGCTGCTGGGCGCCTGGCCGATCATCGTGGCCAACACGGTCACGCTGGTGCTGGCGTTGTTCATCCTGGCGATGCGGGTGCGGCTGGGGGGCAAGTGATGCCATGGCAGCCACCAAAGAGAACGGCGCCCGCGGGCGCCGTTCTCTCTTGATCGCGTGAAGCAGCGCGGCGGTTATGGTGCCGGCAGGACCGTGGCAGCCCGTGCCGCGACCAGCGCACCGGCGGCGCGCGTCGGGTGGAAACCGTCCCAGAACAGATAGGTGTCCGGCGTCGCACAGATCGACGTGGTGGTCACGCAGGGGGCGGTCTGGTTGGTGATGCCCGCAGCCGTCAGGCCGGCGCTATCGCTGATCAGCGCGAACAGATCGAGCGTGTACATCGTCAGCCCGGGGGAGTTGGCAGCCAGGATGCCCATCTGCTGTGCGAGTGCCCCATTGAAGCCGGCCGAAAGCTGTGTGGCCGCGCCGGCGGCCTGGGCACCGAGCGCTTGTGCCACCGGCGTCAGGCCGACGTTCGGCGCATTGACGACGAGAATCTGGCGGGCCCCCGCGGCATACAGGCGGGTGAGGATCGTCACCACATCGGTCACCGCGGCGCCGACCAGCTGCGCCGAGGTGATCGGCGGCGTGGGGCTGCTCAGCAGCGGCAGGCCGGCCGTGATGTTGTTGCCGAACGTCGAGGCATCGACCACGAACAGCGTCTGCGGCCTCAGGGCGTTGGCGGCCACCGGGCTGACGATGAATTCGTTCAACTGCGCGACCATGCTCGGGGTCGTCGACTGCGTGGTCAGCCCAGGGATCGCACCCGTGCGCGCGCCGGCTCGGGCGAAGTTCGTGCCGCCGCGGGTGGACGGCGTCACCGCCGCGCCATAGCGACCGGCAATGGTCTCGACAAAGAGCGTGCCGTTGGAGAAGCGGCCGCTGGCATAGGGCGGAACCGGCGGGCAGCCGGGCGTGGCCGCGGTCGGGCAGACGTTGCCGGTGTCGGTCAGGCTGGCACCGAACACGACCGTTGTGCTGTACAGCGACGGCGTCGGCGCTTCACTGCTGCCTTCACCACCGCAGGAGGCGATCAGGAAGGCGGTCAGGGTGACCGCAACGGTGCGCGCGGTCAGGCGCACGGAATCGCGCGCGGCGCGCGCAAACGGGTTCTGCATGAAGGTCTCCTGGCAGACGTAGTTGTTTTTGATCGCGCGCACCGCAAGCCCTGGCGCGACGCTCGGCGACGATGATACTCAACGGTCACGCGCTGACCGCGATCCCGGCTTGCGTGGCGGAGGGCGTGGCCCGGAAACAACGCTCGGCGCGATCGCCAAGCAATCGGCACGCCGCACTGCGGCCCGACCGCATCAGCGCAGATTACCCAGCGGCGGCGCGCCGCAGTCGATCCTGCACCGCCTCCCACGCCGGGCCGTGCGGCGGCCGAACCACCAGGATGCGGTCGGCCCCCGCGGCATCGAGCTGATGCAGAAATGCGTAGAGGCGTTGCGCAAAGTCGGCGGCATCGGCCGGCGCGATCAGGCGCAGCGCGATATCGCTGCCGGCGTCGAGCAGGAGCGCGGCGGGCGCCAGCAGCGCGAGCCGCTGTCCGCGCAGCGCGTTGATGCGGGCCGGCAGCGCGCCGGCATCGACCAGTTCGAGCGGCGTGCGCGGCGCGTAGTGGCTGTCGAGCCGGCCCGAGGCGCGCGGGGCATCGGCACCCGCCTCGGCGACCGGCTGCCCGAGCACCGTAGCCAGCATCTCGCGCGTGATGCTGCCGGGGCGCAGCAGCCGCGGCGCCTCGCCCGTCAGATCGACAATGGTCGACTCGATGCCGACCGGGCAGGCGCCGCCATCGAGCACGAGGTCGACTGCACCCGCTGGCGTGGCCTCGGACTTCTCCCCCAGATCGGCCCGCACATGCGCCGCGGTGGTTGGACTGATGTGGCCGAAGCGATTGGCACTGGGTGCGGCCACCGCGCCGCCGAACGCCGCCAGCAGCGCCTGCGCCCACGGATGCGACGGGCAGCGCAGGCCGACGCTGTCCTGCCCGCCGGTGATGAGGTCGTGCGCCTGCGCGCTGCGCGGCAGCACCAGCGTCAGCGGGCCGGGCCAGAACGCCGCGGCCAGCGCGTGCGCCGCCGGCGGCACCGTCCGCGCCCAGGTATCGATCTCGTCCGCCGAGCGCAGGTGGACGATCACCGGATGGTCGGCCGGGCGGCCTTTCGCAGCGAAGATGCGCCGCACCGCCTCGGGCTGCGCGGCCGCCGCGCCCAGGCCGTACACGGTCTCGGTGGGAAAAGCGACGAGGCCGCCAGCGCGCAGCACCGCGGCTGCGCGCGCGATCTGCGCCTGCGCCGCAGCGTCGAGCGTTGGCGTCGGCGTCGACCCGCCGCTCACGTCGGCGGCGCCAGCCCCAGCACCTGCGCCGCGCGCTGCGCCTGCGCCAGCGCCTCGTCGCGCGTCGGTGCCAGCAGCGTCAGGTGGCCCATCTTGCGGCCGGGGCGCGGCTCCTTCTTGCCGTACAGGTGCAGGCGCGCGCACGGATCACGCAGCACCTCCGCCCACGGCGGCTCGCGCAGCGCACCGGCGTGGTCGAACCACAGGTCGCCAAGCAGGTTGAGCATCACCGACGCCGTGTGCGCATTGGTATCGCCCAGCGGCAGCCCGGCCAAGATGCGCGCCTGCTGCTCGAACTGGCTGGTGGTGCAGGCGTCGATCGTGTAGTGGCCGCTGTTGTGCGGGCGCGGCGCCATCTCGTTGGCGACCAGATGACCATCGTCGAGCACGAAGAACTCGATGCACAGCACGCCCACGTAGTCGAGCGCCTGCGCGATGCGCGTGGCGTGCAGGCGCGCCTGCCGCTCGACCTCCGGCATCACCCGCGCCGGCACCACGCCCACGGCGAGGATGCCGCCGCGATGCGTGTTCTCCGACAGCGGAAAGGTGACGCTCGTGTCGTCCGCCGCGCGGCACACCACGCAAGACACCTCCTGGCGCAGCGCGAGCTTCTTCTCCAGCACGCAGGGCACGCGGCCCAGCCGCACCCAGGCCTCGCGCGCCTGCGCGTCGTTGTCGACCACCACCTGGCCCTTGCCGTCGTAGCCGAGGCGGGCGGTCTTGAGGATCGCCGGGTACAGGCCGGGCGAGACGATGCCGAAGTCGTCGATGCGCGCGATCACCGCATGCGGCGCCACTGGCACGCCGTGGCTGGCGATGAAGCGCTTTTCGAGCACGCGGTCCTGCGCGATTGCCACCGCGCTGCCGGCCGGCGCCACGCGGCAGTGGCCGGCCAGATGCGTGAGCGCGGCCGCCGGCACGTTCTCGAACTCGGTCGTCACCGCGCCGCAACGTGCTGCCATGTCGGCCAGCGCGGCGTCATCGAGGTAGCCGGCCTGCAGATGTGCATCCGCCACCGCGCCGGTCGGGCTGTCGGCATCCGGGTCGAGCACGCACACCTTGTAGCCGAGGCTTTGCGCGGCGTGCGTGAACATGCGGCCGAGCTGGCCGCCGCCGAGCAGGCCGAGCCAGCTATTGGGTGGAAGAGGGGCGGCGGTGGACATCGTGTGTTCGTGGCGTTCACTCCCTCCCCTTCAAGGGGAGGGGAGGCATCGGAGCGCTGCGCGCTTATAGGGGGAGTGTCATGTTGCGCGCCTTCTCGTTCTGCGTGGCGCGGTACTGCGCCAGCCGGCGCGCGAGGTCGGCGTCGCCGCTGGCCAGCATCGCCACCGCGAACAATGCCGCGTTGGCCGCGCCCGCCTCGCCGATCGCGAACGTGGCCACCGGAATGCCCTTGGGCATCTGCACGATCGACAGCAGACTGTCCTCGCCGCGCAGGTACTTCGACGGCACCGGCACGCCGAGCACCGGGATCACCGTCTTGCTCGCGAGCATGCCGGGCAGGTGCGCGGCGCCGCCGGCGCCGGCGATGATCGCCCGCAGCCCGCGCTCGCGCGCTTCCTCGGCATAGCTGAACATCTCGTCGGGCATCCGGTGCGCCGAGACGACGCGCGCCTCGAATGCAACCTCGAACTCCTTGAGCACGTTGCAGGCGTGCTGCATCACGTCCCAGTCGGAGTTGGAGCCCATCACCACACCGACCAGCGGCGTGGCTCGCGCGTTGGAAGCCATCGACATCCTGCCCGAAAAAGGGCGGATTGTAGGCGGTGGCCGGGCGAGCCGCTGCGCTAGGCGACCGCCTCTTCGACGACGCCGTCGCGCACCAGCGCATCGATGGCGGCGTCGTCATAGCCGTGCTCGCGCAGCAGCTCGCGGGTGTGCTCGCCCAGCATGGGCGACGGGCGCGTGATCGCGGTGGGCGTGGCCGAGAAGTGGATCGGGCAGCCGAGCGCCTTGGTGGCGCCGGCCTTGGGATGCTCGAGGTCGACCACCATGCCGCGCGCAAGCGTCTGCGGATGCGACAGCGCCTCGCCGACCGAATGCACGGGTCCCACCGGCACGCCGGCGGCGTCGAACGCCTCGACCCATTGCGCCTGGCTGCGCGTCACCAACACCGCGTTCATCTGTTCCACCAGCGCCGGCAGGTTCGCCATGCGCGCACTGTTGGTGGCAAAGCGCGGGTCGTCGCGCCACTCAGGGTGGCCGAGCACTTCGGCAATGCGCTCCCAGTTGGCCTGGTTGGCGCCGCCGATGTTGATCCAGCCATCCGCGGTACGAAACGCCTGGTACGGCGCGGTGAGGATGTGGGCCGAACCTGTCGGTCCCGGCGTGCCGCCGGTGGCGAACCAGATCGCCGCGTGCCAATAGGTCTGCTGCAGCGCTGCTTCCATCAGCGACGTGTCGACCACCTGGCCCTGCCCGGTCTTGAGCTTGTGCGCATAGGCAGCGGCGATGCCGAGCGCAGCGAGGATGCCGCCATTGATGTCGGCCACCGAGTTGCCGGTCTTGGCCGGCGGGCCGCCGGGCTCGCCGGTGATCGACATCAGGCCGGCAAAGCCCTGCGCAATCAGATCGAAGCCGCCCTTGTCGGCAAACGGCCCGGTGCGGCCGTAGCCGCTGATCGCGCAGTAGATGAGGCCCGGGTTGACCTGCGCCAGCACGTCGTAGCCGAGGCCCAGCTTTTCCAGCGTCCCTTTGCGGAAGTTCTCGGTCAGCACGTCGGCGCGCTCGACCAGCTTGAGCAGCACCTCACGGCCGGCCGCGTGCTTCAGATTCAGTGCGATGCCGCGCTTGTTGCGGTTGAGGACCAGGAACGGTGCGGACTCGCCGTTGACGCGCGGCTCGCGATAGCCACGCGCGTCGTCGCCGCCGGGCAGCTTCTCGACCTTGATCACGTCCGCGCCCATGTCGGCCAGCAGCATGCCGCAGGTGGGCCCGGCCATGATCTGCGCCAGTTCGAGCACGCGCATGCCGGCGAGCGGACCGCGATGGCTGGTTGGATCGTTGTTCATCGATTGCAGTCGGGCATGGGGGTGGCGTTTTGGTTTGACACAGAGCACACGGAGAACACGGAGAAAGGAAGGATCTCGAAGTTCAGAGCTGCAATCGCGACTTTCTCCATGCCCTCTGTGCTGTCTGCGCTCTCTGTGTGAAAGATCCGGCCACGGTCCGCCTCGTGAACAAGCAGTCGAAGCATGCAGTCATGGACGTGAGGTTCTGCTTGAACACAGAGCACACAGAGAACACGGAGGAAAGCAGGAACCCGGTCGCAGACAACCCCGCTGTCGTGGTGTTCTCAGTGCTCTCTGTGCTCTCTGTGCTCTCCGTGTGAAAAATCCGGCCTTCGCCCGCCTCCGCCGCCACCATCGAGCCCCTATCGCCCCACAAACTGCGGCTTCGACTTTGCGAGGAACGCCTGGTAGCCGATGCGGAAGTCTTCGGTGTCGAAGCAGTCGAAGCAGGCTTCGCGCTCGGCATCCGTGAGCGGTTTCGGGTCGGCTAAGCGGCGCGCGAACTGCTTGTGCCAGCGTGCGGTCAGCGGCGCACCGTCGGCAATGCGCTGCGCGGTCGCGCGCGCCTCGGCGGCCACCTGGTCGTCGGGCACGATGCGCGTGACGAGGCCCTTGTCCTTGGCTTCCTGCGCGTCGAAAACGCGGCCTTCAAGCAGGATCTCCAGCGCGATGCTGCGGCCCACCAGCCGCACCAGCGGCGCCATCTCGGCGTAGGCCATCACCAGCCCCAGGTTCTTGATCGGCGCGCCGAAGCGGCTGCCGGCGCCGCAGATGCGCAGGTCGCACAGCGCAGCGATCTCCAGTCCGCCGCCGACGCAGATGCCGTGGATCTGCGCCACCAGGGGGTGGCGGCAGTCATCGAGCGCCTGCGCGGTCGCATGCATGATGCGGCCGTAGGCAATCGCCTGCGCCTTGTTCGAGCGCACGCTGGCGAACTCGGCGATGTCGTTGCCGGGCGAGAACGACTTTTCGCCGGCGCCGCGCAGGATGATGCAGCGCAGGCTGTCGTCGGCCGACAGGCTGCTCACCGCATCACCTAAGCCCTGCCACATCTCGCGCGTGAGCGCATTGAGCTTGTCGGCGCGGTTGAGCACGACGGTGGCGATCGGGCCATCGCGCTCGACCAGGACGAGATCATTCATCCGTCTTCACCTTAGCGGTAGAAATAATCGACCAGCGTCAGCGTGGTCGCCGGCACATAGGTCACGAGCAGCAAGACCGCTGCCAGCACCAGGATGAACGGAATGTTGGCGCGCGTCACCGTCCACACGTTCTCCTTGGCGATCGAGCAGGTGATCATCAGCACGCTCGCCACCGGCGGTGTCTGCTGACCGATCGCCAGGTTCAGCGTGACGATGATCCCGAAGTGCACCGGATCGATGCCCACCGCGTTGACCAGCGGCATCACGATCGGCACCACCAGGATGATCGCCGCCGCCGAGTGCAGGAACATGCCGACGAAGAAGAAGAACACGTTGAGCATTGCCAGGACCAGCCACGGGTTGCTGGTGATGCTGATCAGCTCGCGCGCGAGCATCTGCGGCAGCTGCGCTTCGGTCAGGTACAGACCGAGCAGGCTGGAGGCGGCCACCAGCAGCATCACCGAGCCCGTTTGCACGCCGCCTTCGATGATGGCGTCACGCAGGTGCTTGAAGTCCAGTTCGCGGTAGATCAGCGTGCCGATGACGATCGCCGCCAGCACGGCGAGCGCCGCGCCCTCGGTGGCGGTGACCACGCCGCCGAAGATGCCGCCGAGGATGATGATCGGCATCGTCAAGGCCCAGAACGCATCCTTGAAAGCGCGCCAGAGCTTGGATAACTGGAACGCCTCCTCGACAGGCCAGTTGTAGCGCACGGCGTAGACGTAGCACAGCCCCATCATGGAGAAGCCGGCAATCAATCCCGGCACGATGCCTGCGACGAACAGCTGCACGACCGAGGTGCCCGCCATCACCGCGTACAGGATCATCGGGATCGACGGCGGGATGATGATTGCCAGCGAGGCCGACGACGACGTCACCGCGGCGGTGAAGTCAGCCGGGTAGCCGCGCTTTTTCATCGCCGGGATCATGATCGAGCCGGTGGCAGCCACATCAGCGACCGCCGAGCCAGAGATCTCTGCGAAGAACATCGAGGTCAGCACGTTGACCTGGGCCAGCGCGCCGCGCACCGAGCCGAGCAGCGCGGAGGCGAAGTCCATCAGCCGGCGCGAGATGCCCGACGTATTCATGATGGCGCCGGCCAGGATGAACAGCGGGATCGCGATCAGCGGAAAGCTGGTCGCGCCCTGGTACATCGTGATCGCCACGTTCGGCAGCGCGGATACGCCCTGCCCGGCGAGGATGGCCGCTACCGCGGCAATGCCCAACGACACTGCGATCGGCACGTTCATCAGGACGAGCGCAATGATCGCAACAAAGACGAGGAACGGCGTCATGGTCGACGCGCCTCGCGGATCACCTGCGGCAGCACCAGCAGTTCGGCCAGGATGAACAGCGCCGCGCTGATGGGGATGACCGACTGCGCATACGCGACCGACACGCCGGGTAGCGATACCAGGTCGTCATAGACCAGGATTTCGAGCACCGAGTAGCCGACCCAGCCGAGCAGGATGAAGAAGGCAAAGATGCACAGCTCGGCGAACAGAGCCACCGCCACCCGCGGGCCGGGCGGCAGCATCTTGACCAGTTCCGGCACGCCGATATGGGCGCGCTTGAGCGTGGCGAGCGCGGCTCCGTAGTAAGTCACCCAGGCCAGCAGGATCGAGGCGACCTCGTCGTACCAGACCAGCGAGTGGCCGATGTAGCGGAAGAAGACGCCCACCATCACCTCGACGGCGAGCGCCACCATGAGCGCGATCACGAGCCACTCGAGGGCTCGCTCGAACCCTCTACGCAAAGCTTCGAATCCCACGGATCTACTTGCCGAGAGCGATCGCGCGATCGATTACGTCCTTGGAGCCCGCCACTTCCTTGGCGAACTCGTCGTACACCGGCTTGCTGGCAGCGACGAACGCGTCCTTGTTGGGCGAGTTCACCTGCACGCCGGCTGACTTGATCTTGCCGAGCAGTTCGTCGTCGTCCTTGGCGGCCTTCTCGTAGACAAATGCCTGCGTCTCGCGCGCGGTGTCTTCCAAAATCTTGCGAACGTCTTCCGGCAGCGAGGCCCATTTCCGGGTGCCCACGGTCACGTACGCCGGCGTGTACACATGGCCGGTGAGCGACAGGAACTTCTGCACTTCCTGGAATTTCGCGCTGTAGATCTGCGTGAAGGGATTTTCCTGGCCGTCCATCACGCCAGTCTGCAGCGCGGTGAACACCTCGGAGAACTTCATCGGAGAAGGATTCGCACCGTAGGTCTGGAACATCTTCACGCGCCACTTGCCCTCGGGCACGCGCAGCTTGATGCCCTTCAGATCCTCGGGCGTGTTGATCGGGCGGCGCGAGTTGGTGATGTGCCGATAGCCGTTCTCCCACACGCCGATCACCTTGAGGCCTTTCTTCTCGGCTTCGGGCGCGATCTTCGGCCAGAACACGTCTTTCTCGATCCGACCCATGTGCTTGCGGTCCTTGACGAGATACGGCATCTCGAACACGCCGAACAGATCCGCCTCGGACGACATTACGGTCGACGGCAGCGCGATATCAACCGTGCCGAGCTTGAGCTTCTGCACCAGTTCCTTATCGCCGCCGAGCTGGCTTGACCCATAGACGACGACCTTGGCCTTGTTGCCGAGCTTGGCGTTGGCACGCTTGGCGAACTCGTCGGCGCTGGCGGCGAACAGCGACCCCGGCTCGCCGACGTGGCCGAACTTGATCTCGGTCTGCGCCAGGACCGGGGTGGACAGCGCCCAGGCGGACAAGCCAGCCACAGCCAGCCAGTGACGCCGGGTGATCGCGAAGTTCGAGTGCTTCATTGCCTGTCTCCTTGGATGATGTTGTGAACCGCTAGTTGTTTTTGTCCCGCGGGAACCGGCGAACTACGCCGCCTTGCGTGTCCCCTGTGTCTCCTCGCCCGCCGCGCGCAGCGAGTCCATCGCCGCCTGCACGCCGCTTCCTTTCAACTTGACGCCGTACTCGACCAACCCCATTTCCACGCCGCTCAAGGTGCCCATCAGCGTCAAGTCATTGAAGTCGCCCAGGTGGCCGATGCGGAACACCTTGCCCTTGACCTTGCCCAGCCCCGTGCCGAGCGACATGTTGAAGCGACGATGGATCAGCGTGCGCAGACCGTCGGCATCCTTGCCGTCGGGCATCACCACCGCGGTCAGCGCGTCCGAGTACTCGGCCGGGTTGCGGCACAGGATCTCCAGCCCCCAGGCGCGCACCGCCGCACGGGCGGCATCGCCATGGCGCCGGTGCCGCGCGAAGACGTTGGTGAGCCCTTCGGCGAACAACTGGTCGAGCGCCGCCGACAGGCCGTAAAGCAGATTGGTCGACGGCGTGGTCGGCCAGTAGCCGTTCTGATTGGCCTCGATGATCTCGTTCCAGCCCCAGTAGGCACGCGGAAACTTCGCGGTCTTCTGCGCCGCGAGCGCCTTGTCGCTGACTGCGTTGAAGCCCAGGCCCGGCGGCAGCATCAGGCCTTTTTGCGAGCCGGCCACCGTCACGTCCACGCCCCACTCGTCATGCCGGTAGTCGATCGAGGCCAGTCCGGAGATGGTGTCGACCATCAACAGCGCGGGGTGACGCGCCGCATTGATCGCCGCGCGCACCGCCGCGATGTTCGAGGTCACGCCGGTGGAGGTTTCGTTGTGCACGACGCACACCGCCTTGATCGCGTGCGCGCGGTCGGCCGCGAGCGCCGCCTCCACCTGCACGGCATCGACGCCGCTGCGCCAGTCGCCGGCGATGAAGCGCGCCTGCAGGCCGAGCACATCGGCCATCTTCTTCCACAGCGTGGCGAACTGGCCGGTCTCCACCATCAGCACCTGGTCGCCGGGCGACAAGGTGTTGACGAGCGCCGCCTCCCACGCGCCGGTACCCGATGCCGAGTAGATCACGACCGGGTTGCGGGTCTGGAACACCGCGCGGATCTCGTGCAGCACCTTCTTGCCGAGCTGCGCGAACTCCGGACCGCGATGGTCGATGGTCGGATAGTCGATCGCCCGCAGCACGCCGTCGGGCACGTTGGTCGGCCCCGGAATCTGCAGGAAGTGTCGACCCGCCGGATGCGAGTTGAGCTTGAGCATCATGTCTCCTGTTGCGCCGGCC
>LNFM01003133.1_pt1 | contig 33277 bp, 29 predicted proteins | sample 596031 | NCBI WGS metagenome assembly LNFM01 (sample SAMN04254537, study PRJNA301005) | activated carbon metagenome | isolation source: dual media filters at the Ann Arbor, Michigan drinking water treatment plant | place: USA: Ann Arbor | reverse complement strand
GCAGCCGCTCCGGCGGCTTGCGGCCTTCGCCCTTGCCTTGTGCGGCGAGGCGGAAGCGCTGCATGAATTCGGAATAGATGTGGATGGTGATGGGATCACAGTCGCGGCGCAGGCCGGCCTTCTGCGCCCATTCCAGATAACCGCGGTTCCAGTTGCGCATGTACTGGTGTTCCACCGGCATGGTGTAGTGGTGCACGCAGTTGTTGGCGGCGTACATCTCCCACTGCTTGGGGTTGGGTGCGCCGCGCAGCGACTGGCTGCCGTCTGCGCCGCGCCAGCCGGTCAGAAAGCCGATGCCCGAGCCCGGCGCGGTTTCGTAGCGCACGATGAAGTCGGGGTAGTCCTGGTACTTGCGGCCGCCTTCGGGCGTGGTGAAGGCCGGCAGCTTCAGGCGCGAAGCCAGTTCCACCAGCACTTCCTGGAAGGGCTTGCACTGGCCCAGCGGCGGCAGCACCGGCACGCGCACCGAATCGCAGGGGCCGTCGAATTCGCTGATGGGGCGGTCCAGCATCGACATCGCGTCGTGCCGTTCCAGGTAGGTGGTGTCGGGCAGGATCAGGTCGGCGAAGGCCGTGGTCTCGCTCTGGAAGGCGTCGCAGACCACGATGAACGGGATGCGGTATTCGCCCGCTTCGTCCTTGTCGTGCAGCATCTTGCGCACCTCGGACGTGTTCATCGTCGAGTTCCAGGCCATGTTGGCCATGAACAGCATCAAGGTGTCGATGCGGTAAGGGTCGCCGCGCCAGGCGTTGGTGATGACGTTGTGCATCAGCCCGTGGGCGCTGAACGGGTATTCCCAGCTGAAGCCCTTGTCGATGCGCACCGGCTCGCCCTGGTCGTCCACGCACAGGTCGGCCGGGCTCTCGATCCAGCCCAGCGGCGGTGCGTCCAGCGGCGTGTTCGGCTTGATGCTGGCCGGCCCGCGCGGCGGGCGTGCGTTGGGCGGCACGGCGCGCGGGTAGGGCGCCTTGTGGCGGAAGCCGCCGGGCCGGTCGATGGTGCCCAGCAGGCTCATCATGATGGCCAGCGCGCGCGTGGTCTGGAAGCCGTTGCTGTGCGCGGCCAGCCCGCGCATCGCGTGGAAGGCCACGGGGTTGCCCTTCACGCTCTTGTGTTCCTGGCCCCACCAGTCGGTCCAGGCGATGGGCAGCTCGATGCCCTGGTCGCGCGCGGTCACGCCCATCTCGTGCGCCAGGCTGCGGATGGTGGCCGCCGGGATGCCGGTGATGCCCTCGGCCCATTCCGGGGTGCAGCTGCGCACGCGTTCTTCCAGCAGCTGGAAGGCGGGCTTGGCGGGGGTGCCGTCGGGCATGTTGAAGCTGCCGAACAGCGCCGGGTCGCTGCCTGCGGCGTGGTCGGCCACGGGCTGGCCGCTGTGGCGGTCCCACCAGTAGAAGTTGTGGTGACGCAGCGGGTTGACGACATCGCCCTCGGGGTTGCGCAGCATCATCCCGAAGTCGTCGCTGGCCTCGTCCTGGTTCACCAGCTGCCCGGCGTTGGTGTAGCGGGCAACGAAGTCGCGGTCGTACAGGCCCAGGTTGATCAGCTCGCGGATGATGGCCATGAACAGCGCGCCGTCGGTGCCCGGGCGGATGGGCACCCATTCGTCGGCGATGGCGGCGTAGCCGGTGCGGATGGGGTTGATCGCGATGAAGCGCCCGCCGTTGCGCTTGAACTTCGACAGCGCGGCCTTCATCGGGTTGCTGTGGTGGTCTTCGGCGGTGCCGATCATCACGAACAGCTTGGCGCGGTCCAGGTCGGGGCCGCCGAATTCCCAGAAGCTGCCGCCGATGGTGTAGATCATACCGGCGGCCATGTTCACCGAGCAGAAGCCGCCGTGCGCCGCGTAGTTGGGCGTGCCGAACTGGCGCGCGAACAGGCCGGTGAGCGCCTGCATCTGGTCGCGGCCGGTGAACAGCGCGAACTGCTTGGGGTCGGTGGCGCGCAGGCGCGCCAGGCGTTCGGCCAGGATGGTGAAGGTCTCTTCCCAGCTGATCGGCTCGTATTCCCCCGCGCCGCGTTCGGTGCCGGGCTTGCGCCGCAGCGGCTGCGTCAGCCGCGCCGGCGAGTACTGCTTCATGATCCCCGACGAACCCTTGGCGCAGAGGATGCCCTTGTTCAGCGGGTGCTCGGGGTTGCCCTCGATGTAGCGCACCTGCTGCTGGCCGTCCTCGCCTTCGCGCAGGTGCACGCGAATGCCGCAGCGGCAGGCGCACATGTAGCAGGTGGTGGTCTTGATCTCGGTCTTCGCACCCGGCAGCGGCGGGGCGCTGGGGTCGTGCAGGGGAATGGTAGCGGCCATGCGGTTTTCCCGGTGTCTCGTGCTGCCGATGCTAGGGCTGTGCGTTGATTCGAAAAAGCAGAGAATTCGAATCACCGTGAGCTACAAAACCGATCAATCGGCACAGGGCGAGGAAGACCGCCAGCTGCGCCTGACACTGCGCCAGCTGGGCGCCTTCGTGGCCACCGCGCAAGAAGGCAGCACGCGCGCGGCGGCCGAGCGCATGGCGCGCTCGCAGTCGGCCGCCAGCAGTGCACTGGCCGAGTTGGAAACGGCGCTCGGTGTCGCACTGTTCGACCGCGTCGGGCGCCGCCTGGTGCTGAACGAAAACGGCCGCGCGCTGTTGCCGCGCGCCCAGGCGCTGCTGGACCAGGCCGGTGAGGTGCAGCGCCTGTTCGGCGCCGCCCATGCCGCGCCGCTGCGCGTGGCGGCCAGCTTCACCATCGGCGAATACCTGCTGCCGGCGCTGGTGGCGCGCTGGACCCGCAGCCACCCGGCCAGCCCGGTGCGGCTGCGCATCGGCAACACGGCCGAGGTCATCGGCGCGGTGGCCGGCTTCGAGGTCGACGTCGGCTTCATCGAAGGCCCGCAGACCCACCCCGACCTGGTAGTGCGCCCCTGGCTGGAAGACGAGCTCGTGATCGTGGCCGCGGCTGGCCACGAACTGGCCCCGCGCGTGGCCACCCCGCGCCAGCTGGCGGCGCAGACCTGGGTGCTGCGCGAACATGGCTCGGGCACGCGCCAGGTCACAGACGCCTGGCTGATGCAGCACCTACCGCAGGTGCGCGTGGGCTTCGAGCTGGGAAGCACCGAAGCCATCAAGCGCGTGGTCGCCGAAGGCGTGGGGCTGGGCTGCCTGTCGCGCCATGCGCTGGGTTCCAGCCTGGACGACCGGCGCCTGGTGCTGCTGCAGACGCGCCTGCCGGCGGCGCGAAGGCGCCTGGCCACGGTGCTGCACCGCGACAAGCACCTGGGTGCGGTGACGCAGGCCTTCATGTCGCACTGCGGCGCCGATTGACGCGCCAGACGCGCCCGAGCGCTCAGCCCGCGGCCAGCACCGCCAGCGCCACCGAGGCCACGCGCGCCTGCAGCGAGTCGGCGCGCGAAGTCAGCACCACCGGCACGCGCGTGCCCAGCACTAGGCCGGCACAGTCGCCGCCTGCGGCATAGACGAAGCTCTTGTAGAGCATGTTGCCGGCGTTCAGGTCGGGCATCAGCAGCAGGTCGGCCTGGCCGGCCACTTCCGACTTCAGGCCCTTGATGCGCGCGGCCTCGGCGCTGAAGGCGTTGTCGAAGCCGAACGGGCCTTCGACGCAGGCGTCGCCGAACGCGCCTTGCTGTGCCTGCTGCACCAGCGCCTGGGCGTCCAGCGTGGCGGGAATGGCCGGGTTCACCGTCTCCACCGCCGCCACGATGCCGGCGCGAGGCCTGGCAACGCCCAGCCGGCGCAGCAGCTCCAGCGCATTGGCCAGGATGTCCTGCTTGGTCTTCAGGTCGGGCGCGATGTTGACCACGCAGTCGGCCAGCGCCAGCAGCTTGGGGTAGCTCGGCAGGTCGAAAAGGAAGGCGTGGCTGATGCGCCTGCTGCCGCGCAGGCCGGTGTCGCGGGCGACGACGGCGGCCATCAACTCATCGGTGTGCAAAGAGCCTTTCATGATCGCCGCCACGTCACCGTCGCGCGCCAGCGCCACCGCCCGGCGCGCGGCTTCGTGCGGGTCGTCAGGCGTGTCGACCACGGGATAGGGCGTGTGGCCGATGCGCGCGGCCGGCCCCACCAGCACCGGCTGGGCGATGCCGGCGCGCGCGATGGCGCCAGCGGCTTCGCGCGCCAGGTCGTCGCAAGGCCAGACCAGGGCCAGGCGCGGCAGGGCGCCGCCTGCAACCCGTACCCGGGCGCGCTCGACCAGCGCGGCCAGCCGCTCGTGGCTCATCGCGAACGGGCCGTCGCCCAAGCCCTTGCGCGGAACCGGCTCTGCCGGGCCGCTGCAAGAGTCCCCCCGGGGGGTAGCGAACGAAGTGAGCTTGGGGGCCTAGACATAATCCTTGTACTTGTCCAGGAAGCGCACGGGCTTGGCCAGCGCGTCGCGGCGGAAGGGGTCGCCCAGTTCGCGCGTGCACATGATCTCGATGACGCAGGTCTTGCGCTGGTTCATCTGCAGGTCGATGGCCTTCTTCAGCGCCGGGCCCACCTGCTCGATGTCGTCGACGACGATGGCTTCGGCCCCCATGCTCTTCGCAATGCCGGCGAAGCTCGTGCTTTCCAGTTCGCCCGCGACGAAGCGGCGGTTGTAGAAGTCGACCTGGTTCTTCTTTTCCGCACCCCACTGGCGGTTGTGGAAGACCACCGCCGTCACCGGGATGTCGTGGCGCACGGCAGTCATCACCTCGACCATGCTCATCGCCCAGGCGCCGTCGCCGGCGTAGGCCACTGCAGGGCGTTCAGGGGCGGCCAGCTTGGCGCCGATCATGGTCGGCAGCGAATAGCCGCAGTTGCCGAAACTCATGGGCGCGAAGAAGCTGCGCGGCTCCTCGAAGCGCAGGTAGCTGTTCGACACGGCGTTGATGTTGCCGATGTCGGTCGACACCATCACCCGCGGCGGCATGGCTTTTTCCAGTTCGCGCAGCACCTGGCGCGGGTGCAGGTAGCGGCCGCCGTTGAAGGTGCGCTCGTGCTTGGCTTCCTCGATCATGTCCAGGCTGTAGGGGTCGCGCTCGTGCGTCCAGTCTGAGAGCTCGGCTTCCCAGGAGGCCTTCTCGGCGGCGATCTTCTGGGCACGTTCGCCCTTGCTGGCGTCGCAGGCCAGGGTCTTGCCGGCCACGCGTGCCAACAGTGCCTTGGCCACGGCCTTGGCGTCGCCATGGATGCCGACGTGGATCTTCTTGACCAGGCCCAGGTTGGTGTGGTCGGCCTCGACCTGGATGATCTTCGCCTCCTTGGGCCAGTAGTCCATGCCATGCTGGGGCAGGGTGCCGAAGGGCCCCATGCGCGAACCCAGCGCGATGACGACGTCGGCCTGGGCAATGAGTTTCATCGCCGCCTTGCTGCCCTGGTAGCCCAGCGGGCCGGCCCACAGCGGGTGGCTGGCCGGGAAGCTGTCGTTGCGCAGGTAGCCGTTGCACACCGGGGCGCCCAGGCGCTCGGCCAAGGCCTTGCATTCTTCCACCGCGTCGCCCAGCACCACGCCGCCGCCGGCCAGGATGACCGGGAAGCGGGCGTTGGCCAGCAGCTCGGCCGCCGCGTTCAGGCTGTTTTCGCCGCCACTGCCGCGTTCCACGCGCATGGGCTTGGGGATCTCGCACTGGATTTCGCCGTAGAAGTAGTCGCGCGGGATGTTCAGCTGGGTCGGAGCCATCTCCGAGATGGCCCGGTCGAAGCAGCGCGCGGTGAACTCGGCCATGCGCTTGGGGTTGACGACATGCCCCTGGTACTTCGTGAATTCCTGGAACATCGGCAGCTGGTTGGCTTCCTGGAATCCGCCCAGGCCCATGCCCATGGTGCCGGTTTCCGGCGTGATCATGACCACCGCGCTGTGCGCCCAGTAGGCCGCGGCGATGGCCGTGACGCAGTTGCTGATGCCGGGGCCGTTCTGGGCAATCACGACACCGTGCTTGCCGCTGGCCCGGAAGTAGCCATCGGCCATGTGCGCCGCGCCCTGCTCGTGCACCACGGGGATGAGCGTGATGCCGGCTGGTGCAAAGATGTCCATCGCGTCCATGAAGGCCGAGCCCATGATGCCGAAGATGTGGCGCACGTCGTTGGCCACCATGGTTTCGACGAAGGCCTCGGAAGGCGTCATCTTCTGCACGCCGGAAACGGGGGTGCGGCGGTCGTTCGGGCTGCTCATTCGATAGTCTCCTGCGGGCTGTCTCGGTGTGAATACTGGTACGCACGGTTCCATAAACCTGAACCGGAGCGGGTTGAACTTTAGGTGTCGACAGGTGGCATGTCAATCAGTTTTCACAATAAACGGAATATGCCGTACCGTTTCTTGTAAGCCGCTATGATGTCGGGATGGATACAACGTCGGAGTCCGGCCTGCCCGGCGACACGCCTGCACTGCGCCTGTTTTCCTTGCTGGAACTGATGACCGGCCGCGACCAGCTGCATTCGCTGCCCGCCCTGGTAGAGCAGACGGGCCTGCCCAAGCCCACCTTGCACCGCATGCTGACGCAACTGGAGAGCGCCGGTCTGCTGCAGCGCGAGCGCGACGGCCGCCACTACAGCACCGGGCTGCGGCTGCGTCGGCTGGCCGAGAAGGTTCTGTTGAACAACAGCCTGCACGGTGCCCGCCACGCGGTGCTGCGGCGCCTGGTGGAAGAGGTCGGCGAAAGCGGCAACATCACGGCCCTGTCCGGCAGCGAGGTGATCTACCTCGACCGCGTGGAAACCGCCGCGCCGCTGCGCTTTTACCTGCACCCGGGCTCGCGCGTGCCGGCGCATTGCTCGGCCAGCGGCAAGCTGTTCCTGGCACAGATGAGCCTGGCGCAACGCCGCCGCACCCTGGCCGGGCTGCCGCTGGAGCGCTACACCGCGGCCACCATCACCGACACCGCGCTGCTCGAGGCCGAACTCGCCCGGGTGCGCCATGATGGCTATGCGCTGGACCGCGAGGAATTCCTGCCGGGCCTGCTGTGCGTCGCAGTGGCGGTTCCGAATCCCGAGGGCCGGGCGAGTCTGGGCGTGGCGGTGCAGGCACCTGCCATCCGCTTCACGGAAGAACGAGCGCTGCAGGTGCTGCCGGCGCTGCAGCGCGCAGCGGCTGCACTGGGCGAGATCGACGCCCTGGCCGAACTGGCTCCCGAAATGCCACCCACCGAACCCCCGCTGGCCGAGGAATCGACGCCTTGAACTCCGACCTGCCCGACCGCGAGCTTTCTGTCCGCGACCTCTTCGGCATCGACACCGCCTTGACGGTGCCGGCCTTCGCCACGCGCGACGCGCACGTTCCCGACATCGACCCGGCCTATCGCTTCAACCCCGACGTCACGCTGGCGCTGCTGGCGGGCTTCAAGCACAACCGCCGGGTGCTGGTGCAGGGCCTGCACGGCACCGGCAAGAGCACCCACGTGGAACAGGTGGCCGCGCGCCTGAACTGGCCTTGCGTGCGCGTGAACCTGGACGGCCACATCAGCCGGCTGGACCTGATCGGTCGCGACGCGGTGGTGCTGCGCGAAGGCGTGCAAGTGACCGAGTTCCAGGAAGGCATCGTGCCCTGGGCGCTGCAGCGACCCATGGCGCTGATCTTCGACGAATACGACGCCGGCCGGCCCGACGTGATGTTCGTCATCCAGCGCATCCTGGAACGCGACGGCCACCTGACCCTGCTGGACCAGAACCGCGTGCTGCGCCCGCATCCCGCCTTCAGGCTGTTCGCCACGGCCAACACGGTGGGGCAGGGCAACCTGAACGGCCTGTACCACGGGGCACAGCGCCTGAACCACGCGCAGATCGACCGCTGGAACATCGTGGCCACGCTGAACTTCCTGCCGCGTGACGAGGAAGTGGCCATCGTGCAGGCGCGTGTGCCGGCGCTGGCCGGCGCGGAGCAGCGGCCGCTGGTGGAGCGCATGGTGGCGGTGGCCGAACTCACGCGGCGCGGCTTCGAAGCGGGCGACCTGTCGACGCTGATGTCGCCACGCACCGTCATCACCTGGGCCGAGAACCTGGACATCTTCCGCGACGAGGCCGTGGCCTTCCGCCTGTCCTTCGCCAACAAGTGCGAGGACGCCGAGCGCGCAGTCGTGGCTGAATACTTCCAGCGCTGCTTCGATCGGGAGCTGTGATGCCTTCCGCAGTGCGCCGATGACCGACGCGGCCGTCGCCCGGGCGCGCCTGCAGCAGCAGGTGGAGGAACTCAGCGTCGCCGCGATCCGCGCGCTGGCCGGCGAACGCGACCTGCACTTCCGCGGGCGCAGGCTGCACCGCGGTGCCACGCGGCTGCCGCACTTCGCGCCGCACCTGCACCCTGCGCTGGAACGCGACGACTTCGCTTCCTTCCGTGGTGCCGCCGACGGACTGGCGCTGCGCCTGCGCCACAGCGACGCCGCACTGCACGCCGGCCTGCTGCCCGAAGACGCCTCCGAAAGGCTGCTGTTCGACCTGCTGGAACAGTTTCGCTGCGAATCGCTGGCCGACGATGCCCACGCTGGCGTGGTCCACAACCTGCGCCATCGCTTCGAGGCCTGGAGCGCCGAATTCCACCAGTCGGGGCTGACCGAAACCGCCCGCGGCCTGTTGCTGTACACGCTGGCCCAGGTGACGCGGGCGCGCATCACGGCGCAGCCGGTGGTCCATGCCACCGAGGACCTGATCGAGTCGACGCGCTACGCGCTGGCGCCCGAGATCGGCACGACTTTGGCGGCCTTGCGGCGCGAGCGCCATGCCCAGGCCGCCTTTGCACCGCACGCGCTGGCGCTGGCGCGCCTGGCCGGGGAAATGCTGCGCCACAGCGCCGAGGACGGCGAAGGCCCGGGCCGCCCGGCCGAGCGCGACGCGCGGCCCACGCCGGCCTTTGCACTGCTGCTCGACCCCGATGCCGATGTCTCCGATGGCGTGGCCAGCGTCGAGACCGGTGACAGCCGGGTGCTGGCCGAATCCGCGCAGGGCTACCGCGTCTACACCCGCGCCTTCGACCGTGAGGTGCGCGCCGCCAGCCTGCTGCGCGCACCGGTGCTGGCGGGCCACCGCGAACGCCTGGACGCGCGCATTGCGGCCCAGGGCGTGAACCTGCCTCGGCTGGCGCGTGCGCTGCAGGCGCTGCTGGCCGAACCGGCCGAAGACGGCTGGGACGGCGCGCAGGAGCAGGGCCGCATCGACGGCCGCCGCCTGGCCCAGCTGGTGGCGGTGCCCACCGAGCGCAGGTTGTTCCGCAGCGAGCGCGTCGCCCCGGTCTGCGACGCGGCGCTGACGGTGCTGGTGGACTGTTCGGGTTCGATGAAGGTGCATGCCGAGAGCGTGGCCATGCTGGCCGAACTGCTGCTGCGCGCGGCCGAGATGGTGGGCGTGCACACCGAACTGCTGGGCTTCAGCACCGGTGCCTGGCATGGCGGCCGCGCCGTGCGCCAGTGGCAGCGTGAAGGGCGCCAGCCGCACCCCGGGCGCGTGGCCGAAGCCCTGCATCTCGTCTTCAAGGACGCCGCCCAAGGCTGGCGCCATGCCCGCCGGGGCGTCGCGGCAATGCTCGAACCCACGCTGTTCCGCGAGGGCATCGACGGCGAAGCCGTGGAATGGGCTTGCGGCCGCCTGCGCGAACAGGCGGTACGGCACCGCCTGCTGCTGGTGGTGTCCGACGGCTGCCCGATGGAAGGTGCCACCCAGCTGGCCAACGACGAGTTCTACCTCGACCACCACCTGCGCCAGGTCGTGGCCCGCCAGGAAGCCCTGGGTGGCCTGGCCATCTTCGGCGTCGGCGTCGGGCTGGACCTGAGCCCGTACTACACCCGTTGCCATGTGCTGGACCTGCAGGCGCCACCCGGCAATGCGGTCTTCAACGACCTGTTGCAGCTGCTGGCTGGCCGTCGTCGCCGTTGAAGCGCGTTCGCGCGTGGCCCTCGTGCCCAGGGTTTTCCTTGGGCGTGGCAGTTTGACCGCAAGCGTCCCGACGGATAGAGTTGTTCCAACAGAACGAATCGCGTTCCAAATATTGGAATACCTGATCGGGCTTGGGGACATCGCGGGAACACATGGACTCGACATTGGCCAAGGGGCTCTCGGTGCTGGACTGGCTGGTCCGCCAGCAGCGCGACTGCCGCGTCGTCGACGTGGCCGAGGCCTTCGACATGGCGCGCAGCAACGCCCACCGCACGTTGCAGACCCTGGTGGCCTGCGGGTGGGCCGTGCAGGACAGCGCCACCAGTGCCTACCGGCCCAGCCTTCGCCTGTTCGAGCTGGGCTCGCTGGTCGAAGCCGCTGCCGACCTGCGCACCTTGCTGCGCCCGCACCTGGCCAGCCTGGCAGCCAGCACGGGCGAGACCATCCACCTGGCTGTGCTGGACGGCGCCGAAATCGTTTACCTGGACAAGTTCGACAGCCCCTTGCCCGTGGCCGCCTACTCGCGCGTTGGCGGCCGGGCGCCGGCCGCCTGCGTGGCATCGGGCAAGGCCCTGCTGGCCGCCTGGGGCGAAGACGCTGACCTGCCGCGCCTGCGGGCCCGCCTGGGTGAGTTGAAGCCCCACACCCCGAACAGCCTGACGGACTTCGCCGCCCTGCAGGCCGAGCTGCGCCGCACCCGCGAGCGCGGCCATGGCGAGAACCGCGAAGAGTGGCGGCTGGGGGTCTGCGGCCTGGGTGCGCCGGTGTTCAACGCGCGCGGTGAGCCTGTGGCGGCCATCGGCATCAGCGTGCCCTCGATCCGTTTTGCGCGTGCGCAGGTGCGCAGTCTTGCCGAGGGCCTCAGGGCCGCGGCTGCTGGCGCTTCCCGCACGCTTGGCTTTGCCCCAGCGCCGGCCCCCCCGGCGCTGAATTTCAACCTAAGGAGACAAACATGAAGAGTCCTGTCCGACGTCTGCTTTGCCTGACGGCCGCCGCCACCACCGTTGCTGCGGCCCTGCTGCCGCTTCAGGCCATGGCGCAGGCCGCCTACCCCGACAAACCCGTGCGTTTCGTCGTGCCCTTTCCGCCCGGTGGCGGCACCGATGTCATTGCCCGCATCGTCCAGGGCAAGCTGCAGGCGCAGCTGGGCCAGACCATCGTCATCGAGAACCGCGGTGGCGGCGGTGGCTCGCTGGGCACGGACGTCGTGGCCAAGGCCCCCGCCGACGGCTACACGGTGCTGTTCACGCTGAGCTCGCACACCATCAACCCGGCCATCTTCCCCAAGCTGCCCTTCGACACCGAACGCGACTTCGAGTCCGTCGGCATCGTGGCCTCGCTTCCGCAGATCCTGGTCACACACCCGTCGTTCGAGGCGAACAACGTCAAGGAGCTGATCGCGCTGGCGAAGAAGAAGCCGCTGCAGTTCGCCTCGGTGGGCAATGGCTCGCCCAGCCATCTGGCGGGTGAACTGCTGAACCTGCGTGCAGGCATCAACATCACGCACGTGCCTTACCGCGGTGGCGGCCCGGCCGTCACCGACGTCATCGGTGGCCAGGTACCGATGCTCTGGGTATCGATCCCGGCCGCAGCCCAGTTCGTCAAGACGGGCAAGCTCAAGGCACTGGCGGTGTCCACCGTCAAGCGCAGCGCGGCCTTCCCCGACGTGCCGACCATGCAGGAAGCCGGTGTCGCCGACTTCGAGGTCGATTCCTGGTACGGGATGTTCGTGCCGGCAAAGACACCCAAGCCCGTGATCGACCGCCTGAACCAGGCCATGAATGCCGCCATCGCCGACCCCGAGGTCAAGGAGAAGCTGCTCGCCCAGGGCAGCGAGGCGGTGGGCGGCTCCCCCGAGGTGCTGACCCGCACCGTGAAGACCGAGCTGGCGAAGTGGGCGAAGCTCACCAAAGAAGCCAACATCAAGGCAGAGTGACCATGAACGACCGCGACAGCGCTGCGCGCGAACAGGTGGCGGCCCAGGTTGCCGAACTCGTGGGCCGAGCAAGATCGGCCCAGGCCGTTGCAGAGCACTACGACCAGCGGCGCGTCGACGAGCTCGTCGCGGCTGCGGGCTGGGCCATCCTGGAGCCAGGGCGCAACCGCGCCCTGGCCGAACTGGCCGTGGCCGACAGCGGCATCGGCAACGTGCCCGACAAGATCCGCAAGAACCACCGCAAGACGCTGGGCCTGCTGCGCGACCTGAAAGGTGCACTGTCGGTCGGGGTCATCGCCGAGCAAGCGGACCGTGGCCTGGTGGAGATTGCCCGGCCGGTGGGGGTGGTCTGCGCCGTGACCCCGTCGACCAACCCGGCGGCCACGCCGGCCAACAAGATCATCAACGCGCTGAAGTGCCGCAATGCCGTCATCGTCGCGCCTTCGCCCAAGGGCTGGCGCACGGCTGCCGCACTGATTGCGCACATCCACGAACAGTTCGACCGCATCGGCGCGCCGCGCGACCTGGTGCAGGTGCTGCCTTCGCCCGTGGGCAAGGCCGTCACCCTGGAGCTGATGCGCCAGTGCGACCTGGTGGTGGCCACCGGCTCGCAGGCCAACGTGCGCGCGGCCTACGCCAGTGGCACGCCGGCCTTCGGCGTGGGTGCCGGCAACGTCGCCAGCATCATCGACGAGACCGCGGATCCAGAACGCGCGGTGGCCCTGGTGCTGCAGAGCAAGACCTTCGACAACGCCACCAGCTGTTCTTCCGAGAACAGCTTGGTGGTGGTGGCCGCGGCGCGCCCCGCCGTGCTGGCGGCACTGGCCCGGCAGGGTGCGCCGCTGCTGAGCGCCGAGCACAAGGCCAGGCTGCAGCAACTGATGTGGCCCGACGGACATCTGTCGCCTGCGGTCATTGGCCAGTCGGCGGCCTTGATCGCCGAGCGGGCAGGCTTCCCGGGGCTCGAGCAAGCGCGCGCGCTCGTCGTGGACGAGACCGAGTGCGGGCCCGGGTTCCCCTTCTCGGGCGAAAAGCTCAGCCCGGTGCTGACGCTCTACACCGTGCCTGACTTTGCCGCCGCGGCCGACACCGTGCGCCGGATCTACGCCCACCAGGGCGCCGGCCACTCCGTCAGCCTGCACAGCGAAGTGGCCGATCGGGCGCTGGCGCTGGGTTTGTGGCTGCCGGTGTCGCGCGTGATCGTGAACCAGGCGCATGCCGTCGCCACCGGAGGCAGCTTCGACAACGGTTTGCCGTTTTCGCTGTCGATGGGTTGCGGCACCTGGGGCAACAACAACTTCTCGGACAACATGAACTACCGCCACTACATGAACGTGACACGCATCGCGCGGCCGATTCCCGAACGCGTGCCCACCGAAGACGAGATCTTCGGCACCTTCTTCAGCAAGTACGGGCGCGCATGAGCATTGCCGAACTCGTCAGGCAGCAGGCCGAGCGGCAGCCTGACGCTGTCTACGCGGTGGCCACCGAATCGGGCGCGGTGCTGCGCTACGGCGACCTGCAGACTGGCAGCACGCACATCGGACGCTGGCTGGCCCGCCAGGGAGCGGCACCGGGCGACACCGTGTCGCTGGTCATGCCCAATGGGCTGATGACCCTGCGCCTGCTGCTGGGCGCGATGGCCTGCGGCCGCTGCGTGAACCCGGTGAACCTGCTGTCGCAGCCCGAGGTGATGCGCTACGTGTTCGAGCACTCCGACTGCAAGCTGGTGCTGGCCGCGCCCGAATGGGCCGAGCGTGTGCGCCAGCTCGCCGAGGGCCTGGCCTGCAAGGTGGTGGTGGTCGATCCCGACGCCCTGAGCCTGGAGGGCGAAGCCGAAGAAGCCGCGGCGTTCGGCGCAGCCGACAGTCCCGCCCCTGCAGACGTGGCCTTGCTGATGTACACCTCGGGCACCACCGGACGGCCCAAGGGCGTGATGCTGACGCAGGCCAACCTGGTGGCCAACGCCCGGGCCATTGCCGCCGAACACGCGCTCACGCCACAGGACCGCGTGCTCGGGGTGCTGCCGCTTTATCACATCAACGCCTTTGCCGTGACCATGCTGGCGCCCCTGGCCAGCGGCGGCAGCGTGGCCATGGCGCCGAAGTTCTCCGCGGCGCGCTTCTGGGACCAGGCCCTGGGCACCGGCTGCACCTGGATCAACGTGGTGCCCACGATCGTGTCGTACCTGCTCGAAGGCCCGGTGCCTGTCGCCAGCCTGGCGCAGCTGCGTTTTTGCCGAAGCGCCAGCGCCGCGCTGCCGCCCGAGCACCTGCGCGGGTTCGAGCGCAAGTTCGGCCTGGGCCTGATCGAGACCATGGGCCTGACCGAGACCGTGGCGCCGAGCTTCTCGAACCCGCTGGACCCGGCCCTGCGCAAGCTGGGCGCGGTGGGCCGCGCCTCGGGCTGCGAGGCCCGCATCATCGACGCCGAACTGCGCCCGCTGCCCGACGGCAGCACCGGCGAACTCGCCATCCGCGGCCCCAACGTCATGCGCGGCTATTACAAGAACCCCGAGGCCACGGCCGCGGCGTTCACGCCCGACGGCTGGCTGCGCACCGGTGACCTGGGCCATCGCGACAGCGACGGCTTCTTCTTCGTCACCGGCCGGATCAAGGAACTGATCATCAAGGGTGGCGAGAACATCGCGCCGCGCGAGATCGACGAAGCGCTGTTGAAGCATCCCGCCGTCCTGGACGCGGCGGCGGTCGGCATTCCCGACACGCATTACGGGCAGGAGATCCTGGCCTGCGTGGTGCTGCGCCAGGGCATGCAAGCCAGCGAAGCCGAGATCAGGGCGTTCTGTGAAGCGACGCTGGGCCGCTACAAGACACCGAAGCGGGTGCGCTTCATGGACGACCTGCCTCGGGGTCCGTCGGGCAAGGTGCAGCGCCTGAAGCTGGCAGAAACCTGAGCGTTCCGAGCGCACGCAGGCGGCGCCATGGACAGGGCACTGGCGCCTGTGTCCGTGAGAATCTCCGCCAAGCGCCCGCGTGGGTGGCTGGTCTTGCGCTGGCGGTCGTCCGCCAGCAAACCAGCGTTGCAGTTGTTCCAGTACCTGAGGATCCTCCCCATGAGACCCGCATCAGGCTCCGCGGCGCCTCCGCCCACGGTCTGGCGGCGCCTGCTGCCAGCCTGGCACCGCTGGCCCCGCATCACCCGAACCACCCTGCGTGCAGACGCCCTGGCCGGGCTCACGGGGGCCTTGGTGCTCGTGCCCCAGGGTGTCGCCTTCGCCACCATTGCCGGCATGCCGCCGGAATACGGGCTGTACGCAGCCATGCTGCCGGCCATCGTCGCAGCGCTCTGGGGTTCGTCGTGGCATCTGGTGTCGGGCCCGACGACGGCGATCTCGATCGTCATCTTCGCCACCATCGGCCCGCTCGCGCCCGCCGGCAGCCCGCAGTTCGTCAGCCTGGTGCTCACCCTCACACTGCTGGTCGGCTTGATCCAGCTCGCGCTGGGGCTGCTGCGGCTGGGGGCGCTGGTGAATTTCGTCTCGCACACCGTGGTGGTGGGTTTCACCAGCGGGGCGGCGATCCTCATCGCCATCAGCCAGGTGCGCAACTTCTTCGGTATCGACATCGAACGGGGTGCGTCGGTCAAGGCCGTGCTGCTGGCCCTGGTGCAGCAGGCAGAACGCATCAACCCCTGGGTGACCGCGGTGGCCGTGGTCACGGTACTGGCCAGCCTGGCCTGCAGGCGCTGGCTGCCGCGTGTGCCGCACATGATCGTCGGCCTGTTGGCGGGCAGCGCCGTGGCGGCGCTGTTCGACCACCTGGCCGGTGGCGCCGCCGTCACCGGCATCCGCAGCATTGGCGCGCTGAACATCGGGCTGCCACCGCTGTCGATGCCCGACTTCTCGCCGGCCGTGCTGGAGCAACTGATGCCGATCGCCGTGGCGGTGGCGCTGCTGGCACTGACCGAGGCGGTCTCGATCTCGCGCGCGATTGCGCTACGCACTCACCAGCGTATCGACGGCAACCAGGAATTCATCGGCCAGGGTCTTTCCAACCTGGCCGGTGCCTTCTTCTCGGGCTACGCGTCCAGCGGCAGCTTCAACCGCAGCGGGCTGAACTACGAGGCCGGTGCACGCACGCCGCTGGCAGCGGTGGCCTCGGCGGTGCTGTTGCTGCTGATCATGCTGTTCCTGGCACCGCTGGCGGTGTACCTGCCGATTCCGGCGATGGCCGGCATCCTGTTCGTCGTCGCATGGGGTCTGTTCGACCTGCATCACATGCGCGCCATCGTTCGCACCAGCCGCCAGGAAGCCGGGGTGTTGCTGGCCACCCTGGCCGCCACGCTGACGCTGCAGCTGGAGTTCGCCATCTACATCGGCGTGCTGCTGTCGCTGATGCTGTACCTGAACCGCACTTCGCGCCCGCCGCTCGTGCTGCTGCAGCCCGCCGAACCCGGCTGGCCGGTGGCGCTGTCGGCCGATGGCGAAGCGCCAGGCCGCGCGCCTCTGACGGTGCTGCGCCTGGACGGCTCCATCTTCTTCGGTGCGGTCAATCACCTTGCCGAGAACCTGCAGCAGGTGGACGAGGCCGATCCGCGTCGCCTGCACGTGCTCTTGCTGGCCGGTGGCGTGAACTTCGTCGACTTTGCCGGTGCCCAGATGCTGGCCACCGAAGCCCGTCGCCGACGCGCGCTGGGCGGAGGCCTTTACCTGTACGACGTCAAGCCCGAGGTGATGGCCATGCTGGCCCAGACCGGCGTCGACGTGGTGCTGGGTCCCGACGCCTTGTTCACCGCAGGTCAGGACGCAGTGGCCCTCCTGCGCCAGCGGCTGGAGGCGCCGCCAACCTGAGCCTCGTCCTGGGCGTCCTGGGCGTCGTGGGCCGAGCCGCTGCCCGCTTCGAGCCAGGCTGCATGGGCCGCACATTTCCTTGTCAGAAGCAGGGAAGCATCGCAATAGTGAAATCATGATGATCACTCATCGAAACTTTTGCAACACTTCAGGGCAGCCAGGCCTGTGTGGGCCGGCGTCGTGCAACACCTGAGGAGAAAGCTCGAATGAATGACCTGCCCAGCCGCCAGCGGCGCACCCTGCTGACCTCGTTCATGGCCGCTGCCGCCATGCCAGCCTGGGCGCAGGACAACAAGGTCGTGCGCTTCGTCGTGCCTTATCCGCCCGGCGGGCCGACCGACCTGATGGCCCGCATCCTGGCACCGGCGATGCAGCAGCGCATGGGCATGACGGTGGTCGTCGAAAACCGCTCCGGGGCCGGCGGCAACATCGGCACCGACGTGGTGGCGAAGTCCGCGCCCGACGGCATGACCATCCTGCTGGCCTCGCCCGGGCCCTTGTCGGTCAACCCCAGCCTGTTCAAGAGCATGCCCTACGACCCGCAGCGCGACCTGGCCCCGGTGCTGCAGATCTCGAAGTTCCCGCTGGTGCTGGAAGTCAACCCGCAGGTGCCGGTGAAGGACGTTCAGGAGTTCATGGCCTATGTGAAGGCCAACCCGAGCAAGCTGAGCTTCGCTTCGGCCGGCAACGGCACGCCGCAGCATCTGGTGGGCATGATGTTCAACGTGGCTGCGGGGGTGTCGATGCAGCACGTGCCCTACAAGGGCGCCGGTCCGGCCCTGGTCGATCTGATGGGCAACCAGATCCCCGTGATGTTCGACATCCTGGGCAGCAGCCTGGGGCACATCCGCGCCGGCAAGCTGCGCCCGCTGGCGCTGACCACCACGGTCCGCAGCGCGGTGCTGCCCGACGTGCCCACGCTGGACGAGACCGTGCTGCGAGGCTTCGACTTCTACGGCTGGCACGGCATTTCGGTGGCCGGCAAGACACCGCCAGCGATCGTGGGGCGGCTGAACGCCATGTTCAACGACATCTTTGCCGACCCGGCCATCCGCAAGCAATGGGAAGGGCTGGGAACGCCCATCGTCGGCGGCACGCCCGAGGCTTTCGGTGAGCTGGTGCGCTTCGACGCGGTGCGTCTGGGCAAGCTGGTGCGCGATGCCGGCGTGACGCTGGAGTAGGTGAAGCCGGGGTCGGGCCAGCGGCGGCCTGGCGTTCAGGCCGCTGCTGCGGGCAGCACCCAGGCCTGGCGGGCCAGGCCGTCGTGGGCATTCAGCATGCGTTGCAGCCATGCCTGCATCGGGTCGGAATCCGCCAGGGCCGCGACGCCCAGCACACGGGCCTGCTGGAAGCCGCTGAAGACGATGTAGTCGGCATAACCCAGGTCCGATCCGCCGAGGTAGGGGCTGCGCGCCAGCACCTCGCGCACCGGGGTCAGGGCCTGGGCCATCAGGGCCTGGCCTTGCGCGGTCGTATATGCGGCTTCCTCGAGTGGCCGATTTCCGAAGCGCGCTTCGCGTGATGAGCGGAAGTAGCCGCGGTCGCGCTCGTGCACGGCGGCATGGGCCTGCAGCAACACCAGGCGCGGCAAGACCGGCCGTAGGGTGTGTTCGTACCAGCGGTCCAGGAACTGCGCGTAGGCGCGACCAGCCGCCCCACCGAAGAGCGAAGGCCGGTCCGGGTGGGTGTCTTCCAGGTGGCAGGCAATCTGCCAGCTGTCGTGCACGGTACGCTGTCCATCCACGAGCACCGGCACCAGGCCCTGACCGCTGAAGGCGATGGCTTCCTGGTCGGTCAGCCGCCACGGGCGCGTCTCGACGGGCAGCCCCTTGTGCGCCAGTGCCAGCCGGACACGCCAGCAGTAGGGGCTGAAGCGAAGCCGGTCGTCGGCGCCGGCCAGGTCGTAGAGGAGCACCTCGAGGTCCTTCCTCAGGTCGCCAGGAAGCCGCCGTCCACGGCCACGGTCTGCCCGCTGACGAAGTCCGCGCAGTCCGACACCAGGAAGGCCACGAGCCTGGCGACGTCGTCGGGCTCGGCAAACCGGCCCAGCGGAAAGCGCTTGATCGCCGAGGCCCTGACTTCCGGCGTCAGCAGGTCCCGCACGAGTTCGGTGTCCATGACGCCTGGGGCAATGGCGTTGACGCGAATGCCATCGGGCCCCAATTCGCGGGCCAGACCCTTGGTCAGCGAGACCACCGCAGCCTTGGTCGCACCGTACCAGACATTACCCAGAGAACCGCCTCCACGTTCGTGCGAGACGGACGAGAGATTGACGATGGACGCACCGCGCCGCCCGCGCATCAGCGGCGCGAGCGCGAGCACGGTGTTGTAGATGCCGCCGACATTGACCGCCAGCAGCCTGTCGAAGGCCGCTGCCGAGGTGGTGTCGTGGCGTCCGAAGGTGGCCAGCCCGGCGTTGTTCACCAGGATGTCGAGCCCTCCGTGTCGCTGCTTGAGCGCTTCCGCGGCAACCGCCAGTCCGACGCGGTCGCAGACGTCCAGGCCCAGTGCCAGGCCCTGGCGCAGCACGCCGGCCGTGTTGCGTGCCGCCGGCTCGTCGATGTCTGCAACCCAGACGAGGCAGCCGGCTTCGTCCAGGCGCGTTGCGATGGCCGCTCCGATGCCACGCGCGGCTCCCGTGACGAGAGCCACCTTTCCTTCGAGGCTGACCTGCATGCTGGACTCCCGATTCGACCTGCCCGTTCGCGGACCGGGCAGGTGCCTGTCGATCACTGGGGATAGGTCATGGGCGGGAACTGCTTGGTCTTGTCCCACCAGCCCAGTTCCACATAGGCCCGCTTGGCGCCGGGGTGCACGTTCTCGTCGGACAGGCCGTGCAGCATCAGGTCGGGCGACCAGATCTTCCACAGCGGATGCAGGTCACGCATCTTTGGCGCATGCTTGGCGACGGCCATGATGATGTGATAGGCCGCTTCCTCCGAGAAGCTGGGGTGCACCGCCTTGAAGCCCCGGACGACGCCGGAACCCAGCACTCCGGTTTGCTTGGGCAGCGTGCCAGCCGGCAGGTTGACGTGCAGGAAGGTGGTGCCGAACTTTGCGTTGACCTTGTCCATCGCTTCCTTCGTCACTGAGATGTAGAGCAAGGGCTTGGGCGATGCTTCCAGCTGCCGCACCAGCGCCGGAATCATCCATTCCTTCAGGCTCGGTTCGGTGGCGAAGGGCGTGATCGCCACGTCGACCGCGCCGTCGATCAGCTGCTGCGTCAGCGCGGCCGGTGTCAGGTGCCGGATGTCGGCGTTGTCGGGTGTGATGCCGTAGCCGTGTTCCAGGATCATGCGGGCGAAGACACCCCAGTCGCTCTGCCCCCGCAGGCCCAGGCCGATGCGCTTGCCCTTGAAGTCGGCCGGGGTCTTGATCTTCGGATCGAAGGTGACGAAGAACTTGCCCTGGCCCCACCAGGCGTCGCCATACAGCAGCTGGAACTTGACCGGCAGCTTGGCCGGGATGAACTCCTTCATTTCAGGGGTGCCGCCCCACTTCATGGCTAGTTGCAGCACGGCGTCCTCGGTGCCGAAGACGGTGGTCTTCCAGTTCTTCTCATTGTTCATCTCCCGGACGTTGTACATGTAGCCGGGTGTCTCCTGCGGCAGCAGCGTCACCGGGCTGCCGTCGCGGATCATCGCGTTCATCAGCATCGTCTCGGTCTCGGTGTTGCCGCAGCCCCATGGGCACAGCAACACCGGCACCATGATCGGCGGTTTGGCCTGGGCATGGGCCGCCTGAGGCGCAGCCAGCAGGGTGCTGGCTGCGATCATCGCGCCTAGGGTCCAGGCCCGGAATGTCATAACTGCTGGTCTCATGTTGTCTCCTGTCGGATGGCAGTGGTGAAAGGAAGACCTAGAAAGTCGCCTAGGGCCTGGACGGCCCTGCGGTGCATCCGGGTCAGCTGGGAAGCGGCTTCGGGCCAGGGCGCCTGATCAAGACGACGGACATCGCCAGCCCGACAGCGCCGAGGAACACGTAAGTCGTGTTGATCGATTCGTGAACCATCGCCCAGTACCCAACCAGAGTCGCGGCACCGAACAGCGCCGACTCCATCGGGTGCAACTCGCGCCGGAAGTGGCCGAACAGGGCGATCGAGCTGGTCCACTGGATCAGCAGCACCTCCACCAGCGGCGGAACCACGTTCCAGCCGACATTCGGGAAGTCCAGCAACTGCGGCCGGTAGACGAAGGCAAAGGGGATGATGAAGGTCGAGGCCGCCAGCTTCATGGATTCCTTGGCGGTTTCCATGTAGCGGGCGCCGGCGATCTTGGCTGCCGCCAGCACGGCTACCGCCACGGGGGGCGTCAAGGCCGAGTACACGGCGAAGTAGAAGACGAAGTAGTGCGCCAGCAGCGGCTTGACCCCGGCACTCTGCAGCAAGGGCACGATCGACAAGGCCACCACCAGGTAGGCCACGGGTGTGGGCAGACCCATGCCGAGAATGATCGACAGGACGGCCGCGCCGATCAGCAGCAGCAGTTGGCTGTCGGGCAGGGTGCCAGACAGCCAGATGCCCAGCCGGTTCGACACACCGGTGGTCAGGAAGGCCTGCCCGAGCGGGCCGATCGCGATCAGCAGCAAGCCCAGCACGGCCATCATCTCCAGGCCTTCCTCGAGCGCGAGCCCGAGTTGCGAGCCGGTGGGGCGCCACTTGCCCTGGAACATCGACAGCACGAGCGCCACCACGCAGCCCGTCAGACCCGCGGAGGACGGCGAGTACAGGTTGACGAGCATCCAGCACACGACAGCGAACGAGACCAGGAATGCCGGCAGCGTGCGGAAGATGATCTGCTTGTCGACGACCTCGTTCAGCTTGGCCAGGCGGTGCCGCTTGGCATAGACGATGATCGCGATGCTCACGCCTGTCATGAAGAGCATGCCGGGAATCACCGCAGCCTTGGCCACGTCGATGTACTTCATCGACAGGAAGCTGGCGATCATGAAGGCGGCGACCCCAGGACCGGGGGCATGATCTGCCCGGAGGTGGAGGCTGCGGCCTCAATGGCGCCGGCCATTGCAGGCGAGTAGCCATAGCGCTTCATCATCGGGATCGTCATGCGTCCGGTGAGGACCACGTTGGACACGGCCACTCCCATGACCATGGAGACCGCGCCGCTGCCCAGCACGGCGGTGCCGGCGGCGCCGCCGGGTACGCGGTTGCCCAGGGCCTTGCCCAATTCGAGGATCGCCGCCAGCATGCCGATGCCCAGCAGCACCGACGCATACAGCACCAGATAGTAGATGTCGTCGACCGCGGTCTGTGCAAACCAGAAGAAGCCCTGCGTCGTGCCCAGGCCGATGTAGTTCATGACGAACTCGGGCTCGTACCTGGGGTGCGACAGCAGGGGGCTCTCGAGCAGGTGGCCGAAGAAGAAGTAGACGATCGACGCGGCCACCATGAGCGTCATCACCGCACCCCAGTGCAGCCAGGTCAGGATCAGCACGCCCAGGGTGAAGCCGTAGCCCACGAGCATGTCGGTCTGGGCGAAGAATGGGGCCTCGACTTCCAGGCGGCCGGCATGGATGGCGATGTACAGGCCGCCGGCGGATGCCAGCAGGAAGCCGAACAGCGACAAGCCCATGCGCAGCCCGAACCAGCGATAGCCGGGGTCGACGATGCGCATGTCGATCGGGGCGCGGATCGCGGCCAGGCCGGCCATGAACATGCAGGCGAACACGAAGATCGCATAGTGCAGCGATGAGCTTCGAACCAGACCGAACAAAGCCGCGGTGACCCAGACGGTCAGCGCCAGGCCGACGATGCCGTTGCTCCGGCGCAGCCAGCGGCTGAGTCGGGCCTGCAGGGTCGGATCGGTCATGGACAGTGCACTCATGCGATCGACCGTCCGGCTCAGTGCTGTCGCTGGGGAATGCCCATGATCTCTCGGGCTTCGGCGCAGTTGGCCACCTCGCGATCGAGTTCACGGCACAGCCGCACCGCACGGTCGAGGAGCTGCCGGTTGCTGTCGGCGAGCTGGCCATGGCGGTAGTAGACGTTGTCCTCGAAGCCCATCCTGATGTTGCCGCCCATGGCCAGGACCATGGTCGACAGGGGAACCTGGTGCTTGCCGATGCACACCACCTGCCAGCTGCTGCCCTCGGGCAGGGCGTCGACCATGGTCATCAGGTTCTGCGGCGTCGCCGGAATGCCGCCATCGATGCCCAGAACCAGGCTGAAGTGCATCTGGCCCTTGATCACGCCAGAGGCCTTGAGCTTGAGCATGTTCTCGATGTGGCTCAGGTCATAGACCTCCAGCTCGTTGTGGATGTGGCGCTCGTTGCAGCCCTCGATGAACTCCGTGTTCCAGGCCTTGGAGTTGTTGAATAGGAACTCCGTCGTCCGGTGCACGAAGTGGAACGTGCCGGCGTTGACGGTGAGCATGTCCGGGCGCGGGTCCAGGTCGAGCAGCCGCATGCGCTCGGCCTGCGAGAAGCCTTCCCCCGGGAGCTTGTGGCCGCGCGTGTAGCGCACGCCGATGCCGTTGCCCACTTGCGTGATCATCCCCGGGCACTGTTCGTGGATGCCGGCCAGCACCTCGCGGTAGATGCCGAGGTCACTGGAGGTGACACCGTTCGCGTCGCGAACGTGGATGTGGGCAATGGTGGCGCCACCCTCGTAGCACTCCTTCATGGCTCGCACTATTTCTTCGGGCTGTTCGGGCAGGCGCGGGTTCGCTTCCTTGCCGTGCAGACCGCCGGTGGTGGCAACAGTGATCACGACCTTGTTGGTCTTGGTGACGTCCGGTCTCATGCTTGTCTCCTTGCTGGTTCAAAGGTGCCGGTCGTTGCCGGCGTCAGGCCCTGATGCAACTCAGGGTGCGAAGCTGATTTCCGTGCCGCCGAAGCGAATGCGGGTGTGGCCCAGGTCGGTGCGGCTGCCGGCCCAATGGATCAGTTCGGCCAGCGGTGATGTGCGGTACCGGTAGGCCGGCCGCGGCCTGTCCAGCGGCGCCAGCAGTTCCTTGTCGTAGAAGGCACGCAGCAGCAGTTCCTCGTCGGTGACCTTCGGGCCGCACTCGCGTCGCAGACGTGGCAAAGCCGGTTCGAGGTGTTCTGCAGCGCGCCGGTCGGCGGCCGCACCCGGGTCGATGGCGGCTCGTCCCAGAAAGGCCTCGCAAGGCCTGGCAGCCAGCCTGCCGTAGTAGCCCTGGGCGTACTTCCGCACCTCGTCGGGCACGGTCTTGTAGCGCTCGCCCTGCACGACGTTGAGCACGGCCTGGGTGATGATGTACTGGGCGAATGGGCTCACCAGGATCGGGTAGCCCAGGTCGCAGCGCACGCGCGCGGCTTCCTCCAGGATCTCCGGTAGGCGATGACCGATCTGCATCGCCTCCAGCTGCGAGTGCAGGTTGGAGATCATTCCCCCCGGCACCTGGTGCTCGTACAGCGCCGGGTCGTACCTGGCCACCTTGCCGGTCGGCTTGCCCTCGCGCACGGCGATCCAGCTGAAGTAGTCGGAAACCTCCGCCAGCGCAGAGCGGTCGATGCCCGTGGCAACGCCCAGCGCGCAGGCGCGCTCGTCTATCTCCTCGGTCGACGGCAGCGAGGCTCCGTTGGCAAGCGGTCGGGCAGCCGTGTAGCCGAAGGCAAAGCCACACTCGACGGCCACCTGGTAGACCTCGGGGGCCAGGCCAGACTGGCAGTGCGAATGCAACTGCATCGGCACCGTGCCGGCCGCCTCGATCAGCGCAGGGAACAAGGTCCTGGCGCGTTCAGGGGTCAGCAGACCCGTCGGGTCCTTCACCGAGATGAAGTCGGCCTGCATGCCAACCAGTTCCCGCGCCCGCTCGACGAAGTAGGCGTCGGTGTGCACCGGCGACAGGGTGTAGGTGATCATCGCGTTGATGAGCATGCCGGCAGCGCGCCCCGACCGCACCGACGACTCGATGTTGCGGTTGTCGTTCAGGGCGTCGTACACGGTCAGCACCTTGATGCCCTGGCGCGCGACCACGCGCGAGTTCAGCTCGACCAGATCGTCGGGAAAGAGCTCGAAGGTGTAGAGGCTCTGGCCGCGCGTGAGCAGGTCACAGGGCGTCGAGAAGCGCGACGACAGTAACTTCAGGCGTTCCCAGGGGTTCTCGTGCAGGAAGCGCACGCACACGTCGAACACCGCCCCGCCCATGATGTTCAGGTAGGCATAGCCGCTGCGGTCGATGGCATCGATGATGGGCGTCATCATTGCCGTCGTCATGCGGGTCGACCACAGGCACTGGTGCCCGTCGCGCAGGGTCACGTCGATCAGGCCGAAACGGCGCTGGCCGGGCTGTTTCATCGGGGCTCCATCATGTCGTCTTCCACGAAACGGGTGTGGATATCACCGCGGCGGAATTGCTCTGTCTGCAGCAGCCTTTCGTGGAAGGCTGCCGTGGTCTGGACACCCCCCACCCGCAACTCCTGCAGGGCGCGCCGCATGCGTGCCGTGGCCTCGTGGCGGTCGACACCCCAGGTGATGATCTTGGCCAGCAGCGAGTCGTAGTTGGGCGGGACGCGATAGCCGCTGTAGATGTGCGAGTCCACCCGCACGCCTGGCCCGCCGGGAAAGTGCAATTCCTCGATCAGGCCGGGGCAGGGTGCGAAGTTCGCCTGCGGGTCTTCGGCATTGATGCGGCATTCGATGGCGTGGCCGCGCATCTGGATGTCGGCCTGGCGCAGCGACAGCTTGTTTCCCTGCGCGATGCGGATCTGTTCCTTGACGATGTCCACGCCGGTCACGAGTTCCGTCACGGGGTGCTCGACCTGCACGCGGGTGTTCATCTCCATGAAGTAGAACTGGCCGCTCGCCGGGTCGAGGATGCACTCGATGGTGCCGGCGCTGGTGTAGCCGACGTGCCGGCACAGCCGTACGGCGGCTTCGCCGATCTCGGCTCGCACCGTCTCGTCCAGCGCGGGCGACGGGCTCTCTTCCATCAGCTTCTGGTTGCGACGCTGCACCGAACAGTCGCGTTCGCCCAGGTGCAGCACGGTCTCGCCGTCGGACAGCACCTGGATCTCGACGTGGCGGATGCGGGTCAGGTACTTCTCGACGTACATCGAGCCGTCGCCGAAGGCTGCCTTGGCCTCGCGCGAGGCCTGCTCGAAGTGCAGCGGCAGCTCTTGCGCATGCTTCACCACGCGCATGCCGCGACCGCCGCCGCCGGCAGCGGCCTTCAGGATCACGGGGTAGCCGATGGCGTCTGCAGCAGCCTGGGCCAGGGCGGCGCTGGCCAGCGTGCCCTTCGATCCTGGCGTGGTGGGCACGCCGGCTTCCTCTGCCATGCGCCTGGCCATGGCCTTGTCGCCCATCATCGAGATGACCTCGTGCGAGGGGCCGATGAACGTGACGCCTGCTTCGCCGCACTGGCGCGCGAAGGCTGCGTTCTCGGACAGGAAGCCATAGCCTGGATGGATCGCACCGGCGCCTTGCGACAGGGCCGCCGAGATCACCATGTCGGCGCGCAGATAGCTGTCGCTCGCGCGTGGAGGTCCGATGCACACCGAGCGGTCGGCCATGCGCACGGCCATGGAATCCCGATCGGCTTCGGAGTAGACCTGGACGGTCTCCAGCCCGAGTTCGCGGCAGGCGCGCTGCACCCGCACTGCAATTTCGCCGCGATTGGCGATCAGCACGCGATGAAAAGGTGTGGTCATGGTGCCGTGATCAGACAGGCTCGATGACGACCAGTACCTGGCCGTACTCGACGGCACCCGAGTCGGGAACCAGGATGTCGACGACGACACCCTCGCACTCCGCGGCGATGGTGTTCATCAGCTTCATCACTTCGATGATGCAGAGGGTGGTCCCGGCCTGTACCGACTGGCCTACCTGCACGAAAGGTGCGGCGCCTGGCTCCGGCGCCCGGTAGAAGGTGCCGACCATCGGCGAGCGCAGCATGACCGCACGCTCGGAGTAGCGCTGCCCGGCTGGGGCGGCCTGTGCCTGTGCGGGGGGTGTCGCCACCGTCTGCGGCAGCGGCCTGGCCGCTGGAGCTTCAGGTGGCGCGGAAACCGCGGGTGCAGCGGGTGCAGGTCCGGCTTCGCCAGGGCTCCTGACCGAACCGCCCCGGCGGACTTCGACTTCCAGGTCGCCGCTTTTCAGGCGGAATTCGGAGAAGTGGGTGGAGCCTCGAAGCAGTTCGACGATCTCGATCACTTCGGAGTAGCTCAGGATGGGGCGCGTCACGATGGCAGGCCTTCTTTGTATGTCGATCAATGAAATAAGGATTACGTTCGTTGACATGCTTGCACATCCCACTGGGCTTTGCAATAATGAAATCCCGGTTTCGCTGATCGGAACTTGGTGCCACAGGAGACCGAATGAGCCAGCCCGTCGTCATCACCGTCGCCATCACGGGGGCTTTGCCGCGCAAGAAAGACAATCCAGCGGTGCCCGTGACGCCGTCGGAACAGATCGAGTCCACCCACGAGGCTTTCGAGGCCGGCGCTGCGTTGGCGCACATTCATGTGCGCGCTCCGGACGAGTCGCCCAGTTCCGCGCCCGAGCTGTTCGCAGAGGTTCAGGAGGGCATCAGGCGCCACTGCCCGGGCATGATCGTCCAGTTCTCCACCGGCGGCCGTGGACGCGAGCAGGCCGCGCGCGGTGCGATGCTCCCTCTGCGGCCTGACATGGCCTCGCTGGCCACGGGCTCGGTGAATTTCCCGGCGTCGATCTATGAAAATCCACCGGACTTCGTCGAAGGGCTGGCGCGCACGATGCAGGAACTGCGCATCAAGCCGGAAATCGAGGTGTTCGATCTGGCCATGCTCTACAACGCCGCCCAACTGGTGAAGAAGGGTTTGCTGGAACCGAACGCACATGTCCAGTTCGTTCTGGGCATCCCGAACGCTTTGCCGGCCCGGCGCTCGGTGTTCGACTTCCTCATCTCTGAACTCGCCGAGGTGCTCCCCCAGGCGACCTGGGTCGCTGCCGGCGTGGCGCGCCATCAGTGGCAGGTCAACCAGTGGTGCCTGGCGGCGGGCGGCCATTGCCGAACCGGCCTGGAAGACAGCGTCCGCTACGACGAAACGCGCCTGGCTCGCAGCAATGCAGACCTGGTCCAGCGCATCGTCGACGCCTGCGACGAGCACGGACGCAGACCGGCCACGGCGGCCGAGGCGCGACAGCTGCTCGGTTTGCCGCAGGCGGCCTGATCCGCGGCACCACGGAGACGCAGATCAAGGCCTGCTACTACGAACGCAACGGGCCGGCAGCCGATGTGCTGTGCCTGGGCGAACTGCCGGACCCGGTGCCGGGGCCGGGGGAGGTTCGCGTGCGGATCCACTGCTCTGGCGTGAACCCGTCTGACGCCAAGGCGCGCGCCGGCTCCCGCGGCATGCCTTTTCCCTTGATCGTGCCGCACAGCGACGGCGCTGGCGTCATCGACCAGGTCGGCCCGGGCGTGCCCGCCACGCGCATTGGCGAGCGCGTTTGGGTGTGGAATGCAGCGTGGAACCGACCCATGGGCACGGCGGCGCAGTTCGTGGCGCTGCCGTCGGCGCAGGCGGTCAGGCTGCCCGATCAGGTGGGCTTCGATGTCGGGGCCTGTCTGGGTATCCCGGCGTTGACAGCCTTGCACGCCATGCTCGTCGCGGGCGGGGTGCGCGGCAAGACGGTGCTGGTGAACGGCGGCACGGGCGCTGTCGGCTTCTATGCCGTGCAGTTCGCCCGGCTTCTGGGTGCCCGGCAAGTTCTGGCCACCGTGGGCAGCCCGGAAAAGGCAGCACTCTGCTTGCAGGCGGGGGCTGACGACTGCTTCCAATACCGCAGCGTCGATGTGACCCAGGCGGTGCGCGAGCGCACGGCGGGACGCGGGGTGGATCGGGTCATCGAGGTCGACGTGGCTGCCAACGGTGCCCTGCTGCCTTCCTTGTTGCGCCAGGGTGGCGAGGCCGTCGTCTACGGCAGCGGCGCACCGACCTTCACGCTGCCGTTCGGTCCCTGCATCGCACGCATGCTGAGCCTGCACTTCTTCATCGTCTACGAACTCGATCCTGAGCAGCGTCAAGCCGCCTTGAGTCTGCTCCAGGCCTGGCTCCATGCCGACTTGTTGATTCACCGCATCGACCGCCATCTGGCATTGCCGGAAACAGCGCTGGCCCACGAACTCGTCCTGTCGGGCCAGGCGGCAGGCAAGTTGCTGGTTACAATCGAATAACTGCGACGTTCTGCTGCCTTGAATGCCACCTTTTGGACTTCTTGACGCCTCCACTGACAGCCGCCATCCTGGTCGGGCTGATGGGGGGCCTGGTCCGCGGCACCACCGGCTTCGGTGCCGCGATGGTGATGACGCCACTGCTGTCCTTGCTGCTGGGTCCGAAAACCGCCGTTGGCGTTTCGCTGCTGCTGGAGTCCTTCGCCGCCGCGCCCATGCTGCCGGCGGCCTTCCGTCTGGTGCGCTGGCGCCTGATCGGCCCGATCGCTGCCGCGGCCTGCCTCACCGTGCCCGCCGGTCTTCACCTGCTGTCGATCGCCTCGGCGCAGAACCTGCGGCGACTGATCGCCCTGACCGTCATCCTGTTCTCGCTGGCGCTGCTCTCCGGCCGACGTTACGAAGGGCCACAGCGGCTGTCCACTTCCCTGGCCCTTGGGGCCGTCAGCGGGGCCATGCTGGGCGCCACCAGCATGGGTGCTCCGCCGGTCATCCTGTACCTGCTGTCGGGGCCCGACCCGGCAGCGGTGACGCGGGCCAATCTCACGCTCTACATCGTCGTCATCTCGATCGCGGGGCTGCTGTTGATGGGCGCAAGCGGCTTGCTGGACGGCCAGACGCTGCGAATCGCCGCCTGGCTGACGCCCGGCTTCCTGGTCGGGGTGCTGGTCGGCAGCAAACTGTTTGCCCATCTGTCCGATGCGCGGTTCCGACGCCTGACCATCGGTTTCATGCTGATGATTGCCATCGGTGTCATCCTGGTCTGAAGCATGCCCCGCAAGAAAACTGAGCCCTCATCCGCGGGCGAAGGCACGGCGGTCGCCGGCGCCGAGTCCATCGCGGTACGTGCGTTCTCGATCCTCGAGCATGTCGCCCGGGCCCGCGTGTCGCAGTCGCTGGACGAAATCACCCAGGCCCTGGGCCTGCCCAAGCCCACGGTGTTCCGCATCCTCAACATGTTGCACGCCACCGGCTTGTTGATGAAGGAGCAGGCCACCCGCCGCTACTCGGCCGGACCGAGGCTGACGGCCTTCGCCATCGACCTCTGGCACAACCGTTCGCTGCGCGAGCCCTGGCGCCAGGCGCTGGAGTACGCGGTGGGCAAGACCGGCGAAAGCTGCAACCTGACGATGCTCGAAAACGGCAGCGTGCTCTATCTCGATCGCGTCGAAACGACGCAGCCCCTGCGGCTGCATCTTGAGAGCGGGACGCGGGTGCCTCTGCACTGCACGGCCAGCGGCAAACTCTTCTTGAGTCAGATGTCGGTCGACAAGGCGCAGGCGCTGCTTGGCAGCGAGCCGTATGCGCGATTCACCGCGAAAACGATCACCCACTTTGCCCAGTTGCAGCCCGAGCTCGAGAGCATCAGGAAAAGCCTGGTCGCGACCCACGACAGCGAGTACTTTGCCGACTCGGCAGCCGTCGCCGTACCCATCATGGACCAGGAGGGCAGGGTCTTTGCCGCGGTGGCCTGTCATGCACCCTCGTCGAGGATGAACCTGGACAGGATGCTGGCCGACTGCGTCCAGCCCATGCGCGAGGCCGCTGCGATGATCGGCGGATCTCTGGTCTCGCCCGGCGCGACGCCGGCTCGAGCGTCGACGAACGCCGTGCGCGCACAGGTGTAGCGACTCAGGGACAGGTTGGAATCGGCCTCGGCCGCGCGCGCTGTGTCGCCACGCAACTGGGAGAATGCGCGCCTGTGAGCATTTCGCCCGAACATCCCGTGAACCCCTGGCGCCTGTTGGTCGCGCCCATGATGGACCGGACGCTGTGTTCAGCATTCATGCGGGTTTCAGCGGGGTCCGTAGCATTTCTGCAGCACAAGATTCGGCGGCGCTTGGTGCCACTGCGCTAGGCCGGTTGGACCGATGGCGCCGTGCTGGGTCCTGGCCGTTGAGCCCAGGCAGCCGTTCTTTCATCTGATAGAGTTCAATCCATCAATTGGGAGAAAGTGCATGTACGCAGCCGTCGTCGAACCGAGAAGGATCGCCCAGGTGCTCGGCTTGCGCCGCAAGGTCACTTCCATTGAGCAACTGGATCAGCAGGTCGAAGCGGGTCTGCCCAAGGCCTCCCTCGGCGCCGTGGCACGCCATGTGTATGGCACCTCGCCCGATGCGGCAGCCCTGATGCAGCGGGTCATTCCGTCGGCCACGTTCCACCGAAGGGGTGAGGACTTGAAGCCGCAGGAAGGAGAGCGGGTGGAGCGTCTGGCGCGCGTGATCGCCACCGCCGAACAGGTGTGGGACGACGTCGACGACGCGCGGGCCTTCCTGTCCACCGGCCACGCCATGCTGGGCGGCAAGCGGCCGATCGAGGTGGCGCTGACAGAACTCGGCGCGCGCCGTGTGGAGAACCTGCTTTGGTCGCTGTTCCATGGCGTCGCCGCGTAAGGGCTCGGACTTGGCGAGATCGAAGGCGGCGGCCAGAAAACAGGCACCAGCGCAAACCTGGCAGGCTTGGCGCATCGCCGACGGCAGGTTCGACCCATTCAGCCCAGTGGGTGCCTCGCTAGTCGGTGGGCGTTGGAATTCACCGGGCCCGGGCGTCATCTACGCCAGCCGCTCGTATGCCGGCGCGATGCTGGAGTGTCTGGCCCATGCCGGTATCGGACGGGTGCCGCGCACCCATGTAGCAGTCGAGATTGCCATCGCGGAGGCGTTCGTCGTCGAGCGACACGACGAGAGCAGCCTGCCCGCTGGTTGGGATCATGCAGATCTGCGGGTGGCCAGAGCTTTTGGCGACGCCTGGATTCGCGAACTGCGAACAGCGGTGCTGGTCGTACCTTCGGTGGTGGCACGCAGGGAAGGCAACGTTCTCATCAATCCCCAGCATCCTGATTTCAGCGGCATCATCGGCGGCGCACCGGAACCGGTGGTCTGGGATGCTCGGTTGTTCGCCCCGCACTGACTCTTGGCGTCGTGCGTGTCGGGGCAGGGCGCTTTGAGTCAGATCCGCGCCGCTTCCCACTACCAAAGATCACCACTCGCGATGCCGTGAAGCCGCCCTTCGTGGCGGGCTCTTGACGGCCAGGAGCCGTCGTAGGCGAATGGCGGCATTCAGGAGTCCCACGGGCGAGTGCCCGCGCCGCTGGCCATGAGGTAATACCCTCGCCGCCCGGGGGTCGCTTGTCCGTTGCATGCGGGATGCGACAGAACCGGTCGCCGAATTCGTGTTTGGCCAGTCGGGCCTGATTCCCAGGTTCGCCGGGATGCCGACGCTGCCGTATTCGACGGGCAACGCGCGCAGCGAAGATCTGAGCCAGAAGGCGACCTACAAGGATCCCTGGCGTTGCGGCAAGCGCTGCATCATCTCGGCCCTTTCCTTCGAAGGACGCTGCTGGGAGACGGGAAGGAACGTCTGGTGGCGCTTCTCGTGGGCCGACGGCAAACCATGGGGCATCGCCGGTCTGTGGAACACCCGGTCACACAAGGCCAGGGCGACATCGACGAGTCGCGCACCCTGCTGACCATCAACGCCGATGCCCATCCACTGCTTTCGGGCATGCACAAGCCCGACTCGAAGCTCGGGCCGAACCGGCTGGACAAGCGCAGAGTTATCACAGACTCAAGAGATAACGTCTACCGCTGGCTCTACGGAACTATCGAGGGGGCCCTGCATCTGCTGCGCGTCAAGCGCGCCGAACACTTCGACGCCGGGCCCCTTCCCTGACGGGAGTCAGGGCGACAGCATCGGCAACGGGCTTCGGCTGAGCTCCGACATCCGCTTCAACGAACCAAACGGTTCGATCCTAGTGGTACGACTCCCAGTCGAGTTGATCCAGATCCCGCAACAGCACACGAGCCGTCGCGAGCAGTGATTCAGCTCTGGTACGGCTGTCGCAGGCTTCGCACAGGATGAACCCGTCAAACCCTTCACGCGAAAGTGCCTGCGCCAGCGACCAGCGCTCCACATCGGGCTGGTTCGAGCTGAGACGGCAGTGTGCTGCATCGTTGACGAGGATGCACTGCATACCAAGCCGCATGGCTTCCGCCTCTATCTCCGGCTCGATGCCGCCAATTGATGTCGAGTGGTTCATCGCCACCACGCGGAATCCTGCATCCGCAGCCAAGGACAGACAGGCCTCATTTGCGGCACCGCCGCGTTTGAACGCTTCAGCCGTCAGCAGCCAGGCGATACGCTGGTCGTTTGCCGCCACGTCAGACCGCCAGCTGCCGCATCAACGCCTCGCGATCAGCGGCCTTCGTGCCATCGCCCGACATCACCACCGCGCCCCGCTCGAGCACGTAGAAGCGCTGCACCAGATCAATGGCGCGGTGCACGTTCTGTTCGACCAGCAGGATCGGGATGCCGTCGCGGCGCAGGCTTTCCATCAGCGTGAAGATCTCGTCGACGATCTTCGGTGCCAGGCCTTCGGTGGGCTCGTCGATCAGCAGCAGGCGCGGCGTGCCGACCAGCACGCGCGCCATCGCCAGCATCTGCTGTTCACCGCCCGACAAGGTGGTGCCCATCTGCAGGCGACGCTCGCCCAGACGCGGGAAGCGGGTGTAGATCGCGTCAAGCTGGCGCCGGTCTTCGGCGCGGCTGCGGCCGGGGCTCTGCATGAAGCCCAGCACCAGGTTCTCCT
>LNFM01003132.1_pt1 | contig 33278 bp, 34 predicted proteins | sample 596031 | NCBI WGS metagenome assembly LNFM01 (sample SAMN04254537, study PRJNA301005) | activated carbon metagenome | isolation source: dual media filters at the Ann Arbor, Michigan drinking water treatment plant | place: USA: Ann Arbor | reverse complement strand
TGTCCGCACGCTCAGGCCTTTGACGCTGACCTGACCGGGCGTCGTTGTTCGTGCGCCGAGGGGAAGCGCCGCGTCCGCCGTGTTCCATAGGACGTCATGAACGCCGCTTGCATTCACTTTTTTGAGGTAGACGCGCTGATTCTCGAAGTTCGCACCGTTGAAAATGCGGCTCGCGATGTAGACGACGGGTGCGGTTCCAATACCCCGAAAGCCGAGTGCAAGGGCTTCCGGCTGGCACCGTGAAAGGGCGCTGCACGCCCCTCTGTCGAGGGTGACGATGCCTGTGGCATCGGTCAGGCCGCCTCCTGATTCGACGATGTAGTTCCGAAGAACCGGGCCTGTCGCCCCTGTTGCCGAGTTGCGGATGAAGCCGACCACGACCAGCCTCGTCCCGTTCGACTGTGTCAATGAGTAGGCCTGCATGTCGCCGGCAACCCTCTCTGTCTGAGGGCCATTGCTGAACACCTCGGTTGAGCCGAGATACTGCCCCGCTGCACTGAAGCGGAAGATCTGGACAACGCGCCGATCAGCGAACTGCAGCTCCACCAGCACGAAGATCGTGTCCCTGGCCACTACCACCCGATTGACTGTCCGGAGCACTGCCGTCGTCGAATTGGGGTAGATCCTGTACTGGTTGTTGAACCACCCGTACGCCGATGACGCCTCGGACCAAGTCCGGCGTGCACCTGTGCGGCTGTCGAAAAGCAGCAGGCCAAGGTTCCACAGTCCGTTGGTCTGCGTACCACTGGGATGCTTGACCAGCGCGGCTTGGACGATGGTGTTGGCATCCAGCCTTGCGATCGCCGTTCCCTGCGATTCCTGGTTGGGGCTTTCGAGGTTCACCGCATGCGCGTCCGGCGCGACCTGGCCGTTCGCAAAGCCTGGCGCGCCGATCCAGGCACCCTGCGCCAACGCCTGCTGCGGAATCAGGCCGGCGAGGAGTAGCACGTAGGCTCGGCCCAGAAGGGCCGCCCGGCATGGCCGGCGCACGCACACCTTCGAAGTGGGATGACAGTTCAGCGGGTGCATAGGTTTCTCCGGTTCGGGGTAAACACGATTCAGGCCGTGGCCTGATCCGGGGTACACCGAAAGGACGGAGGAACTGACACAGGTACTCAGAGATTTCGCAGCTGGCGCGACTGGCACCCGGCGAGCGCCCATCGCGCGTGATCGACGTGTCTCGGTCGGCTCGCGAAGGATCGATGGCGTGATTCACCAAGCTCGGGAAGCAACCTCTCCATGCGGTATGTCCGATTGGCTTGCTGAATCGTGTCTCCCTACGGCAACCCAACCTCGCGTCTGCTGGAGTCAACGATGGGCACTACGTCATTACCGCCGCACACGGCCGACCGCGTCGGAACCACCCACATGCAGCACGCCCCGCCGAGTCTGCCCACGCGTGTGGGTGGCTGCAGGCGTCGACTCTCCGTGCTGCCAGTTCTGCTCATGAGCGTGTTTTCCGCTGCCCCAGGAGCGCAGGCACACGACCCTGCCGCTCAGCCGGACCTGCGTGCGTCCGTTGACGGGATCGAACTGCGGGCCGCGGAAGTGCTCGAACGCTTCATGACGGCCCTTCGCGACTGTGGCGTCGAGCCTGCATTCGAGCCGAAGATCGTGGTTAGAACCCACCCTGGAATGATTGCGTACGTCCCGGGTGAGCAGAGCGTGCATCTGTCGCGGTGGGCCGACCTGCCCGCCCCCGTCGTCGGTACGCTGAGCGCCTGGGCTGCAGAGGGAGCGCTCGGGTTGGGCGCGGAGCAGCAGTTCGCGGAGGTGTTCCACAGCCTGCTGCTGCCGCATGAGCTGGGGCACTACCTTCAGCATGCGTCGGGGCGTCTGGCAAGGCTTGACCGCTGGGAAAGCGAGGTTGAAGCCAACCGGATCGCGATCGCGTTGTGGCAACTCGACCCCGCCGAAGCACAACGCCTGCCCGCGCGGATCGACAACTTCATCGGCTTCCTGGGCAATCTGCCGAGTCCGGTTCCAGAGGGCAGCGAGCCGCGCGAGTACTTCAATGCGAACTACGAGCGGCTCGGCGACGACGGCCCGGCCTACGGCTGGTACATGGGCGGGCTCATGCGGACCGCCTGGGAGGAACGCAGCCGGACCGACTTCTGTGCACTGGCGAAGCTCAACAGCCCGAGTTAGGTGGTGAGGCAGCGACACGTCTGCCGGGCACGCAATCGACTACCCCAGACGTGCGAAAGGCCCGGGCATGCCCGGGCCTTTCACGTGCCGCGCCAGAATGTGGCGGCGTCAGACCTGGCGACGGATGCGGTCGGCGCGGCGCTTCGGGTCAGGGTGGGTGCTGAGCCAGGACGGGTTGCCGCCCATCGCCGCCAGCTTGTCGAGCGCGCTGACCGCGGCCTTGCGGTCGTAGCGCTTGCGCGACATGAACTCCAGGCCGTAGTCGTCGGCATCGCGCTCGTTGCCCTGCGAGTGCTGGGCGGTGATCACCGCCTCCAGCAGGCCGCCGAGCTGGCTCGACGCCAGCTGCGCGACATTGCCATTGCCGGACGAGGCCGCGGCGTCGCGGGCGGCGCTGGCGGCCAGCGCGGTCTGCATGCGCTTCTTCTGGTGGTTGTGGGCGACGTGGCCGATCTCGTGGCCGATCACGAAGCGGATCTCGTCGTCGGTGAAGGCGTCCATCAGGCCGCTGTAGAAGCGCACGCTGCCGTCGGGGGTGACGAAGGCATTGATGGTGTCCTCCAGGTGCACCTTGTAGTTCAGGCGCAGGCCGTTGTCCTCTTCGAGGCCGCGCGTGATGAGCGCGAGACGCTGGGCATAGGGGTTGTTGGCCGGTGCCACGCGCGCCTGGCTGTCGGCGTGGGCGGCCATCTGCGCGCCATAGGCGCGGATTTCCTCGTCGCTGAGGGTGGCGGCGGCCACGCCCTTGCGGGCGGCGCCGAACAGGCCGCCGAGGTTGCGCTCGCTGGCGAGCGCAAGCCCGCTGGCGGAAACAAGGCCGATTCCTGCAATGAACTGTCTGCGATCCATGTGGCTGGCTCCATGCGGGCTCAAGTCCCGCTGCGTGCTGGAAGAAAGGGTCATCCCGGAAGTCCCGGCGGCATCCGTCCGTGCGGGAGGCCGAATGATTCATGCGCACAACCAGAAACGCAAGCGCGCAGAGCAGTCCTGGAACGCGAAAGGCCCGGGCATGCCCGGGCCTTTCCTTCCTGCCGCGCGAGCCCTTTGAAGGCTCGGGCGATCAGCGCTCCGGCTGCGCGCCGCGCGGCGCGCTGACGATCGACACGGTGTAGGCGCCTTCGCCGCCACCCAGGCTGGTGACCACCAGTCGGCCTTCGCCGTCGGCGTCCAGGGTGATGTTCAGCTGGGCGCTGGTGCCGCCGCCGCTGTCGTCATCGCTGGCCTCTTCCAGCAGCACGTCGCCCTCGATGATGCCCCACTTCAGATAGGCGTCGAAGGCATCGGACTGCAGGCGCGCGACCACGCGCTGGCCCGGGCGACCCTCGATGCGGAACACATCGAAGCGCACCTCCTCGTCATCGAAGGGGTCGGTATCGTCGATGCTGCCGCGCACCGAATCGCCCACGGCAATCGTCTGCACTTCGATCGGGCGCTTGGCCGGCGGCTGGCCGACGAACACGGTGTACTCGCCTTCGCTATCGCCCGAGGGCGTGGTGACCTTGACGACGCCGCGACCGTTGTTGTCGAGGGTGACGAACAGGCGGGCATTGAGGCCGGCGCCGCTGTCGTCGTCGCTGGCGCTGCTGACGAACTGGTTGTTCTGCATCTGGCCGAATTCGACATAGGGGTCGAAGGCGTCGGCGTTGACACGCACCACGACTTCCTGGCCGCGACGGCCGGAGACCGTCCACAGGTCGTGCGGCCGGTCGCTGTCGTCGCGCGAGGAGGACTCGCCGAGCGTGCCCTTGGTTTCGGTGTCAAGGCGCAGCGCCTGCGGACGCGCCGGTGGTGGCGTCGGCACCGAAGTCACGGTCAGGGTGAAAGCGCCGCTGGCGTCGCCGCTGATGCTGTTGGCGCGGATCTGCACCTTGCCGGAGGCGGGTACGGTGTAGCTCAGCTGCGGATTCAGCTCGCCACCGCTGTCGTCGTCGAACTTGCAGTCGTCCGAGCAGCCCGGCGCGGCGGTGCTGCCGACCGCGAGGAAGCCGTCGAAGGCCCCCGATTCCATCTTCACGCGGATGCGCTCGCCGGCGCGGCCGCTGTACTCGTAGAGCGCGTAGGGCGTGCCGTCGTCGGCCTTGGGCGAGTCGCTGCCCAGGCTGCCGCTGACGGGAGCGCCGGCGCGGATGGCGGTCTGCGCCGAGGCAGTCATGGGCAGGCTGGCGGCCAGCAGCAGCATCGGCAGCAGCTGCGCCAGGCGCTTGCGGGCCGGGGCGCGGGGGATTCGGATCATGGGTTCACCTGCGATCAAAGGGTGCAGCGGAAGGGGAGGCGCCGCATCCCCTGCATGCGGCGACGGCGCGCATCGCGCGTCGCCGCACATTCTCGCAGAACCTTCACTCTTGGATGCAATCGTTGCGGGCGCGTCGCCGGCAGCAGAGGGCAAAGCGCGGGCAGTGGGGTAGCGCGCCGCGCAGACGAAGGCATCCGGGCGGCGGCTGGAGACTCCGCAGCTGGGCGACGGCCGAGCGCGGGCGCTTGCCGCCCGCTCAGTGCCTCAGCCGATCGCCCGCAGAGGCAGTGGGGTCGGCTGCAGGCGCGGCTGCCAGGGTGACCAGGTCGCGCCGAGCGCGTCGCCGCGCCGTGCGCGCGGCGCCGGCCCGGCGAGGTCGAGGAAGCGGCCGAACAGCGCTTCGGCGCGCGCCTGCTGGGCGTGCACCAGGCGCCGGGTTTCCGCTTCGATGTGCTCGGCGCCGTGGCCCAGCCCGGCCTGCTCCAGCTCGGCGCGGTAGGCCGGCGTCTGTAGCCAGCGGCGGATCAGGCTGCTGTTGGCTTCCAGATGGAACTGCAGGCCGTAGGCGCGCTCGCCGTAGCGGAAGGCCTGCTGCTCGCAGTCGCGCGAGCGTGCCAGCTGCAGCGCGCCGCCTGGCAGCTCGAAGCTGCGGCTGTGCCACTGGAACACCGGCGCGCCGGCACCCATCGGCGCGAATACCGTGTCACCGCGGCCGGCTTCGGTGCTGTCGATGCGGTACCAGCCAATCTCGGCGCGGGCATGCTTCTGTACGCTCGCGCCGAGGGCATGCGCCAGCAGCTGGGCGCCGAGGCAGATGCCCAGCACCGGCAGCCCGCGCTGCAGGGCCGACTCGATGCAGCGCAGCTCGGTGCGCAGGTGCGGGCGCTGGGCCTGCTCCTCGACGTTCATGGCGCCGCCCAGCACGATCAGGCCGTCGTAGCGCTCGACCGCGGGCGCGGCCTGTGGGTCACGCTCGAAGTTGACGAAGCGCAGCCGATGGCCGCGCCGACGCAGCAGGGCGTCGAGGGTGCCGGCGGGTTCGGCGGCGACATGCTGGAAAACGAGAAAGCGCGCCACGGTGCGGAGTCCTGATTCGCGGATCGATGGGTGCCATGCGAACGGCATCGTCTCCGGGACCGCTGTCGGCGACAAAGGAGCTTCCGGGATATGACATGACCGTGGGCTTGCATGCCGGCGGCCATGCCTGCGCTGGTGGGCGCTCTCGGTCGCGACCCGCACCGCAGTGCGGCGCCGCAGGCCGCCGAGTCCCGGCCAGCCTCCGTGAGCCCCTCAGCGCACCAGCCCGCGCAGCTGCCCGAGGCGCGGGCTGTTCGGGCCGAGGACATCCTCAAGCGCTGCCAGCACCGGTGGCCGCGGGCCGGCGTCGCCGCGCGCCAGCGCGAGCAGAAGCTCCGCCTCCAGGCGCTCGTAGTGGTCGGCGCCCAGGCTTTGTGCATGCGCCTCGCAGGCGGCGAGGTCGCCGCTGTCGAGGCTCGGCAGGCGCCGCGCCAGCGCGTCCTGCAGGCGCAGGCAGTGTCCGCCGCCGCGCAGGCGTGCAGGCATTGCGCCGGGCAGGGCGGCCAGTGCCGCCAGACTGTCGCGATAGGCCGTGGCGGCTTCGCGCGCTTGGCCGCTACGCGCCAGTGCGGGGGCGAGGGCGAGGCGGGCTCGCGCGGTGAACAGGTGCTCCGGCCCGAAGCGGCCCTGGAACAGTGCCGCCGCCAAGCGGTAGGAGTCGAGCGCCGCGGCGGTTTCGCCGCGGGCCAGCTGCAGGTCGCCCAGGCTCAGATGGGTGAAGCCGGCATCGGCCGAGTCGGCGCCGACAAAGCGGGTCTGCAGCGCCAGCGACTCCTGCAGCAGGCGCTCGGCGCGCTGCAGGTCGCCGCGCAGGGTCAGCAGCTTGCCGAAGTTGTTGGTCAGCGCACCCAGTGCGGCGGAGTCGCCGAGCACCTCGCGCTGGATGTCGAGCGCGCGCTCGAAGTAGGCGTCGGCCGCCGGCAGCCGGCCTTCGGAGAAGGCGATTGCGGCCAGATTGTTCAGCACATTGCCGGCATGGCTGCTGCGGCCCTGGCCGTTGCGCTCGAAGCCGCTCAAGGCCAGCTCCAGGCGCTGCCGCGCCTCTGCCAGACGCCCGCTCTGGTAGTAGGCGGTGCCGAGGTTGTTGTCGGCGCCGGCGGTGAGCGGGCTGTTGGCGCCTGACACCGCATAGCGCAGCGCGGCCGCGCGCTCATACGCCGCCAGTGACTCCGGCACGCGGCCGAGCAGGCGCAGGCACTGGCCGTAATTGCCGAGCACGCCGCTGAGCGCGCCGCGCTGGTCCGAAGGCTCGGCCTCCAGCAGGCGGATGGCTTCCTCGGCGCGCGCGCAGGCGCGGGCGGCTTCGCCGCGGCGCACATCGACCAGGGCGAGGTCACCCAGCACCTGGGCGCGCATGCGGGTCGGCGCGCTGCCGTCGTCGATTTCCAGGAAGCGCTCCAGCAGGGTGCCGGCGGCGCTGAAGTCCTGCAGGTAGATGTAGAGCTCGCCGACCGTGGCCAGCACCAGCTGGCCGGCCGCAGGGTCGCCCTCGAAGGCCTGCTCGAGCTGGCGCGTGCTGTTCACCAGCAGGTCGCGCGCCGACAGCCGCGAGACGTCGCCGGACTCGGCCGCTGCCTCGCGGAACATCAGGCCGAGATGGTCGAGCACGGCCAGGTAGCGCTGCGCCTGCGTCTCGGCGGCGTCGCGCTCGGCCGCGGTGGTGCGGGCCTGCCAGATCACGCCGCTGAGACCCGCAGCGAGGGCGAGGGTCGCGGCTGCTCCCAGACCGGCGGCGAGCCGGTGCCGGCGCAGCCACTTGCCCATGCGGTAGCCCAGCGTGGGCGCGTGCGCGCGCACCGGCCGGCCATCGAGATAGCGGCGCAGGTCGTCGGCCAGCGCTTCGACCGAGGCATAGCGACGCGCGGGATCGCGCTGCAGCGCCATCTGTACGATCGCATCGAGATCGCCGCGCAGCCGCGCCCGCGGGATCTCGCGGGTGTCGTGTCGGCTGGGCGGCTCGGCGTCCTCCTCGCAGACCCGGCTGATGAAGCCGGCCCAGTTGCCGTCGAAGCCCGGATGTGGCGTGCGGCCAGTCAGAAGCTGGTACAGGAGCGCGCCGAGGGCGTACACGTCGGTGCGGGTGCTGACCGGCTCGCCGCGCAGCTGTTCGGGCGCGGCGTACTCGGGCGTCATCGCCAGTCCGCGGGTCTCACCGCGTGCGGCCTCGCGGTCGAGCAGCTTGGCGATGCCGAAGTCGAGCAGCTTGACCTGGCCCTCGCGGTTGATGCGCACGTTGGAGGGCTTCAAGTCGCGATGCACGATCAGCTGCGCATGGGCTTCGCTGACCGCGCCGCAGATGTCGAGGAACACCCGCAGCCGGGTGTCGAGCTCGGGTTTCTCCTGCGCGGCCCATTTGTCGAGGTCCAGGCCTTCGGCGAGTTCCATCACCAGATAGGGCTGGCCGTCGGGCAGCACGCCGCCGTCGAGCAGACGCGCGATCGCCGGGTGTTCCAGCCGCGCCAGCACTTCGCGCTCGCGCTCCAGCGCCTGCTTGAAGCGCAGGTCGGAATTGCGCAGCAGCTTGACCGCCGCCCGCTTCTCGAAAGCACCGTCAGCGCGCCTGGCGAGATAGACCGTGCCCATGCCGCCGCGGCCGATCTTTTCCAGCAGCTGCCACGGCCCCGCATTCAGGCCGCGGCGGTCGGTGGTGCGCTCTTCGGTGACGCGTGCCGCCAGCCCGCCCAGCTTCGGCAGGTCGCGGTCGTCGGCGCCCAGGCCCTTCAGCAGGTCGGCGTAGAGGTCAGGGTGGATCTCGGCGCAGGCGCGCAGGAAGTTGTCGCGCTCCGCACCTTCAAGATCGAGGGCGCGATCGAGCAGCGGCTCCAGCCGGCGGAAGCGCTCCGACAGCGAGTCGCTCACGGCGCTGCGAGCCCGTCGGCGTCCTCGCCCATCGGCTGGTCGAGCGCGATGCTGAGGAAGGCACGCGCTTTCTGCCAGTCGCGGTTGATGGTGCGTTCGGTGACCTCCAGCAGCTCGGCGGTCTCGGTCGCCGAGTAGCCGGCGAAGTAGCGGTACAGAACGACCTGGGCCAGGCGCGGCTGCACCTTCTCCAGCTCGCTGAGCGCGGAGTCGACCTCCAGCAGGCGCGCCAGCTCGCGCGCGTCTTCGCCGGGCTTTTCGTCGAGCTCGCGCTGCACGTGCTGCATGCGCTTCGCCTCTGCCAGCCGCGAGCGCGCGTGGTCGATCAGGATCTGCCGCATCGCCCGTGCCACCAGCGAGAAGAAGTGCGCACGGTTGGCGAGGTTCGGATAGTCGGCGCGGCGCAGCTTCAGGTAGGCCTCGTTGACCAGCGCCGTGGTCGACAGGGTCTCGCCTGGTTCCATCTGCCGGCGCTGCGCACGCGCCAGCCGACGCAGGTCGGCATGCACCAGCGGCAGCAGGCTGTCGAGCGGATTCGGATCCCCGGCCGCGGCCAGGATGGCGGTGATCTGCCCCAGCGGGCTGTCGTCTGCGATGCGCTCCATTCCACTCCCCGCGTGCGGCCGGCCCGGAGCCGGCGACCCTGGCGTCCCCGCCCCGATTCTGCCGGCTTGATTGTGCCCGGGCTGCAGGCGCAGGGGCAAAGCCGCGCGGCAGCGACGTGAACGCTGTGGAACGGAGCGCGGTGGCGATCCGCGACAGCGGCGCTCGGCGCTGCGCTCAATCCGCTCGCGTCGTCGTGCGGCCTTGGATGTCTGCGTCTGCCGTTTTCGAGCCGCGTGCCGACGACGCTCGCGCATCGCCATCGTCAAGCCGCGCCTGCTGTTCCGGCATCAGCCGCCGGCCGAGCTCGAACACCGCCGAACACGCGCCCAGGAAGCCGAGGAAGCCCCAGACGCCAGCCTCCTGGATCGCCCGCGCCGGCCAGATCGCCGCCGAGATCATGTTGCGCAGCGATTCCGCGCTGAAGCCGATCAGCCAGTCGCGCAGCAGGTCGCGCAGCCAGTCGCCCCCCGCGCTGTCGAACTCGCGCAGGCTTTCGACCAGGCTGCGCAGCTCCAGCGGCAGGAATACCGAGAGCGCGATCAGGCCATAGACGCCGGCGCCCCACTGGCTCAGGTGGCGGTCGAGCGCGCTGTCGACGGCCTTGCCCAACGGTGCCGGCAGCAGGCTGATGCTGGCCGCGCCGACATAGGTGAGCACGAAGGCGCACCACCAGGGCAGCAGTGGATGGTCGAGCAGGGGCAGCCCCGTCTGCCAGCGCCGCGCCAGCAGCAGGCCGACCGCGAGAGCCGCCAGGGCGGGCAGCAGGAGCAGCGCGGTGCGCTCGGATGGACGCTGGGACATTCGGCGTGGCTCCGGGGACGGGGTTTCAAGGACAACGCTGAGGTATTCAGCGTTGTCGCGCGCCATGGAGGGTGTACGAGAGCGAGGGGCGACGTACAGCCAGGCCGGTGCGTGACGCCCGCTGACGGGCGGGCCGCGCCGCGGTGCCGGAAGCACTCGCGGCGCGGGAGCACTCACTTGACCTGGAAGTTCACCCGCATGTTGATGCGCCACTCGGTGATGCGGCCGTCGTCCTCGGTGAGGACCTTGATGTCGTTCACCCATGCGCCCTTGATGTGCTTGACCGTCTCGGCGACCTTGAGCAGGCCGGACTGGACCGCGTCCTCCATGCTGCTGGTGGACGATGAAGAAACCTCGATGACTTTGGTGACCGTACCCATGGTCGGACTCCTTCGGATCGAATCGGGCAGAAGTGCCCGCGCCGACCATAGCACCGCCCGCGATGGAGGCTGCAGCGACCGGCGGCGAACGCACTGCCGCTGAACGTCCGCAGTCCGTGCTGCGCCGGCTTCAGGTCCGCGGCGATGCCGGCAGCCAGCGCTCCAGCAGGGTGTCCGCGGAGCGCCGGCAGCGCTGCAGATCGCTGTCGCCGCTTCCGCCGGCGAAGGCGTCTCCACAGACCGCGAGCTGCAGCGCATCGTCCAGCAGCAGGGGCTCGCGCAGCGGCTCGACGATGCGGGAATAGCGCCAGCGGTGGGCGGCGGCATGCAGCCACTGGGATGGCTCGCCGTCGAACTGCGACAGCACGGCCTGCAGCACGGCCTGCGGGCTGTCTTCCAGGCGCTCCACGCTGGCGGCTTCCGTCAGCTGCAGCACCCAGCGGCGCGTGTCCTCTCCAGGCAGGGCGTCCTGTGCCTGCACCTGTGCCAGCGCGGGCGCGAGCGCTTGCCAATCCGGCTCGGGTTGATCGGCGGGCTGGGCCAGCAGCACGCACCACGCCGGCGCGCAGCGCAGCGTGCGCAGGCGGGTGGACCAGTCGGTCCGTACGCCTTCCAGCAGCGCTGCGCTCTGCGGTGCCGGCGCGGTCAGTACCAGCCGCCGTGCCTCGGCGATTACGCCGCCGCTGGCATCGAACAGGTGCCAGCCGGAGTCGCCGCACTCGATGCGCGCGACCTGCGCTTCGTAGCGCGTGCGGACGCCGGCCAGCAGATGCCGCGGCAGCGCCTGCAGGCGTGGATCGTCGACATCCATCGCCGGTCCCAGCCCGCGCGCCTGCCGTGAGGCATCTGGCAGCGTGCCGGCCCAGGCGGCGATCGCCTCCAGCGGGCAGCCGTGAGCGAAGCTGCCGCAGTCGCTGCGGCGCAGGCTCAGCCGTCCGCCGGGGCCGCGGCCCTTGTCCAGCACCAGCACGTCTCTGCCGGCCGATGCCAGCGCCGACGCGATCCAGGCGCCGGTCAGCCCAGCACCGATGACGGCGGTCTCCGCCGAAAGCATTGCAGTGTCCATCCGCCCAGCTTGGCGGCGCCGGCGTGCAGCGGCGGTGGATGGCGCGGAGATCAGACCGTTCTCAGGCCAGGCCGCTCTCAGGCCTGGGCGCGCAGCGATTCGGCGGGGTCGATGCGGGCACTGGCGCGCGCCGGCAGGTAGGCGGCCAGCAGGGCCAGCAGGGCCAGCAGCAGGGGCACGCCGAGGAAGGCCAGCGGATCGAACAGGGTGATGCGGTCGGTGAGCTGGGCCAGCAGGCGCGTCAGCACGAAGGCCAGCGGCAGACCGATGGCGAGGCCGAGCGCGATCTGCCGGCGTGCATCGCGCATCACGGTGGCGATCAGGCGTCCGCGCGAAGCACCCAGCGCCAGCCGGAGGCCCAGCTCGCGCCGGCGCTGCTGCACGCCGTAGGTGACCAGCCCGTACAGCCCGAAACAGCTGATCGCCAGCGCCACGGCACCGAGCCCGCTGGCGATCTCGGACGCCACCAGCAGCGGCAGGCGCTGGATGCGCAGCGCGGCACTCAGGCGGAAGGGCGCGCAATCCTCGCCAGCGGCGAGTGCGGCGCAGGCGTTGTACACGGCAACGATGGTTTCAGGGCGGGTGTCGGTGAGGCGCAGCAGCAGGCTGGCGAGCGCCGGATCGTCGGCCTGCGCGGGGGTGTAGACCACCGGGCCATCCGAGCCCGCGAACAGGAAGCCGGAGGCGATGTCCGGCACCACGCCGATCACTTCGACGCGGCGGATCGATTCGACCTCTGCTGCGCCCTCGGCCGTCGCGCCGTCACGATCGCGCAGCGCCGGCTGGGCTTCGCCCTCGTCGATCAGGTCCAGGCTGCGACCGAGCGGATCGGCACCCGGCCACAGACGTTCGGCGGCGCTGCGCGAAACCACCGCCACCGACGCCGGATCGCCGCGCCTTGGCAGGCGGCCGCGCAGCGCCTGCACGTTCAGAAGCGGCAGCCACTCGCTGTCGATCGGACGCATCCGCACCACCAGGCTGCGGGCTTCGCCGCCGGCATCGCTGGTATCACCGGTGCGCGCCGCAAGGCGCCGAGGTTCGCCCATCAAGGGCATCTGCGAACTCGCGCCGATGGCCTCGACCTGCGGCAGCTCCAGCAGACGCTGGCGCAGGCGCGCCGGCGCGCTGCCTGCGGACATCCCGACCAGGCGCTCCGGGGCGTAGCCCAGCGGCGTTTCCGCCGCACGTCGGGCGTTGGCGATGATCAGTCCGGCGACCACCAGCAGCAGGCAGCTGGCGGCGATCTGGGTGACCATCAGGGCGCTGCGCAGGCGCCCGGCTGCATTCGCCCGCAGGCTCTGGCCGAGGCCTGCAGCGCTGCCGCCGTCGCCGCTGCGCCGGGTCACCGCCAGCGCCGGCAGCAGGCCGAAGGCGAGCGTGCAGGTCAGCGCCAGCAGCAGGGCTGGCAGCAGGCTGTGCGCGCCCAGCCGAACCTCGACCAGACTCGCGCCAAGCTCGGCGATCAGGCCGAACACGCGCGCGTGGATCGGCGCCAGCAGCAGCGAGGCGAGCGCCAGCGCGAGCAGGCTCGCCGCGCCGCCGATCACTGCACATTCGACCAGCAGACGCGAGAGCAGGCGCGCCCGGCTCGCGCCCAGCGCACTGCGCAGGCCGAGCTCGCTCCTGCGTGCGGAGAACCGCGCCAGCACCAGATTGGCCAGGTTGGCCGAGGCGATCAGCAGCATCAGCAGGATCGCGATGCCCGCCGGTATCGAGGCCAGTACCAGCTCCTCGCGATCAGCGGCGCCCAGGCGTCCGTACTGGGGCAGCACCTCAAGCGTGTCGAGGCGCTGGTCCGGTGCGCGCTGTTCGCTCAAGGCGAGGGCCCGCGGCGCCAGCTGCTGAGCCGCCATGTCGACGCTGGCCTGCGGCTGCAGGATGCCGCTGACTTCGTAGCGCAGATCGTCAGCGTCGTCGCCGAACAGCTGGCGCTGGTCGCGGTGGCGGATGAAGTAGAGCTGCGCGATCGGATGGCTGCCGTTGAAGCCCTTGTCCGCCACGCCGATCACCGCGAACCGCTGGCCCTGGATATCGAGCGTACGGCCGACCACGTCCGCTGCGCGCTGGAAGAGCTGCTCCCAGCCGGCCTCGCTGAGCACCACGCCCATGCGGTCGGCGTCCTCGCCCGCGGTGAACACCCGTCCGAGCCGGGCGTTGACGCCGAGCAGCTGGAACAGATTGTCGGAGACCGCGGCGCCCATGCCCTTGTGCAGCTGCGCGCCGACGAGCAGCGGATGGCCCAGCGTGCGCGCGCTGTACAGGCCCACCAGGGCCGGCGGCGGCGCCGCCACCAGCGTCTCGGCCTCGTCGGCCGTGAACTGGGTGAAGCTGCGCTGCTCGGCGCTGCGCCCCTCCACGCTGACCCAGCGCTCAACCCGTTCGATCGGCGGCGACTGCAGGGCGTAGGCGGCATAGATGCCGTGCAGCAGCAGGGCCGCGGTCAGCGGCAGTGCAAGCACGCCCACGGCGGTCAACGCATAGACCGGACTGCCGCGCAGGCTGCGCAGGGCGTAGCGCAGATCGGCGGACAGCGCATCGATGACGCGCAGCCCGCGCGCTGCACGCACCTCGTCGCGATGCAGTTCGAGCATGCCGAGCTCGATGCGCGCGTGCCGCAGGGCCTCTGCGCGCGGCAGGCCCTCGGCCTGCAGCTGGTCGGCGCGGCTTTGCAGGTGGAAGTCCAGCTCGGCGTCCAGCTCGCGCTCGACGCGCCGGCGATCGAACAGGTCGCGCAGCCAGTGCAGCAGTCGGCGCGGGCTCATGCGCGCAGGCTGCCGGCATCGGCGCCGAGCACGGCGTCCATCGCCTCCACCAGCTGCCGCCACTGACGCGTGTCCTCGCCCAGGCGACGCCGACCGGCCGCGGTGATCGCGTAGTACTTGGCGCGACGGTTGTTGTCCGACACGCCCCACTCGCAGCGCACCAGGCCCTGCGCCTCCAGCCGATGCAGGGCCGGATAGAGCGCGCCCTGCTCGACCAGCAATACGTCGCCGGAGCTGCGCTGGATCCGCTGCAGCAGGCCGAGGCCATGCTCCGCGCCGAGCGACACGGCTTTCAGCGCCAGCAACTCCAGGGTGCCGGGCAGGACGGGCTGGGCCATGGTCTCACCAAAGTGGTTTAGGTGAGTCCCAGCCTACTCGCCTAAATTGCTGAGGGGAAGGGGGTGAGTCAGCAGCGGCCCGGCCGCATGTGCAGGATCCCGCCCATCGGGCCCTCGACCAGGATCACGCCTTCGCGTCGGCCCACCACCGTCCACTCGGACTCGACGCCGCCGAACATGGGGTCGTCGACCACGAAGGCGGCACCCTTGCGCTGCAGTGGATACTTGGGCGGCGTCATGCCGGCGGGCTTCCAGGCGCGCGAGTGCACATAGGTCAGGTAGTCGGGGCCGAAGTACCAGTGGATGCCATCGAGCGCGATCTCGCTGTCGATCGTGGTCGAGACCCCGAATTCGCACCAGTCGCCGACCAGGGCGCTCGCGTCCGCTGCGTCCGGGTCCGCCGGCGCAGACGTCCGCTTCGACACGGTCGGATCGTTGATCTGCACTTCGCCGCTGCCAGTGTTGTCGCAGGGGATCTGCCGGTACTCGTGGCCACCGCCGGGCGCCGGGCACTTGTAGACCTTGGCGTATGCGCATGGGGCCATGCAGGCAAGGACGAGGATGAGGGCAGGCAGCAGCAGGGCGCGCATTGGGCGTTCTCCGCGAAAGGGTCGGGGAGGATACGCGCGCCTGCGCCAGCGGCACATCCTGCGCGCTCTGGCCTGCGCTATTCCTGGCCTAGCCGCTCAAGCAGCCACAGGCCATCGTCGGACCTGATATCGACCACACGCCAGCCTTTTGCGGTCTGCACCAGGCGATAGTCGATACCGATGCGCTGGCTGTTGCCCGGGTAGATGAACTCAACGCGTACCTCGGTCGGCTGTGCGCCGGCCTCGACCCGAAGCATGCTCGCGCCGGGGTCCTGCGACGCCCACATCGGGGCATGGTCCAGCGCACCGATCTCGCCGCTTTCCTCACTGCGCTGCCGGTCCGCAAGCACGCCTTCCACCAGTTCGGGTGCGAGGTAGCGTTCCAGCACCTCACGCGGCTCGCCGAACAGCCCGGGGCCCAGATGGGGCTCGGCGACGACCGCTTCCCAGGCGTAGGCGCGATAGATCTCGGCGACCAGGGCCACCGCATCGGCAGGCTCGTCGCCGCGCGCGCTGAAGGGCAGGGCGGTCAGCAGGAGCAGCAGGCCAGGCAGTCTTTTCATGCGCCGCAGTTCAGCCACCCACGTGGCGCCCGCGGGCCGGGCGCGGGCCGGCGGCCGCTCCGCGCAGCAGCTTCTGGAAGGTCGGGCATTCGAGATGGCTGGGCGCCGGGCAGCGCGCCGCGTGGCGCAGACCGTCGCGCAGGGCGGTGAGCCTGCGCAGGCTGGCGTCGATCTCATCGGCCTTGGCGCGCAGCAGCGCGCGGTCGATATCGGGTCCGCCGTCGGGCGCGAACATCCGTGCGATCTCCTCCAGCGAGAAGCCGGCGGAGCGACCCAGGGCGATCAGGGCGAGACGCTGCAGCACGCTGCGATCGAAGACCCTGCGCAGGCCGCTGCGGCCGATCGAGGTGATCAAGCCCTTGGCTTCGTAGTGGCGCAAGGTGGAGGCGGGCAGGCCGCTCTGGCGCGCGACTTCGACGATGTCCATGCAGACCCCCTTGACTTGAAGTCGACTTGAAGTGGCACTGTGAGCCCATGCCGCTGCTTCCGCAAGCGGAAGGAGGTCGCATGGACCCCATCGCACACACCCTCCTGATCGGCCTCGGCGCGACCGCCATGGTCGACGTGTGGGCCCTGCTGCGCCGCCGCTGGCTGGGTATCGCCTTGCCCGACTATGGCCTGCTGGGTCGCTGGCTCGGGCATATGCCGGCAGGACGCTTCCGCCATCAGGCAATCGCCCGCGCACATTCGATCGCGGGTGAACGCCCGCTCGGCTGGGCCGCGCACTACCTGATCGGTATCGCCTTCGCCGCGCTGCTACCCCTGCTTTGGGGGCGCACCTGGTTGGCGCAGCCGAGCATCGGCCCGGCCCTGCTGATCGGCGTCGCCACCGTCGCCGCACCTTTCCTGCTGATGCAGCCGGGCATGGGCGCGGGCCTCGCCGCCCGCCGTACTCCACGCCCCCATGCCGCCCGGCTGCAAAGCCTGATCACCCATCTGGTGTTTGGCCTAGGCCTGTACGCCAGCGCGCTCGTGCTCGCCCTTGGAGACTGACATGCGTATTCCCGCCCGCTACGCCCCCATCCTGTTCGGCGCCCTGCTCTCGGCCCTCATGGTCATGCTGGTGTCCGCCTTCGTGCTCGCCACCAGCCAGGGCATCGGCCCCGGCTTCCTTGGCCTGTGGATCAGTAGCTGCCTGAAGACCTGGCCCGTCGCCTTTGTCGCCGTGACCCTGCTGGCGCCGCTGGTGCGCAGGGTGGTGGCGCGACTGACGAGCGCGCCGGGCTGAGCGTCTGCAGCGACCCGGGCAACGCTGCGACGGCGCCTTGGTCAGAAGGCAGCACGGCGTGGAGCGTGAATCGGGGCGCGGCGCTGCAAGCGGCCGAGGGCCGCACGTCGCGCTGATCGGCCTTTCGCAGCAGGGCTGGCGGCGTCCGTTCTTGCCTGGACTGGCAACCATGGCCGCTGCCTTACGCCTCGCGAGGGTTTCCGGCCAATGCCCATTCGGCAGCGATGCGCGCGACCTCGGCCAGTACCGCCTCATGCCGACGTTCCACCTGCGGGGTGTACTCACCGCTGTCGTAATAGGCGGCGATCACGATCGGACCGCGGCCGGGCGGCCAGGTGATCGCGATGTCGTTGCACTTGTTGGTGGTGCCTTCGGCCCGGCCGGTGCCGGTCTTGTTGCCGGTCAGCCAGCCCTCGGGCAGGCCGGCGCGCAGGCGATGCGCGCCGGTGCGCGTGTTGCGCATCCATTCGATCAGCCGATCGCGCGAGGTCGGCTGGAGCAGCTCGCCGGTGGTTATGCGCTGGACCAGCTGCGCCATGGCCGCGGGCGAGGTGGTGTCGCGCAGATCGGCGGACAGCACCAGGCCGAGATCCGGTTCGTAGCGATCCAGCCGGGTCACGCTGTCGCCCATGTCGCGGAAGCGGGCAGTCACGCCCGCCGGGCCGCCCAGGCGACGCACCAGCAGATTGGCGGCGGTGCCGTCGCTGATTTCCTGCGCCGCCTGCGCCAGCCGGCCGATGCTCAATCCACCTTCGGCGAGATGCTCGCGCGTGACCGGCGCCCATTCGAGCAGGTCGCTCTCCGAGTAAGGCAGCAACTCGGACAGATCAAGTCGACCGTGGTCGGCCTCGCGCAGGCAGGCCGCGGCCAGCGCCAGCTTGAAGGTCGAACACAGGGCGAAGCGCTCGTCCAGCCGGTGGCCGACGTGCGCGCCGCTGCCGGTGTCGAGCACGCACACGCCGAGCCGCCCGGCGCCCGACTCCAGGGCCTGCAGGCGTGCTTCCAAGGACGGCGATGCCTGGGCACGCGTCCAATCCGTGGGAAGGAGCATTGCGCCCGTTGCAGTCACCCCGCCCAGCAGGAACTCCCGTCGCGAAACCATGTGCGTCCTCCGTTGATGCAGGCCGCCCCGTCGTTTGTCATGGCGCGGTTCAGCGCGCAAGTGTGCCCGGTACTCGGGGTCCAAGGCGCGCGCCGCACTGCGCAGGCTCAGAAGCGCCAGCCCGCGCCCAGGGTGAGGGCCCAGGGTCGATAGTCGCCCCGCACGAGGCCAACGGTGGTGCCCTCTGGCTCCAGGCGCAGGCTCGACGCGCGCAGCTGACGCAGGCCCAGATCGAGGTACCAGCGCTCACCGAGGTCGTAACGCACGCCTGCCAGCAGCTGCAGGGCAGTGTCGTCGCCACTGAACGAGCGCTCACCGGCGGCGGTTTCGAAGTCGATGTCGACTTCGGTCAGCGCGACCACGCCGGCGCCCAGGTAGCTGCGCGCGCGCGGCGAGCCGAACAGGTCGAACTCGTAGAGCGCATTCAGCGCGAAGCCGGTCGAGGCGTAATTGCCCTCGCCCTGCAGGGACGCGGCCTGGAACACGGCGCCGTCACGGTCGACGCTCTGGTAGGTGAACTCGGTTTCCAGGCGCCAGCCGCTCTCGAAGCGGTAGCCGACCGCCGCGCCGCTGAGGAAGCCGCTGGAGAATCTGGCCTTGGCGGACTCGGGCGCCGCGCCTTCGAGGCGCAGGGTCTGGTCCGACTGACCGGTCACGCCGGTCAGCACCCCGGCATACCAGCCGGACTCCGCGGCGGTCGAAGCAGCAGGCGAAGCGGCCCAGAGGGTGGTGGCCAGCAGGGCGAGCAGGCTGGGATTGAGATGGGGTTTCATGGTGGACGTTCCTTCAATTCATCCGGCGACGCAGCCGGGGCGCCGCAAGCATCCCGTGGCCTGCGCCTGCACGGCCCCACCCGGCCACCAGTGGTAGCTTTCTTGCACCAGTGGTGACGCCGCCCACGAGCCCTTGATCTCCGTGACTTCGACCTTCACCGACGCGCCGCGCTTCTGGCAGCAGATCGCCGCGCTGACCGTCCTGCTCGCCCTGCTGTTTGCCGCCCTGCAGCCGCCACCGACGGCGCACCTCGGCTTCTTCATGGCCGTGCTCGCCTGGGCCGCGCATATCGGTCTGGGCATGCTTTGCGCGCTGGCCGCCACGCGGTTGCTGCTCAGCCTGCGCCCCAGACTGGGCCGCCTGCCCTGGACCACCCTGCTGCTCGGCGGGCTCAGCGGAGCCACCCTGTTCGCGCCGATCGCACTGGGCCTCGAAGCGCTGCTGCCTGCGCCGCCACCGGAACCGCAGGAGGACGCCCTGGACGCCTGGGAAGCTGCCGGCGGCCTGCGGGCTCTCGCTGCCGAATGGCTGGCCCTGCTGCCGAGCTACCTGCCGGCCTGGCTGCTCCTCAACGCCATGCCGATGCTGCGGGTCTCGCAGCCGCGGCTGGAGGCGGCCGAGCCTGCCGGCCCACACCAGCACCTGCACATGCACGCAGCGGCTGGCATCGCTTCGGTGCCGGCCGCGAGGGTTCATGCGGTCGACCATGCGGACAGCCCCGCCCTGTCGACCGGGGCCGGTGAGGCGCCCGCGAACACGACGAGCGCTGCCCTCCCCGCCGCGAGGGCGCTGGCGTCGGTGCCGACCTCCCCGCTGCCGCCGTCCTTTCCCAGCGAGGGCCTGCTCGATCGCCTGCCCTTGGCCATTGGTCGCCAGCTGGTGTCGATCAGCTCGGACCTGCACTACCTGCAGGTGGTCACCCGCCGCGGGCGGGCCACCGTGCTGGGCAGTCTCGCCGAGGCGGAGGCCGAACTCGGCCACCGCGGCCTGCGCATCCATCGCTCCCACTGGGTCGCGCTTGACGCGATCCGTCGCCTGCATCGCAACGCCCAGGGCTGGCGCTGCGAACTGCACGATGGCCGCTGGCTGCCGGTCAGCCGTCGGCGTGCAGCGGAGATCAAGGAGCGCCTGGGACGCGATTTCGTTGTTGAGGGCTGACCGGCCTCTGCGCCGAACGGGGACCCGCCATCGCCGTCGGCTCGGCATCCGGACAGCCCTTGCATGGGCGCTGCAGGCGCGGTCCTGATCTCGACAGGGCGCAGTCCCGCTGGACGCTGCCCTGCAGCGCAGGGCGCGTCATCGGCAGATCGCCCTGCAACCGGGTGCGCACTGGCGGGCTCTGTCTTCTCCGAAGCGTCGCAGTCGCGCGGCGCATGGAGAAGCGACCAGTGAACACAGGGAAGCGCGTAAAGCGACACGAACAGGCTGCGGTCATGGAACAGCGCAGGCGCGGTCCGGCCGGGGTTACGGATGCAGCCCTGAGGCTGGCGATGCTGTTCGGCGTCCTGCTCAGTCTTGCTCTCACCTCAAGCGCGGCACTCGCGCAGCCCGGACCGCCACCGGACCCCGCCGCAGTCAGCATCAGCTCGACCGAGACGCGCGAGGTGGTGCAGGCCCTGGCACAGGTGCTGCGCGAGCGCTTCGCCTTCCGCGCGCGCGGCCGCGACGCGGCCGCGCAGATCGAGGCGCTCGAACAGCAGGGCGCGTTCCGCGAGGCCCGTACCGCGGCCGAGCTTCTGGCGCTGATCGAACAGAAAGTCACGCCGATCGTTGCCGACGGCCACTTCCGCGCGCGCTACTTCGGGCCCGAGGCGGTTGCCGGCTTCAGCGAGGCGCCGCCCTCGGCCGAGGACATCGCGGCCTTCCACGAAGAGGTGCGGCTGCGCGGTGGCGAAGTTCCCGAGGTGCGCTGGTTGCCCGGCAACGTCGGCTACCTGCGCATCCGCATGTTCCTCGATGCCGCGCCCAGCGCCGAGCAGCTGGCGCTGGCGATGGGCATGCTCGCGCATACCGGCGCCCTGATCGTCGACGTGCGCGGCTCACCGGGCGGCGAGCCGGCCGGCGTGGCCAAGGTGATCGGCCACTTCGTCAGCGCACGCACGCCCACCGTGCGCGTGCAGGGCAGCGACGAGGCCGCGCCCGATCGCACCTTCCACGCTGAGCCACAGACGCCCGCCTATACCGACCGGCCGCTGTTCGTGCTGGTGGATAACGACACCGGCTCGGGCGCCGAGGAGTTCGCCTATGACCTGCAGGCGATGAAGCGCGCGACCCTGGTCGGCGAGACCACCGCGGGCGCGGCCACCCCGGGCGGCTATCGCCCGCTGGCGCATGGCTTCGTCGCCTTCATCCCCATGCAGATCGTTGCCAACACCCTCACCGGCACCAATTGGGAGGGCGTCGGCGTCGTGCCTGATGTCGCCGTGCCTGCAGCCGAGGCGTTGCCCAAGGCGCACCGGCTCGCGCTGGAAGCGATCCTGCAGGACGCGCAGGGCGTCCGCCGCGCGATCGCCGAGGAAGGCCTCGCATCGCTCGAAGCCTCAGCCGCGCGATAGGCCGAGGCAGCGCGCAGGGCTGGCGGATGTCCCGCATCTCCTTCTGCGCGGGGCTGGCCGCAGGGGCGAAAACCGGTCACCGGCGCGAACAAACCACCCGCGCGGTGCCACAGGGTGAGCCCTGGCCCACCCTGAGCTTCACCCTGGCCCCGGTCAGCGCCGGCGAACCCGACGCTCGCTATTCGCGGTGCTCGAACACGCCGCAGACCGCGTGAACCCCGGCCACGTTGGGCCAGGGCCCACCCTATCGCCGCTGCCGGCCTGCCTGCTCACTCGAAGCCGTTGCGGAACACCAGCTCGTTGCGCCGGAAGTACAGGCTGCCGACGAACTGGCGTCCGGCGAACAGCGCGCCCGTGGTGGTGAAGGGCAGGGTGCGGGCTTCGCCGGTGGTGACCTCGACGCCGCTTGTCGAATAGGTTGCGATGGAGCCAGCGCCGAGGCCGCGATAGGCGGGGCTTGCGCCGAGGATTACCACGCCGATACCGCGGATCTGGCCGGCCACCAGCGGGATTTCCGGAATGATCAGGGGCTCCGACAGAGGGCCCGTGCTGCCCTGGGTGACGGTGGTGCTGGAGTGCAGGGTCCAGCCGGCGCTGCTGCTGCCGGGGCCGGTGGCCGCTGTACCGCCGAGCGCAGTGCCATTGCGGGTGTAGACCTGCACCTGGAAGCTCGCGTTGGCGGCAGCGTTGGTTGCCACGCGGAGGCCGCGGATCGCTGCGTCCGAGGGGCCGACCACATCGAAGAACTGGCCTGTGCCGGGGCCGTTGCCATTGTCCGTGGGCCCCGGGTTGAGCCCAAGCTGCAGGCCTGCCGGCCGCCAGATCAGATTGCCGACCAGCGCACGCGACGAGAACACCTCGGCGCTGGGACTGAAGGGGATCGACAGCGCATCGCCGGTGGTCAAGGTCAGCGTCGGCGTGCCGTAGGTCTCGATGGGGGCTGAGCCTGTTCCGAAATAGTTCGGCTGCACGCCCCTGTAGACAAGGCCCACGCCCACGGTCTGTCCGGCGGGTACCGCGATGCTCGGTAGCGTCATCGGTTGGGTGACAGCGCCCGCGCCCTGGATTCCGGTGGCCGTACCGCGGAAGGTCCAGCCGGCGGACGATGTGGCCGGGCCCGACCCCGCCACATTGCCCAGGGCCGTGCCCTGCCGGGTGTAGACATCGACCAGGAACAGCGTGCCGGGCGGCGACGTGGTCGCCGTGGTCAGGCCCTGGAGCACCGCGCCGGTATCCGACTGCAGATTGAAGAACATCGCCGAGTCGACCCGGCCGAAGTTGTTCGGCGGCCCAGGATTGGCGTTCAGGGTGGGGTCGGCCGGCCGGTACTCGATGCTGCCGACCAGGGTGCGCGACGAGAAGAAGTTGCCGCCGGTGGTAAACGGCGCCGAGCGCGCGTCGCCGCTGCGCAGGGTCAAGCTGCCGTCGGAGAAGGTCTGGATCGGCGGTGTGCCCAAGCCAAGGTAGCGCGCCGTAAAGCCGGGTGGGAACACGACTGCAACGCCCAGCGTCTGCCCCGCCCCGATGGCGATCGAGGGCAGCGCGATCGGCAGTGAGACCTCGCCGCTGCCCTGGGTCACGGTGAAGCTGCCGAGATTCCTCCAGCCGTCGGGCGAGCTGCCGGGGCCCATGTTGACCGGGCCGCCCAGCGCCGTGCCCGGGCGCGTATGCACGGTGACCTGGTAGGTGGCACCAGGCGGGGCACTGCTGGCGGTGCTGAAGCCGGTGATGACGACACCCGTCGAGGCCTCAAGATCGAACAGCAGTGCCGAGCCACCAGGCGCCTCATTGTCACTCGGGCCCGCGCTGGCGTTCAGCACCGCTGAGGTCTGCGCGAGCGCAGGCGCTCCCAGCAACAGGCAGAGCACACACAAGAACATACGCATCGTCTTCACCTTGGACGTTGATGAAGAGGCCACGTCTCCCCTTACGGACAGGCGTGGTCCCCTCCGACATTCCCCATCGGCCGCGCCCGGTATCGCTCTCCCGCCCGGCCAAACCCTTCTCCAAGGGTGGCCAGAGCATGCGCTTCCACTGCGTCGCCTACCAAGCGGTGTCGCGTCGGGGCTGCCGCATCCTGCGCATGCCATAGCGTGGGCACCGGCCCACCCGCAGCTCCACGCTCGCCGTGCTCTCACGGCATCGCCTGATGGCCGCGTGCTCGAGTTGCAAGTGGCTTGAAGCCAGCAGCCGGACCACCAGTCAAGCCCGCCGGGCTGCTGCGCCTCGCGTCTGCCATCGGATGGGCCCTGGTTCACCCTGGCCTGAAACCTGGCCCCGGTCATCGCTGCGCCTTCGCCACGCGCACCCGTCGTGGCGCCAGGCCCGATACACCGGAGTGCGCTTCAGCGCTGCGCTGGGCCAGGGCCCAGCGAATGCGGTGGACAGTCGCGGCGGACGCGATGGTCGAGCCGCGTCGCGTGCCGCGCGTCGCTCCGCAGCCGCGCGCTGCCCGGTTACGGCAGGAAGTCGGCGAACTTCAGCGAGGTCTCCTCGAAAACCAGTGGGCCCGTTGGGTCGCGGGTGGTAGCCAGCCAGGTCGCCGCAGCGATGCCGGAGCGCGCGTCATAGGCCGTGCGCAATGCGCTGATGCGCGCTTCCTGCACGGTGTCCGGCAGCCATCGCGAGCTGAGGTTGAAACCGCTGCTGGCCGCGGTGAGTCGAAAGCCCAGCACGCCCCAGGAACGACTCGCCTGGTTCCAGGGCATGGCGGCGAAGCTCAGCTGGAAGCCACCCGGCATCGCGAACACCTGGGGCGCGCCATCAGCGGTCGGGCGCGTCAGCAGGCAGGTCCAGTTGCTGGGCGCGCAGCTGGTCTGCACGACGAAGCTGGCGCCGCTCGGCACGCCCGCGCGGGTCAAGGTCCGCGCCATCACGCGACGCGACTCGCCGGTGCTCTGCGCGTGGTCAAGCCAGGTCACCAGGAACTGGCGCAGCTCGGCCGAGTAGGCGACGTGCGGATGGCCGTCGACCAGGTCCTCGTAGCGGGCCGGCTGGGTCTTGGTGGCGACGATCAGGTCAGCGCCGATCCACTTGAAGCTGCCGCTTCCGTTGGCGGCGCGCGTGGCATAGACCGGCCGCACGCGGATATCGCGCCGCGTTTCGAAGGCGACAAGGAAGAACCCGGCATCGGACTGATAGGCAAGCGCTGGCCGGCGCACGCGCGCGTCGGCGCTGCCGTCCACCGTGAACGCATGAGTGGCGACGCGCTCGCCGCGCGCATTGCGCAGTTCGAGCTGCGCCAGGTGCGCTTCGGGGTAGGTCCAGGCGACGAGACTGCAGCAGAGCTCACCCGAGGGATCCGCGAGCACATCGATCTCGGCGGGCCTGGCGCGCGAGCCCGGGCCTGCGACATGCATCCGCACTGGTGCCGATGGGCTGAGGCGGTTGTCCAGCACCGAGGACCACAGCGTGAGGGAGGGAATTGCTGCGCGGTTGTCCTGGGCGAAGGCGAGCTGCAGGCCCCGCCCCGGCATCCGGCTCAACTGCGCCGATGCGCCCGGAAACAGTCCCCAGCCCCACGGCACCAGGCTCTGACTGGGGAGAATTTCGCCATCCACCACCGGCACGCCGTAGACGCCCGTTCGGTTGCCAAAGGCGAGCAGGAAGTCGCCCGGGGTTTCGGCGGTCACCAGTTCCGGAACCACCGCCGTGTCGATGACGGAGGGCAGGGTCTGCACCTCCGCCTGCAGGGGCTCGGGGGTGGAAAGTGCGATCAGGAAACAGGCAGTCAACAGGCAGCTGGCGATCTGGCGCAGGGGCATCGGCGTTCTCCGCAAGGTGGGGTCGGCCGGTTTCGCACATCAACGCGCGAGTACCGGGCAGGAGAACCGGGCGCAGGAACGCGGCCGCAGGCGACAGCGCAAGGCCACCAGCCGACCAGCGAGAAAATTCCGAGCCTGAACGGTGCTGAGCCGCCTGCGGGGATGGAGAGAAGGCGGGCCGAAGCGTGTGGCTGCAGCAGTCAAGGAACCTGCCCGCAGGCAGCCCCCTTGGCCGATTTCCGCGGTCATTCGGCGCCAGTCACGCAGGCTGCGCATCGCAGCTCGGCAGGTGTCAGGTCCCGCTACGACAGAGATCCGCACAGAGTGGGTCGCGGACAGCGACGAACCCAGGGTGGCTCCTGACTCACCATGGGCTGCGCTCTCGCCACGGTCTTCACTGCCGGTGCCAGCCCCGCATCGGACCCATGCCGATGGATGGGCGATGCCGAGACCAACAGGACTCCACCCGATCGCGCACTCGACGGGGCTGACGTTGCGTCCAGGCCCCGCCTGGAGACGCGCGCATGCGCCGTCAGGAACGTGACCGGGCGGCACCGCCCCGCGCAGCAGGCAGGGCGGTGCCGCTGCGTGCGGGGCGCTCCGCGATCGGAGGCGCTCAGTCCCAGCCGTTGGTGTACTCGGCGGTATCGCCCAGGGTGCGCTGCTCGCCCGTCGCCAGGTGGGTGACCGTGACCACGGCCGTCTTGGTCTGCTCCGGGCGCGCCGTGATGCTGGTCCAACAGGTCCGCGAGTTGCCACAGGGGAAGTTCCAGCTGTCGCTGTAGCTGCCAGGGGGCAGGCCGACGACCTTGAAGGACGCGACCGCGTTGAGGTTGGCGGTGCCCGGTGTCCAGGCGGCGCCGCAGGCTCCCGCGGGCGCTTGCCGCGTCAGCGCCAGCGCGCCATTCTGGCCGCGGGGAATCACGCAACTGGGGACCGATGATGCAACTGCCGCCGAGCCGCGGAGCCCGCGGCCTTGCCGTCGCCTGCCTTGCGCTGTGTCTGGCGCTGGCGGCGCCTGCCACCGCCGCGCCACCCACGCCGCGTGCGGCCGCACTCGATCTGCTGGCCACCGATCCTGACGAAGCCATCGCCAGATTGGTGGCGCTGCAGGGAGCCCCGGCCGAGGACGAGGCCGTCAAGGCCGCGGTTGCGCTGCTGTTCGCCTATCAGCAGGTGCAGCGGCGCGATGATGGCCTGGCCCTGGTCGAGCGCCTGCTGGAAGCGCCGCCGCCGGCTCCCGCACTGGAGGCCCTGCTGCTGAAGCAGATGCTCGATACCGTGTTCGTGCTCGGCGACACCACGGCCCTGCCGCGGATCGAGCCGCGCGTGCAGGCGCTGGCCATCGCACAGGCGGTGCCGGCAGTGGAGCGCGCGCGGGTGCTGCATTCGCTGGCCGCCCTGCAGACGCGGGTGCCCCAGCTTGAACAGGCCATTGCCACCTTCGACCGGGCCATGGTCCTGTTCGGCGATACCGAAAGCGCCGAGCACATGCGGGCACTCAGCGCCCGCGGCGGCGTGCACGCCATGCTCGGACGCTTTCCCGAGGCGCTGGAGTCGTTGCGTCGCGCCGACGACATGGCGCAGTCGCTGGGTCGTCCCGGTGATCCGGACACCCTGCGCAACCTGGCCGGCCTGTACATCCACCTCGGTGAGATGGACAAGGCGGTGGAGTTCGCCACCCGCGCCGAGGCCGTGCAGCGCGAGGTCGCTCCGGGGGCCACGCCGCGCAGCCGCCACGGCGTGCTCTCCACGCTGGCCACCGCGCACATCGGCGCTGGCGACTTCGAGCAGGGTGCGCGCTGGTCGCGCGAGGCGATCGCCTACGGCGAAGCGAACGGCCTGAGCGTCTCCAGCAACCAGAACAACTACGCCACCCTGCTGCGTGACCATGGCCGCCACGGCGAGGCGCTGGCCATCTACCAGCGGCTGCGCGGCTCCATGCAGCCCACCGACTCGCCGGAGCTGCTTGGCGTGCTGGAAAAGAACATCGGCGAAACCCTGGTGCAGCTCGGGCGTCGCGAGCAAGCCATGCCGCACCTGCAGGCCGCGCGCGCGTTCTATGAGACGGCCGACGTGCGCCCCAAGCGGCTGGAGCTCTATCCGGTGCTGATCGACAACCTGGAAGCGCTTGGCCGCAGCGCGGACGCCCTGCAGGCGATGCGCGAGTACAAGGCCCTGAGCGACGAGACCATCACCACCGACTCCAGGACCCGGATCGCCGAGCTCGAGAACGCCATCGAGCTCGAGCGCAAGGAAAAGGCTCTGGCCGAAGCCGAGGCCGCCAATGCGGTGCAGCGCTCGGACAACGAGGCGCTGCAGGCCGAGCAGGCTCGCGCACGCGCGCTCAATCTTGCGCTGCTGGCAGCACTGGCCGGGCTTGCGGCGGTGCTCGCGCTGCTGTGGCGCACGGCGCGGATCCGCGCCCGCAGCCATCGCGCACTGGCGACGAGCACGCGGGAGATCGAAGCGCAGCGCAACGCGCTGATCGAGCTCAACGCGGCCATCCAGAAGCAGAACTTCGAGGACTCGCTGACCGGGCTGGGCAACCGCCGCCTGCTGCAGTCGCAGATGGACTCGGAAGCACCCGCGCGCGGCCTGCTGGTGATGGCCGACCTCGACTACTTCAAGCGCATCAACGACCGCCACGGCCACGAGGTTGGCGACCGCGCGCTCGGGCGTTTCGCCGAAGCGCTGCGCTCCGTGGCGCGGCACGACGACCTGCTGGTGCGCTGGGGTGGCGAGGAGTTCGTCTGGCTGTGCCGCGGCGCCACGCTTGAACAGGGCCCGCTGCTGTGCGAGCGCCTGCGTCAAGCGCTGCGCGACAACCCGCTGCAGGCGGCCGACGGCAGCGTCGAGATCACCGCCTCGCTGGGCTTCGTGCCGCTGCCGGTGTGGCCTGACCTGGAGGCCGACTGGGCGCTCGCCCTGCGCATTGCCGACCACGGCGTGTATTGCAGCAAGTCGGCGGGCCGCGACCGCTGGACCGGCTTCGCCTGCGGGCCTGCTGGCCCCGGCAAGGGCGGCTTGAGCCCGGAGGACATGGTCAGCCAGGGCGTGCTGCAGCGGCTGCAGGCGGCCTGAGCACGCGGTGCGCGCCGGCGTGGCGACGGCCGGCCCACACCACCGCCTCGCGCCGGTTGTGCTTCATCAGATGCACCGGCGCTTGCGCCAGGCGCTCCTCGATCAGGGCCAGAGCGTGCCGCTTGATCTCTGCCCTGGTGAGCCTGTGAGCGGGCATCGCGGCGCCGTTTGCATCATGGAAGGCGGAACGTCCGCTGGCAGGACCGGAACGCGAGGATCCCTGGCGGGCTTGGCGCGGCGATGTGTCACTACAGGGCTTGATGCGCGCGCCCCGATGGCCTCAGGCGAGTTCACCGACCAGAACGCCGAGCCCGCCGAGCGCGACCAGCCAGCGCTGGCGGCGCCGCCCCGCGCCACGATGCCGCAAGGCCGCGGGGACGAACGGCGATACGCCGTGTTAACGGTCGACCCACCCGGCGCGTCCTGAAAGGTTGCGAATTCGCGGGGAACCGGATCGGATGGAGTCCAGCAGCACCGCCCACTGGGTGAGCCAGGCGCGTCAAGGCGACCCACACGCTTGGGCGGCGCTGTTCAGTCGTTACGCACCCGTGGTGCATGGCGTCCTGCTCGGTCGCGCCACCCCGGCTGATGCCGAAGACCTGACGCAACAGGTGTTCGAAACCGCGCTGCAGCACCTTCCCGCGTTGCGCGACAACGCTGCGTTTGGCGGGTGGCTGCTCAGCATCGCGCGACGCGCCGCGGCGGACCTCGCGCGCCGGCCGTCACCACTCACTGGCGTTGAGGTCGATGGCGCATCAGGAGTTGCTACTCACGAGGATCGTGCGGATGCCGAACGTGCGCTCCGCGCATTGAAAGCACTTCCCGAGGCCTACCGCCTCACGCTGATGCTGAGGCTGGTTGAAGGACTGTCTGGCCCTGAAATCGCGGAGCGGACCGGACTGACGCCGGGAAGCGTTCGCGTGAACCTGCACCGCGGCATGCACCTGCTGCGCCAGGCCCTGGGCCTTCCCGAACAGGAGAACGAACCATGACCGGGCACGATGACTACCTGTGGAGCGGACGTGGAACACCCGATCGGGACATCCAAACGCTGGAGCGGCAGCTCTCTACCTTCGCCCTCAGCCGCACCACAACTCCGCGGCGGCTACCGAGGCGACGACGCCGACACGCCATCGGGATGGCGCTCGCCGCAACACTGGCCTTCCTTGCGGTGGGCATCACTGCGTGGTTGCAGCATCGGCTGCTTTGGCCTGACGGTGCCGCGTGGCCCGTCGTTGCCGGCCATGGTGTCCGCATCGAAGGTGGCGGGTCGCAAACCGCATTGGCGCCGGGCGACATGCTGGTCACCGGCGCGGATGGCTGGGCACGCCTGCGCGTGGCCCGCATCGGCGAACTGAGGGTGGAGCCTTCGTCACGGATCGAAATGCAGGCCACCTCGACGGGGCGCCATCGCGTGCGCCTGGTTCACGGCCAACTGTCGGCGCGCATCTGGGCTCCACCACAACAGTTTGGTGTGGTCCTCCCCGGCGGTACGCTGTGGGACCTCGGCTGCGAATTCAGCGTGCAGAGCGACGTCGACGGCCGCGGCTGGCTGCGTGTGGACAGCGGCTGGGTGCTGCTTGAACGCGATGGGGTCGAGGTACTGGTGCCACAGGGCGCCGAAGTCGCCATGCGTGACGGCAAGGCCATCGGCACGCCGCACGCCCAGGATGCACCGGCGGCACTCAAGCTGGCACTCGCAGTCATCGATGCGCGAGAAGCCCCCATCACCCTGGACGACCCCGCCATCGCGACACTCGCGGCGCTGGCACGACCCGCCGATGCGATCACTCTGCTTTCGCTGATACAGCGCCACCCGGAACTCGCCGACAGCCCCGTGTTCGATCGCTTCGTCGAAGTCGTCCCCGCCGCAGGCGCCATACGTCGCGAGAGTTTGAGACAGGCGGATCGCGAAGCGCTGGATCGCGCGTGGGATGCCTTGCCGTATCCACGCACCAAGGCGTGGTGGTGGCACTGGCGCGATGGCCTGCCGAGCATCGCCGACGGGAAGTCCGGATCCGGCTAACACCTTGCCACGTGCGGGCGTCTTGGGAACTCCACCCCAAGGAGTACTCCGATGCACACGCCTATTGCACGCAATGCATTCGTCGCCCTTTCAGTCGCGCTTGCGCTGGCATCAGCATCGGTCGCCGGCCGCGGCGATCGCCCGCGGGAGCCACTCGTCGGGCTGCCTTGCGAAGGCTGCGAGGCGGCATTCGAAGGCTTGCCCGCCGAGGTGCCCACCGAACTCGTTCTTTGGACGAAGTCGACGCCCGGCGTGCCGATGACGGTGGATGGCCGCGTCATCGATGCGGTGGGCAACCCCCGTCCTGACGTGCTGATCTACCTTCACCAAACCGACGGCACCGGGATCTACCCGGCGGGTGCCCAAACGGAAGGCCTGGGCCGGGATGCGCGTCGTCATGGCCGGCTTCGTGGCTGGGTACGCAGCGACTCCGAAGGGCGCTATCGGATCGTCACCGTTCGACCGGGAAGCTATCCGGAGGCGGACATCCCGGAACACATCCACATGCAGGTGATCGAACCCGGGTGCGCCACGTATCTCGTGGACGACCTGCTGTTTCGCGACGACTCGAAACTCACGCCGGATCAGGAGCGTCAGCTAGCGCGGGGGACGGGTGGACGTGGGGTCGTCATGCCGAGGCGCAGCACTGCGGGCTGGGAGGTCACGCGTGACGTGGTGCTTGGAGCGGGCGTGCCCGGATACCCGGAATGTGGTGCAGGCCGATGAGCAAGATCGAGGGACGCTACTCGCGTTTGCATCGCAGGCTGCACTGGGCCACTGCCTTGACGCTGCCGGTCCAGGGATTGCTCGGATGGCTTTCCGAGCGCGTGGACGACGCCCTGCTGGGCAAGGCTCTCATGGCCGCGCACCTGCAGCTCGGTGTGGTGCTGCTGGTATTGCTGGCCCTGCGGCTCACCGTGCGCTTCTGGCAACCGACGCCGTCCCCGTCCTTGCATGACCCGCGATGGCAACAGCGGATCGCCGCCGTTGTACACGCAATGCTCTACGCGCTGATGGTGCTCCTGCCGCTGAGCGGACTGGTGCTGTGGGCGTGGATGCGGACGCCCTTGGACCTCTTCGGCCTCCTGCAAGTCGCTCCGGTGTTGTCCACTCGACCGGATGACGAGACGTCGCTTGTCATCGGTTGGTACCTGCACGTCTGGGGTGCTTGGGCGCTGGCCGGCTTTGTGGCGCTCCACGCCGGCGCTGCGCTGTGGCATCAGTGGATCGTGCGCGACCGCCGCATCCTCGACCGCATGTAAGGACCGCGCATTCCATCCCGCATTAGCCCGCCACGGATACCCTGACCGCTACGATGACCGACGCCCTTGATGCCCGCCGCGACCGCGTCGCGCCCGCTGTCGAGTGCCGCAGCGTTTCGGCGCTCAGACCCAGTCGACCTTCAAGCCTTCCAGGTGTGCGAAGCCACGATCGCCCGTCAGCATCACGTGCTCGCGCCCCAACTGCAGGCAGCAGGCCGCCTGCAGGGCGTCAGGCGTGCGCAGGCCCAGGCGACCGCGCAGTTCGGTGGCGAGTTCGACCACGCTGCGCTCAAGTTCCAGCCAGATCAGATCCGGCTGCTGGAAGAAGGCATCGAAGCGCGCGAGGCGTTCGGGCGAGCCGGCCTTGATCGGCCCCACGCGGCACTCCAGCCAGCTCAATCGGCTGAGCGCGATGCGCAGATCCGGATGCGCGGTCGCCAGCGCCTGCAGCTTGGCGCGCACGCGTGTCGCAAGCGCGGCCTCGCCCTCGATCAGATAGATCAGCGCGTTGGCATCGAGAAAGGCGATCACCACTCGCGCCCGGCCTCAAGCTCGGCATCGATCTCGGCGCGGCTGCGCTGGCCCTGCGGCGCCTGCGTCAGCAGCCACTGCAGCGCGCTCTGGCCGGGCACGGCCTTGGGCTGGGCCTGCAGCAGGCGCGCGTACTCGGCCTCACTCAGCACCACCGCCGCGCGCCGGTTGCGCTTCATCAGATGCACCGGCCCCTGCGCCAAGCGCTCTTCGATCACGGCCAGGCCGTGCCGCTTGATCTCGGCGCTGGTGAGGATGTTGTCGGCCATGGCGGCATCTCCGGCTGCGTCTGGGCGGCAGGCTAGCACGGAAGAGTGCTGATAACGGTACTGAAAACGGAGCCAAAGCCAGCCCGCTCAGCCATCGGCGTGGCAAGCGAGGCCGAGTGCCGCGCCTGATCCAGTCGCCGGCGCTGAAGGCGGCTGCGCGTTTCGCAGCTTCAGCCTGAACCCGCCAATCGCCCGAACCAACAAGCAGCCATCTTGATGGCAGGCGGCGTGCGGCGTAGCCTCCAAGGCCTCACGGCACGAGGATCGACCCATGGCCGAGCCACAACTTTCCGTACGCAGCGCCCGCGCGCGCGATCTGGCGCATCGGCTGGCGCGACGCGAGCAGCGCACGGTGGCTGAAGTCGTCGAACGCGCGCTGGAAGCCTACGAGGCCGCCCAAGCGGGTCGCGAGCCGGCGGCGAGTTTCTACGCGCGACTAAGCCAGAGCTACGGCACCGATATTGATCTTGAAGCCGTGCTGCGCGAGCAGCGCCAGGCCCATCGCGGCATCGAGCTGTGATCTTCCTCGACACGAATGTCGTCTCCGAAACGCTCAAGCGCAGCCCGGAGCCGAGCGTGCTGCGCTGGCTGGAGAAGCACGATGCCGAGCTGGCGCTGAGCACGGTGGTCATCGCCGAGCTGGCTTTCGGCATCAGCAAGATCCGCCCCGACGAACGCGCCCAGCGGCTGGCCGATGGGCTGGACGCCTGGCGCAGTCGCTTTGCCGGGCGCATCTTCGCGTTCACCGAAGAGGCCGCACTGAGCTACGGCGAGCTGATGGGCGAGGCGGCACGTGTGGGCCGCCCGATGAGCGCACCCGACGGCATGATCGCCGCCATCGCCCGCGTCCACTCGGCGCCGCTGGCGACGCGGAACGTGGCGGACTTTCGGGAGACGGGGCTGGTGCTGGTGGATCCTTGGCGGGGCTGAGCGAGGGGATGTGTCAAAACAAGACCTGACCCTCGCTCCCAGTGAGACCCGATCCTCGCGCATGACCCTCGCGCCGCTCGCTCGGCCTGGAAGTGAACCTGACCCCCTTCTCGGAAGCTAGACCTGACCCCCGTGCGTTCACTCTTGGTGGAGCTGCTTCAACGCGAATTCTCCGCGCCAGGCAACGCACTGGCTCGTATCGGAAGCCAACTCTTTCGCGAGGAGTAGCGCATGCTCGCCCAAGGAGCGCAGCTGGCGGATGAGAAACTCAGCTGCGACGCGGCGAACCATAGGCGAGCTGTCTGCCATGGCGCCGCGTAGCGTCGCGAT
>LNFM01005703.1_pt1 | contig 33292 bp, 31 predicted proteins | sample 596031 | NCBI WGS metagenome assembly LNFM01 (sample SAMN04254537, study PRJNA301005) | activated carbon metagenome | isolation source: dual media filters at the Ann Arbor, Michigan drinking water treatment plant | place: USA: Ann Arbor | reverse complement strand
TTGCGAGCATTATCCTAGGAAGGCTCTGAATGAGGTAGTGCCCCCAGGTCGCGCCGCCCTCATGGTGTGCCGCGAGGACATTCTCGCTCGAGAATGTTGTATCTACTACGATCTCACGTGAATTAATGTCTGCTAAAAGCCGATCGCCAGTGGAATTGTTGGGAAAAATCTTCTTCTGAGTAGAGCTAGAAACAATAATTGATGAATTGAGGAACAAAGTATCTCGATTATGAACAAGAAATTCTCCACTAATAAATGTATTTGGAATTTCATAAATATTAATTTCTTCAAAATTCACTATTTGTGGCATTGTTGATCTATTTAGTTTATTTGTGATCGTGTCCGATGCCAAAAATCTAACTTTTGGTGCTATCGATATTCTTTGTGAGCGCAGTATGGTATGTTTTTTGCTATTCAGATGCCGATCTGGATGCAAGAATACAGACTTAAGCATATAATGATTCCCGTTACTAAGATTTGGTAACACGATGTCTTATCGCAGCTTAACACCCCACCACCGCCCGCGCCAACAACCCCGGCCCGCACCGCAACCACGGATGCTCCATATCCCCCCGCGCCAGGGCCTCCACCGCCAGCCCCGCTGCGCGCGCCGCCACCGCATCTCCCGCCACGGCGCCGAGCATCACCGTCTCCGGCGCCCCCCATTCCCCCTGCACCCACCAGAACCCCGGCCCACCCTCCGCCGCATCGCGCAGAGGCTCCACCGGCAGCCGCCCCGGCGCCGCGCTCCAGCCGCCCACCGCCGCCAGCCAGGCCAGCCGCACCAGGTTCGCCCGCACCTCCGGCTCCGGCGTCCGCACCCAGGCCGCCCGCCCTGCCGCGCCGTAGCGCTCCGCCAGGAAAGCAACAGCCTCCCGCCCGTCCAGCTCCGCCACCTCGGCCCCGGGGTTGACCGCTCGCCACCGCGCCACCCGTCGCGCCTCGGCCCAATCCTCCCGCATCCGCAGCCACAGCAGCCGCCGCGGGATCGGCGCCGCGCCGCCCGGCGCCACCTCCCCCAGCCGCCCCGCCTGCCGCAGGGAGATCAGCAGCCACAGCGCCACCGCGGTCGAACCCGGCATCGCCCGCACGGCCTCGGCCAGCGGCGCGATCCGCTCCGCCGGGGCACGCGCCATCACGTCCCGCACCACCGCGCTCCCGTCCCGGTCGAGCCGGAACTCGATCGCGACCTGCCCTGCCGTCGTCTGGCTCGCGTTGCGCGACCGGCCCTCGCGCGCGCGCTGCGCCGCCTCGGCCGCCGCCTGGCGCTTCAGCCAGTCCAGCGCCTCCTCGTGGCGCATCTGCAACGCCGCCAGCCGCGCCATGCCATCGAGCGCGACCGCGTCATCCCCCGCCACCGCCAGCGCGCGCCCATAGGCTGCCTCTGCCGCCGCGAAATCGTAGCGTGCCTCGGCCGCCTGGCCTTCGGCGCGCGCGACGGCCGCGGCCTGCGCCGGCGTGGCGGGCTGGGCTGCGCGGATGCACGCCGCCTGGTCCTCCGCCGTGCCGACCTGCAATTCGACATGCACCCAGGCCTGCCAGCGCTCGAACCGCCCGGCAGTGGCCGCGGCATGGGCCGCGCGGAGCACCTCGCGCGCCTCGGCCAGCCGCCCTTCCGCCTGCAGCAAGGCCGCGCGCTGCGCCAGCAGGTCCGGGTGGTCGCCGAAGCTGGCCCTGGCCTGGTCGAGCGCGGCTTCGGCCCCGTCATGGTCCTGGCGGCGCAGCAATCCATGGATCAGGCCGGTGGTCGCGCCCACCACCGTGGGGTTGCGCCGCACGCCCTCGCGGAAGGCGCCGATCGCCATCTCCATCTCGCCGGCGGCGAGCGCGGCATGGCCGCGGACGATGTCGATCAGCGCGGGGCGTGGTGAACCGTGCTCTGCCTGGTCCAGGAAGCCGAGCGCCGCGCGGGCGTCGCCGGCCCTCAGCGCCGCGTTGGCCAGTTCCATCGCCGGCGCGGGGTCGGCCGGATCGGCCTGCATGGCCTGGCGTAGCGCATCCTGTTCCGCCGCGGGGTCTCCTGCTGCGCGGTAGGCCTGCGCGCGGGCGATCCATGCGGCTGCAAGGCCTGGCTCCCGTTCGGTCGCGGTGCGCGCGGCTTCGAGGGCGCGCGGCACGCGCCCGAGGCTGAGTGCCGCCTTCGCCAGTTGGACCAGCGCGCGGGCGGGTTCGGCGGCACCAGCGGCGGCGGCCTCGAAATGCGCGAGCTCGTCATTGTGCCGACCTTGCGCGCGCGCAATGAGGCCGGCCTCCATATGCGCCCCGGGATGGTCCGGGGCATCGGCCAGGACCGCCGCAATGGCTGCTGCCGCGTCATCGAGGCGTCGCCCCTGGGAGAGCGTGGCGGCGCGCTCGATCCTGGCGGTCAGATTGCCGGGGTCGTCCGTCAGAATGGCATCGTAGGCGGCGAGAGCGTCGGCGAAGCGGCCCTGCCGGCGCGCCTCCCGCGCGTCAGCCAAGGTCGTCTGCGCCGACGTCATCATCAGCATCGTGTAGGGCCGGAGCAGCCCTGGCCTCAAGTGCTTGCGGCGCGGAGGCACGGCGCGTGGACGCCTCCGGAAACCTTGATGGCAGTAGGCGCGGCGGTTGCGCGCTGTCACATGGCGCGGTCCAGAACGCCGATCCGGCCGCGCGCCCGGCGCCGTCAGGGCCAAGCCTTCGCCACATACCCTGCGGCAACATCCCGCGCCCGCGCCGCCTCCGACCGCTCGCGCGGGTCGCCATGCCCCCCGCCGCCCGGCGTCGACATCGACACCGTGTCGCCAGGCTTCAGGACGTACTGTCGCTTCGGATCGACCCGCTCGCCATTGATCCTCAGCACCCCCGGCGCGCCATCCTGCCCGCCCTCGATGCCGAAGGCCGGGAAGATCGTGCGCTCGGCCAGGAAGGACACGGCGATCGGCGTGGGGGACCGGCTCTCCAGCAGGATCTCCTGCCCCAGCCCGCCGCGATGGCGCCCCGGCCCGCCGCTGTCCGGGCGCAGGCGCTTGTGGTGGATGCGGATGGGCGCGATGTGTTCGCTGATCTCGACCGCGGTGGAGGACACGTTGGACGGCCAGGACAGGCAGGAGATGCCGTCGCCATGCACGTTGCCGCCCATGCCGCCGTTGAAGAAGAACATGTTGGCGTAGGGTTTCCCCGACGCGTTCACGCCGGACTGGTTCATGCCCCACATCGGCGACCCACAGGCGGCCATCACGCGGTCCGGCACGACCTGGCCGAGGCAACCGAACACCAGCATCGGCAGGTAGTGCCCGATCAGCATGCGCGAACCGCCTGGCGCGGGAAATTGCGGGTTCACGATGCAGCCCGGCGGCGCGACGATCGAAATCGGCCGCCAGGCGCCTTCGTTGTTCGGCAGGGTGGGGCTGGTGCAGACCTTCACCCCATACATGACCATCGCGTAGGTGTAGCAAAGCGCGCAGTTGATCGCCCGGTCCACCTGCGCGTCCGTGCCGGTGAAGTCCGCTGTGATGGTATCCCCCGCGATGGTCAGCGCCAGCTTGATGGTGATGGGCGTATCGAGCAGCCCGTCGGTCTTGAGGTCGCTGCGATACGTGCCATCCGGCAGCGCGGCGATGGCGGCGCGCATCGCCGTCTCGCAACGGCGATGGATCTCGGCAGCGAGGTCGGTGAGGTCCGCCAGCTGCGCCTGCTCCATCAGGACATGTAGGCGTTCCTCCATCAGGTCGAGCGCGACGACCTGGGCCCAAAGATCACCCATGGTCTGCTCGGGCGTGCGGACGTTCTGGCGGATCATTGCCACCAGCGTGTCGTCGGTCACGCCCGCGCGCATCAGCTTCAGCGGTGGGATCTGCAGGCCTTCCTCGAAGACCTCGCGCGGTTCCGGGCTGCGGATCTTGCCGCCGATGTCGGGCGCATGCGCGGTGCTGGCGCTGAACGCCACCACGCGCCCGTCGCGGAAGATCGGCTTCGCCACGGTGATGTCGGGCAGGTGGCCGGTGCCGAGCCACAAATCGTTGGTGATGAGCACGTCGCCGGGCTGCAGCGTGTCGATCGGGAAGAAACGGATGAAGTGCTTCACCGTCTCGGGCAGCGTGCCGATGAAGGACGGGATGCTCTCCGTCGCCTGCACCAGCGACTGCCCGTCGGCATCTGTGACCACGCAGGAGAAGTCGTAGGATTCGCGCACCAGCGTCGAGAAGGACGTCCGCACCAGCGCCGCCGCCGCCTCATCCACCAGGGAGATCAGGCGGCGCCAGAGGAGTTCCAACTCGACCGCGTCGAAGGTCCGGCTCATGCGATGCGCTCCGCCAGGATGGAACCGTCGGGCAACACGGCGATGCGCGCGCCGGGGCCGACGATGAAGGTGCTCTCGTTCTCCTCGAAGACCGCGGGGCCTTCGAGCTGCGTGCCGGTGGGCAGCGCGTAGCGGTCATAGACCGGCGTTGTCACTGCGCCGCCGGCATCCGGGAAGTGGACGTCACGATGCCCCTTCAGCGCGACCGCGCCACCACCGAGGCCATCGAGGCGCAGCGTGCCACCCGCCCCCGGCATCGGCGCGGAGACCGCCAGGCGCAGCGCGACGAACTGCGCGTTCGCGCCAGGCGGCGTTCGCCCGAACAGCACGCGGTACGCGGCTTCGAAGGCAGCCAGCACTGCGTCGCTCGTCAGCGCATCCGGCAGCGCGACGGTGATCTCCGAGCCCTGCCCGACATAGCGCATGTCAGCGAGCCGGCGCACCTCTCGCCGCGCCAGATCTGCGCCCGTCGCGCCGACCACCGCGAGCGCATCCGCTTCGAGCGTGGCAAAGACCCGCGCGGCTTCCGCCCAAGCCGCGCCGGCGAGCGGCGTGTTGAAGGACGCGACGCGGTCGATGCGCGCGGGCGCCATCAGCATGCCGATGGTGCTGCCCGCGCCGGCCCCGGGCGGGCAGACCACGCGGTTCACGCCGAGCTTGCGCCCGACATGCCAGGCATGGACCGGCGCCGCGCCGCCGGTCGCGAGCAGCGCATAATCCTGCGGCACGCGCCCGCGCTCGGCGATGGCGACGCGGGCGGCGCCGGCCATGTTCTCGTTCACCACGTCATGGATGCCGAAGGCGCCGCGCGACGCATCCAGGCCCAGCGTATCGGCCAGTCCACCGAGCGCCGCGCCGGCCTTGCCCGCATCGATAGTCATGGCGCCGCCGAGGAAGAAATCGGCGTTCAGGTAACCGAGCGCGAGATCGCTGTCGGTCACCGTCGGTTCCGTCCCGCCGCGGCCGTAGCAGACCGGGCCTGGCTGCGCGCCGGCGCTGTCCGGCCCGACATGCAGCGTGCCGAGCTCGCTGCGCCGCGCGATCGAGCCGCCGCCGGCACCGATCTCGATCAGCTCGACCGTCGCGATCTGGATCGGGAAGCCAGAACCGCGCAGGAAGCGCTTGGTGCGCGCCGCCTCGAAGCCCCAGGCCACCAGCGGTTCGCCGTCATCGACCAGTGCCAGCTTCGCCGTGGTCCCGCCCATGTCGAAGGCCAGCACGCGGTCGAGCCCGGCATGGCGGCCAAACCAGGCGCCCGCAAGCGCGCCGGCCGCCGGCCCGCTTTCCAGCAGTTGCACCGGCGCGCGCTTGGCTTCCGCCACATGCGTCAGCCCGCCATTCGACAGCATCAGGAACAGCCCGCCTGGAATGCCCGCGCCCTTCAGCGCCGCCTCCAGCGTGTCGAGGTAGGTCTCCGCGATCGGCCGCACATAGGCATTGGCGACCGTCGTCACCATGCGCGGGTATTCACGGATCTCGGGCGACAGCTCCGAGGACAGCGAGAGCGACAGCGACGGGAAACGCCTGGCGATCGCCTCCGCCGCCATGTGCTCATGCGCCGGGTTGGCGTAGGCATGCAGGAAGCAGATGGCGAGGCTCGTCACGCCCTGCGCGACCAGCGCCTCCACTTCGCGCAGCGTGGCATCGACATCGAGCGGGCGCTCCACGCTGCCATCGGGGCCGAGCCGTTCCAGCGCCGCCCGCCGCCAGGGCCGCGGCACCAGCGGCGCCGGCATCTCCAGGAACAGGTCATACAGCTCGTATTTCCGCTCGCGCGCGATCTCGAGCACATCGGTGAAGCCGTCCGTCGTCAGCAGGCCCGTCGCCGCACCCTTCCGCTCGATCAGCGCGTTGGTGAACAGCGTCGTGGCATGCACGACCCGGCCGATCGAGCCGGGCGCGATGCCGCCCTTCTCCAGCAGCCGGTTCAACCCGGTGATGGCCCCGCGGGATGGGTCGTCGGGTGTCGTGCTCTCCTTCCAGATCACCGCCCGGCCATCCCGTGGATCGAGGATGACCAGGTCGGTGAAGGTACCGCCGATGTCGATGCCGAGCGAAAGCGACGCAGCCATGGTGTTCCTTGGACGCGATGATGAAGCGGCGATACGGAAAGGACGGGTCAGTCGCCGCGGATGTTGTTGGTCGCGACAACCTGGCGCCAGCGGGCGCGGTCACGCTGGATGCGCTCGGCGAAGGCGGGGCCGGGCTCGCCGATCGGGATCAGGCCGCGCTCCATCAGGGTCCGCGCAGTCTGCGGGTCGCGCAGCGCCGCCTGGAAGATGTCGAACAGGCCGTCACGGATCTCGGTCGGCAGCCCGGCGGGGCCGACCATGCCGAACCAGTTGTTGATTTCGAGCGTCGGGAAGCGGCCGGCCAGAGGCGCCAGTTCCGGCATGAGCGGCGTCGGCTCGGCCGCCGTGACGCCAAGGCCTTTGAGTTGCCCGCCGCGGATGCTGCCTGCGACCTCGGCGACATTCGCCACCATCATGTCGACGCGCCCGGCCGAGACATCGAGCAGCGCCGGCGCGCCGCCGCGGTACGAGATGTGGTTCAACGTGACGCCCGCCGCATTGGCGAACAGCAGCGCGCCGAGCTGGTTGATCGAGCCATTGCCCGACGATGCGAAGGTGGCGGTGCCGTTGCGCTCCCGCGCATAGGCGATTAGCCCGTCGATGTCGTTGAACGGCGCGTTCGGTCGCACCACGAGCGCCATCGGCGTGCCGGCCAGGTTCACCACCGGCGTCAGTTCACGGTCGAGGTCGAAGGGCACCGGAATGCCGGGGATCGCCGGGGCCACGCTCATCATGCCCATGATGGCGCTGGCCAGGGTATAGCCGTCGGGCGCGGCGCGCGAAGCGGCCTGGGCGGCGATGAAGCCATAGGCGCCCGAGCGCACCTCCGGCACGGTTGCGACGCCGCGGACGCGCTGCACGCCTTCCGCCACGACGCGGAACAGGATGTCCACCGCGCCGCCGGGCGGGTAGCCGATGAACAGGCGGATGGGCTGGGACGGCTGCCAGGCCGCATGCGCGGCCCCGACCGGCAGGGCCGTGAGCGCCGCGGTGGCCCCGAGCAGGGAGCGACGCGGCAGGGAACGGAACGTGTCGGTCATGAGGCCTCCTTGGTTCGCCGTGCTGGCCAGCCTGTCCCTGTCGCCGGGTTGGATCCGGTGGTGCGCGGGCGGCGCTGTTCATGCGCCGTCCGCATGGGCGGGGTGGACCCCGCTCCGTGTGGCTGGAAGTGTTTGGCGAATTGCGGGGGGTGGCAACCGAAACTCCCTCATGCCTTCATGACGGTTCGGCATGAAGTCCGGGTCTCGCCATGCGTCGCCATACACCGCCCACTGCTGCGCTCCAGGCCTTCGAGGCCTGCGCGCGCCACCTGTCCGTCTCCCGCGCCGCCGAGGAGCTGCACCTGACGCAAAGCGCCGTGAGCCGACAGCTTGCGGGGCTGGAGGCGTTGCTCGGCGTGCGCCTGTTCCTGCGCGTGCGGCAGCGGCTGGTGTTGACGGCGGCGGGCGCGGCCTATGCGCCGCAGGTGCGCGCCGCACTGGCGCGGATCGAGAGCGCGACGCTGGAAGTCGTGGCGCACCAGGGCACCGGCGGGACGCTGACCATCGCCGTGCAGCCGACCTTCGGCACGCGCTGGCTGATGCCGCGGATGCCGCGCTTCCTCGCCGCGCATCCCAGCATCGTCGTGAACTTCCGCAACTACACGACGCGGCCGACGCCGCTCGACTATTCGGCGGAGGGGGTCGATGCGGCGATGATGCTCGATGCCGGCGCGCGCCCGGGCATCGTCAGCCATCGCCTGGTGGACGACCTGCGCGTGCCGGTCTGCGCACCAGGGCTGGCTGGCAGCCTCGCCAGCATCGCCGATCTCGCGCGGCACACGCTGCTGCAGCACTCGACACGACCTCGCGCCTGGTCGGATTGGCTGGCGATGGTGGGTGCGGTTGGCGTGGATGGCTTCCGCGGCCCGCAGTTCCACCACCACGCGATGGTTGCCGAGGCCGCGGCGCAGGGGCTGGGCGTTGCCTTGATGCCGCGCTTCATGATCGAGGAGGAGCTGCTGCGCGGCCGTCTGGTGGTGCCCTTCGACCAGGCGCTGGATACCGGCGAGGGCTACGCGCTGGCCTATCCGGAGGCCTCGGCCGACCTGCCGGCCTTGCGCGCGTTCCGTGACTGGGTGGTGGCAGCGCAGCCTGGCGTCATGCCAGCAGCGCCATCAACCCGCGCACCGACGGCGCCGCGTCCAGCCCCCACACCGCGGCGATGAGCGCATCCTCGCGGTCCCCGACGCCGCCCAGCCGCGCATTGTCGCGGAACTTCGCCTCCAGCTCCGCATCCGTTAGCGGCACCTCCAGGCTGCCGCGCGGGGTCGTCACCGTCCGCACCAGCTCCTGCCCATCGGCCAGCCGCAACTGCACGCGCGCCGCGCCGCGCGGCAGGCTTTCGTCGAGCCGCGCCGCGACCATCCCGCGAAACCGCGCCAGCGCCGCATCCTTCACCGCCGGCATCGCGAATTCCGCCACGCCGGCGCGGCCCAGCGTCAGCGCGATGGCGGCGGCGTGGTGGATGCTGACGCGCGCATCGCGCTCGTTGCGGACCACCCGGTCGCCGCGCGCCAGCAGCAGAGCGTCGCCGGCGACGACCACGCTCTCGATGCGCTGCGCGTCGCCGCCGATCTCCTCGCGCAGCGCCAGGCAGGCATCGATCACGGCATGGAACACGATGCCGGCGGGATAGGGCTTGTAGGTGTTCCGCGCCGCTTCCCACCGCGTGCCCAGCCCGCCCACCATCGCGACACGGTCCGCCGCATCGCCGGTCGCCAACGCCCAGCCGAGCGGCCCCTCGATCGCACTCGGCGCCGCCTCGTAGCCGGCTTCGGCGAACAGCGCGGCCAGCATGCCGTTGCGCGCGGCATTGCCGACCGCGACGTTCTTCGCCGCCGTCGGCAGGTTCTCGACCAGCCCGCTCGATTGGCTGGCGGCGATGCCGATCGCATGCGCGGTCTGCGTCGCGCTCAGGCCGAGCAGCTTCGCGCAGCCGGCCGCCGCGCCGAACACGCCCGCACTCGCGGTGATGTGCCAGCCGCGCGCGTAATGGCCGGGCGAGACACCAAGCCCGACGCGGCACGCGACCTCGATGCCGAGCAGCATGGCATGCAGCGCCGCCGCGCCCGACAGGCCGCGCTGCTCCGCCAGCGCCAGCACCGGCGGCGCGACCGGTGCTGTCGGATGGATGACGGTCGCGAGATGCGTGTCGTCGTAGTCGAGCAGGTTGGACGCGATGGCGTTCACGAAGCTCGCCGCCATCGGGTCCAGCTTCAGGCCTTGCGTGACCACCGTCGCCGAGGCCGCACCGGAAAAGGGTCGCATCACCGCGAGCGCCGTCCGCACCGCCGGGTCCTGCGCGACCCCGATGGCGCAGCCCAGGTGGTTCAGCAGCGCGCGCTTCGCGTCGTGTTGAAGGGTGGCGGGAATGTCGGGCCAGCGCGATGCTGTGACGAAGTCGGCCAGGGCCGTGCTCACCGGGGCCATCGGCGCCCCGTCAACCGGATCGGAATGGTTCATCGGCGGCATTTTCACGCCAGTTTCGCCGCCGCGACAACGGCGCTCCGCCCCGCGGCATCGCGCCGCCATGCTGGCACCGGTGCGCGGTCCAGCCGCTCCGGCGCAAGGGCCGTCAGGCGCGGCTGCAGCGGCGCATCGACGCTTGCGGTGTCGGCCGCGGTCGCGATGACCGACTTCCTTGCCTCGCTTGGCGGGGTGCAGACGCTCCGCACCGAAGCGGTGAAGGACGTCGTGTGCGGCCTAGCGAGGTTCGGCACCGGGAGCAGCCAGGCGCGGTGCGATGACGGGTGGCGACGCGTCGCGATCCTGCCTGGCATGCGGTCCTTCCCGGCGACGCAAAACTGATGATCGCGGTATCGATATCATGCCGCAGTGTCCGCGCCATGCAATAGTGGCGAGCGATCTATTACGCCTTGCAGCGATCCCGCGACCTGCATAGGTTACCGATCCCAGGGCCCAGCGAAGGGTAAGGCATGCAGGCAATGGCGCTGTCGGAACGCACCGCCCTGGTCACCGGCTCGACGGGCGGTATCGGCCTCGCCATCGCCGACGCCCTGGCCGCGGCTGGCTGCGCCGTGACGATCCATGGCCTGCTGCCCGCGGCCGATGGCGATGCCCTCGCCGGAAAACTCGCTGCACGCCACGCTGCGCGCGTTGCGTATCGCCATGCCGACCTCGCCACGCCCGGCGGCGTCGATGCGCTGATGGATGCGCTCGGCGCTGCCCCCGACATCCTGGTGAACAACGCCGTCACGCGGCATCTGCTGCCGATCGAGCAGATGACGCCCGCCGCATGGGATGCCGACCTGGCGGTGAACCTCTCCGCCCCCTTCCACGCGATCCGCCTGGCGCTGCCCGGGATGCGCGCGCGCGGCTGGGGCCGCATCGTCAACATGTCGTCGGTCTATGGCCTGTTCGGCGGGGCAGGGCGCGTCGGCTACGTCACCACCAAGACCGCGCTGATCGGCCTGACCCGCGCCGTGGCGATGGAGACCGTGCAGGACGGCATCACCTGCAACGCGCTGTGCCCCGGCTCGACCCCGACGCCCGCGATCGAGGCGCGCATCGCCGCCGACATGGCGGCGCGCGGCCAGACCGACCGCGACGCCGCCGTCGCGGAGTTCCTCGGCGGCAAGCAGCCGACCCGGCGCTTCATCCGCCCCGAGGCGATCGCCGCCATGGTGATCTTCCTGTGCAGCCCGGCGGGGGACGACATCACCGGCGCCGCCCTGCCGATCGACGGAGGCTGGACGGCAAGCTGAACCCGAACACACCAAGGGAGGAAACAAGAATGAATCGACGGAACCTGCTGACGGGCGCGGCCGCGATGCTGGCCGCGCCTGGGATTGCCTCGGCGCAGGCCTGGCCGAACCGCCCGGTCCGCATGGTCATCCCGTGGCCGCCCGGCGGCACCACGGACATCCTGGCGCGCATCATCCAGCCGCCGCTCTCGGCCGCGTTGGGCCAGCCGGTGGTCATCGAGAACCGCGGCGGCGCCTCTGGCGCGATCGGCACTGCGGAGCTGCTGCGCTCCGCGCCCGATGGCCACAACATCGGCATCGTCACCAGCACGCTGGTTTCGGCCGCGCTGCTGACGCGCCAGCCCTACCACCCGGTCAACGACGTCACGCCCATCCTGCACCTGGCCGACGTGGCGAATATCCTGGCCGTGCATCCGAGCCTGCCAGTGCATTCGGTGCGCGAACTGATCGACTACGGCAAGGCCAACCCCGGCAAGCTGTCCTTCGGGTCGCCGGGCATCGGCTCGGCGGTGCACATCTCGGGCGAGATGTTCAAGCTGATGACCGGCATCGACATGGTCCATGTGCCCTATCGCGGCGGCGGGCCGGCCATCGCGGCGTTGGTCGGTGGCGAAATCCAGATGATGTTCGGCAATGGCAGCTCGACCCTGCCGCATGCGCGCACGGGGGCGGTGCGGGCGCTTGGCGTCACCTCGGCGCAGCGCCAGCCCTATTTGCCCGACGTGCCGAGCATCGCCGAGGCCGCGCTGCCCGGCTTCAACATCGTCGAATGGTATGCGGTGATCGGGCCGGCCGGCATCCCGGCGCCGGTGGTGGACCGGCTGAACCGCGAATTCATGGCCATCGTCGGCACGCCGGAGGGCCGCGCGCGGCTGCTCGACCTGGGTTCGCAGGTGGTGGGCGGCACGCCGGCGCAGATGGCCACGCTGCTGCAGGGCGATGTGGACAAGATCGGCCGCGTGGTGCGCGAGGCGCGGATCGCGGTCGAGTGAGCGGCTGCGCCCTGGACTGGCCGGGACGGGGCGCCGCATCGCGCCGGCTGCGACGGGCGCGATGTGGATATCCGGTCGATTCGGCCGGTATGACGGGCGTATCGCTGGAGGCGGACGGTACGACCCATGGAACACGGCAGTCCGCCCGGCCAGGCGGCGAAGGACGACGCGCCGAAACGCCGGACGCGCCCCGGCGAGGGCGCCATCCGCATGCGCGACGTGGCCGAGCGTGCCGGCGTCTCGACCATGACCGTCTCCCGCGCGCTCAGCACGCCCGACCGCGTCTCGCCGGAGATCCGACGGCGCGTGGACGACGCCGTCCGCGCCATCGGCTATGTGCCCAACCGGCTGGCCGGCAGCCTCTCCTCCAGCCGGTCGAAGGTGGCCGGCCTGGTGGTGCCGAGCATCCGCAATACGCTCTATGCCGACACCATCCAGGGCATTTCCGACGTGCTGGCCCGGCACGGCTACCACCTGATGGTCGCCGACAGCGCCTACAGCCCGCAGGTCGAGGAAGCGCTCGTCACTGCCTTCCTCGCCCAGCGCGTGGCGGGGCTGGTGCTGCACAACACGACGCATGCGCCCGCGCTGCGCGCGGTGGTGCGCCGCGCCGGCGTGCCGGTGGTCGAGAACGGCACGCTGGCCGACGACCCGATCGACATGGTCGTGAGCTATTCCAACATCGATGCCGCGAAGGCCATGACGCAGCACCTGGTCCGGCTGGGCTATCGCCGCATCGCGCTGGTCACGCTGCCGCAGGCGCACAATGTCCGGTCGCAGGAACGCCGCCGAGGCTACGCCGCCGCGCTGGCCGAGGCCGGGCTGCCGGCCGACCCGCGCATCATGCTCGAGATGCCGCCCGGCCTGGCCTCGGGCTGCGAGGCGATCGCGCGCCTGGAGGCCATGGCGCCCGCCGTCGATGCCGTATTCTTCGCCGGCGACGTGCTGGCCGCCGGCGCGCTGCTGGAATGCCAGCGGCGCGGCCTGGCGGTGCCCGGCCGCATCGCCATCGCGAGCTTCGACGACATCGACCTGCTGCGGCACCTCAACCCGGCGATCACCACGGTGCGGCTGCCGCGACTGGAACTGGGGCGGCGCAGCGCGGAGATCCTGCTCGACCGCATCCAGGGGCGGTCGGACGAACGCATCCGCATCGACCTCGGCTTCGAGATCATCCAGCGCGCCAGCACCTGACCCGCACCATCCCGGAGACCGCCGCATGACCGACCCCGTCTACCGCGTCCTGGCCCTGCGCTACGCCAGGCGCGACGCGCGGCGCCAAGAGCACTTCATCGGCGGCGACCCGCACGATGCGCCGATGCCGATGGACTACTTCGTCTGGGTCGCGGTGAACGACGAACGCGCCATCGTCATCGACACCGGATTCACCGCCGAGGTCGCGGCGCGGCGGAAGCGCGAACACCTGCGCTGCCCGATCGACAGCCTGCCGCTGGTCGGCGTCGATCCCGACGCGGTGGAGGATGTCGTCCTCACCCACTTGCACTACGATCATGTCGGCAGCTTCCACAAATTCGCCAAGGCGCGCTTCCACCTGCAGGAGGCCGAGATGCACTACGCCTGCGGCCATTTCATGAAGCACAAGAAGCTGCGCCATTCCTTCGAGATCGAGGACGTCGCCGGCATCATCCGCATGACCTATGCCGACCGCACGGTCTTCCACATGGGCGACAGCGATGTCGCGCCGGGGATCACGCTGCATGCCATGGGCGGCCATTCCATGGGGCTGCAATGCGTGCGCGTGAACACCGCGCGCGGGCCGGTGGTGCTGGCCTCCGACGTCACGCATTTCTACGAGAACATGGACAGCAACCGGCCCTTCACGACCTGCTTCCATGTCGGGATGATGCTGGACGGCTTCGACCGGCTGCGCGCGCTCGCACCCAGCCCGCGCCATATCGTGCCCGGCCACGACCCCGAGGTGATGCGCCGCTACCCGGCCGTGCCCGGGCTAGAGGGCATCGCGGTGGAGCTGCATCGCGAGCCGTCAGGCTGACGCGCGCGCAGCACGGGATCGGCGCGACACCGTCGCCATCGCGGGCACCCTGGCCCGATCGAGTGATGTCACCCGGACGGTTTCTGTTCTAGCCTCGCAGGCATGACCCGACCGGCGACCCCCTGGATCGGCCTGTTCGACCTGTTCCGGATCGGTGTCGGCCCATCCAGTTCGCATACGGTCGGCCCCATGGTCGCGGCGGCCGCCTTCGTCGATGCCCTCGATCCCGCGACGCCGGCCGAGCATCTGCGCGTCGAGCTGTTTGGCTCCCTGGCCCTGACCGGCAAGGGCCACGCCACCGACGCGGCCGTCATGCTCGGCCTGACCGGCGCGCGGCCCGACGGCATCGACCCGGACGACGCCGCGGCGGTGGTGCAGCAGGTGCGCGCGCAACGCCGCCTGACACTGCCTGACGGCCGACGCATCGCCTTCGACCCGCAGGCCGACATCGTGTTCCACCCGCGCGAGGCGCTGCCGCTGCACACCAACGGGCTGCGCCTCACGGCCCAGGCCGCCGGCCATCCCGACACGGTGCGGATCTACTATTCCGTCGGCGGCGGCTTCGTGGTCGACGAGCACGGCGCGCCGCTGGCGAATGCCGCGCCGACGCCGCGCGAGGTGCCGCATCCCTTCCACGACACCGCCGAACTGCTGGCCCGCGCCGAGGCCGCCGGCCTGTCGATCGCCGCCCTGATGCGCGCCAACGAAGCCAGCCAGCGCAGCGAGGCCGAGGTCTCGGCCGGCATCGCCCGCCTCCGCGCCGCCATGGCGGCCTGTATCGCGCGCGGCCTGCGGACGGATGGGGAACTTCCCGGCGGCTTGCGCGTGCGCCGCCGCGCGCCCGACCTGCTGCGCCGGCTGGACGCGCGCGCCCAGCTGAACGAGGCCGATCCGCTCGGCGCCATGGACTGGGTGAACCTCTGGGCGCTGGCGGTGAACGAGGAGAACGCCGCCGGCGGCCGCGTCGTCACCGCGCCGACCAACGGCGCGGCCGGCATCATCCCCGCCGTGCTGCGCTACCACGACCGCTTCATCCCCGGCGCCACCACCGCGGGGGCCGAGACCTTCCTGCTGGTGGCAGCGGCGATCGGTGCGATCATCAAGCGCAACGCCTCGATCTCGGGGGCCGAGGTCGGCTGCCAGGGCGAGGTCGGCTCCGCCTGCGCCATGGCCGCGGCTGGCCTGGCGGCGGCGCTGGGCGGCACCAACGCGCAGGTCGAGAACGCCGCCGAGATCGGGCTGGAACATAATCTCGGCCTGACCTGCGACCCGGTGGCGGGGCTCGTGCAGGTGCCCTGCATCGAGCGCAACGCGATCGGCGCGGTGAAGGCGATCAACGCGGCGCGGCTCGCGCTGCATGGCGACGGGCAGCACCTGGTCAGCCTCGACCAGGTGATCGCGACGATGCGCCAGACCGGCCTCGACATGTCCGACAAGTACAAGGAGACGTCGCTGGGCGGCCTCGCGGTCAACGTCGTGCAGTGCTGATCGCTGCGCTGCGGCGCGGTTAAGGGTTCCAAAACCCGACCTCTGTTCAATTGCGGCCGTGGCGATGGCGCAGCGCCTCGCTCTCCTCTGGCCGCATGGATCGAGATCGACGTGAGCACCGCCGAACACATCGCTCCGCAGGACCTCGCCGTGCCGTCACGGCCGCGCCGCCGCGCGCTGATTGGGGTGGCGGCAGGGCTCGCCGCGCTGACCCTCATGGCCGGCGCCGGCGTGCTGCGCGGCGGTGCGGCGGGCGCCAGCGCCGTGGCCGACCCGCTCGCCGCGCGGGTGGCGCGCCTGGAAGTTGCGCTGGCGGCCGCGCGCGACGAGGCCGCCCGCGCGGCGGTGTTGCCGGCGGCTGTGTCCATCCAGCGCGCCGACGGCTTCATCGCCGCCGCGCTGCTGCTGCAATCCGCGGTCGGCACGCCGCGGCCCTGGCTGCGCGAATACCGGGTGATGGTCGCGCTCGCCCCGCCCGATGCGCTGCCGGGCCCGCTGGCCGAGGTGCTGCTCAGCCACGCCGCGCGCGGCCTGCCGACCGAGGCCGAACTGCGCGAACGCTTCGTCGCCCTCGCGCCGCAGCTGGTGTCGCGCGCGCCACGGCAGGGCGATGTCCTCGACCAGACCTTCTCGACCATGCGGGGCGTGGTCGCGGGCATCGGCCTGGCCTCGCCGCCGGCGCCATCGGACCAGGAACAGGCGATCGCCGGCGTGGCGCATCAGCTGCGCCGCGGCAACCTGGCGGCGGCGGTGTCCGATGCGGCGGCGCTTGCGCCCTCCCTGCAACCGCTGCTCGCCGGCTGGCTCGCCCAGGCCAGCGCGCGGCTCGCGGTCGAACAGGCCATCCAGGAGACGCTGCTGCGCGCCCTGGCGGCCCAGGTGCCACCGGCATGACGCCAAACCCCTTCAGAACGGAGGCATCCTTGCGCCACCTTATCCTCGGCCTCGCCGTCGGGATCCTCCTGCTGGGCGGCGGTCCCGCCGTCGCGCAGGGCGGCATGACCCTGCGCGACCGCCTCGTGATCGTCACCTCCTCCGCCACGGCGGGGCTGGGCGAATTGCTCTCGCGCAGTTTCGCCGAACGCTACGAAGGCACACCCGCGCCGCTCTCCACCAGGCTGGGGTCGGTGCGCGCCATGGAGGCCTTCTGCGCCGGCGTCGGGCCGCAGACACCGGACCTCATGCTGCTCACGCGCCGCCTGCCGCGCGCCGTGGTGGAATCCTGCGCCGCCAATGGCGTGCGCGACATCATCGAGGTCCAGCTCGGTCTCGGCGCCGTGGTGCTGGCGGCGCGGCGCGGCGAGTCGATGCCCGGCCTGACGTCGCGCCAGGTCTTCGAGGCGCTTGCGGCCGAACGCCCGGTCGACGAGGAATTCGTGCCGAACCCGACGCGCGTCTGGGCGGATGTCGCCCCCGGCCTGCCGCGCAACGAGATCCGCATCATCCTGCCGGTTGCCGGCTCCGGCCCGCGCGCGCTGTTCGATGACCTGGTGATGGAGGCCGGCTGCCGCTACGTGCGCGACATCCGGCTGCTGTTCGAAGCCGCCTATCGCCGCAGCAAGTGCATTACCGCGCGCACCGACGCGCGGGTGGTCGAGGTCCGCTACAACGAGTTGGCCGCGGCGCTGCTCGCCGCACCGCCGGGCACGCTGGGGGCGGTCAGCTTCGAGCAACTGAGCGCGAGCGGCGGCAACCTGGTGCCGATCGCGCTGGACAACGTCCTGCCGACCGTCGCGGCCATCGGCAACCTCGACTACGAGCAGGCGCGCACCTTCTTCGTCTACGCCAAGCGCCAGCACAGCCGGAACCAGCAGGGCGTGGGCGTGGTGCGCGGCATCCGCGAATTCCTCATCGAGAGCACCAGCGAGCATGCCGGTGGCCCCGGCGGCTACCTGGCCATTGCCGGCCTCGTGCCGTTGGCGCCGGCGGAGCGCGCAGCCCAGCGCCGCATCGCCGAAGAATCCCGCCTGATGTCCCGCTGACCCGCCGCGCAACGGAGCCCCCCATGCTCGTCAAGGCCATCGCCGTCTCCGCTTTGCTCGCGCTGCCATCCCTGGCGCTGGCTCAACCTGCGCCACCGGCGCTGATCCCCGCGCCGTTGCAGGACCTGCCCTCGGATGACGGGCTGATAGCGCGCGCCGAGCGCCTCTGGGGTGGCGTGATGGACAGCTTCGGCATCGGCTTCGGCGCCGGCAGCTCCATCGCCCGCAGCCACGCCATGGCCAGCGCGCACCAGCAGGCGCGCAGCGACTTCGCCTGGCTGATGGACATTGCCGGCTACAAGCTGAAGGAGGTCGAATCCTCCATCAGCCTGATCCCCGGCCTGTCGCTGACCTTCGGCCAGGCGCGCGAACTGACCGCCGCCGACCGCGACTATGTGGAGCGCATGCTGGAGCGCCACGCGCGGCGCAACCCGGGCCCGATCTCGGCGCTCCAGCGCACCATCGTGCGCGGCGTGATGGATGCCGGCGAACTGCGCGGCTTCGCGGTGGACAAGGTCGAGGTCACGCTGTTCCCGCTGCCGAGCGTGCGGTTCGTGCTCTCGCCCGCCGATGCGCCGCTGGGTGTTGAGGCCAGCCGCATCCTGCGCGCGATCGACCGGCTCAATCACCGTGTCCAGGCGATGTCCCGCCAGGGTGGGCCGAACGGGCGCCAGACGCTCGAACTGCCGGGTGCGGCGCCGCCCTCGATGCTGCCCACCACCGCCATCCACCACTGATCCAGCCCCCCATGCCGCGCCAGCACGGCGCAGAGCGCGAAAGGCAGAAGGCCCGATGAACGCGACGGACACGCCGCCCCGGCAACGCTTCGGTGAGCTCGTGAAGCTGCAGCTCCAGGGCCGCCGCTTCCTGGACCGCGACCAGGAACGCCGCCTGCTCGAGGAAGCCATCACCCGCTACGGGCTGACCCTCGACCAGGCGAGCGGCATGCTGCGCGGCGCCGCGCAGGAGGAACAGATCGCGCTGGAGGGCGAGCTCGGCACCTCCTCGCGCGAGCTGCTTCGCACGCTGGCCGACCGGCGGCAGCGCATCGCGCGCGAGGATTTCCGCCGTGCCGTCGCCTTCTACCGCGCCAGGGCCGGCGGCGGCGTGACGGAGCTCGAGGCGCAGAAGCGCGTGAAGCGCCTCATGGAGGAACTCGACCTCCAGCCGCGCCCGACCGGGCGGATCATCCGCTCGCGCCGGTGGTATCGGGCAATCGAAGCATGACCAGGAGCCTTGCCATGACCCGCATCCTTGCCTTCCTCGCCCTGATCCTGCTGGCCGCGCCGGCCGCGGCGCAGGCGCCTGCCGCCGTGCTGCCGCCGCCGGTGCCGGTCGCCACGCGCGTCGAGGTCGCGCCCGCGCTGCCGCGCATCTCGGCCGGCCATGCCGCCGCGTTGGGCGCGGGGATGTTCGTCGGCGCGCTGGCCGGTTCGGCGATGATCCATGGCGGTGCGCTGGCCGCGCTGATCGGCGCCGCCGCCGGCGTCACGGTCAGCCACTGGTACTGGACCGAACACCACGACGACGCCGACTGATGCGACAGCGGCCGCGCAGAACGCGCCGGCCGCGTCACGACCAACCGAAGCGCCACGGAGGATCCGGGCCTTGGATATCCTGCTGCCCCATGGGCTCGCCTCCCTGCCGGCGCTGCTTGGCATGGCCATCGCCATCGCCGTGCCGGTGGCGATCGCGCTGCTGCTCGGGCGCGTCATGTACGCCTTGTTCACCCCGGCGGAATTCCAGGCCAATGCGGTGGTCGGCGCGGTCAAGTACGGCTTCGTGGTCGAGATCTACGCCGTGGTCGCCGCGCTGACCCTGGTGGGTGCCTGGGACACCTTCCAGACCGCGCGCGACACGCTCCAGAAGGAGGCCTCGGCGCTGTACATGCTGGCCCAGGCGGTCGAGACCTATGACGGCGCCAGCCTTGCCGACACGCGCGCCGAAATGCGCGCAGCCATCCGCGCCTATGCCGGCGCCGTGGTGGCGCATGACTGGCCGGCCATGCAGGCGGGACACGCCACCGCGGGGTCCGACGCCGCCTTCCAGCGCATGACGCGCGTCTTCCTCGATGTCGAGGGCCAGCGCACGGCGCAGCAGGCCCTGCAACAGAGCACGGCGGCCTGGCTCGCGCAGGCGGCGGAGGCGCGAATCGAGCGTCTGTCGGTGCAGTCGCGCACGCTGTCGGGGCTGATCTGGATGCTGGTGCTGACCGTCTCGGTCGCCGTCATCGCCTTCCAGTGGTTCTTCGGCGGCGCCTCGGCGGCGATGCACTACGCCATGGCGGCGGTGATCGCGGTAATCGTGGGCTCGGTGCTGCTGGTGTCGATCAAGCTGGCGTTTCCCTACGTCGGCGATCCGGCGCTGCTGACGCCTGCCCCCTTCCTCGCGATGATGGACCTGCGCTGATGACCCTTCGCCCGTCAGTGCGCCGCGCGCACGCCGTAGCGCCAGCGCTGGAAGCCGAGCAGCGCCAGCGCGAACAGCCAAGGTCCGAGCCGCGCGGCGAACCAGCCCAGCAGGTGCGCGGTGTAGTGCACCAGCAGCGCGGTGTGCAGCACCAGCATCAGGAGGGCGAAGAAGGCGCGCCCGCGCGATGCGCCGTGCCACAGCCGCAGCGCCGTGATGGTGCCGTAGGCGAAGCCCAGCAGCGCCAGCCAGGCGAAGAAGGCCGCGGCCGGGCTCTCCCCGCGCAGGGCGTCCGGCAGCGCGGCGAAGGCGGTCGCATCGGGCAGCGCATGGGCACCGAGGAAGGCCAGCAGGTTCTCGCTCCAGGGCGGCTGGGCGCTCAGCACATCGCTGGGCAGGAACATCGCGCGGTCGGGTGCGGCCAGGATCAGCGCCAGGCCGAAGGCACCGCCGGTCGAGACCGCGAGCAGGCGCAGCAGCGGCACCGCCTCGGCATCGTGCGGCGCTGCGATGGCAAAGGCCGCGCCGGCGATCCGCGCCAGCGCCACGGCGATGCCCAGCGCCAGCAGCGCCGCCGCAAGCCCACCGAGAATCGCCCCGAGACCACTGTCCATGCCGCCTCCTTAATGTCTCGCCGGTTGATACTTGCTTGCCTGTTCTTGTTGCTGGCCTTCGTGTCGCCGCTGCGCGCCGAGGCCATCGCCGTCGTCCTGCCCGCCGGTGGCGCCTGCCGCATCCATGCCGCCCCCCCCGGGACCCACGCCGCCGAGGTCGCGGCGCTGGAGGCCGAGGCCGCGCGGATCGGCGCCTTCGCCGCGCGGCTGCTGGCCGATGCCGCGGCGATGCGCCTGGGCCCGGCGCGCGAGGGCGTGCCCGGCTTTGGCGACTGGGCCTATGGCTGGGTCCAGAGCTACGTCACCTCCTATCGTATCCTGTGGCGCGGCGTGTCGGAACTGGCGCGATCCGTCGCCGCCGAGGGCGAGGTCCCGCTTGCCAACCGCATCGCCGAGGAAATGTCGGAGCCGATCCGCGCCGAATTCCGCAGCCGCGTGCTGGCGCCGGCGCTCGATGGCGGCAGCTTCGCCGCCGACCTCGCGCATGTCGGCGCGGCCGTGGATGCGGCGTGGCGCGCCGCGCTCGAGGCCAGCGCAGCGCGCATGGCGGCGCTACCCGAGGGCGCCGGGCCGGCGGACAGGCGGGGCAGGCGGTCGCGCCCGGCATCCTGGCCTCCGCGCCGGCCGACCCGATGGCGCTGCTGGCCGAGGACGGCGCCGATGGCGGCACGGTGTTCCTGCGGTCGATGCGGCCGATGGCGGCGCGGCTGGGCGCGGTGGTGGTGCGGCTCAGCGAGGCCGGGTCGCTGGTGGCGGCGGGCGGAGGGCTGGGCTTCGCGGTGGCCGGCGTGCCGGGCACGGTGGTCGGGCTGACCGGCGGCATCGGCGCCTCCTGGGCGATCGACTGGCTGCTGAACCGGCTGGATGCCTCGTTGAACCGCACCGCCTTCGAGGCGCAGGCCATCGAGGCGATCGCGCGCGCCGAACGCCATTTGGCCGAGGGCTCCGCCGCGACGGTGACGACGGCGCTGCGGGTGCGCCTTGCAGCCCTGGACACGCAGAGGGAATGCCGATGAGCGACACGACCGAAACCGCCGCGGCGCGCCCTGCGCCGGGCGATTGGACCGGCCTGGTCACGCTGGTGCTGGCCGCCTTGTCAGGGCTGTTCTCCGTGCTCGCGCTGGTGGTCGCGCTGCACGGCGCGCCGCCGCCGGTGACCGCCGCCGCGCATGCGGCAGCGCCGCCCTGGAATGTCCTCGCGCGGGCCGAGCCGCCGCTGGCGGGCGATGCGCCGCGCCTGCTGGTGGCGATCGAATTGCTGATGCCGCATCTGCCGCGCGCCGCACCGTTCCCGCGCGCCTTCGCGGTGGCGGTGGCGCTGGCCTCCGGCGATGCCGAGGCAACCCGGCTGCTGCTGCCGCTGGCCCCCGCGGCGGCCGAGGGCGCGCCCACGCTGCGCCGCCTGGCCGAGGATTTCGCCCCGGCGGCCGATGCCGCCGTGCTGGCCGAGATGGGCTTCGGCCCCGATGCCGGCTGGCTGGCGCGCCGCGCGGCGGCGACCATGCGGCTGGGCGCGTCGATGGGCGCAGCCGGCACGCCGGGGCTGGCGGCGCTGCGCGAGGCCGCGGCGCTGCTGGAGCGCGGCGATGCGGTGGCGGCCGAGGCGATCCTCGCCACGCTGGCGCCCGGCACCGCGGAAGCACTGGGCGGCTGGCGCGCGGGCTTGCACAGGCGCATCGCCTTGAACCAGGCGCAGGCCAGCCTGTCGGCGTTGGCGCTGGAGCGCGCTCAGGCGGTGGCGCCATGAGCGCGGAGCGCTTCGACTGGCGCGGCGTCGTCTCGCGAGCGCTGTTCTGCCTGTTCGTGGTCTTCGCGATCTACAACCCGTCGGGCACGTCGTTCCTGCATTGGGTGCTGTCGGGCTTCGACTGGTTCTGGGTGAAGCTCGCGAGCGGCGCGGCGCTGGCGGTGATCTGCATCGTGTTGTGGCGCACCACGATCGGTGTGCTCGGCGGGCGCGGCGTGGCGCTGGTGGTGGCATTCTGCATCGGCATCGGCATGACCGGGCTGCACCTGACAGGCGGCGCGCTGCTGGCCGGGGATACGCTGCTGCTGGGCATGCTGGCCAGCCTGTCTGGCGTGTTCACCGCGGGGCTTTGCTATTCGCACCTGCATCACCGGCTGGGCGGGATTTCGCATACGGAGGACATGAACAAGTGACGCCCACGACCACGCCCGCGGACGCCGCCGCGCCCACACCCGCGGCTGCGCCGCCAGGCAAGGCCGACGCCTTCCTGGTCAGCTGCATCGACCCGCGCCTGACCGACGACACCACCGTGCTGATGGCCGCGCTGGGCCGCACCGACCGCTACAGCGAGATGCGGATCGCCGGTGCGGCGTTGGCCGCGGTGGACCCGGCGCGCCCGGCCTGGGGCACGGCGTTGTGGGAGAACCTGGCGGCGTCGCGGCAGCTGCATGGCGTTCGGAAGGTGGTGTTCCTCAATCATCGCGACTGCGGCGCAATGCATATCTGGGCCGGGCGCCGCCTGGCCGACGACCCGGCCGAGGAACTGCGCCAGCACCATGGCGTGATGCAGCGCGCCGCCGAGGCGGTGCGCGCGCGCCACCCCGACATGACGATCGAGCTCAAGCTGATGGAGCTCGACGGCACCGCGCGCCTGCTGCCCTGCGCGGCCTGCGCGCCGACCGGCGGGTTGCGGGCGGAGGCTGTCCATCCCGATGGGCGGGGGGTCGCCGCTGTGGCGGCGCGGGATGGCGCCGGCGGCATGGCGCAGCCCGATGGCCGCGTTGCCGCTTCGGCGGCCGGCGATACGGCCTTCGCGGAGCTGGTGCGGCTGCGCGCCGCCCAGGGCCTGCTGGACCCCGATGCGGAGCGTGCGCTGCTCAGCGAAGGGGTGACGCGCCACGGGCTGACCGCCGACGCCGCGCGCGCCGTGCTGCAGCGCGAGGGACAGCGCAGCGGCATCGCGACCGGCGCCGCCGCCGCCGCCGAGGCCCGCGCCTTCCTGCGCGCGCAGGCCGACCCGCGCGGGCGGGTGGCGCGCACGGATGCGCTGCACGCCGCCGCGCTGTATCGCCGGGTCACCGGCCGTCGCGCCACCGAGGCCGAGGCCGCCCGCCAGGTCGCCGCGCTGATCGAGGCCGAACGCCTGGCGCCCCGCCCCGAGGGCGTGTTGCGCAGCACCACCTGGTATCGCCGGATGGAGCAGGCCTGACAGCCGGCGCCGGGCCATGCAGGGCGCCCCGGCGGTGGAGTGCGCGGGCCGACGCATGCGCCGGACGACGCATCAGCGAAATTCGCGTCGCGGTTCGGGCGGTGGTGCCGCTTCGCCCCGGGTCGGCGCGACGTCCCTGGCCGCAGGCCAGCGCGCGGCGTCGTCCGCCGATCGCGACGCGCGCTACGCGCCCAGCCGAGCGGCAACCTCCGCATGCTCGGCGAAATCCGGCTCGGCACGTTCGTTCTCCAGGAACTCCGCGAAGGCACGGAACGACCCGCGCGCCGCATCCGGCCCGACCGCGCCCATGGCTTGCCAGAATCGCAGCAGCACCATCCAGGTGGCGCAGACATCGGTCTCGCAATAGGTCGCGACCTCGGCGCCGCGGCCCGCGGCCATGGCGGGTTCGACCTCGGCGCCGTGCATGCCGGCCTTGGCGGTCAGGCCGATCAGCGCCGCCGCCTCCGTCAATGACGGCATGGGCGAGGCGCGGAAGCCCGACAGCCGGTCCGCCAGGTCCAGGTGGTCGGTGCCGTAGCGATAGCCGTAGTTGCGCCCATTCGCCCCATGCAGCGCGGGCATCGGCACGCCCGTGGCCATCGCGCGATACCGCAGCACAGGCAGGTCGAAGCCGGAGGTGTTGAACCCTGCCAGGATCGGCGCCGGCCGCCCGGCCAGGGTGCGTTCGAACAGGGCCAGGATCTCGGCCTCCGGCGTGTCGCCCGTGTGGCGCGCGGCCAGGCGGCGGACGCGCCAAGGCTCGTCGCCGCCATCGCGCTCGGCCACCAGCAGCGCCAGGCAGGCCACGGCGTGCAGCGGCACCTTCAGGAAGGCGGTGGCGGCGTCCTGTCCCTCGCGCGCGTAGCGGGCGCCCAGGCGTTGCCGCAGCGCGGCATCATCCAGGCCATCGGCCTGTTCGCCAAGCAGGGCGCGGCCGGCAACCAGGTCCGGCACGGTCTCGATGTCGAAGACGACGACGCGGTCCATGGCGGCCATCATGGCATGGGCGTCGGCGCTTCGTCTTGTGGCCGGTCCGATGCGGCGAGGCTGCGGGAAGGCCGGCGGTCGCGGAGCATCATCGGGTCGGCCGCAATCGTTCGGTCGGGCAAAGATCCCTGGGAAAACGAATGGCTGGTCCGATGACGACGGGCCAAAGGGGGAGGGGAACGGGCCTAGCGGCGCCCCGCCAGGCGCAGCCCCAGCGCCGCGCAGAAGGCCGCCAGCAGCAGCCAGAACGCCCCGAGGGCGATCGCCGCGCCGAAGACATCCACCGCCAGGCCGGTCAGCAGCGGCGGCACGCAGAAGCCCAGATGCGCCACCAGGAACACGCCGGCCGCGGCGCGCGCGCGGTCGTCGCCGGAGGCTGCCTCACTGGCGCCGGCCAGGGCGCCAACGAACAGAAAGCCATAGGCGGCGCTGCCGACCAGCGCGCCGCCGGCCAGCAGCAGCGGCAGCGCGGCCCACAGCGTGCCCAGCACCACCAAACCCGCACCAGCCACCAGCACCGGCAGGCCGATCAGCGACGACCGCCGCGCCGGCAGCCGCCCGATCGCCTGCTGCACCGCCGTGCCGGCCAGGATCATGAAGCACACCGCGATCGGCCCGAGGCGCGGATGGCCCGACGCGGCCAGGGCGCTCGGCACCGAGGTGATGGTCACGCCCGTGACCCCCCAGGCGGCGAACATGCCGAAGGACCCGGCGACGGTGCCGCGCGGGAAGGCCGGCAGGCGCAGCCAGGCGACGCGTTCGGTCGGCCGGCGGTCGGGCAGGCGCGCCACCACCACGGCCAGCAGCGCGACGGCGGCGATGTGCAGCCAGAAGGTGACAGGCGGTTCGGCATCGCCCAGCAGCATCAGCGCGCCGAGCGTTGCCAGCGCCCCGGCTCCGTAGGACCCCGCGGTGGCGAAGGCGGTGACGCGCGCGGCCTGGCGTCCGGCCTCCGGCCCGCCGGCCAGTTCCGCCGCCCAGGCCGTGGCGCCGCCGGCGACCAGGCCGATGGCAAGCCCCTGCAGCATCCGCGCGACACCGAGCGCGGCCAGCCCGGGCGCCACCACCAGTGCCAGGGTGGACAGCCCGGCCAGCAGCAGTGCCGCCAGCACGCAGGGCCGCCGCCCGATCCGGTCCGACAGCCCGCCGAGCAGCGGCGCGGTGACGATCAGTGTCGCGGCATAGGCGATGAAGGCCGCCGCCAGCCCCGAGGCCCCGCCGCCATCGCGCGCCGCATAGGTGGTGAACAGCGGCATCGCGAGGGTGGTCGAGAAGCCGATCGCGAAGACCGCCCCGCCGATCGCGACAACGCCAGGATTGATGGACACGCGTGCAGGATCAGGCCGCGCGCGGGGCGCGTCAACGGACCGGGTGCCGCGCCAACGCGGCGATGGACCGGGCGCCGCGTCACCGCGGCGACGCGGGGGGTTCCGGCGCGCCGCCGTGCGGGGCAGGATCAATCGCATCGGTTTCGCGCGCAGCCGCCACACCGGGTCCCATCGAAGCGCGCTTCGACGGGTGCCCATCGGCTCTGCGCGCATGCCGGCCGGCAAGCCAGCCGGCATCAGCGCGGAGGAAGCAGCATGTCCAAGGTCATCATCACCTGTGCCGTCACCGGTGCGATCCACACGCCGTCCATGTCGGAGCACCTGCCGATCACGCCGCAGCAGATCGCCGAGCAGTCGATCGCCGCCGCCGAGGCCGGCGCGTCCATCATCCACCTGCATGCGCGCGACCCGATCGACGGCCGCCCGACGCCCGACCCGGCGGTGTTCATGCAGTTCCTGCCGGTCATCAAGCAGTCGACCGATGCGGTCATCAACATCACCACCGGCGGTGGCCTCGGGATGTCGCTGGATGAACGCCTGGCCGCGCCGCTGCTGGCGAAGCCGGAGATGTGCAGCCTCAACATGGGCAGCATGAACTTCAACATCGCGCCGTCAGCCGCGCGGGTGAAGGCCTTCAAGCACGACTGGGAAAGGCCGTATCTCGAAGGCACCACCAACTACATCTTCCGCAACACCTTCCAGGATATCGAGCAGGTGGTGGAGCGGCTGGGCAAGGCGCACGGCACGCGCTTCGAATTCGAGTGCTACGATGTCGGGCACCTGTACAATCTGGCGCATATGCTCGACCGCAAGGTGGTGGAGCCGCCGCTGTTCACCCAGACCATCTTCGGCATCCTGGGCGGCATCGGCGCGGAACATCGCAACCTGATGTTCATGAAGGAGACCGCCGACCGGCTGTTCGGCGATGCCTATGTCTGGTCGGTGCTGGCGGCCGGGCGCCACCAGATGCCCTTCGTGACCATGGCGGCGATGATGGGCGGGAATGTCCGCGTCGGGCTGGAAGACAGCCTGTGGATCGGCAAGGGCCGCGCGGCGACGTCGAATGCCGAGCAGGTCTCCAAGATCCGCCGCATCCTGGAAGACCTGTCGATGGAGGTCGCCACGCCGGCGGAAGCGCGAGCGATACTGAAGCTGAAGGGCGGCGACCTGGTCGGGTTCTGAGGCGCCGGCCTGGCGGCGCCGATCAGGCCCCGGCGATGCGCTCCACACGCGTGAGCCAGCAGCCCGGCCGCGCGGTGTGGATGTTCACATAGGCCACGCGCGGGTCGTCGATCCGCGCGCGCAGCGCCGCCTCGGCTTCGTCGCCGGGCACCACCACGCCGAGGTCGTACAGGCACATCCCATCCGCATCGTAGTGGCGCAGGCTGACGATGCTGTTCGCCGTGACCGTCTCGGGCAGCGCGTCCTCGACCGCTGCGCCGCGGCACGCCTGCGCGTGCAGGAAGACCGGCGAGGGCGTCCAGTACGGACCCTTCGGCAGCGGCAGGTCCCACGAGGCCAGCAGCATCGTCTCGCCCGGCCGGCCAAGCCGCAGGCAGGCGCGGCAGGGGAAGCCAGGACCATCGACGGTGCGGACACGCACCGCGCCGCCGCGATCGTCGCGTTGCGTGGCACGGAAGCGGGCGGCGGATTGGGCATCCATCGGGACGCAGCGGAAGCGTGGTGTCATGGCGCGATCCTCGTGCGGCGCGCTTCGCCGCGCCTTCCGCCTGTTGCGCCCACACGCGGCACCGCGCCCGCATCGTCTCCGATGCAGGCGCGGGCCAGCGCTTTCCCCCGGGAGGGCGTCGCGGCAGGGGGCTGCCAGCCGCGCGGGAGCTCACGCCCGCCGGGGGCGCGCAAGGCTCACCGCATCGCGGCGATGTCGATCACCTCGGTGGCGGGCAGGCCGGCGACCGCGCCGGTCGCGGTCGCCGCGCCGGTTTCCAGGTTGACCGTGTGCAGCGTCCCGCCGGCCAGCAGGAAGCCCATGTTGGCCCCGCCCTCGCCGGCGAGGATGTCGAAGGCCACACCCGGCGGCAGGGTGGCGGCCACCTCGCCGCGCGGCTGCTGCACGCCGTCATTGGGCGGCGCCTGCAGGTTGAAGGTGCGGGTCAGGGTGTCGATGGTGTAGAGCGCCGTCGCCGTCGCGCCCGTCACGCTGTTGGTATAGGCGCCGGCGGTCACGCGCGGGGTCTGCTCCGCGAAGGGCGTGCCGGCGGCGAACTTCAGCTGGCCGTCGCGCACAGCCTCGCCGTTCTCGACATTCACGCGCAGGTTCACGCCGCTCATGCCCATCACGCGCAGGCGGTTGGCCATCGGGTTGAAGTCGATCACCGCGCGGCCGCCGTGCTCGAAGGGCGTGTTCAGGCGGCTGACCTGGGTGGCGCGGCCATTGGCGGGGTCGATCGTCACGATCTGCCCGCTCTCGGTCACGCCGTAGATCCGGCCGTCCTGCGGGCGCTGGTCGATGCCCATGACGCGGCCATCGGCGCCGGTGATGCGTACGGGGGCGGAGGCACGGCGCGTCTCGCTGTCGATGCGGACCAGCGCATTGTCGGCGGTCAGGCCCAGCAGCGTGGCGGCCTGCAGCGGCGCGGCGGCCGCGATCATGCCGAAGGCGGCGAGCGTCAGGCGAAGGGGAGTCGTCATGGCGGTCTCTCCGTGGGTTGGAACGAGGCCGCCATCGGCCCCGTTGCCTGCCTTACGGAGCCGCGCCACGGATGGATGCAGCGGCGCGATCACGAAATCGCGCGCGCCCTGAAAACTTACGGCGCGGGCAGCACCACGATGGTCACGGTGCGCGACGGCGGCTCGGCCGACCGCGCGCGCGGGCTGAACTGCGCGCTGCGGGCCTCGGCGCGCAGCCGGTCACGCTCGATGCCGCGGGTGGACAGCGCCTGTGCCACCGCGCGGGCGCGCTCGGCGGCCAGGCGCGTGGAGGTGGTGGCCCCGCCCTCCTGCCCGGCATGACCCAGCACGCAGGCGACGCGGTCGGGGTTGGCGCGCAGCACTTCCTCGGCGGCGGCGAGCGGGCTGCGCGCCGCTTCCCCCACCCGCGCGGTGCCGCGGGCGAAGGGCACGGAGAAGACGTCGTCCTCGATGCGTTCCGCACCGACGCAGTTGAAGGGGCGGATCTGCGCGACGGCCGGCGTGGCAAGCAGCGCGAGGGCCAGGACCATATGGATCATGCGAACGTCCCGAAGACTGGAATTGCGACCCTCATCACCGCGGGCCAAACGCCTGCGGGGGCCGTCGAGCCACAACGCCGCAGCGCGGCGTCCGGCGGCCGCGGGCGCGAAAAAACCCTGGCGGCACGATGACAGCGCCCCTCCGCATCATGCCGCGAGCACCCCCGCCTGGCGCAGCCGCGCGATCAGCGCCGCCGCATCGCAGGCGGGGTGCGCGCCGCGCAGTTCGGCCTCGGTTACCGCGGGGCGGGCGACGATCCAGGCGGCGGCCTCGACCTCGGGCAGGGTCATGGCGACGATGCCGGTGGGCGTGCGAAGGCCGAATTCGTTGCCGCGCCTGACTGGCTTGGCGTCCGCCACCACGCGGAAGGCCGGGGCGGCGGGTTCGCCCGTGGCGCCCTCGCGCGCCGCCAGCAGGTCGTAGCCGCCGCGCTGGAAGCGGTAGTCGCGCACGAAGCCGGCCAGCACCTCGGCCACCTTGGGGTCGCGGGACAGGGATGCGAGCCGGTCGCCCAGCAGCGCGGCGCGCGCCGCCAGCGCCTCGGCCGCCGCGGCGCTGCCATCCTGGCGCGGCAGCGGCTTGCGGAATTCGGCATCGTACAGCGCGCGTTCCACCAGGACGTTCAGCACGTCCATGCCGAGCGGCGCGTGCACGCCATAGGCGACATGGACTGAGTTCGGCGCCTCGGCCAGCGCGTCGTGATACCAGCCGCGCGGCAGATACAGGATGTCGCCCTTCTTCAGGTGTACCTGCGCCCGCAGCGCGCCCTTCGCCTGGTCGTGCTGGTCCTGCTTCTGGCCGCGAAAGGCGGGGTGCGGGATCGGCCATTCGGCGCGGCCTTCCCAGATGTTCCAGGTCTTCTCGCCCTCGACCTGCACGGCCCAGACGTCATGCGTGTCGTAGTGCGAATGGAACGCCTTGTGCGACTGGAACGAGATGTAGACGTTGGCCTGCGCCTTGCCGAAGCCGGCCCCTTCCAGCGCGTCCGAGACCGCCGCCAGGCCGGGCGTCAGGCTGTCCACGTCGTTCATCACGACCGAGGCGCCGCGCCGCACCCAGTCCTGCACCTTCGCCGCCACCGGCTGGAGCACCTGGGCGCCATCGCGCGAGACCGCCTTCACGCTGTAGCTGGCCGGCGGCACCGGCGCGCTGTCCAGCACCAGCTTCAGGCTGGTCTCGGTCCAGGCATGCGTCATGTCGAGCAGGCGGTTGATGCCGGCCCAGTCCAGCACCTGCGCGAATTTCTCCGGCGTGCCCTGGATGTGCAGCGGCGCGCGGTCGTAGTGCTCGGTCAGGAACCGCTCGGGCGTGACCGGCGAAAGAAGGTCCTGCAACGTCATCTTCATGCGGCGCATCCTAGCCTGGACGCCCGGTCTGCGTCAGCGTCCAGTCTGGACGCGGCACGGCCGCCCGGCGCAGGCTGCCGCGGCGGCGAAACGGAGGAAACCATGGCGAACGACATGCCGGGCCCGGCGGATACCACCCGGACGGAGGTGCTGCGCGCGGCCGAGGAAGCGCTGGCGCGCCTGGCGCCGGCCCTGCCGCACGATGCCGCCCGCCTGCTGGCCGACCTGCACGGCGCGGTCCCGACCGCCGAGCTCGCAACCGAACCGCCCGAAGCCCTGGCCGCGGCCGCCGCCAGCCTGTTCGCCTTCGCGCAGGACCGCACGCCGGGCGCGGCCAAGGTGCGCGTGCTGCCGGCCGGCCCCGGCACCGGGCCGCGCCCGCTCGCCGAGATCGTCACCGACGACATGCCCTTCCTGGTCGATACCGTGCTGGCCGCGCTGGCGCTGCACGGCCGGGCCGTGGCCTCGCTGCTCCACCCGATCCTGCGCGTGCGCCGCGATGCGGCGGGACGGCTGCTCGCGATCGACAATGCATCCCCGGCGCGCGAGAGCATGATGCGCGTGACGCTGGGCGCGGCCGGGCCGGTGCTGTCCGGCACGCCGCCGCGCGGGATGGAAGGGCTGGATGCGCTGGAATCCGCGCTGGTGCGCGCGATGGCCGATGTGCGCGCCGCCACCGCCGGCTTCCCCGCGATGCTCGCCCTGCTGCGTGGCGCGGAGGCCGAAGTCGCCGCCCCCGGTGGGCCGGATGCCGACGAGGCCGCCGCTTTCCTGCGCTGGCTGACCGAGGAGAACTTCGTCCTGCTCGGCCACCGCCGCTTCACCGTGGCGCCGGACGGCGCCATCAGCGTGGCGACGGAGGAGAATCTCGGCCTGCTGGCCGACCCCGCCCTGCCCGTGTTCGACGCGCTGCGCGACCTGTCGGCCATCCCGCCGGCGGTGCGCGCCACGCTGTCGAACCCGACGCCCGTCACGGTGGCCAAGGCGAATATGCGCGCCACGGTGCATCGCCCGCAGCATGCCGATGTGGTGGCGACGCGCATCTTCGACGCGGCCGGGAATGTTGTTGGCGGGCGGCTGTTCCTCGGGTTGTTCGCGGCGGCGGCCTATAACCGCAACCCGCGCTCCATTCCGCTGCTGCGGCGCAAATGCGACACCATCCTGGAAATGGCCGGCGTCGAATCCGACAGCCATGACGGCCGTGCGCTGCGGAACATCCTGGACACCTGGCCGCGCGACGAGCTGTTCCAGGCGCCCGAGGCGGCCATCCTGGCGGGCGCGCGCCGCGCGCTGGACCTGACCATCCGCCCGCGCGCCGCGCTGGTCGTGCGGCATGATCCCTTCGAACGCTTCGTCTCGGCCATCGCCTGGCTGCCGCGCGACACCTTCGACACGCGGCTGCGCGAACGCGCGGGGCAGATGGTGGCGCGCGCCTATGACGGGCGGCTGTCGGCCTTCTACATCGCGCTGGGGGACGCGCCGCTGGCGCGCGTGCACTACATCATCGCGACGCGGCCGGGGGCGGTGCCGCAGGTCGATGTCGGCGCGCTGGAAGCCGCCATGGCGCAGGCGGCGCGCGGCTTCGGCGAACGCCTGTCGGAGGCGCTGGCGGCGACGCGCGGGGAGGCCGAGGCGGCGTCCGTGCTGGCGCGCTGGCGCGACGGCTTTCCCGGCGCCTATCGCGAGGATGCGACGGCGGGGCAGGGTGTCGCCGACATCCTGCTGGCGGAACGCGCGATCGCGGCCGGCGGCGCGTGCGCCGATGTGCAGCGCGCGCCGGGTGCGGGGGCGCGCTCGCTCACGCTGCGCCTGGCCAATCCGGCCGGCCCGCTGGCGCTGGCCGATGCGCTGCCGCTGTTCGAAAGCCTCGACCTGCGGGCCATCGAGGAACACCCGTATCTGCTGACGCCCGCGCAGGCGCCGCAGGTGGTGTTGCATGTCTATCGGCTCGAGGCCGGCGCCGATTGCCCGCAGGACCGCTTCGACGAGATCCTCGGCGCGTTGGGCGCGCTGCTGGATGGTTCGGCGGAGGCCGATGGCTTCAACCGGCTGGTGCTGCGCGGCGGGCTCGATTGGCGCGAATGCTGGCTGCTGCGGGCGATGTTCCGCTGGGTGAAGCAGGTCGGGTTTCCCTTCGCGCAGGCTTCCGTGGAAGCGGCGCTGGCGGCGCATCCCGAGGCGGCGCGGCTGCTGGTGGAAATCTTCCACCGGCGCTTCGACCCCGCCGCGACGGACCGCGACACCGGCAAGGCCGAGGCCGCCTGGGCGGCGCTGCTGGACGGCGTCGAGAACCCGGATGAGGACCGCATCCTGACCCGCCTGCGCGTCACGCTGGATGCCATGCTGCGGACCAACTTCTTCCAGGGGAAGGCGTATCTGGCCTTCAAGCTGGACAGCGCGCTGGCCGGCGAGATGCCCGCGCCGCGCCCGTGGCGGGAGATCTTCGTGCATTCGCCGCGCATGGAGGGCTGCCACCTGCGCGCCGGCCCGGTCGCGCGGGGGGGGATCCGCTGGTCCGACCGGCGGGAGGATTTCCGTACCGAGATCCTCGGCCTGATGAAGGCGCAGCGGCTGAAGAACGTCATCATCGTGCCGACCGGGGCGAAGGGCGGCTTCGTGCTGAAGCACCCGCCGCCGATGACCGACCGCGAGGCGTTCCAGGCCGA
>LNFM01007088.1_pt1 | contig 33303 bp, 35 predicted proteins | sample 596031 | NCBI WGS metagenome assembly LNFM01 (sample SAMN04254537, study PRJNA301005) | activated carbon metagenome | isolation source: dual media filters at the Ann Arbor, Michigan drinking water treatment plant | place: USA: Ann Arbor | reverse complement strand
GTTGATGTCGATGATCTGCGCGCCGTTCTCCACCTGCTGGCGGGCCACCGACAGCGCGTCCTCGAAGCGGCCTTCGAGGATCATCTTCGCGAAGGCGCGCGAGCCGGTGACGTTGGTGCGCTCGCCGATGTTGACGAACAGCGAGTCAGGGCCGATCGTGACGGGCTCGAGGCCCGACAGGCGCATCGGCTGGGACAGGACTTTGGCATTCATGGCGTTTCACCCGGGGCTCTTGGAAGCAGGGTGAGCGCCGTTGCGGTCGCCAGCGGGTGGCGCGGTCCGAGCCTGGCGCCGCCGGTGAAGGCGGGCGTCGCAACGCTCCTCGGAACCTCGTGGATTCTATCGGCCGCCCGTGCCGGACCCGGCCGCAGGGGTGCGCAGGATTGCCGGGAATCCCGCGGCGGCCGGTTGCCGGCCCTCAGGCCGCTTCGAGCAGTTGGCTGAACATCCTGTCGTGCAGCCCTCGGGGCCGGTAGCTGCCGACACGCCTGGCGATCTCGGCGATGTGCTCCGGCGTCGTGCCGCAGCAGCCGCCGGCGATGTTCAGGAAGCCAACGCGCGCGAAGTCCTCCATCAGGCTGCCGGTGACCGGTGGCGTCTCGTCGAAGCCGGTGTCGCTCATCGGGTTGGGCAGGCCGGCGTTGGGGTAGCAGCTGATGAAGGTGTCGCCGGCCACCTTGGCCAGCTCTTCGATGTAGGGGCGCATCAGCGCAGCGCCCAGTGCGCAGTTCAGGCCCACGGCCAGCGGCCGTGCGTGGCGCACCGAATTCCAGAAGGCGGCGACGGTCTGGCCCGACAAGATGCGGCCCGAGGCGTCGGTCACGGTGCCGCTGATGATGACGGGCAGCCGCTCGCCGCTGGCCTCCATCACTTCGTCGAGCGCGAAGATGGCGGCCTTGGCGTTGAGCGTGTCGAAGATGGTCTCGACCAGGAACAGGTCGCAGCCGCCGTCCAGCAGCGCCTGGGCCTGCTCGCGGTAGGCCTCGCGCAGCTGGTCGAAGCTGACATTGCGTGCGCCGGGGTCGTTGACGTCGGGGCTGATGCTGGCGGTGCGCGGCGTGGGGCCCAGCGCGCCGGCCACGAAGCGCGGCTTGTCGGGGGTGCTGGCAGCGTCGGCGGCCTGGCGCGCGATGCGCGCGGCCGCCAGGTTCATCTCGCGCGCCAGGTGGCCCAGGCCGTAGTCTTCCTGTGCGATGGAGGTGGCGCCGAAGGTGTTGGTCTCGATGATGTCGGCACCCGCGGCCAGGTACTGGGCGTGGATCTGCTCGATGACGTCGGGCCGCGTCAGCACCAGCAGATCGTTGTTGCCCTTCAGGTCCTTCGGGTGGTCGGCCAGCGCGGCGTTGCGGAAGTCGGCCTCCTGCAGCTTGTAGCGCTGGATCATGGTGCCCATGGCGCCGTCGATGATCGCGATGCGATGGCGGAGAATCGCGGGCAGTGCCGCGCCTCGGCTGTACGTTCCGGCCTGGGTCGTCGAGTTCATCGCCGCATTGTAGGAAAAGCCCCTTCACCCCACCATGAAGCACCTCACGCCGCGCGAGAGCTGGCAGTACCTGTTGGACCACCCCGACGCCTTGTTCGTCGATGTGCGCATGGAGATCGAGTACCTCTATGTCGGCCACCCTCCCGGCGTGGTGCACATCCCCTGGTACGAGTACCCCGAGATGCAGGCCCACCCCGAGCGCTTCGTCGAGCAGGTGCAGCGCGAGGCCGGCGGCACGGCGCGGCCGGTGGTGCTGCTGTGCCGCTCGGGGCGCCGCACCATAGACGCCGGTGAAGCGCTGGAGGCCGCAGGCTTCGCCGAGGTGGTCAACGTGCTGCACGGCTTCGAGGGCGAGCTCGACGAGCACTTCAAGCGCGGGCGCCTCAACGGCTGGCGCTTCGACGGCCTGCCCTGGGAGCAGATGTAGAAACTGGCTAGGGGCCAGGGGCTACGGGTCCAGCGGCAGCGCGTTGGTGTCCTCGAACAGCGAGGGCCTGAACATGCCCTCGGCCCTCGGGCCGTCGTCGCTGGCCCACAGCGCCAGCGCCTTGGCCGACATCGGCTTGGCGAACAGGAAACCCTGCAGTTCGTCGCAGCCGAGCAGGACCAGCAGGTCGCGCTGCGCTTCAGTCTCCACGCCCTCGGCCACCACGCGGAGGTCCATCGAATGCGCCATCTGCACCACTGCGGTGACGATGGCGCGTGAATCGTGGCTGGTTTCCAGGTCGCTGACGAAGGCGCGGTCGATCTTCAGTTCCGCGGCAGGCAGGCGGCGCAGCGAGGCCAGGCTCGAGTAGCCGGTGCCGAAGTCGTCGATCGAGACGTGCACCCCGGCACTGCGCAGGCGGTCGAAGGCCTGCTGCGTGATCTTCGTGTCCTCCATCGCCACAGACTCGGTGATTTCGCAGGTGAAGCGGGAGGGCACCAGGCGGTGCGCCTTCAGCGCCGCCTCGATGCGGTCGACGAGGTCGTGCTGGCGCACCTGGAAGCCCGACAGGTTGACGGCCACGCGCATGCGCAGCCCCTGTTCGCGCCACTCGGCGGCCTGGCGGCAGGCTTCCTCGATGACCCAGTTGCCGATGGCGCCGATGAGCCCGTGGCGCTCGGCCACCGGGATGAAGACGCCCGGGCTGACCACGCCGCGGCGCGGATGGTTCCAGCGCAGCAGGGCCTCTGCGGCGGTGATCTGCAGGCTGAGCGCGTCGATCTTGGGCTGGTAGACCAGTTCCAGTTCGCGCCGCTCGACGGCCGTGCGCAGCTCGTGCGCCAGCTCGGCCTGCTCGCGTACGTTCACGCCCATCGACGGCTCGTACTCCGAGTAGGCCCCGCCGCCGGCGGTCTTGGCCGCGCGCATGGCGGCGTGGGCATTGGTGGTCAGACGCTGGCGCGCGCCATGCAGGGGGTACAGCGCCAGGCCGATCGAACAGCCCACCTGCAGTGGTTGGCCGTCCACCTCGAACGGGGCCTTGAAGGCGTCGAGCAGCTTCAGCGTCCGCTGTCGGACGAGGGCGTCCTGCCCAGGCACCAGCACCACGAATTCATCGCCGGCCAGGCGTGCTGCGGCGCAGCCTGGCAGCGCTTCGGTGATGCGCGCGGCCACGCGCTGCAGCAGGGTGTCGCCCAGGGCATGGCCGAAGGCGTCGTTGACGACGCGGAACTGGTCCAGTCCGAGCATCAGCACGCCCAGCGTGCTGCGGTCGCGGTCGCAGGCCGCGGCGGCGATCTCCAGCGAGGCTTCGAACTCTTCGCGGGTCTTCAGGCCGGTGAGCCGGTCGTGAAGCAGCGCGTTGTCGAGGCGCGAATGCGCGGCTTCGAGCTTGCGCCCCAGCCGCCTGCCGCGCCTGCGCTGGCGGTTGTAGAGCACCAGGGCCACCACCAGCGCCGTCGCCATCAGCAGCAGCCCGCCCTGCAGCAGGCTCTCGAGCAGGGGAGTCTGCGCCGGCGGAGTCATGCCCACGTTGTCGGCGCACTCGCCGCCGGGTTGAGCCGGCGGGTGCGCAGCAACGCACGCCGTGGCAGCTTCAGTTCGTGCGGCCGAAGCCGATACCGCGGCGCTGTCGCACCTCGGGCTTCACGCGGTGCTCGCTCTCCAGCTGAGACAGGAACTCGTCGGCCTCGAACGGCAGTGCAAGGATCTCGACCTGGCGCTTGACCGCCGCGAAGTCGCCGGGCACCAGCTGGTCGAGCGCGAGCAACCGCTGGCGCTGCTCGCCAGTGAACCGCGTGTCGTCGCCGGCCAGGGCCTCGGTCACGAACATGCGTTCGCGCTGCAGGGCGGTGAGCGGGTGGAAGCGGATCTTGAAGGTGAAGCGGCGCAACGCGGCCTCGTCGAGTTCGTCGAAGAGGTTGGTGGTGCAGATGAACACGCCCGGGAAGCGCTCCATGCCCTGCAGCATCTCGTTGACCTCGGTGATCTCGTAGTTGCGCTCGGCCAGCTTGCGGCTGCGCAGGAAGCTGTCGGCCTCGTCGAGCAGCAGCACGGCCTGCTCGGTTCCTGCTTCCTCGAACATGCGCGCCATGTTCTGCTCGGTTTCGCCGACGTACTTGCTGGCGATGTCGCTGGTCTGGCGGATCATCAGCGGGCGCTGCATCGCGGTGGCAATGTGTTCGGCCAGCGCCGTCTTGCCGGTGCCCGGCGCACCGTGGAAACACAAGGTGCCGTGGCCGCGGCGCTGCAGCGCCTCGATGATCTTCGGGATCTCGAAGCGTGTCTCGACGTTCAGCAGCGAGAGGTCGTAGCCGGTGACCACCGGTCGGGCGCCGCGTTCGGCGTTCGACCCGCCCAGTGCACGGTCGGCATTGCCCAGCTGGCGCTGCACCAGGGCCTCGAAGGCCTCGGCATCCGACGCGGCATCGGCGGGTTGCGCCAGACGCGCGAAACGCACCGCCGTGCGGATCTGCGCCGGCGTCAGCCCGCGGCGTTCGGCGAGCTTGGCCGCGAAGCCCTCGCTCACCGGCGTGCCGGCCAGGGCCCGCGTGACCACCGCCTGCCGCGCCCCCGGCGGCGGCGATTTGAGCATCAGGTGGTACTGGAAGCGGCGGCGGAAGGCGGGGTCGATCTGCTCGATGCGGTTGGTGACCCAGATCACCGGCACAGGGTTGGTCTCCAGGATCTGGTTCACCCAGGCCTTGCCGTTGACGCTGGCCGAGGGAGGGGCTTCGCCGCTGCTGTCCAGCCGCGCGATGAGCTGTGCCGCTTCGCTGGAGATGGGAGGGAAGACGTCTTCGACCTCGTCGAACAGCAGCGCCACGCCGGCGCTGCTCTTCAGGAACACCTGGCTGATCTGCAGGCTGCGGTAGCGGTCGCGGCCCGACAGGCTGTTGCCGTCGCGGTCGGCGTACTCGACCTCGTAGAGCTCCAGGCCGGCCGCCGCGGCGCAGACCTTGGCCAGCTCGGTCTTGCCGGTGCCGGGCGGGCCGTACAGCAGCACGTTGACGCCCGGCTCCTTGCGCTCGGCGGCGTTCTTCAGCAGGGCGGTGAGCATCTGCACGTCGTCGGCGACGAAGTGGAAGTCGCCCGGCACCAGTTCACTGCGCGGCGCGGGCCGCGTGAACACCGCCATCAGGTCGCTCGGGCCGCGGTACTCGCGCATCAGCACCGGGGGCAGCTGTTCGCTGACCTTCATCAGGTCGGCCAGATCGGTGATGTTCTGCTCGGAGATCAGGTTCTCGATCATGCCGATGCGTTCCAGCCGCGAGCCGGCACGCAAGGCCTCGGCGACGTCGCTGGCCTCGACGCCGGCCACCGAGGCGATGGCGCTGTAGGCCTCCTGGGCGTTGGAGACCTTGAACTCCACCAGCAGCCCGCGCAGGTCGCGCTGGTAGCGCGCCAGCGTGCCGTACAGCAGCAGCGCGCGCTCGGCCGGGTTCAGTTGCAGCAGTCCGGCCAGCGCGTCGATGTTCTTCTGCACCAGCGTCGATTCCTTCTTCAGGCGCCGCGCCAGCCAGTCGCAGGTGACGCCCAGCACCGTCAGCAGGTCCTTGGGCGCGTCCTTGATGTATTCGTCGATGTAGAAGAAGAGCGTGCCTTCTTCGTAGGGGCCCCTCCAACCGCCATGGCGCGTGATGAAGGCATCGTCGCTCAGTGCATCGTGGCCCTTCCAGGCCGCGTTGCCCTTGCAGCGCTGCTTCAGGAAGGCGCGCACGCGGCCCAGCACCGGGGCCGGCCACACCAGGTGGCGGCCGGTCAGCGAGAGCAGGCTGTTCCAGTCCCGACGGAGATTGAAGCGTCCGGCCTGCCGCAGCGTGAGCGTGAGAACGAAGTGCGAACACAGCACGTCCAGCACGGGCGCTTCCGCCAGACCGGGGGACAGAACGTTTCGCGCATCACCGGCAGATCGCACCATCGAGCCACTTTCCCAAGGCCGCAGATTGCGCACGATCTTGGCGCAGCAGGGGTCGGCCGGCAAGCCCTTGCGGTGGGTCAACGGTGTTCGGCGGACTCTCGTTGACCCAGGCCGTCACTTCTTCACTGCCGGGCGCATGGCGTCGCGTCAGTGCAGGGTGACCGTCTGTTGCGCCAGTTGCGTGTAGCCCGAGATGTAGTCGTCGATCTGTTCGGGCGTCGGATCGTTCCTGGCCAGGGCCTGCACGCCCTCGTGAAAGCGCTCGGCCAGCGCCCCTTCGAGGTAGATGCCCTTGCCTGCGAACTTGTCGACGATCTCGAAGCCGCCGCGCGCCGACGTCTGGACCGGATCGGGGCCGTCGCCCGCCGCCACCTCGAAACGCACGACGACAAAACTGTCAGAGTTGTAGACCATGTTCATGATGACCCCTCCTTGAGTGGAAGAGGTGGGCCCGCAGCCTGGGAATTCAAGACAGGGTCACCCTCAAGGCTGAAGGGTCATGGACTCCAGCAGGAACTCGTTGCCATCCCCGGCCTCGACCGAACTGAGCCTCAGGCGCACCGGCAGATGGTGCCGGGCGGGGTCGAGCCACACGTCGACGCGCGTGTCGAAAGGCTTGCGGGGTTCGCGGCGCAGGCGCAGCGTGGTCTCGATGCGGCCGGCCGGCAGGTCGACCGCCTCGCGGCCTTCGACGGTGAAGGTCCACACCTCGGCATCGCCGCGCGCGCCCACCACGAAGATGCCGATGCGCTCGCCCGGCACGAAGACTGCGGGCGCGGCCGCCACGATCGCGGGCAACTGCAACATCCACGACACCCGGTCCTGCGCGCCCGGCACCAGCGGGTACACCGTGGCCGGCCCCGAGAACGTGATCTGCCCCTTGTCGCGCTGGAAGTTGGCGGCGCGGGCATCCCGGGCGCGGCGGCGGTCGACGTAGCGGACGGGGGCCAGTCCCGCACTGTCGAAACCGCCCTCGCTCGTCCACTCGATGATGTTCAGCGAGAAGGCCGTGCCGCGCATGGCCAGCGAGTAGCCCTCGGGGCGCGGCCGCCAGACCAGCTCCCCGGTGCCGCGCAGGCCGCCGCGGCGCAGTTCGAAGCGCAGCGTGGCAGGCGGGGCCGGCCGCGTGGCGTAGACCGGCAGCGGCGCGCCACCGGTCATCTCCAGGTCGACGTTCTCCAGCGGCGGCGTGCCGCGGGAGGTGGCAGGCGAGGCAGCTGCCAGGACCCGGGCTGCTTCCGGCTCTGGCGCTGTCGCCAGCACCGGCTGCGGCGCGCTGGCAGCCACTTCTGCAGCTTCTGCCGGTGCGGCGGGTTCGGTGGCGCTGGGCTCGGGTTCGGGTTCGGGCCGAGGCTCGGGTGCCGTGGCAGGCTCCGGGTCGGGCCGGGGTCGTACCGGCCCCCCTTCTGCCGGCGGTGGGGGTGTCGTCGCGGGCGTGGGTGCCACAGGCGCCTCGGCGGTCGGGGCGGGAGGTGTCGCGGCCACCGCCGCCGACATCGGCGCGGCAGCCAGCACGATCTGCCGGACCTGCAGCGGCCGCACGGCACCTTCGCTGCCCGGCCCCACGCCCCAGGGCACGGCCCCCATCACCAGGGCATGCAGCAGCACGGCCATCAGGGTGGTCACGGCCAGCGGCTTCCAGCGGCCTCCTGGAAGCCAACGGGGCAGCCACCTGGGGAGTCGGGTCGGGGGGCTCACTCCACAATAGTGCCATCCCCGCAGCGATCCCATCGAATGAAACTAGCCACCCTCAAGGACGGTTCTCGTGACGGTCACCTGGCCGTGGTCTCGCGAGACCTCTCCACCGCGCACTTCGCCACCGGCATCGCCACCCGGCTGCAGCAGGTGCTGGACGACTGGAACTTCGTCTCGCCGCAGCTCGAGGACCTCTACGCCACGCTCAACGGCGGCAAGGCCCGCCATGCCTTCGCCTTCGACCCGCGCCAGTGCATGGCGCCGCTGCCGCGCGCGTGCCAGTGGGTCGACGCCTCGGCCTACCTCAACCACGTCGAGCTGGTGCGCCGGGCGCGCGGTGCCTCCCTGCCCGACAGCTTCCACACCGACCCGCTGATGTACCAGGGCGGCAGCGATGACTTCATCGGGCCCACCGACGACGCCCGCTTCGCCGACGAGGCCTGGGGCATCGACTTCGAGGCCGAGATCGCGGTGGTCACCGGCGACCTGCCCATGGGAACCACGCCCGAGGCTGCGCTGGAGGGCATCCGGCTGCTGATGCTGGTCAACGACTGGACTCTGCGCCACCTGGTGCCCGCAGAGCTGGCCAAGGGCTTCGGCTTCCTGCAGAGCAAGCCGGCCACCGCCTTCGGCCCGGTGGCCGTGACGCCCGACGAGCTGGGCACGGCCTGGCAGGGCGGGCGCGTGCACCTGCCGCTGGTCAGCACCTGGAACGGGCGCGAAGTGGGCCGCTGCGACGCCGGACCGGAGATGAGCTTCCACTTCGGCCAGCTCGTCGCGCACCTGGCGCGCACGCGCCGGGTGCGCGCCGGATCCATCGTCGGCTCGGGCACCGTCAGCAACCAGGCCGGCTCGCAAGGCTGGGGCTGCATCGCCGAGGTGCGGGCGGTCGAGACCATCGAGCACGGCGAGCCCAGGACCGACTTCATGAAGTTCGGCGACAGCATCCGCATCGAGATGCCGGGCGTCGACGGCAGCAGCGTGTTCGGCGCCATCGAGCAAAAAGTGGCGCCGCTTTGAACGAGTTGCCGCATGGGCTGAAGATCGCCACGGTCTGGCTGGTGGTGGCCACCGTGGTCTTCCTGGGCGTGCAGGCGCTGATGGATCGCCAGCAGCGCACGCGTTTCGTGGCCGACGGGACGCAGGTGGAAATCCGCCGGGCCGGAGACGGTCACTACCACTGGCCGGGGCAGGTCAACGGCCGGGCCGTCGACTTCCTGGTCGACACCGGCGCCACCGGCAGTGCGCTGCCCTTGTCGCTGGCACGGGAGCTCGGGCTGCCGGTGCTCGGCAGCACGCAGTCCAACACGGCAGGGGGCATCGTGCAGGGCCAGGTGGTGCAGGCCGACCTGGTGCTGCAGGGCGGCGTGAGGGCGGACCGACTGCGCATGGTGGCCTTGCCCGGGCTGAGCACGCCCCTGCTGGGCATGGACGTGCTGGGTCGCCTGAAGTGGCAGCAGGACGACGGCGTGCTGCGCTTCGACCTGGGTTCGGGCGCGCGTTGATGCGCCGGCGTGCCGCCTGGCTGCTGGTGCGGGTGCTCGCGCTGGCCGCGCTCGCGGCCCCGGCATCGGCCCGGGCGCAGTCGGGGCAACACCTTGCGCCCACCTGCCCGCCGACCGCGCAGTGGCCCTCGGCAGAAGAGCGCCGCGCGGCGAGCCGGCAGGCTCCCGACCGTGGGCTGCTGTGGCGCATCGAGCGCGACGGCCGCACGTCCTACCTCTTCGGCACGCTGCACATCGGCCGCCCCGACTGGCTGGCGCCGGGCCCGCGCGTGCAGCAGGCGCTGCGGTCCAGCGACCTGCTCGCACTGGAGATCGATCTCACCGACCCGGCCGTGACGGCGCTGCCGCCCACGCCTACGCCCGGCGCCGGCCTGCCGCCGTTGCCCGCGGCCCTGGGTGCGCGCGTGCGCCGCGAGGCCGAGCGCGCCTGCCTGCCCCCCGAGGCCGTGGCGCGGCTGCACCCGGTGATGCAGGGCGTGATGCTGTCGCTGGTGGCCTTGCGGCGAGACGGCCTGGACAGCGCCTTCGGCCAGGAGATCGCGCTGGCCGGCGTGGCGCGCGAGGCCGGGCTGCCCATCGTCTCGATGGAGACGATGGCCCTTCAGATGGCCGCACTGCTGCCCGACACCCCCGCCGAGGCCGAGGCCCTGCTGGAGGGCGCCTTGACGCAGCTCGAAAGCGGCCGCGCCCGCCCGCTGATGCTGCGCCTGGCCCGCGCCTGGGAGCGCGGCGATCTCGAGGACCTGGCGGCCTATCCGAGCTGGTGCGAGTGCGCGCGGGACGCCGCCGAGCGTGCCTTCTACCGTCGCGTCAACGACGGCCGCAATGCCGGGCTGGCCGCGCGCATCGACGAGATGCACCGCAGCGGCCGCAAGGTCTTTGCCGCCGTCGGCGCGCTGCACATGACCGGCCCGCAGGCGCTTCCCTTGCTGCTGGCCGGCAAGGGTTACCGGATCGAGCGTGTGCACTGAAGGGCCGGCCGTCCAGCGCGCTCGTGCCGCTGTCAGCCTGCGGTGACCATCCCGCCGCACAATGCAGCCGGCCCGACCCACCGAGGAGACAACCACATGACCGGTCCGACCGATTTCGCCCGCCTCGTCCCCGGCTTCGACTTTCTGCAGGGACTGATGAAGAACGCCGGCCAGGCACTGCCCGACATGAGCCAGTGGATCGCGCCGACGCTCGATCCCGAGGAACTGGGCAAGCGCATCGAGCAACTGCGCACGGTGCAGTTCTGGCTGGAACAGAACGCCCGCATGCTGGCCACCACCATCCAGGCGCTGGAGGTGCAGCGCATGACGCTGTCGACGCTGAAGAACATGAACATGCCGATGGACAGCCTGCGCGAGGCCTTCACCCTGCCCGACCCGCCGGCCCCTGCGCCGGCGCCGGTGGCGGCGCGCGCGCCCGAGCCCGAACCGGCGCCCGCACCGGCGCCGCGTGCCTCGCGTGGTGCCAAGGCCGGCACCTCGGCGTCGCGCAGCAAGGCCGCTGCGTCGGCGCCTGCGTCCGCCGGCGTGGTCGATCCGATGCAGTGGTGGGGTGCGCTCACGCAGCAGTTCACCGAACTGGCCGCCAGCGCGCTGAAGGAGACGGGTAGCAACGCCGACGCGATGCGCAACCTGACGGGCCAGGCCGTGAAAGCCGCGGCCGTGACGCCCGCCCGGCCGACCGGCGCGCGCAAGCGCAGCCGCTGAGCGGAGACAGCCCCCATGGCCGCCTGGATCGTCGGACACGCCACGCACCCCGACTGGCGCGCAGCGCTGGCGCTCGCCGCCACGCAGGTCGACGCCAGGGCGGCCGCCGGCGCACCGCCGCCGACGCTGGGTTTCGTCTATCTCACCGACGCCTATGCGGCACACGCTGCGGCGCTGTTGTCGGGCCTGCAGCAGCGCTGGCCGGGAGTGGCCTGGGTCGGCACGGTGGGCGTCGGCGTGGCCGCGTCCGGGGTCGAGTACTTCGACGAGCCCGGTCTGGTGCTGCTGCTGGCCGACCTGCCCGTCGGGCACTTCGAGGTGTTCTCCGGCGCACGGCCGCTGTCTCGCATCGAGCCCTTCAGCGCCCTGGTGCATGCCGATCCGGCCACCGCCGACATCGACGATCTGGTGGTCGACATGTCGCAGCGCACGACCTCGGGCTACCTGTTCGGCGGCCTGGCCTCGTCGCGCTCGAGCAGCTTCCACATCGCCGACGGCGTCTGGCACGGCGGGCTGTCGGGTGTGGCCTTCGGTGCCGAGGTGTCGCTGGTCTCGCGCGTCACACAGGGTTGCCAGCCCATCGGCGCCCAGCGCCGCGTGACGGCCGCCGAGCGCAACATCGTGCTCGAGCTCGACGGCAAGCCTGCGCTGCCCTGCCTGCTGGCCGAGCTGAAGATCGACAGCCTGGACAACCCGCGCCAGGCGCTGCCGCGGCTGAAGGCCACGCTGGTGGGACTGTCGGCACCCGCCGACAGCCTGCTCGGCCGCGGCGGGCAGTTCGGCACCGACACCGTGGTGCGCCACCTCATCGGCCTCGACCCCGGCCGCCAGGCGGTGGCCGTGGCCGATGAGGTCGAACCCGGCATGGGTCTGGCCTTCTGCACGCGCAATGCCGAAGCCGCGCGGCGCGACCTGGTGCGCATCTGCGCCGAGATCCGGGACGAGGTGGAATCGGCCGAACCGCCGCGGCGCATCGCCGGGGCGATCTACGTCAGCTGCAACGGCCGCGGCGGTGCGCACTTCGGCGGCCCCTCGGCCGAACTGCAGATCGTGCAGCACGCGCTGGGCGATGTGCCGCTGGCCGGCTTCTTCGCTGCCGGCGAGATCGCGCGCCATCACCTCTACGGCTACACCGGCGTGCTGACGGCCTTCACCGAAGCGCTCTGACACCCTGCAACCCGCCGCCGGGCGCCGCCGGCGACATAACGTCGGCCCAGGTCAAAGCTGAAGGGACAAAGGGCAATGATTGTGTTCAGGCAAGGTCAAGGTGCCCGGCGCTACAGTTCGCCCTGATGCCCGAGGACGCTTGCCCATGAACGCTCCCTTGCCCCTGCAGGCCACCGACGATGCCGGCGCCCGCGCGCGCCGTCAGGCCGAGGTGGTGTCGGCCCTGTCGCCTCTGGTGCCGGCCCATGCCCTGCTGTGGCAGCGCGAGGACACCACGCCCTACGAGTGCGATGGCCTGACGGCCTACCGTGCCTTGCCGCTGGTGGTGGTGCTGCCCGAGACCGAAGCCCAGGTGGCGGCCGTGCTGAAGGCCTGCCATGCCTTGCAGGTGCCGGTGGTGGCGCGCGGCGCGGGCACCGGGCTGTCGGGCGGTGCGCTGCCGCACACGCTGGGCGTGACGCTGTCGCTGGCCAAGTTCAACCGCATCGTGAAGATCGACAAGACCGCACGCACGGCCACCGTACAGAGCGGCGTGCGCAACCTGGCCATCAGTGAAGCCGCGGCGCCGCACGGGCTGTACTACGCGCCCGACCCGAGCAGCCAGATCGCCTGCACCATCGGCGGCAACGTGGCCGAGAACTCCGGCGGGGTGCACTGCCTGAAGTACGGCCTGACGCTGCACAACGTGCTGCGCGTGCGCGGCTTCACGGTGGAAGGCGAGCCGGTGGAGTTCGGCTCCGAGGCGCTCGATGCGGCGGGGCTGGACCTGCTGGCCGTCATCGTCGGCAGCGAGGGCATGCTGGCGGTGACGCTGGAGGCCACCGTCAAGCTGGTGCCCAAGCCGCAGCTGGCGCGCTGCATCATGGCCAGCTTCGATGACATCCGCAAGGCCGGCGATGCCGTGGCCGCCGTGATCGCCGCCGGCATCATCCCGGCGGGCCTGGAGATGATGGACAAGCCCATGACGGCGGCGGTCGAGGACTTCGTGCACGCCGGCTACGACCTCTCGGCCGAGGCCATCCTGCTGTGCGAGAGCGACGGCACCCCGGAAGAGGTGGCCGAAGAGATCGACCGCATGCTCGACGTGCTGAGCGGCGCCGGCGCGTCGCGCCTGGAAGTCAGCAAGGACGAGGCCCAGCGGCTGCGCTTCTGGAGCGGGCGCAAGAACGCCTTCCCGGCCTCCGGGCGCCTGAGCCCCGACTACATGTGCATGGACTCGACGATCCCCCGCAAGCGGCTGGCCGACATCCTGCTGGCCATCCAGCAGATGGAGCAGAAGTACGGCCTGCGCTGCGCTAACGTCTTCCATGCCGGCGACGGCAACCTGCACCCGCTGATCCTGTACGACGCCAACGACCCCGACCAGCTGCACCGCTGCGAGCTGTTCGGCGCCGACATCCTGGAGACCAGCGTCGCGCTGGGCGGCACCGTCACCGGCGAACACGGCGTGGGCGTCGAGAAGCTCAGCAGCATGTGCGTGCAGTTCAGCCCCGGCGAGCGCCAGCAGATGCTGGCGTTGAAGGCCGCCTTCGACCCGCATGGCACGCTCAACCCGGGCAAGGTCATCCCCACGCTGCAGCGCTGTGCCGAGTACGGGAAGATGCATGTCAGGAAGGGCCTGCTGCCCTTCGCGGAACTGGAGCGCTTCTGATGGGCGACGACACTGCAGCGGTCGCCGGCGCACCCACCGATGCCGCGCTGGCGCGCCTGGTCGACCAGGTCATGACGGCGCGTGCGCAGAAGGCCGCGCTGGACATCCGCGGCGGCGGCAGCAAGGCCTTCTACGGCGGCGTGCCTGCCGGTGAACCGCTGGACGTGCGCCCGCTGCGCGGCATCAGCAGCTACGAGCCCAGCGAACTGGTGTGCACCGTGCGCGCCGGCACGCCGCTGGCCGAGCTGGAGGCCGCACTCGCCGAGAAGGGCCAGTGCCTGCCCTTCGAGCCGCCGCGTTTCGGCGATGGCGGCACGGTGGGCGGCATGGTCGCCGCGGGCCTGGCCGGCCCGGCACGCGCCGCGGTGGGCGGCGTGCGCGACTACGTGCTGGGCGCCACCCTGGTCAACGGCCAGGGCGAGGTGCTGAGCTTCGGCGGGCAGGTGATGAAGAACGTCGCCGGCTACGACGTGTCGCGCCTCCTGGCCGGTTCGATGGGCGTGCTCGGCGTCATCTGCGAGGTGTCCTTGAAGGTGCTGCCGCAGCCGGTGGCCAGCGTCACGCTGCGTTTCGACATGGACGAGGCGCAGGCGCTGCGCAGGCTCAACGAGTGGGGCGGCCAGCCGCTGCCGCTGTCGGCCAGTGCCTGGTGGGAGGGCACGCTGGTGCTGCGGCTGGCCGGCGCTGCCGCGGCCGTGCAGTCGGCGCAGGCGCGGCTGGGCGGCGAGGTCATCGAGGCCCCGCTGGCCGCCACCTTCTGGGCCGGCCTGCGCGACCACCGCGACGAGTTCTTCGCCGGTGCAGCCATGGCCGTGCAGGGCGGGGCTGCGCTGTGGCGGCTGTCGGTGCCGCAGACGGCGCCCCCGCTCAAGCTCTCGGGCGAGCAGCTGGTGGAATGGGGCGGCGCGCAGCGCTGGTGCTGCACCTCGGCGCCGCCGGCCACGCTGCGCGAGGCGGCCGCTGCGGTGGGCGGTCACGCCACGCTGTTCCGCGGTCTCGACAAGGGCGCGGGTGCGTTCGCGCCGCTGTCGCCGCCGCTGGCGCGCATCCACCGAGAACTCAAGCTGCGCTTCGACCCCGACCGCCTGTTCAATCCTGGCCGCCTCTACGCGGCGCTGTGAGATGACTGCTGCGGGCGCCGACGTCGTCGAGACCATGCGCGACTACTACGTGCAGCGCGCGGCGTACTACGAGCGCGTCTACGGCAAGCCCGAGCGGCAGGCCGATCTGCGAGCCATCGAAGCCTGGCTGCCGGGCCCCTTCGCCGGCCGCCGCGTGCTCGAGATCGCGTGCGGCACCGGCTGGTGGACGCCGCACGGCGCGCGCGACTGCACCCGCTGGCTGGCCACCGACGTCAACCCCGAGACGATGGCCATCGCGATGACCAAGCCGCTGCCGGAAGGCAAGGTCGCCTTTGCCGCGGTGGACGCCTACGGCTTCGAAGGCCTGGGCCAGCAGACCTTCAACGCCGCCTTCGGTGGCTGCTGGTGGAGCCATGTGCCGCTGGCCCGGCTGCGCCCCTGGCTCGAACTGCTGCACGCCAGGCTGGAGCCCGGCGCGCGCGTGGTGATGCTCGACAACAGCTTCGTGCAGACCAGCAGCACGCCGCTGTCCAGGCGCGACGCCGACGGCAACACCTACCAGGACCGCGTGCTCGACGACGGCTCGGTGCACGAGGTGCTGAAGAACTTCCCGACACCGGCCGAAGCCATCGCCGCGCTCGGCCCGCGCGCCCGCGATGCGCGCTGGACCGACTACACGCACTACTGGGTGCTGTCGTATGCACTGGCCTGAGCACGCGCAGCGATGGACGCCCTGAAAGGCCTCACCGTGCTGCTGCTGTGCCAGTCTGTCGGCGAAGGGCTGGCGCGCGGGCTGCAGCTGCCGCTGCCCGGCCCCGTGCTGGGCCTGCTGCTGTGCCTGGCGCTGCTGCAATGGCCGGCACTGCGGCCGTCCGTGCAGTCTGCTGCAGAGCCGCTGCTGATGCACCTGTCGCTGCTCTTCGTCCCGGTGGGCGTGGGCGTGATCACGCACCTGGGGCTGATCGGCCAGTACGGCTCGCGCATGCTGCTGGCGCTCGTGGTGTCGACCTGGATCGGGCTGGCGGTCACCGCGCTGGTGCTGCGGGCACTGCTGCCTGCCGCCGCGCAGGCGCCGGCATCGAAGGCCTGAGCATGACGTCCTTCGTCGAGCTCTGGGTCTATCTCTCGGCCACGCCGCTGTTCGGTCTGACCGCCACGCTGGCCGCCTACGTCGCCGCGTCGGCGGTCTACGAACGACTGGGCCGCGCGCCGCTGGCCAACCCGGTGCTGTGGTCGGTCATCGTGCTGGCGCTGCTGCTCACCGCCACCGACACCGCCTATCCGGTCTACTTCTCAGGCGCGCAGTTCATCCACTTCCTGCTCGGTCCGGCCGTCGTCGCGTTGGCCTGGCCGCTGTGGCAGCGCCGGGCCGAACTGCGTTCACGCGCCGCCGCGCTGCTCGTCGCGGCGCTGGTCGGCGGCGCGGCGGCCGGCGGCAGCGCGGTGGCCATCGGCTGGGCCGTGGGCTTGCCGGGGGAGGTGCTGGCCTCGCTGGCGCCCAAGTCGGTCACCGCGCCGGTGGCCATGGGCATCGCCGCACAGCTCGGCGGCATCCCGGCGCTGGCGGCGGTGTTCGCCGTGCTCACCGGGCTGGTCGGCGCCGTCACCGCCAAGTTCCTGTTCGATGCGCTGCGTGTCGTGCCGCCGGCCGTGCGCGGCTTCGCGCTGGGCACGGCCTCGCACGGCGTTGGCGCTGCGCGGGCCCTGCAGGTGCACCCCGATGCCGGGGCCTACGCCGCGCTGGCGCTGGGCCTGCAGGTGCTGCTCGCCTCCTTGCTGATGCCCATTCTTTCGCGGCTCTTCTGAATCCGGACCCCACCGCCCATGCAAACCAACCTCAGCCCGGAGTTCAAGGACACGCGTGACGGCCAGGAGGCCGAAGCCATCCTGCGCAAGTGCGTGCACTGCGGCTTCTGCACCGCCACCTGTCCCACCTACCAGCTGCTGGGCGACGAGCTCGACGGCCCGCGTGGCCGCATCTACCTGATGAAGCAGGTGCTGGAGGGCGCGCCGGTCACGCGCAGCACGCAGCTGCACCTGGACCGCTGCCTGACCTGCCGCAATTGCGAGAGCACCTGCCCCAGCGGCGTTCAGTACGGGCACCTGGTGGACATCGGCCGCAGGATCGTCGAAGAACGGGTCGAGCGCCCGACCGGCGAAAAGGCGGTGCGCTGGCTGCTTAAGGAAGGGCTGACCTCGCCGCTGTTCGGCCCGGCCATGAAGATGGGCCGGCTGGTGCGCCCGCTGCTGCCGGCGTCGTTGAAGGCCAAGGTGCCGGCCAGGAGCCATCCGCGCGCCTCGTTGTGGCCTACACGCTCCCACCCGCGCAAGGTGCTGATGCTGATGGGCTGCGTGCAGCCCGCGATGATGCCCAACATCAACAGCGCCACCGCGCGCGTGCTCGACGCCGCGGGCATCCAGACCCTGGTGGCCGACGGCGCCGGCTGCTGCGGCGCCCTGCGCACGCACCTGAACGACACCGAAGGCGGGCTGGCCGACATGCGGCGCAACATCGACGCCTGGTGGCCGCTGGTCGAGGGACTGACCTCGGAGGGCAAGGTCGAGGCCATCGTGATGAACGCCTCGGGCTGCGGCGTCATGGTCAAGGACTACGGCCATGCCCTGGCGCATGACCCCGACTATGCCGAGAAGGCCCGGCGCATCGGCGAGCTCACCCGCGACATCAGCGAACTGCTGCCCTCGCTGGTGCCTCTGCTGAAGACCAAGGTGCGCTCATCGGGCGTCGGCGCGATGGCCTTCCACCCGCCCTGCACGCTGCAGCACGGGCAGCAGCTTCGCGGCGGCGTGGAGTCGCAGCTGGGCGAGCTGGGCTTCGACGTGAAGACCGCGCCGGTGGAAAGCCACCTCTGCTGCGGCTCGGCCGGCACCTACAGCGTGCTGCAGCCCGAACTGTCCACGCAGCTGCGCGACCGCAAGCTGCTGAACCTGGCGCCGCTGGAGGCCAGCACCATCGTCTCGGCCAACATCGGCTGCATCCAGCACCTGCAGACCGGCACCGCGACGCCGGTGCGGCACTGGATCGAGGTGCTGGACGAAGCCATCGGCTGAGCAGGGCGGCCGGCCTGCGGTCGCCGCCCGCCCGGCAGGCCCCGGATAATCCATCGTGGTCGGCCTGAGCGGCGGGGTGGACTCCGCGGTCACCGCCTGGCTGCTCAGGCAGCAGGGCCACGAGGTCGTGGGCATCTTCATGAAGAACTGGGAGGACGACGACGACAGCCAGTACTGCTCGTCGAACGTCGACTTCGTCGATGCCGCCGCAGTGGCCGATGTCATCGGCATCGAGATCGAGCACGTCAACTTCGCTGCCGACTACAAGGACCGCGTCTTCGCCGAGTTCCTGCGCGAGTACGAGGCTGGCCGCACGCCCAACCCCGACGTGCTGTGCAATGCCGAGATCAAGTTCAAGGCCTTTCTCGACCATGCCATGCGCCTGGGCGCCGAGAAGATCGCCACCGGCCATTACGCCCGGGTGCGCGAGCAGACAGGCCGCTTCGAACTGCTGAAGGGCCTGGACCCGGCCAAGGACCAGAGCTACTTCCTGCATCGCCTGACGCAGTCGCAGCTCGCGCGCACCTTGTTCCCGGTGGGTGAGTTGAAGAAGACCGAGGTGCGGCGCATCGCCGCAGAGATCGGCCTGCCCAATGCGAAGAAGAAGGACTCCACCGGCATCTGCTTCATCGGCGAGCGACCCTTCCGCGACTTCCTCAACCGCTACCTGCGCCAGGCGCCCGGGCCGATGCTCGACGAACGCGGCCGCGAGGTCGGCCGTCACGTGGGCCTGAGCTTTTACACGCTGGGCCAGCGCCAGGGGCTGGGCATCGGCGGCGTGAAGCACGGCGGCGGCGAGCACGAGCCCTGGTACGTGGCGGGCAAGGACCTGCAGCGCAACGTGCTGCGCGTGGTGCAGGGGCACGAGCACCCTGGGTTGCTGTACCGCTCGCTGGTGGCCGACGATTGCAGCTGGGTGGCCGGCACGCCGCCGCCGGCCGGCGCGGTGGCAGCCAAGGCGCGTTACCGGCAGGCCGACGCACCGTGCCGGCACACACCGCTGGACGGCCGCTTCGAGTTGCAGTTCGAACAAGCGCAATGGGCCGTCACGCCGGGCCAGTCGGCCGTGCTCTACGACGGCGAGGTGTGCCTTGGAGGCGGCGTCATCGCCAGCGCCGAATCCTTCCAGCCGGCTGGTGCCGCTGTGCTGGCACGGCCCCGTCAGATGGGCCTGGCGTAGACCATCACCCACAGCGGCCGGCCATCGGCCGCCGCGAGGCAGGCCAGCGCGGTCTGCGTGAAGTCCGCTGCGTAGAGGTTCGCGCAATGTCCGTCGCTGCGCGTCCAGTCACGCAATGCGTCGGCCAGCGTGTGCTGGCCTTGGGCCAGGTTCTCGGCGACGCGGGAAAACGCATACCCCGACGAGCGCGCCCGTTCGCCCAGCGTCTGCCCTTGCGGGCCGGCATGGGTCAGCCGGTCGGTGGAGGCCAGCCACGCGGCCTGCTGCCCGGCCATGGCGGCCAGCCTGGCATGCCAGGCCAGGGGTGGCGCTGCCGCGAAGCCGCCGCGGGCACCGCACACGGCGCCCTGCGAGCGCAGGGCGTTGACCTGTGCCAGCACGACGTCGGGCGCGACCTCGCATCCCGGCGGCGCCGCGCCCGCCGGGCCGCTGCTGACCAGGGCCACCACCAGCAGCGCGATGCGGATCTTCATGCGCGGATTCTGCCGGCCCCGGCCCTTGTCGAGCGCAACCCAGACCTGGGGAGGGTGCTGACGCCGACGCCAAGGTTTACCCTCGCAAAGCTTCCAGGGAACTTGCATTGGCAACCCCCCGAAAGCGCGTCGGGTTTCGCCTCAGTCCGAAGCATGGGCTCACTTGTAGCCTTGCCGAGAATGTGGCCGAATAGGCGACCCAGAAACGTCACGTAACGCAGACGCACGGAGATCTGCGATCCAAGAGGAGGAAATGCCATGTCACCCGCCATCTTCCGGCAAGCCGGTGCCCCTTCGAGGCGCTCGCCTCCTCGGTGGCGCCTGGTCGCGAGTGCGGCGCTGTTGCTCGGCGCTGTTCTGGGCACGGGTCCCGCCGTGGCGCAGACGGTCGAGGTCAAGGTCGGCGACACCTTTTCTGCCATCGCCACCCGACTCGCCGGCAAGGGCGTCATGTGGAGCAAGGTCTACGACGCCAGGCTGACCGGCCTGCGGGACCCCAACATCATCGTGCCCGGCATGCGGTTCGAACTGGTGGAGGATGGCGGCCGGCGCTACGTCAAGCTGGTCGGCGGCCCGGATGCCATGGCCTCGGCCGCGCCGCGTCCCGCCCCATCGATGGCGGCGGCCACCCCGACGCCCAGGCCCGCGGTCGCGCCGGCCGCACCCGTCGTGCCGCCGGTGGCGGCTGCCGCCGACACGCTCGTGATCGGCGTGCTGCCCAACATCCCGGCGCCGGCCCTGCTCACGCAGTACGAGAGCCTGAAGAAGTACCTCGAGCGCCAGGGCGGCCCCAAGGTGCGCATCGTCGTGCCGGCCAATTTCAAGGCCTTCTTCGACGGCACGGTGCGGGGTGACTTCGACCTCTCTGTGGCGGCACCGCATTTCGCCCGGCTGGCGCAGGTCGACGCCCGCATGGTGCCGCTGGTGATGTACGAGCCGCGCATCCCGGCGCAGTTCATCACCACGGCCGAGAATGCTTCAGCGACGGCCAAGGACATGAAGGGCAAGGTCGTGGGCTTCGCCAATCCGACCTCGCTGGTGGCCATGTTCGGCCAGCAGTGGCTGCGCCAGCAGGGCCTGGAGCCCGGCACGGACTACGAGGTGCGCGGTGCGCGCACCGACATGGGCGTGGGCCGCATGATGCTGTCGGGTGAAGTCGCCGGTGCGGTGATGAGCGGCGGCGAGTTCCGTGCCCTGCCGCCCGAAGAGGCGGCTCGCATGAGGATCGTCGAAGTCTTCACGCGCATCCCGAACTTCATCGTCCTTGGCCATCCCCGACTGGGCACGTCCCAGCTCGACAAGCTGAAATCGCAGCTGCAGGCCTTCCTGGCCGACGCCGAAGACGGCGCCGCCTTCGCCAAGGCCACCGGCATCACCGGCATGGTGACCGTCAGCGACGAAGTCCTGCGCGAACTCGACCCGCACGTCGCACCCACTCGCCGCCTGATGGGCGGCAACTGAAACAGCGCCAGGCGCCGCCCGCGCTGCGCGCGGCGCCTTGGCCGGACGGCCGTGAAGACACGTCCTCCCGGGCCCAGAGGATCCTGCCGTGAGCTTCATGACGACCTCCGTCCTGCCGGACTTCCATGCCTCCGGCGGCAACACGCCTGCGGCGGCGATGCTGCAGGATGCCTCGCGCGGATTGCGCCAGCTGGGTGTGCGTTTCCTGCGCGCCGCCGTGGTCGATGCGAGCTCGATGGCGGTGCAGGCCTCGTGGGCCTTGAACGCCGGCATCGAAGCGGCCGACGACCCGGCCGAACGGGCCCAGGACACGGTCTTTCCGGGCGCCGCCACCGTGGTGGCCCGACTCGAGGCGGCCCCGAGCGAGCAGACCCTCGCCCACAAGCTGAGTCCGCGGCGCTGGGCCTTCGTCTGGCGCTTCGACGAACGCATGGTCGTCATCGCGGAGGTGCACTACGCCGAGCGGCGCGATGAAGTCGGTCAGCCCGAGGTGGAGGTCGTGCGCCTGCTGTGCTCGGCCCACATCCGCGCCAACCAGGCGCCGGCGTCCTCGAGCGCGGCGACCGGGCCGGCCGGGCCGGTGTGGCCGCAGGTCGACCGCCGTGCGCGCAGCCGTCCCTCGGCGGCCAGTTGGGTCGTCTTCGGCCTGGTCTGCCTGGCCACGCTGGCCTGTGTCTGGCTGGCAGCCGTCAGCCTGCCCCGCGTGGTGCTGCTCAGTGCTCAGCAGGAAGAACGCACCCAGCAGCTCAGCAGGAAGGCCAGCGACACCCTGGTGCAGGCCCTTTCCGCAGCCCTGGCGACCGGCGACTATGGCGACGTGCAGAACGAGCTGTCGCAGTTCGCCGCGCTGGGCTACTTCAATGTCGCCGTGGTGACGAACTCCCGCGCACGCGTGGTGGCCGTGTCGGGTTCGCCGGAGGGCGTGCGCATCGGCGATCCGGTGCCGGCGGCGTTCACGGGCCGGGTGCCGCCGCGCCCCCTGGTCATCGGTGCCGAGCGTTATGGCGATCTGTTCGTCTCGGCCGATGCACCGGCCACGGCCGCCTCGCTGGGCGATGCCCGCTGGCTCACCTTGCTGGCCTGTGCGGCAGCGGGCGGCGCAGCCCTGCTGCTGGCCCTGCGACTGGCGCGTCGGCGGCGCTAGGCCGGGCGGCAAGGCAGCCTGGCCGGCTGCGGCTCACGCGCTCGCCCACACCAGTTCGGCCGCGGCCAGGTCTTCCAGGGCCGTGCCCACCGACTTGAATACCGTGATGTCGCGATCGGCCCTGCGGCCTTGCCGTTCCCCGCGGCACAGCTGGGCCAGCGTGCCCTGCAGGCCGGACGGGGCGAAGTGGCCTTCGTCGATGGCCTGCAGCAGGTCACCCGCCTTGGCCAGGGCTTCATCGGTGTCCACGAAGACCCGTGACGCTGCCAGCGCCGGACCGTCGCACTCCCGCATGACCGGGGTGAAGGCCCCCACCAGGTCGAGATGGGTGCCCGGCCGCAGCCAGGCCCCATGCACCAGGGGCGAAGTGGACAGCGTGGCACAGCTCACGATGTCGGCCCGTGACACCGCGGCCGCCAGGTCGCTCACGGCGCAGGCCGGCCTGCCCGCGGCCGTCAAGGCCTGCGCCAGCGCCAGCGCGCCGGCCGTACGGTGGTTCCAGACCTCGATGTGCGCCAGGCCCGGACGCACGCAGCACATCGCCTCGGCCACGGCTGCGGCGACACGGCCGGCGCCGACGATCAACAGGCGCTGGCTGTCAGTGCGGGCCAGGTAGCCGGCGGCCAGCGCCGACGCGGCCACCGTGCGCCGCGTGGTGATGATGTTGCCGTCCATCTGTGCCAGCGGCACGCCGGTGGCTGCATCGAACAGGGTGTACACCGAGTGAAGCCCCGGCAGCCCGCGCGCCGCATTGCCCGGAAAGACGCTGACCGTCTTGATGCCCAGGTGCAGGCCCGGCCTCCAGGCCGGCATGATCAGCACGGTGCCTGCCGGCGCGCCGCCGGCGTCGTCGAGCGTGTGCACCTGGCGCTGCGGCACCACGCAGCCGTCCCGGAACATCGTGCGCAGCGCTTCGATCAGCGCCGGCTGCGGCAGGCGGGCCAGCGTGGCGGCTTCGTCGAATGCGCGCATCGTCAATGGGCGCCGGCGCCGGCACTTGCCCCGGAGTCCCCTGCGGGCTGGCGCCGGCGGTACATGCCCCAGCCTTCCATGGTCATCACCGTGTCGCCGTGCTGGTTGAGTACTTCCCAGCGCAAGCGCACCAGGCCGACGCCGGGCTTGCTGGCCATGCCGCGCGACTCGGTCACCTCGTGGCGCATGTGCAGCACGTCGCCGGGGTAGACCGGCTTCAGCCAGCGCAGGTTGTCCAGCCCGGGCGAGCCCAGGCTGGCCGATGCAAGCAGGAACTCGTCGCACATCATGCGCATCGCCATGGCACCGGTGTGCCAGCCGCTGGCGCACAGGCCGCCGAACAGCGAAGCCTTGGCCGCCTCTTCGTCGACGTGGAAGGGCTGGGGGTCGAAGTCCTGGGCGAAGGCGAGCACGGCCTCGCGTGTGACGAGCATCGCGCCGTACTCCCGGCGCTGGCCGACCGGGAAGTCTTCCCAGTGATAGCGGAAGGGGGTGTCCCCGGTCGGGTCGGGTTCTGTCACGGAGGTCCCTTGGCAAAGGCAGCTGTTGAACGTCGTCAAGCCCGCTCATCGTAGCCGCCGCGGCGTCTGCCGGTGCCGCGGCCCTTCGCGAGAGAATGCGCCATCGCCACCTCGACTGTCCCAACGCCATGACCAAGCTCGTGCTCGGCCTCCTGATATTTCTCGGCGTTCATTCGGTGCGCATCTTCGCCGAAGGGCTGCGCACGTCACTGCGGCAACGCATCGGCGCCGACGCCTACAAGGGCCTGTATTCGGTGCTCTCGCTGGTCGGCCTGGCCCTCGTCATCTGGGGCTACTCGCAGGTGCGCATGACGCCGACGGTGCTGTGGGCCTCGCCGCTGTGGACCCGCCACCTCGCCTCGCTGCTGACGCTGGCGTCCTTCATCCTGCTGGCGGCCGCCTACGTGCCGCGCAACGGCATCAAGCTGACGGTCGGTCACCCGATGGTGCTGGGCGTCATGATCTGGGCTGCCGCCCACGTGCTGGCCAACAACACGCTGGCCGACCTCGTGCTGTTCGGCAGCTTCCTGGCCTGGGCGGTGCTGGACTACATGGCCGCACGCCGGCGAGACCGTGCCGATGCGCTGGCCAACCCGCCCGTGCCGCTCGGGCCCGGCGGCGTGCCGTTTCCCCAGGTGGTGGTCGGTCCGGACGGCAGCGTCAAGCCGCTGAACAGCGTGGGCATGAACATCGTCGTCGTGCTGGGCGGCGTGGTGGCCTGGATGGTGTTCGCCTTCTGGGCCCACGGCGCCTTGTTCGGCGTGCGGCCTTTCGGCTGATCTCCACCCTTGGGGGGATGCGACGGGGGCCCTCCTGGAGCCTCCGGCGGGGCGATGGCGTGTCGGTTCGTGCCGCCCGAGCATGGTGTCCTGCATCGAACAGGAGTCCCCCATGCCGCTGCCCGACCGTGATCCGTCCCGCCCGCTCAGCCTGTCCCTGCCTGATCCGGTCGCGCTGCGGCAGCCTGCCGCGGCAGGCGATGCCATCGACAGCGACGTGCCGCCCAAGGGCTGCGCCTGGTTCGAATCCAGCCACGAACTGATGCGCGGTTTGCTGGTGGTGGAAGAGCCGCCGGGCTGGCGCCTGGTGCCGCGGCGATCCAGCGAGCCCGGCGCCTGACCGGAACACAGCCGGTCGGCTGTGGGCTCTACGGTGCCGACGGGCCGCACGTGCCGATGCCTGCGGCCGGCCCGCGCTTCGGGCGTCAGGCTGCTAACGGGCTGTGGGCGCTTTCCTGGCCGCCGCCTTGCGCGTCGGGGTTTTGGCGACGGTGGCCTTCGCAGGTGTGGCGGCGCTGTTCTTCTCGGCCTGGCGCACGGCCTTGTCCAGCGCCACCTGCGCCTTGGCGATCAGTTTGTGCAGCCTGGCCTCGGCCTTCGCCAGCGCCGATTCGGCCTTCTGTTGCGCTGCCTGGGTGTTCTTGAGCGCCAGCGCCTTGGCCTTGGCGAGGTCGGTCGCCGCACTGCCCCGCACCTGGTCGATCTTGTCCTGCACCGCTTTGCGCACGTGCTGGGCTGCGTCCTGCAGGCTGCCGACGGCCTGCTTCATCTCGGAACTCTTCGGTTTGCGCGTGGCCATGTGCTCGTCCTTGGGATGGGTGGCATCAGCATGCCTTCCTGGGGCGCTGCGGCATTGCGCAGGCTCAAGCGCGAATGCCGGCGCGCAGAGGACGCTCGCCCTCACGCCTCGATCTCACGTGAGTCGAAGGCGGACGCGATGGGCGCGACGCAACCACCCGCCAAGGCCGTCTCGGCGTCCGTGCCGGGCGTGGACGGAAGCGCCCCGACCGACCTGGGTGTGCAGGCCGCGCGCAACAAGGAACGAACGGCCGCCAGCGTCGGCGCTTGAAGCGCCAGCCGGCGTCACGCGCCTGGCGACGCAGCGCATGTCACCCGGCAATTGCGCAGGAGTCCGCTGGCGGCCCGGCAGCGGCCGCAGGGCGACAGCGAACGGCCCGGCCCCCGAGTAAACCCGAGTCCGTCACCAGACTAAGATGACAGTGCTGTGACACTCCTGAGGAACAACCCATGAGATTTGCCTTCCGCGCCGCTGTACTGGTCGTTTCGTCGCTGTCTGCCGCAGCGGCATGGGCCCAGGACACCTGCTCCAACCGCGGGCAACTCGACACGCTGTACTGCGACGAGAACCGCGACCTGGTGGCCGATGCGCCCAAGGACGCCGCCCGCTGGCGCGACCCGTCCACGCTGGTGTGGGCCTACACGCCGGTGGAAGACCCGGCCGTCTATGCCAACGTCTTCAAGCCGCTCACCGACCACCTGCAGCGCTGCGTGGGCAAGCGGCTGGTGTACTTCCCCGTGCAATCCAACTCCGCACAGATCGAGGCGATGCGCTCGGGGCGCCTGCATTTCGGGGGCTTCTCCACGGGGCCCACGGGATTCGCCGTCAACCTGGCGGGTGCAGTGCCCTTTGCCGCCAAGGGGCTCGGCAATCAGGTGCGGGGCTACAACCTCATCGCGATCGTCAAGTCCTCGTCGCCGTACCAGAAGCTGTCCGACCTGAAGGGCCGCAAGGTGGCCCACACCTCGCCCTCGTCGAACTCGGGCAACCTGGCGCCGCGGGTCCTCTTTCCCGAACAGGGATTGAAGGTCGACGACGACTACAAGCCGCTGATGTCGGGCGGCCATGACAAGTCCGTGCTGGGGGTCGTGTCCGGTGACTACGACATGGCCGCCGTGGCCTCTGACGTTTTCGATCGCATGGCCACGCGCGGCACGATCAAGGCCGAGGACTTCCGCGTGCTGTATCGCTCGCCGGTGTTCCCGACCTCGTCCTTCGCCCACGCGCACGACCTGAAGCCCGAACTCGCAGCCAAGCTGAAGGAGTGCTACTACAGCTTCCGGTTCACGCCGGAGATGACCAAGGAGTTCAACGGCGACGATCGCTTCCTGCCCATCAGCTACCAGAAGGACTGGGCCGTGGTGCGCGACGTGGCCGAGCGGTCGGGCACGCCGTACAACAAGGCGGCCTATGACGCCGAGTCCAAGCGAGAGGCGGAAGCGCAGGCTCGCCGCCAGCAGCAGCAGCAGCAGCAGCAGCAACAGCAGCCGGCTGCGCCGGCGCGGCCGTAACTGGAGAGGGTAGTCATGATTCGTCTTCCACTCGTTGGCACAGCGGCCTTGCTGGCCACCGCCTTGTTCGCCACCACCGCGATGGCTCAGGACAGTTGCCCCAGCCGCGGGCAGCTCGACACGCTGTACTGCGACGCCAACAACGACCTGGTGGCCGATACGCCCACCGACCCTGCCAAGCAGCGCGACCCGTCCACGCTGGTCTTCGCCTGGTCGCCCACCGAGAACCCGGCGGTCTACAAGGCGGTCTATGAACCCATCATGGCCCACCTGCAAAGCTGCACGGGCAAGAGGATCGCCTTCTTCAACGTGCAGTCGAACTCGGCCCAGATCGAGGCGCAGAGGGCGGGCCGCATGCATGTGGCGCTGTATGCCACTGGCGCCATCGGCTTCGCGGTGAACATGGCGGGCGGCGTGCCTTTCGTGGGCATGGGCAATGCCCAGGGCGTGGGCGGCTACCAGGTGTATGCCATCGTCAAGTCGGACAGCCCGTTCCAGAAGCTGGCCGACCTGAAGGGAAAGAAGGTCGCCCACGTCTCGCCCACGTCGAACTCCGGCAACCTGGCCCCGCGCGTGTTCTTTGCCGAGCAGGGCCTCAAGCCCGACGAGGACTACAAGCCGGTCATGTCGGGCGGGCATGACAAGTCGATCATCGGCGTGAGCCTGGGGGATTACGACGCGGCTGCCGTCGCGTCCGACATCTTCGACCGCATGACCGCCCGCGGGCAGGTCAAGGCCGAGGGCTTCCGCATCCTCTGGAAGAGCCAGGTGTTCCCGACCACCGGGTTCGTGATGTCCCACGACCTCAAGCCCGAACTGCAGAAGAAGATCACCGACTGCATGGTGTCGTACAAGTTCTCCGACGAGCTCAAGAAGGAGTACGGCGGCATGGATCGCTTCCTGCCGATCAGCTACAAGGACACCTGGAAGCCGATCCGCGAGGTGGCCGAGCGTTCGGGCACGCCCTACAACCGAGCCGGGTACGAGGCGCAGATCAAGCGTGACGCCGACGCCGCCGCCAAGAAGGCCGCCGAAGCCGCGGCCAAGCCGGCCAAGCCGTGACCGGTCCCAGGCCCGATGGGGCGCCTGGCGCCCTGGTCATCCGCGACCTGTCCAAGGAGTACGTCGCCGGCAAACCGATCCTCAAGGGGATCAACCTCACGATCGAGGGTCGGGGCATCACCGCCATCATCGGGCCGTCCGGCACGGGCAAGTCCACGCTGGTGCGCTGCATCAACCGCCTGGTCGACCCGACCGGCGGCGAGATCCACTTCCATGGGCAGGACATGGCCCGGCTCAGCGGTGTTGCCTTGCGCCACGCACGCCGCCGAATCGGCATGGTCCACCAGGAATACAACCTGGTCGAACGGCTGTCGGTGATGGAGAACGTGCTGAGCGGCCGCCTGGGCTACATGCCGGCCTGGAAGGCGTGGTTGCGAAAGTACAGCGCCCAGGACGTGCAGAAGGCCTTCGATCTTCTCGATGCCGTCGGGCTGGGGGAGTTCGCGACGCGACGCGCCGACCAGCTGTCCGGGGGCCAGCGCCAGCGGGTGGGCATCGCACGCGCGCTGATGCAGCAGCCCGACCTCATCCTCGCCGACGAGCCCACCTCGTCGCTGGACCCGAAGACCTCGGTCGAGGTCATGGAGATCATGGTCCGGCTGGCGGGGGAGTACGGCATTCCCGTGGTCATCAACATCCACAACGTCGAACTGGCGCGGCGCTTTGCCAACCGCATCATCGGCATGGCGCGAGGTGAAGTCGTGTTCGACGGCAAACCCGGTGACCTGATGGACCAGCACCTGGCCGACATCTACGGCGGCCAGAGCTGGATGGAAGCGGCATGAACGGGCCCCGTCACCGACGCGGGGAGCCGGGCCCATGACCACCGGCATCACCGTGTCAGGCTCTCGCAGCGCCTTCGTGCCGAACTGGCCGCGCCGCCTGGCCTTCATCGCACTGGGCGTGTACGTCGTCTATGCGATGTCGACGCTGCAGGTCACCTGGGACCGCTTCGTGCGCGGACTGGCCCAGGGTGCGAAGTTCCTGGACCGTCTGTGGCCACCGAACTTCGCTGCCGACAAGATGCTGCTGATGAGCGAAGGCCTGCTCGAGTCGGTGCAGATCGCGATCCTCGCCACGGCGGTTGGCATCCTCTTCGCCATCCCCATCGGCCTGATGGCGGCGCGCAACCTGGCGCCGCCCTGGGTGTCGTGGATCGGTCGCGTGGTGATCGCCCTGTGCCGGTCCTTCCACCCGATGATCGTTGCCATCCTGTTCGTGAAGGCGGTCGGGTTCGGGGCGCTGGCGGGCATCCTGGCGCTCATCGTGTCGTCGATCGGCTTCATCGCCAAGCTGTTTGCAGAAGCCGTTGAAGAAATGAACATGAAGCAGGTGGAAGCGGTGCGTGCCACCGGTGCCTCGTGGCTCAACGTGCTGATCATGGGGGTGGTGCCCCAGGTCCTGGCCCGGTTCGTCGGTTTCTCGGCCTACCAGCTCGATTCCAACCTGCGCAACTCCACCATGGTGGGCATCGTGGGAGGCGGCGGCATCGGCGCGACGCTGTTCACCGCCTACCAGCGCTTCGACTACGACTTCGTGATGACCATCCTGCTGGCCATCATCGCGATCATCATGGTCTCCGAGGTTTTCTCGGGCTGGCTGCGAAAGGTGTTCCAGTGAGTGCCGCCGGCAACCCGCCGGTGGCCACCCGCATCTGGATCCGCTTCACACCGGCCCAGCGCATCGGCCGTTTCGCCTTCTACCTGCTCGCCACGGTGGCCATCGTCTGGTCGCTGCGCAAGATCGAGATCATCCCGGAGTTCCTCTACGACGCGCCGCAGCAGACCTGGGACCTGTTCCAGCGCATGTGGCCCATGGATTGGGCGTACTACCCCAAGGGCGTTCACGACGCGCTGATCGAGACGTTCCATATCGCCACGCTCGGCACGCTGCTGTCGCTGCTGCTGGGCTTTCCGGTGGCTCTGCTGGCCGCCCGGAACATCACCCGGTCGGCTGCCCTGAACTGGATCGCGCAGTTCATTCTGGTGTCTTCGCGCTCGGTGAACTCGCTGATCTGGGCGCTGCTGTTCGTGGCCATCTTCGGCCCAGGCGCCCTTGCCGGGGTGCTGGCCATCGGCTTCCGGTCCATCGGCTTCGTCGGCAAGCTGCTGGCAGAGGCCTTCGAGGAAGCCCGGCTCGGGCCCATCGAGGCCTTGAAGGCGACGGGCGCAGCCCCATCGGCCGTGCTGGCCAAGGGCTACTGGCCGCAGGTGGAGCCGAGCTTCTGGTCGGTGGCGCTGTTCCGCTGGGACATCAACATCCGCGAAAGCGCCATCCTCGGACTGGTGGGCGCCGGCGGCATCGGCGTGGCCCTGGACAGCGCGCTCAACAACCTGTACTGGGACCAGGTGGGCCTGATCCTGCTGGTGATCTTCGCCATCGTGATCGCCGCGGAGTTCGTCACTTCCTACATCCGCGGCAAAATCATCTGAAGGCGCAAGCGGCTCATGGTGCCGTGGTCCTGCGCCTGGCCGGTGGCCGCCGCCGTGCCCGCGGGCCTTCAGGAGTCCACGGGCCGGTCAGAGCTTGAAGTCGTAGTCGATGGTCAGCGGCGCGTGGTCCGAGAAGCGCTGATCGAGGTAGATCGACTCCCGCCGCGCCAGCGCCGCGATGCCGGGGGTTGCCAGGTGGTAATCCAGCCGCCACCCGACGTTCTTCGCCCAGGCCTGGCCGCGGTTGCTCCACCAGGTGTATTGCTCTGGCTGTTCGTTCAGCGTGCGATACACGTCCACCAGGCCGCCGTCGCCGAACAGCTGGTCGAGCCAGGCGCGTTCCTCGGGCAGGAAGCCGCTGTTCTTCTGGTTGCTCTTCCAGTTCTTCAGGTCGATGGCCCGGTGAGCGATGTTGACGTCGCCCACCAGCACGAACTCGCGTTCCGCGCGCAGGCGCATCAGGTGCGGGTACAGCGCCGCCAGGAATCGGAACTTGGCCTGCTGGCGGTCCTCGCCGCTGGAGCCGCTGGGGAAATAGCAGCTGATCACGCTGAACTTGCGCTTCGAAGTGTCGAAGCGGGCTTCGACGTAGCGGCCTTCTTCGTCGAACTCGCCGCCGTCGAAGCCGGTGATGACCTGGCTGGGCGCCTTGCGGGTGTACAGGCCCACCCCCGAGTAGCCCTTCTTCTGTGCGAAGTGGAAGTGGCCACGCAGCGCCCCCAGCTTGTCGAAGCGGCCCTCGACGTGTTCCGCCTGAGCCTTGACTTCCTGCACGCCCATACAATCGGCCCCCGCTTGCTCGACCCACTCCACGAAGCCCTTGGTGGCCGCGGAACGGATGCCGTTGAGGTTGAGCGTGATCAGTCTGAATGCCAAGGAAAACCCCTCATGACGACGCCCGCAGCGGATGAGCTGGCCCAGGAATTCGTGCGTTTCGCGGTGCAGGCGGGCGTGCTGCGTTTCGGCGAATTCAAGACCAAGGCAGGGCGTCTGTCGCCGTATTTCTTCAATGCCGGGCTCTTCGACGACGGCGACAAGCTGGGCCGGCTCGCACAATTCTATGCACGCCGCCTGATGGCCAGCGGCCTGCAGTTCGACATGCTGTTCGGCCCGGCCTACAAGGGCATCACGCTGGCCGCCGCGGTGGCCATCGAACTGGCCCGCCTGGGGCGCAACCTGCCCTTCGCCTACAACCGCAAGGAGGCCAAGGACCACGGCGAAGGCGGCCTTCTTGTCGGCGCCCCGGTGGCCGGGCGCGTCCTGATCATCGATGACGTCATGTCTGCCGGTACGTCCGTGCGGGAGTCCATCGCCCTGATCACCGCCGCCGGCGCCACCCCCTGCGGCGTGAGCATCGCACTGGACCGCCAGGAGCGCGCCACCGAAAACGGCCAGGACGTGTCCTGGTCGGCTGTCCAGTACGTCACGACACAACTGCACCTGAACGTCAGCTCGATTGCGACGCTCGATGACTTGCTGCACTATCTGCGCACCGGTGACGATCCGTCCCTGCGCGCTTATGCCGAGCCCGTGCAGGCGTACCGGCAACGCTACGGAGTCTGATTTGGCGCAGACCGAAGTTCTCGGCAGACACTGGCGCATCGCGTCGGTGCTGGCCTTGACCGTCCTGGCCGCCGTGGGCGCCCGGGCCGACGAGCCGCGTCCGGCTGGCACGGCCATCTACTCCTGCATCGACGACAAGGGCAAGCGCATCACGTCGGACCGCCCGATCCCCGAGTGCATCGCCAAGGAGCAGCGCATCCTCAACCGCGACGGCTCGTTGCGCGAAGTGAGGCCTCCCACGCTGACGGCCGAGGAACGTGCCGCCGTCGAAGCCCGCGAACGGCGCGCCGCGGAAGTCCGATTGGCGCAGGCCGAGGCCGTGCGCCGCGACCGCAACCTGATGACCCGCTATCGCGACGAGCAGGCCCATGAGGCGGCCCGTGCCGCGGCGCTCGAGTCGGTCAAGCAGGCCATGAAGGCGTCCGAGAAGCGACTGGCCGAACTGGCGGCCGAACGCCGGCCCTTGCTCGACGAGGCCGAGTTCTACAAGGGCCGACAGCTGCCGACCAAGCTGCGCCTGCAGATGGATGCCATCGACGCCTCGGTCGACGCGCAGCGCGCGGCGATGGCCAATCAGGAGGCCGAAGTGGTGCGTGTGAACCGGCTGTTCGACATCGAACTCGACCGCCTGCGCCGGCTCTGGGCGGGCACGCCGCCGGGCTCGATGGGCGCCATGAGCAATGCCCAGGCCGAGACGCGCGTGCTGCCGGCCGGGATGTCCGGCACCACGACGCCGCGCTGAGCCGGCCGCTCGCCTGCAGGGCCCGCTCGGGACCCTGCCGACCGGCCTCACGGGCCGTCAGCCCAGCTTCTTCTTCAGCAGTTCGCTGGCCTGCGCCGGGTTGGCCTTGCCCTTGCTGGCCTTCATCACCTGACCGACCAGGGCGTTGAAGGCCTTGTCCTTGCCGGCGCGGTACTCGTCCACCGACTTCGGATGGGCGGCCAGCACCTCGTCGACGATGGCCTCGAGCGCGCCGCTGTCGTTCATCTGCCTGAGGCCCTTGGCCTCGATCACCGCATCGACGCTGTCGCCTTCCCGCTGCCAGAGGGCGTCGAACACCTGGCGAGCGCCGTTGTTCGACACCGTGCCGTCCACCACGCGCGCGATCAGCGCGGCCAGCGTGGCGGCGCCCACCGGGGCGGCCTCGATCGCTGCGCCCTCGGCGTTCAGGCGCTTGGCCACCTCGCCCATCAGCCAGTTGGCCGCCAGCTTGGGCTGGCCGCAGGCGTCGCGCACGGCCTCGTAGTAGCGCGCCGTCGGCAGGCTCTGCGTCATCATCGCCGCGTCGTAGGCCGGCAGGCCGTCGTCGCGCTGGAAGCGTTCGGCCATCAGCGCGGGCAGTTCGGGCATCGCCGCACGCACGTCTTCCACCCACTGCGGCGCGATGACCAGCGGCGGCAGGTCGGGGTCGGGGAAGTAGCGGTAGTCGTGCGCGTCTTCCTTGCTGCGCATGGCCCGCGTCTCGCCGCTGTCGGGGTTGAACAGCACGGTGGCCTGCTCGATGGGCAGGCCGTCCTCGACGCGGTCGATCTGCCACTGCACCTCGAAGTCGACCGCCTGCTGCAGGAAGCGGAAGCTGTTGAGGTTCTTGATCTCGCGCCGCGTGCCGAGCGCCTCGCCGGGCTTGCGCACGCTGACGTTGGCGTCGCAGCGGAAGCTGCCTTCCTGCATGTTGCCGTCGCAGATGCCCAGCCACACCACCAGCGCGTG